>Ga0163161_10004068_pt1 | contig 10228 bp, 8 predicted proteins | sample S45metaG_FD_129847 | JGI IMG/M metagenome (GOLD analysis project Ga0163161, IMG submission 129847) | Switchgrass rhizosphere microbial communities from Kellogg Biological Station, Michigan, USA - S4-5 metaG | ecosystem: Host-associated > Plants > Roots > Rhizosphere > Soil | place: USA: Michigan... | reverse complement strand
TCAAAGTATTTTGAACTCAGATACGCATAAGTGCCGAAGCTTTTTTTATGTTTTCTCGGATGATTTTCTTCGTCCTCATCGGTTTGCTCAACATTATCCATCTTCATTCTGCTCATTCGCAGCTTTACACTTTCTTCAGCCAGAAACCATTTGTTATTAAATAAAATCCAGGTACTTGTGATATTTCCTTCATTTTTATCTTTGCTAATGCTTTCGATTTTTTTAATGCCATATGTTTCGGTATCAATATAAAGATAACCACTGAATTTTCTCCTCTTAACTGATTTTTTGTAACTCGCTTCACGAAATCGGATCACAAAATTTTGTCTGCCATCAATTTCAATCGAGTCGGTAAGAAAAAATCTGTACAAACCACGATTTTCGGTCTTGATCTGACTCGGAATTTTATCTCGGTTTCCCTGCAAAGCAATCAGTTCGTAGATTGGTTGCTTCAGTCCTGAAATACGGTTGTCTAGAATATTGACTTTTTCTCCCAGTTTTTTAGAATACAGATATTCCTGTGCTCTTTCCCAAAGAAATAATTTACTTTTAGAAAAAATTCTTCTTGCGGAAACATCATTGATAGAGTCTTTCTCTTTTTGCTTTTTAAAGAGATTAAAATTGTTGTTAAAAACTTCATTAAAAGCAGAAATACTATCCTGATCGATGTCTAAAGATATTTTTTCGTAAGACTTATAAGTGTAAGAATCTAAACTCTTCGGCGAATTATTTTTAAAAAGCTGATCAACTTTTCGCAATATTTCTAAAGCTTTAGGATCACTTTTATCTTCAAGAACAACGGTTTCTATAGACTGTGTCTTCGATGAAGTATTGATGAGGGTAACAGTCATTTCATCTTCTACCAAAGCACTTTCTTTGAAATAATTTTCAGCAGAAATCTGAATACTTTTGCATTTGGATTTAAATTCTAAAAATCCGTTCTCGTCTGTCTTTCCGAGAATTTTGTCGTTGCAGGAAATTGCTGCATTTGCGATAGGAGTTCCTTTAGTTTCATTAATTACTGTAAGCTTTGATTGTGAAAAACCAAAAACGAACGCCCACAGAAACAGAACAATAAGAACCCTTTTCATAACAAATTTGTGGGGTCAAAATTACTGATATTTCTCCTTCCAGAAAAGTTTTTCAATGGTCAATTTTTTAAAGATCAATCATAAAAAAACTCCGGAAAAATAATTTCCGGAGTTGATTTTTATTTTATTTGAATGATAAAGAATTACTTTAAATCGCTTTCAGTAATTACGATTTCTTTGATCACTTTGCCTTTAGAATCTGTATAAATGTATTTGATATTATTAACTCCCAAAACTGCAGTCTGTTTGAAGATCTGTTGTATTTGTGGCATTTTGATCATTTCTTCTTTCATCAATTTATCCGCACCTTCAACGTTCAGCATTTTAATGTAACTGTCGGGAACTTCATTGGTGTAAATAAGATTTTTATCTTTATCAGCTGTGATGCTTACAACTTTTGTTCCTGTTGTCTGATCAACCATCGGAAGATTTTTGTTGAATGTTTCAAGAATTTGATTAAGCTGATCAGAATTTGGTTTTTCTCCCTCTGCGATTGATTTAAAATCTACAGATTTTGCCACATCATTCTTATCAATAGTCTTATCGACGATCACTTTCGAATCTGCACTGTACACTTTCAGATTAAATTTAACTCCGCTTTCAAAAAGTTCTTTCCCGATTTTTTCACTTTTAATCGCCTGTGCAATAAGATCAGGAAGAGATTTGCCTACTAATTCGCTCTCAAGATCGCTGCTTTGATAGTTTGTATTGACATCAATATTGACCTGATCAGCATTTGTAGAGCTTGCTTTTGTAGATCTGATCATCTGATTGATCATCATCGACGAAGAATTGTTGTACATTTTGACAAAATCCTGAACCTTGTCTTCTTTCGTCTGACACGCCATAAGCATCAACGAAGCAAAAATAACTGTGAATAGTTTTTTCATAAATAATATTTTAAGAAAAAGTAATAACAAAACAGAAACCAATAAGCTGCTGTTATTGTTAAATTATATCAAAATTATTCGATTGTGAAATTTAAACGATTAAGAATAATTCAGTTATTAAGTTTGATTAAGGAAAATCTAATGATTTTTTCAGCTCCCATCTTGAAGCAAAGCTCAACTTAATATTTCTAAATAACTTAAAAATCTTAATGTTGAAAAATTTCTTTTAATTAAAAAATTAATCTGTGAAATCCGTGGGATGAAATTATTCCCGCAGATTTCACAGATTTTCACAGATCTTTTTTTATATAATACTACATGGTAAAAATTTGATCAAAATTAATTTCCCCGACCCTAAAGGGAGTAATTTTGATCAAATTTTCAGGCAATTTTCCACCCTTTAGGGGCGGGGAAAAGAAAAATTGCTTGAAAATTGATTTCGAATCATTCTTAAAGCGAAGCTCAACTTAATACTTCTGAATAACTTAATAAACCTTAATGGTAAAAATTTCATCAAATTAATTTCAATAAACCTTAATGTTGAAAATTTGATCAAAATTAATTCCCCAACCCTAAAGGGAGTGATTTTGACCAAATTTTCAAGCGTTTTTCACCCTTTATGATCGAGGTAAAGAAAGTTGTTTAAAAATTGATTTCGAATCATTCTTAAAGCAAAACTCAACTTAAAATTCCTTACAAACTAAAAAATCTTAATATTGAAAAATCTAAATAGTTAATTCACAACACTAAACCTCAATTTAATTCCAAAATTATCCTTGAATTCCGAAGTCTGATAATGTCCCAATCTGTAAGCAAATCCAACTCCGAAACTTCTACCCAAAAATCGATTCCACATCACACCGATTTCCTGATAATAATGATCGAGCACTTGGAAATCAAACTGATGATCACCACGGTTTTTGAAATCTCCGATAGCAGATTGATATTCCAGTTCGATGTTTGAGTATCGTTTGCCAATTGTTTTAAATCTGAATGGTAAATTTTGAGAAACCTTGAATGCGACAAATTTATCGGCAAAGAAAGTTCCTGAAGGCATCGTTGCGAAGGCTAAATTATTCGGAGTGTTGATGTTTGAATACCAGTGTTCCGGATTTTTGTCGTTCTGACCGGCAATCTCAAAGTTTTTCCAAATTGGAGCGGTTCCTGATGAAATTCCTCCGAAAAGTTTCAGATTGGTGATTCCAAGTTTTGATCTGAACTGGTGAATAATCAATGCATCGGCTCTGTAATAGTCTAAATCTCCGCCTAATGCGTCAATTCCCTTTTCGAAGTTCATGTACACTTGAGGAAAGCCTTTTTCATAGGTGTATTTTCCGCTTGGCGTCATGATGTTTTTATCGTTTGGTGAAAATTTGAGAGATAGAGTAGTGCTTACATTGTCAAAACGGTTGCCCAGATTTTTGTACTGATAATCAAAAAGAGCTTCCTGTTTTTCTTTATTCACGGCGATTTTCATGCTTAATGAATTGGAAATATCATATAAATAGGATGCTCCCCATTTCTGATTTTTATAAAAATTGGCATTGTGCAGATCTAAATTCAGATCATTCACTTTCATCATCATGTCCCACATGTTATTGCTGAATCTTCCTGCTGCAAAGACATCATCCACATAATCGATTCTGAAAACCGAAGTTCTTCGGGAAGACAATTTCATATCAAGACCCAAACCGTATTTCCAGGTGTGATCTTTAAATCCGTAACCGAAATAACCGTCGGGTGAAAATGTTTTATTGAATTTTTCATTCAGTTTTACGCCGGCTCCCAAACGGAAACCTTGGTATTTATCGTAGCTGAAAAATTTTGTCAGGTCAAAGTCGATCATTTTGTAACGCAGATTTCCCCGCATCAACTGGGTCAGAAAACTCAGTTTCTTTTCAAAATCATGTTTTTGTACAAAGCTGTCGATCTTCACATACGTTGCACTTTCTCTTGCAGTCAGACTGTCGGTTCTGTATTGCTGAAGCAGACTTTCATCAGTGTTTTTCATCTCCAGAGAATAACCTTTAAATTCTGAGGCTTTTTGCTCTTCATTAATTTTGAAATCGAAAAATCGGTTCTTTACGTAGAGATAATTTCCAAATGTTTTCTGGTTGTACTTTTTTCGGTCGCTCAGTTTTTCACCTTTTTTTAAAGTATCAGTTTTTACGCTGTCTTTTTTTGAAGTATTAAAAGTCTGGTCGCCCATTTTCAGTTTGATGTCTTCATAATCCAGAAACCATTTTCCATTAATAGGTTTCCAGACAGAGACAATGTCGCCTTCATTTTTCTTTTTGCTAGTGCTTTCAAATTTTTTCAGGGCGTAAGTTTCAGAATCCACATAGATTTTTCCGTTAAACTTTCTCGGGTTTTGCTTTTTCTTATCGGTGATTTCCTTGAATTTAATGACGTAGGTTTTTCTGCCGTCCAACTGCAAAGTATCTGATAAATAATAATTAAAAAGCTTTCTGTTCTCCGGTCTCAACTGTCGTGGAGTTCGGTCTAGATGAGAAAGATTAATTGCCACAGCTTCATAAATCGGATTTTTAAAACCCGACATTCTGTTGTCGATAATATTGGTTTTTTCCCCGAACTTCTGAGAATATTTGTACTCAGTTGCTTTTTCCCAAAGGAACATCTGACTTTCCTGTGAAGCGTCGAGCAGATCTTCGCCAATCAGGGAATCCTTCTTTTCGCTTTCTCTTTGCTTAAATTCAGATTTATCAACCTTAGAAAGAGAATCTTTTCTCGTTGCCAGGAAATTTTTAAAAGTATCAATCGAATCTTTATCGACATCAATCGAAAATTTGGAGTACGATTTAAAATTATAAGTATCCAAAGACTTTGGCGAGTTTTCTTTTTGTCTTTTGTTGACTTCATCCAGAATTCTCAAAGCTCGCGGATCGCTTTTATCGGTGATAATTACCCTGTCAATATTATTCTGTTTTTCAGATAACGGCTGCATCGCAACTTCCATTGATTTTTTCACATCAGCGGTGACATCTTCAAAATTACTTGCCAGGATTTCAACTTTCTTACATTTTGTTTTAAAAGATAAAACGCCGTCAAAATTGGTTTTTCCCAAAAGATTGTCATCACAGTAAACGGCTGCATAACGAATAGGTTTTTTATCAGTTTTACTGAAAACTTTCAGTGAAGTCTGCCCGAAACAAAACACCGCAAAAAATAAAAAGAACGGAGATAGAAGTCTGGTCATTGAGTTTTTTATTAATAAGACAAAACTATTGATAAGAAGGTTACAAAACCATAACAGAAAATATAATCTTTTGTTAAAAATATAATCTGCTGTATTTGCTTTATATACAGGTAATTGTTGAATTCTTCAATTCTCGACATGAGGATAAATGGGAGTTTATTTAAGAGATTTTAAGGCTTTGTGAAAATCACTTCTTTAAATTTAACTCTATGTGTTAGAATTAAAAATTCTGTAGGAAGTTTTGTAGGAGTAGATTTGTTGTATTAATTTTGGGGAAGACTACTTATTATGCCAACGAGAAAAAAAATTGAAATATCAACTTTAGAAAAAGAATATAATGATTGCTTAAATGATTTTCAAAAATTTGTTAATGCTGTTCTTACACAGTTAGATGAGTTGATTGAAAGCAATGAGATTTCATTAGGTTTCCCAGTACAAACAAGAATTAAAGAATTCAAATCTATTTCTAACAAGCATGAAGGTGGACGGTTTAACATTAAAAAGACTATTTTAGAATTACAAGATATAATTGGTTTTAGAATAGTATTATTATTTAAACGCGATGTAACATCGGTTGAAAAATTATTGAAAGATAATTTTGATATTATTAAATCATACAATACAGATGAGAAGTTGCTGGATAATCAATTTGGATATTCCTCTATTCATTTTATTTTAAAAATAAAAAAAGAATGGCTTTCAATTCCTACATTTAGAAATCTTGAAAAGTATCAGGCAGAAATTCAAATTCGTACTTTATCACAACATATTTGGGCAGAGATATCAAGTGCTCTTCAGTATAAAGTAGAATCAAATGTACCTAGAGAAATTCTGAGATCTATCGGTCGTGTTTCTGCTTTGCTTGAAACTATTGATTTAGAACTTGAAAGAACTTTAAACCAAAGAGATGTATACATTGCAGAAATTGATAATGAAATACTAAAATCTAATAATTTGAATGTGGATATTTTAGAAAGTATCCTCTCTAAACAATTACCATTGATAAATACCAAATTTAAGGATGATTATGCAGATTTACTATTACTTCTTCATGACTATAATATAAATACTGTTGACGAACTTGAAACAACATTAGAGAAAAATATTCGTTATGAATTAGACTTTGTAAGTGTATTTGATCATGCAAGTAGTAAATGGATAAAATACAATCTGACAGCTTTTGATACACAGTCTACTTATATCGCAACTATGTTATATCATATTGATCAAATTAAATGGTCAGGTTTAGTTAAAGGAGTATAAATATCCCGCTCAAATTGAACAGGATATTTTATATCTTAAATATATCATTTAAGTATTTATTCATTGATGGAGCCAATAAATTATAAAGCTGTATTTTATCTTCAGGAATATCTTCTTCTGTAATTGTTAAGAAATGAATAATCGGAACTGGAACATCCACAACCTTTGATATTTTATCTAAAGTATCTGTAGTTGGACTATACTGTCCATTTAAAATTTGGGACACTGCGGTGGTGCTTTTCCCGATTTTTCCTGCTAACTCCAGTTGAGAGATTTTTTTCTTTTTCAGCAATATTTTTATAACTTCTCCTATTGTCATTATTCTGGTCCTTTTAAAATATTAGATGCGACTACAGCAAAATCTTTAAATAATGATGCCCACTTAAGCCACAATTGCATTTTTTGTTCTTTTGAAAGATCTTTTTCTAGTTCATTACTAATATCTAATAGTAAAGATCTTACTTCATCTGTCAATACATAATTAGACAGTGCATAATTTATTTGTTGAGAAAGTTCTATTTTTGAATTCATTTTTGAAAATTTTAAAATTAATATTTGGTAAAGCTGTAATATTAATTTTTGAATCTTCTTCTGTCACAATATTTTTTATATTATTTTTAACGCTACGTATCAAAGGTCTCAAATCTAAAATTTTAAAATATTGCCTTCTGACCTTCTTTAATTTAACTACTTTTTTTAATTCAATGATATAATTTTTTACAAAAACTAAAGATTGATTACTATCAGACATCGTTTGATAATAATCAATAATTTCTTGCAATTTTTCCACAGAAATACTATCATAAAAATTCTCTGAGCAAAAAGAAATATCGGAAGTTATTTTAGAGAGAAATCGATCTATTTCGGATCCGCTCAAGTAATTTTGTAACTCCTCTATTGATTTTTTTAAAGATGAATCTTTAATAATGTCACTTCTGCAGTACATAAATTTTTTATTTAGTAAATCAATTTCTAATATTTCATCCATTGGTAATTTATTTATTTGACAAATTTAAGTAAAACTTAAATATTGTACAAGATAATTGTTGAATATTTAATTAATTTAAAAAAAACATGTTGTAAAATTATAACAATAACTATAGATAAAAAAATATTATGATTCAAGTGGTTTTTATAAAATCCCAATCCCATACTATTCAAAAATATTTTTATATTTGTCTTAAGAACAACAAAAAACAAAATGATGATAGTAAGAAATAACCCCGCAGTTCATGCGCAGGCTTCCGGCACTCCCGGTTCCAAAATCCAACCCAACACTTTTCAACCCATTTCCCATCTCAAAAAACGGTAAACCGTTCCGTTGGTTCGTTCATGCAGTCTAAAGTGCGCTTCAACCCCTCCGAAAGGGCAATCAGGCATTCCGTTGAGGCAATCAACCGCTTCGTAATGGCGTTCAAGTGTTCCGTAAAGGTAATCAACCATTTCGAAGAGACAATCAACCCGTTCGAAGGAGCGTTCAACCAGTTCGAAGAGGCGTTCAACCTGTTCGAAGAGGCAGTCAAGTACAATTTGTTATATTTCAACACTTTACAACTGTTTTGAAAAGAAGAGTAAATTAAACAAACAAGATAAAAATAAACTTTAATCAAAATTGTTAAACACAAAAAATAATTCTATTATGAAAAAAGATCAGGTAGTACGAACCTTCAGACTTGCAGATTCTGTACTGAAACAAAAGGCAGATGAATTGATCGGTTTGATCGACAGAGACCTCACCGAATTTACAGACCGTGGCTATAACGCCCCCAAAAAGACCGAACTGACCACTGCACTCCACACCGTAGACAACTTCCCGAACGATGAACAGCTGGAAGCCATCAAAACAAATCTTACCGAACAAAAAGATGCCGCAAGAAGTGCACTCGAAAAAACCATGCGCAGTATTTTTAATATGGCAGAAAATGTTTTCGGACTTTACAGTGCCAAATACAAGGAATTCGGTAATGCATTGATCAGTCAGCAAAGCGATGCAGAGATCGTTCGCGTTGCCAAAATCATGAGTAGTACTGCCGAAAAATATCTTTCCCAATTGGCTGACGAAGGTCTTACCGCAGAGAAAATCACTACCCTTATTACACAGCGTGATGCCCTTGATCTTGCGATAGACGCACAGGCAAAAGGTATTTCCGACCGTGATGTAGCGACTGAAAGCCGTATAGAAGCACTCAACAAACTCTATCAACTGCTCACAAAATACGCAGGCATCGGTCAGGATATTTTCTACGAAACCAACGAAGCCAAACACAACGATTACATCATCTACGACACCCCAAGCGGACTTCCGGAAACTTTGCCGACAGATCCAATGTAAATAAGTCGTCCCGTCAGTCACCCGTCAGTTCGAGTGTCTCGATGAAATCGGGATGTATCGAGAACCCGTGAACCGAAGACGACTCGTGAACCAAAGACGACTGGTGATCCACAGGCTTCTCGATACGGTTTTTTTCAAAACCTACTCGAAGTGACGACGCCTTTAACCAATAACAATGTTGCATCGTCAGTGGCCCGTCAGTTCGAGTGTCCCGATGAAATCGGGATGTATCGAGAACCCGCGAACCAAAGACGACTGGTGATCCACAGACTTCTCAATACGGTTTTTTCAAAACCTACTCGAAGTGACGATGTGTTTATACGATACAAAGAGCCCCGTCAGTTCGAGTGTCCCGATGAAATCGGGATGTATTGAGAACCCGTGAACCAAAGACGGCAGGTGATCCACAGACTTCTCAATACGGTTTTTTCAAAACCTACTCGAAGTGACGACGTACTTAAATCAATGCCAAAGTTGCATCGTCAGTGGCCCGTCAGTTCGAGTGTCCCGATGAAATCGGGATGTATCGAGAACCCGTGATCCAAAGACGACTGGTGATCCAAAGACTTCTCGATACGGTTTTTTCAAAATCTACTCGAAGTGACGGCGTACTTAAATCAATGCCAAAGTCGCATCGTCAGTCGACCGTCAGTTCGAGTATCCCGATGAAATCGGGATGTATCGAGAACCCGTGATCCAAAGACGACTGGTGATCCACAGGCTTCTCGATACGGTTTTTTCAAAACCTACTCGAAGTGACGGCGTACTTAAATCAATGCCAAAGTCGCATCGTCAGTCGACCGTCAGTTCGAGTATCCCGATGAAATTGGGATGTATCGAGAACCCGTGATCCAAAGACGACTGGTGATCTACAGACTTCTCGATACGTTTTTTTTCAAAAACCTACTCGAAGTGACGACGTATTTAAATCATTGCCAAAGTTGCGTCGTCAGTCGCCCGTCAGTTCGAGTGTCCCGATGAAATCGGGATGTATCGAGAACCCGTGATCCAAAGACGACTCGTGAACCACTGACTTCTCGATACGGTTTTTTCAAAACCTACTCGAAGTGACGGCGTACTTAATTCAATGCCAAAGTTGCGTCGTCAGTCGCCCGTCAGTTCGAGTATCCTGATGAAATCATAATGTATCGAGAACCCGTGAACCGAAGCACAAAATCTGTCTTCCAGTCAAAAACTTCTCGATAAGGTTTTTTTCAAAACCTACTCGAAGTGACGACGCCTTTAACCAATAACAATGTTGCATCGTCAGTCGCCCGTCAGTTCGAGTGTCCCGATGAAATCGGGATGTATCGAGAACCCGTGATCCAAAGACGACTGGTGATCTACAGACTTCTCGATACGATTTTTTTCAAAAACCTACTCGAAGTGACGACGTACTTAAATCAATGCCAAAGTTGCATCGTCAGTGGCCCGT
>Ga0163161_10004066_pt1 | contig 10229 bp, 9 predicted proteins | sample S45metaG_FD_129847 | JGI IMG/M metagenome (GOLD analysis project Ga0163161, IMG submission 129847) | Switchgrass rhizosphere microbial communities from Kellogg Biological Station, Michigan, USA - S4-5 metaG | ecosystem: Host-associated > Plants > Roots > Rhizosphere > Soil | place: USA: Michigan... | reverse complement strand
TTTGATGTGGTTAAAATTGCAAGGGCCGTTAATGTCGTTGCAAAAAGTTTAGTAACTGTTTTCATTTTAAGATATTTTAAGTTATTAATTAAGGGTTTAGGGTATATACGTTAAAATATCTAGCATGGATTTTTAAGTTTTCATTTTTTTCAGAATCTTGTGAAATAAAAAAGCCTCCTAAAGGGAGGCTTCCTGTTTTATTATGAATTAACGCTTACAAGTTAAATCCGTAAGCTAAACGTAGACCAACATAACCAGTACTGTTGCCATTTCTAGCTAAGCCTTCGTATTTCACGCCTAAATCTAATCCATTGCTCCATGCATAACCAACAGCTGGAGAATAAACGAATGAAGTTCCGCTACCTTCATTGGTACCGAAACCTGCACCCAGTTCAGCTAAACCATAAATACCAGAGCCAGATTCGTTAAAGAAATATTTAACACCAGCTTTTACAGGGATATATCCGAAATCTGGAGCATCTACACCTGTATTACCAATTTCTTTACCTAAGAAACGGGTATAACCAGCGGTAACCGGGATTGATAATTGCTTATCGATATCAAACTGATAACGTAAATCGGCACCAAGTGCAACACTATATGCATCACTGGTTGGTATACCGCCAAATATTCCTATTCCTAATTTTTGAGATGATTGAGCATTTGCATTTGTGGTGAAAAATAATGCCACTACAGCTGCTGAAGTAGCAATGATTTTAGTAATTGTTTTCATTTTAAGGATAATTTATGAGTTAAAAATATAATACATCGATAAACGCAAAGGTTGTGCCAAAAAGGCTTTTTTGAAGCTATTTCACTGATAAACCAACGCTATGATGACCAAATAGATTTAATTAACCCGATCTGAAACCTTTTCAAGAACCTGTTGTTTTAACTGGTTTGTTGGGGCCAACGCATCCAGCCAAATGATATCAACACTGTCCTTTTCCATCTTCCTGAAAAAGGTGTTTTGTCGTTTGGCATACTGGCAAATGGCGATACCCAATTTTAATTTTAATTCATCTGATGTGAATTTCCCGTCCAGGTAATTCACGATGAATTTATATTCGAGCCCGTAGAAAACCAAAATTTCTTTACTAATCCCTTCTTTAAGTAGCTGTATCACTTCCTCAATAAGTCCGTCTTTAAATCTTTGATCCAATCTGTTCAGGATTTTGGCACGGGTAATTTCTACTTCATTCTTTAGGCCAAAGATAATGGGTTTAAGTATTGGACGGTCGACGACTTCCAATTGATTGTGTTTCAGAAAATCTGATATTTCCAGAGCCCTGATTAACCTCTTTTTCGAAGATAAATCTACATGATCGTCATGGTCGCTTTCATCGTTTTGCAATTTCTCAATCAATTCTTCTTTCGACAATAAGTTTAATTGATCCCTTAATTGTTCGTTTATCGGAATGGCTGTAAAAGTTTGGTTTTGAAGAAGACTATGGATGTACATTCCTGTACCACCACAAAGAATTGGGATTTTGTTTAGTGCTGTTATCGTTTCAAAAGCGGTATAAAAATCGTTTTTAAAGGCATCAACATGGTAACGGTCACCTGGTGTTAAAATATCTATAAGATGATGAGGAATTGTTCTGCCGTTAATCTGATATTCCTGCAGGTCTTTCCCGGTTCCAATATCCATGCGTTTAAATATCTGACGGCTATCCGCGCTGATAATTTCTCCGTCTAAAGCATCAGCAATCTGCACGGCAAGTTTTGTTTTACCAGATGCCGTTGCGCCTAAAATAATAATGAGGTTATGCTGATCCATTAAAATTGGAGAATAAATTTTAAACTTCCTGTATTAAATACTTCGGTTGCCGACATCTGATCATCTTTTTTAAGCTGACGGTTTAGATTTTTATCCAGGATATAAATATGGGGCTCAACAATCGCAGTTAGCGTAAATCCAAGTTTCGTGTAGGCCTCTCCTGCCGACCAATCCCGATCAGCATAACTCATTAGGTCGTTGGGTTTATGCGTTTCAGCGAAAAAAGCAATCAATTTACTCAATCCTCCGGTAATAGAATAGCCTGCTTTAACAGCAAACCTGATCAATTCTGCCGATTTATAATTTTCGGTATGGTTCATTTTACGCAATGCTGAAAAAGTGGCTACGGCCACCAGTTCTTCTTTTTCAAATAAACCAATTTTATAGCGGCTGCTTACTGGTCCCTGCAAATGATTTTCTATTAAAAAAGCATCAGCAACTGGCTTGGTTATTTTAGATACTTTGGTTTTTCTTCCATGGATGCGGGTGTTTTTACCAAGCAACGATTTTATTCTGGCTAACACCTGATTAGGCTTTAATTTCCACACATCTTCCCAAAGGTGAATGAGTTTACTGTTTTTTTTGTGGTAGTCTTCCTGTAAGCTGATGAGATCGCCGGCTTTAAACGTATTATTCAAACTAACCAAATGAACCAGCAGTTGATTATTTAGCCGCAATAACTGAAAGTCGCTTTCCAAAAAAAAATGGCACTCAATTTTATTGTTAGCAAGCGCTAAGTTTAATTGATGGTGCCAGTTACAATCAGACGTTAAATTATTCAATCAGCAGAAGGTTATTCAGAAAAATTATCTGTTGCAAATTTAACCATCAAATTATTAAATCCATTCTTTTTCTTTGAAGTTCGAATGGATAATTTCAACGAGTGTTTCAACTTCTTTTAATTTGGTATCATCTAACCCGGAAATTTTTAAACCGGCTTTATCTTCTCCAAAATTATCCAATTCCTGATTGGAAAGTGAAAAATCGGTTGTATTTACCTTAACTTCTACTTCGCTCCCGTTAATATAAACACCCGAAAAAAAACGTTCGGTTACTTTTTCTCCGTTTACGTCGATATTTTTTTCACTATAAAGATCGTATCCGCTTTCAGAGTTTTCGTGTACCGTATAACCGCGGGTAGCATAGGGTTGTATACCTGCCCTTATGGTTTGAAAAATTTCTACAAGATCCGTTTTATTCATGCTAATTGATTTTAGAAATTAAACACCATTGGGGTACTTATTGTTTAGTTTTATTGTTTGAGCCACCAATTTTCGGTTGGCATATATTCATTTAAAACAACAGTTTCTCCTAATTTTGGCGTAACCAAAGGAAAGTCTTTTGCTGATGCAGCCAGAACAACTCTTTTAATCGATTCATCCCAGGGATGCATGGCCAAACTAAACTTACCCCAATGCACTGGCATTAACACCTTGGCTTTTAGATCAATTGCCGCCTGAACGGTTTCTTCTGGAAACATATGAATATATGGCCAATAGGTGTTATATTGTCCGCATTCTAACAAAGCCAGGTCAAAAGGACCAAATTCTTCCCCTATTTTGGCGAAATGTGTATCGTAACCCGAATCGCCACCCAGAAATAGTTTACAGCTGGCAGTTTTCAGTACGAATGCCGACCAAAGTGTTTGGTTTCTTTTAAATTTCCTTCCGGTGAAATGCCTTGCCGGAACAGCGGTAAATTCCAGTCCGTTAAATGAAGTAAGCGATTGATTCCAGCCTAATTCATTGATTTTATCTGCTTTAATGCCCCATCTCTCCAGATGCGCTCCTACACCCAACGAAGTAACGATTGATTTGGCTTGAGGAGCGATTTTCAGAATACTCTGATAATCAAGATGGTCGTAATGATCATGGGTAATTAGCAATATGTCGATATTTTTGAACTGTTCTGCTGTTACAACATCTGTTCCCATAAAGGCTTTGCTGCCAATGAATGAAAATGGCGATGGGGTAATACTAAAAATTGGATCGACCAAAATCCTTAATCCATCGACTTTGATCAGATACGAAGAATGTCCAAACCAAATGATTTCTGGAGTTGTACCTTTTGGTTCGCCCGCTATATCAGGCCTTACAAATGGGAGTGCTTTATCGGGTGATTTATCGGGATGTTTTTCAAAAAGAAAAGCCTTTAAGATCTTAAAAAAACTAACCCCTTCTGGCTGCATGGGTGTTACTGACTGGTTTTGTAATGCTCCATCATGATAATTGGACAGTTGATGGATTTTTTCTAACCTCAAACCTTTGGGAAGGCGGCCAAAAACAGGCAGGTTTATTATAATGAAAAACACTATAATGATAAAAGCTAATATATATATGACTATCATTTTTAAAATTAAAAAACCAAAGTAGTAATATGATTTTACAAATGAAGCCTGGTTAATATATATGACGTATGGATTACTTCTTCTCTTGTCATAAATATAATGCCCCAGGATTCGGGGCATTTAAAGGTATCCTGGAATAACTGTTTTAAAGAATTAAGTTATTAAAAATGAGTAAATTTTATACCTTTGAAATGGGTTAAACATATAGCTTAGATAACTTATTGTACCTGCCTGCAGGAAAATAACCCGATTTGGCGAGGAGTGGTACGAACACTTCTCGTTTTTTATTTAAATACCCCTCCAAATTGAGGGGCACTTTTGTTAATCATTGGGGTATATTTTTATGGCGACGACTATTTTACTTTTTGAGCGTCAAAAATTGCTTTCCATTTATAAATTTTCGAATCAAATGTTTAGCGCATGATGTCCTGATTCTTCGTCGAATGTATCACTATTTACACAGTCAAGGAAAGAAATGAGAAAAAAAAACAGCGCAAACGTTTGATTAATTTTGTAATATTACATATTGAAGAAATTTAATGTAGTTTAGCAATTACAATGCAATCGAAACCAACCACCATTAAAGAAATAGCCAGAATTTTAAACATTTCTCCTTCCAGTGTTTCAAGGGGATTGCACGATCATCCCAGTATTGGAGCAGTAACGAGAGAGAAAATTAAACAACTGGCAAAGTCTCTAAACTATGAGCCTAACAACGCTGCTATCCTATTTCAAAAAGGAAAAACGTATACCATTGGCGTAATTTTACCAGAGCTTTCTGAACACTTTTTCTCCATTGCCATTTCGGCTATTGAAGACGAAGCGATCAAAAAAAACTATACAGTTATTTTTGCGCAATCGCATGATAACTATGAGCAGGAAGTTAAACTCGTTGAAAAAATGAAAAATCAACGTGTAGATGGTTTATTGGTATCAATCAGTAAAGACACCTCTAAGTTTGATCATTTTGAGAAACTGAATTCTTTCAATATTCCTGTGGTATTTTTTGATCGGATACCTCCTTTTAAAAATGTGCACTATGTGGCCTGTAGTTTAGAAAGTGCAACGATCAAGGCTGTTAATTACCTGCTCAAAAAAGGACATAGAAGTATCGGGATGATAAACGGCCCAACTACCCTATATGCCAGTGAGGAGCGTAAAGACGGCTATATGCAAGCCATTACTTTTAACCGCTTAAAGTTTGATCCTTCATTGGTGGTAAACTGTGATTTAACCGAACAGGGTACCATTGAAGCTGCTGATCAATTTTTGAACCATAAAAGAAAACCTACGGCTATTGTTACTTTCAATGATTATGTAGCACTCTTTTTAATTAAATATTTCAAAAAGCTGAATGTAATTAATGATTTTGATGTGGTAAGTTATGCCAATCTGCCTATCATTAGTTATTTAGACAATTCGCCTGTTGCATCAGTAGAACAGTACCCTTATCTGCAGGGACAAAAGGCTGCAAACATCTTATTGGATCTTATTCATAGTCCTAATTCAGAAAATCAGGCTTATTACAATACTATTGTAGAATCTGATTTAATTGTAAACGAGGTAAAAGAGTAAAAAAAACAAACGTTTGCGCTAAGTTTTAGTTTTTGTTCAAACTGCCAGGTAAAATATGATACTGTTTTTTAAAGGCTGCAATAAAGTGTTGTGCATTTTTGTAGCCTACCAAAAAGGCAACTTCGTTTACGGCCCTTTTTTCTTTAGATAGAAAATAATGGGCTTTTTCCATCCTGATTTTGTACAGATAACCAAATACGGTATGTCCGGTAAGTTCTTTAAATCCTTTTTTAAGTTTATAGTCATTAATCCCGGCTTTACGCGATAGTTCCATTAATGAATTGGGCTTTTGTAAATCTTGTTCTACCAGTTGCTTGGCCAACATAATCTTGACAATATCTTCTCGCTTTAGACTAACCGTTTGTTTTTCTTGCTTCTGGTTAATGTAAATGATGATCAGCTCAAATATCCTGGCCTCCAAAAATAAGCGCTTTACCCTTCCCTGATGTTTATGGCTAAGCAAATGCTGTAGTATTAAACTAATTTCTGCTGAAATCGGTTCCTGTTGACGTGTGAAAGGTTTGTCACCAAACTCGCGACCAGTAGTTGTATGAAAATACGTTTCCGTTAGCTGTATATAAACGTATTTGGTTTTCTCCGTTACGCTAAATCTAATCGCAGTGATCTTACCTGTATTAATGTTTTGCTCATACCTGGAAAGTGATAAGAGATTATCGTGTTGGTGGTTACAGTAATAATTGATTGTACCACTTAAACAAAATAGAAAGCCTATATGCTGGCAGGAAGATTCAAATAAAAAATCTACGGCCTTGCTCGGATCAATCTCCACTATACAGATGTGGATTCCATTAAACCACTTTTCTTTAAAATGCAAAACGGCATTTTCTATACGCAATTCAGTCCCCAGCTCATCAATATCCCCAATGCTATTAAAATCATCCGCATAGGTGTTTATGTAAATAATATTTCCGTCTGGCTGGGTTGAGAGTTTAAATTCCATAAATGATTTAATCCGTTTAGCGGTATTAATTATCCGTTTAACGTTATCTGCTTTTTGTGATTATGCACAAATTTGCATAATTATTTATAATTAGTCTAAATAAATGAAAATATATTTATCAATTGCCTTATCGCTTTGTGGATTTGTTACTGTGGCTCAAGAGATTAAAGTTGATACTACAAAGGCAAATGATTTGAAAGATGTGGTGGTTACGGGGCAATATGGTCCGCAAACATTGAGGAATTCTGTTTACAATATTAGAACCATCACGGCCGAGCGGATAAAGCTTAGGGCAGCAAGCAATATACAGCAGATTTTAAATACCGAACTGGGTTTTCGTTTTAGTAATGATTTAACATTGGGTACCACCGATGTTCAGTTAATGGGGATGACAGGCAGGAACGTTAAAATACTTTTAGATGGCGTACCGATGGTAGATCGTTCTGATACCCGTGAAAGTTTAAATCAGATCGATATCAATACGATTGAAAGAATTGAAATTGTAGAAGGACCGATGTCGGTGGTATATGGTGCCGACGCCTTAGCAGGAGTGATCAATATTATTACCAAAAATCCAGGAAAGCCGTTATTAAACCTATCTGCCAGGCTTCAGGAAGAAACTGCTGGTAATGAATATGAAGCTTTATCAGGAAAGGGAAACCACATACAGAACATTGGCCTCAACTGGAAAAACAATAACTGGAGTATTTTGGCTGGCTTTACGCATAACGATTTTGGCGGCTGGAATTTGGCTGGTAAAACGGCCACCATAGAAGAAGTTGCGGCTGTTGGCAACCGCTGGAAACCAAAGGAACAGTTTTTAGGCAATACAAAAATTGGTTACCGCCACAGTAATTTTAGTATCTGGTACCGTTTAGATGGGCTGAAAGAAGATATTGATGTACGCAATGGACTCAACCCGAACAATTATAAGGGACTACTCCAAACCTATACAACACATCGTTATACGCAACAGGTTCAATCTGAATATAAAATCAGCAATACATTACAACTTTCTGCTGTTGCGGGTTTTACCAAGCTCGATCGTGCAACCAGCACAGTAATCCATGATTTTACCAATAATACCGAGGAATTATCAGGCGGTGCCGGAGAACAGGATGTGGCTAAATTTAACGCGACCAATTTTAGGGCGACCGCAATTTATACTTTAAATAAATCAGTTTCATTTCAGCCCGGGATCGAATACAGCAGAGATGCAGCGAGTGGACAAAGAATTAAAGGATCACCGATAATTAATGATTATGCGGCATTTGTTACGGCTGAAATTAAACTTGGGGAGGTGATCAATATCAGACCGGGTTTGAGGTTTATTAAAAATTCTATTTATGATGCACCTCCGGTAATTCCGTCTTTAAATGCCAAGTTGATCCTGACCAAAGACCTTGATTTACGATTGGCTTATGCCAAAGGCTTCCGTTCTCCAGCATTACGAGAATTGTACTATGATTTCGTAGATGCCAGTCATAATATTTTAGGTAATCCCAATTTAAAGGCAGAAGAATCGAACAGCCTTAACGGATCACTGGTATGGGCAGGCATCCATGATAGCGATATAGAATTCCGTTCTACATTAACCGGTTTCTATAATCTGGTTAAGAACAGGATTGATTTTGGCTTATCCCCTACTGATAATTCGGTAACTACACTGATTAATGTATCAAAATATAAAACTACAGGCGGGACGATAGATAACGTTTTAATTTATAAAAAGAATCTTCAGGCTAGCCTTGGCGTATCTTATATTGGAAGATTCAACGATTTAAGCGAGAACAATAATCTCGAAACACCCGAATTTGCCTGGGCTACGGAACTCAATTCGAACATTACATACACGTTTCCTAAAATACGCGGAAGTATCAGTTTTTTCTACAAATATACAGGTGCATTGCCAAGCTATCAGCTTACTACGGAAAACAATACCAGCACAGTAAAACTTGTTAAAATAGGCGATTTCCATACCGCTGATTTAATGCTGAACAAAAATCTGTTTAAATCTTTAACCATCAATGCTGGGGTTAAAAACCTGCTTAATGTTACACAATTAACCAACAGCTCAACTGCGACTGGTAGCGCACACAGTACGGGAGGGGCTACTGTTCCGTATAGCTATGGCCGCTCTTATGTATTGGGACTGAGCTATAATTTGGATATAAATAATTTAAAATAATATAATCACGATAAACATGAACAAATTTAACTCAATGATCGCTATCGCATTTTTAGCGGTAACATTTACAGCCTGTAAAAAAGATTCTGATGAACCTATTGTAGTGGTTCCGCCATCAGATGGAAGTACGCTAACTCTAAATGGAAAAACATCAGAATCAAATTATACAAATATCGTATATGTTGATTTTAGCGCGGATAAACAAACCTCTGTAGATAGAAAAAGTTTCAATATTGGATTAACGTCCGATAGCAAATTTAGAGTGGTGCTTAATCCTTCTTATCAGACTACGGCAACAGCAACATCTAAAACGGATATTACCGCTGTTACACTAGCCGATCCGGGCACTACTGTTGAGTTAAATCATGATATCACGAACCCACTAACAGTTTCTTTAGTAGATTATTGGGATGGTGATATAACTAAAACTGCTTTTGCTGAGATTAGTGCCACAGAAGCAGAAAACAAAGTTTATTTGTTAAGTTTTGAAGGGAGCAAGGATAAAGATAAATGGTTTAAAATAAAAGTTACAAGAAATGGTACTGGTTACAAAATTCAGTATGCAAGATTAGGTGAAACAGTTATTAAAACTTTGGACGTTGCGAAAAGTACAGATTATAACCTTGTTTTTGTATCGTTGGAGAATAATAAAGTGGTACAGGCTGAGCCAGTTAAAGTTGCATGGGATATTTCATGGAGTTATAGTACTTATAATTCTGGATTAGGTTCTCCCTATTGGTTTCAAGATTATGTTGCCATCAACAACCTTGGCAATGTAACTGCTGCAAAAGTTTCTACAGCAACTAAAGCTTATGCTTTGTTTACAGAAGCTGATGTTGCAAACTTAACTTTTTCTCCATTAAGAGATGTAATTGGTTCTTCCTGGAGAACTTCTCCTAGCCAAACTGGTGTTGGTGGTGGCGTTAAAGCCGATGTTTTTTACGTGGTTAAAGATGGTACAGGTAACGTTTATAAACTAAAGTTTAACAGTTATATATCTGGCGATGGTGGTGAACGTGGTAAACCAGTAATCGAATATAAATTAGTCAAAAAAGGATAATCCTTTAGCGTCTTCCAAAGTCTGACAGGCATACCGCAAATTAGGCTTCGGATATCGAGAAAAAATATGTTTTGTTAGTTGGATATAAGCTCTCCGCGATGGGGAGCTTTATCTTTTCAGAGGGGCGGCAAGACTACGAAGTCTATAAGCATGTTGCAAGTAGACTTCGTAAGTCTCCTATACGCAAAAAGGGCCCTGGCATACCAGAACCCTTTTTGTTTCTTACTCGCGAAATATTATTTTCCAGAGTTTTTCTTGTCAGTTACTTCTGCACGGATTTCTTGTGCTAAAACTTTAAGATCTTGCATTGCTTTACGC
>Ga0163161_10004064_pt1 | contig 10231 bp, 7 predicted proteins | sample S45metaG_FD_129847 | JGI IMG/M metagenome (GOLD analysis project Ga0163161, IMG submission 129847) | Switchgrass rhizosphere microbial communities from Kellogg Biological Station, Michigan, USA - S4-5 metaG | ecosystem: Host-associated > Plants > Roots > Rhizosphere > Soil | place: USA: Michigan... | reverse complement strand
TTAACATGATGAGAAGTGTAGTTTCGTTGGTTGTTGTATGTTTTGGTGTCTTGAATGTGGTGGCGCAGGTTAAAGTGCATACCGATATGCGCACGCCAACCTGGAACCTGATCGGTCTGAGGTACGATGCCGAAATTGCACCGGGGAAATGGGGGAGTGTTTTTCCGCCGGCATTAAAAGCGCTTCAGAATAAAGTGATCGAGCTGCCTGGCTACATTATTCCTACAAAAGTGGGGGCAAAGTTTACCGAATTTATGTTCTCCATTGTGCCCATTGCTTCCTGTCCTTACTGTGGTTCTGGTGATATCCCGGCAATGGTGCAAGTAAAAATGTCGGCCGCCATTCCCATAACGGAAAAGCCTGTTAAACTTAGGGGAGTCTTCATTATCAACGATTCGGGCGACGACAGAAGTGAGTTTTTTCTTTTAAATGCAAAACAGTTGCAATGAAAAAATATATAACGGTTTTATTGATTATGTTGATCTCTTTTAGGGGTATTGCTCAGGTAAGTGTACATGCCGATATGCGTACACCCATCTGGAACCTGATCGGCCTTAAATATGATAAGCAGGTGAAGCCGTTGGTTTGGGTGTCCATTTTCCCGCCGGCGTTAAAAGCGATCGATAATAAGGTGATCGAACTGCCGGGTTTTATTATCCCCACCAAGGTTGGCAATAGTTTTACCGAGTTTATGTTTTCCATTGTTCCGGTTGCCTCATGCCCTTATTGTGGTTCAGGCGATATTCCTTCGATGATTGAAGTTAAAACGCTAAAACCGGTTAACTGGACAGAAGATCCCATTATGCTCAAGGGGAAGTTTGTGATCAACGATTCTGGGGATAGCCGGTCTGCCTTTTTCCTGTTAGATGCTGTAAAAAAATGAAATATTTATATTTTTTCTTCTTCATCTTATGTGGCAGTAGCGTTGCAGCACAAACAAAGACACATAACGTTAATGACCAGTTGCGCTCTTTAAATTGGGATGTAATCGGTTCGGTAAAATTTGAACTCACCGAAAAGAATGAACTTTTGCCTTTATTTTCTGAATCGATCAAACGCTTCGATAACAGGGAATTTGATTTAACCGGTTATCTGATCCCTATAAAGAGTGGTCAGAAACAACAGAAATTCCTGTTGGCAACCCTGCCTATTAATCAGTGTTATTTTTGCGGACAAAACGGGGTTCCGGTCATGATTATGATTGAGATGGAAAGTGCGGTGTCCTATTGTGAAAAACCCATCCATGTGAAAGGTATTCTGAAACTGGAACAAAAGGACGCAAGTTACGCACCGCCAATAACCATCAAAAATGCCAAAATCATCAATTAATTGTTTATTTTTGTATGGCTATGGAAAATAATACAGAGCGTTTCGAAAAACTTTTAGTTAAAAACGGACTGAAAAGAACTGCCCCCCGTTTACAGGTGCTGGAAATTTTAACCGGAAGAGATTCTGCTACCTCTCAGCCTTATTTAGAACAGGTAATGGGCAAGGATGCAGACCGCGTTACTTTATATCGCGTGCTACAGGCCTTTGAAGAAAAGGGAATTATCCATAAGGTTTTAGATCAGCAGGGAACCGCCAACTATGCCATCTGTTCGGGTGGCTGCAGTGCGCACGAGCATCATGATGAACATGTACATTTTAACTGCGACAACTGCCATAAAATCTATTGTCTGGATGCTGTTAAGGTACCGGCTTTAAAAGTGCCTGCCGGCTTTAAAGTAGAACATCTTAATCTGATTGCCACAGGTATCTGTGCCAATTGTTCGGATAAGGTGAATTAAGATTTACTGTACCAAAAGATTACATCCCCTGATATCCGCATTGTCAAACCTGCCCAATACCTCAAAACTTTGATCTGGATTTATCCTGCCTAAATCTTGAGTGGCAATAAACGAGCATGAATTGATATTGGCCAGATCGATAACATTGATGCCGCCAGTTCTGCCATTCCCGATCAAACTTAAAGGGTCATTGGTATCGCGGATTAAAATCTGCATCCAGTTTGGACAGTTAAAAACACCTTCACCTAAGGAATAGGCCTGAGAAAGGAGTTCGGTCATGCCATATTCGCTATGGATCGATTTTACACCAAAGCCTTTTGTTAATTGTTCGTGTAACTCCTCACGCACCATTTCCTTGCGTTTTCCTTTCATACCTCCGGTTTCCATCACGATTAATTCAGGAAAATTGATGTCGAACTGCTCTATAAAGTCGAGCAGGGCATAGGTAACGCCGATTAAAACTGTTTTCTGTTTTTTTGATCTAAGTTCCAGCAGGGTGTGTAACAGTTCATCATGGTTGTATAAAAAGTAACCACTCTGTGGGTGTGCACTTTTTTCGATCAGATCGTTAACCATGTAAATTAAGGATGAGCCAGATCTTTGCTGGTAAGAGGGCAGCAACGCCAAAAAACAGTATTCGTTAACGTTACCATAAAACCCGGCGAATGCCTGAAGATAACTTTGCTCATACAGCTTAACATCGGTTACATGGTGACTACTCTGTACCATGCCCGTAGTACCAGAACTGCTGAAAGTGATTTCGACAGGATCTGTGCTGCTCAAAACCGAATGGCTTTTAAAAAAACTGATCGGTAAAAAAGGAATCTGTATCACTTCAGTTACCTCGTCTGCATCAATACCCAAATGAAAGATATATTCACGGTATACATGACAGTTTTGGGCTTGTAACTTAAAAATATTTAAGGCCAGCGCATTAAACTCATTGGCCGTTTTTACAGAAAAGATATTGTCAGCTTTAAAATCCACGCTGCAAAAGTACGAAGCATTATGCTATTTTCTCGTCAGTTTTTTTGGCGAGCATGGCCATGCGGAACTGATAACCACAGTAACCACTGATCCCGGCAACCAGGCCGCTTAAAAATCCGGTAACCAATAATAGTGCCCACCAGATTTTTATACCCGTCATTACCGCTACACGGCCAGCGAGTACATTATCATTAGGCAAGCTTTTAAATAGCGCATAACCGATCCAAAGTAAGAAAATAGCCAGGAAAGACTGCCAGAAAGCAATTTTTCCGGTTTTACCGATAATACCACAGGTTGCAAAAGCAATTACGATGATGATCCACCATGGGGCAACCATTTGCAAGAGAAAACAGATGATTAATATAACAATGAAAACCATTTTAGCCTATTTAGAAATTTTTAAACGAGAAATAATTGTGCCCGATTTATCATCAGGACTTTGCATATAGAACAGGTCGTACAGTTTACCATTTGCCCAGGTATCGATCATATTGTCGTAGAATTTACTTCCAGGATTGCCCGATTGCCCGCCAGGATAAACGCCATGTCCTTTTGGCATTTTGCCCAGTTCGATCACCATCCGCCACGAAGGCCCGTTGCTTTCGCCTAAAGCATTAATGGTCGATTTTGCCCCGCCAATCTGAAGCACTTTAGATCCGAAACCTGGTATTTTGGCCAGATGTGGTACATTGCTCTGTTTTACATTCGCCCATTCCCAATCTTTATTTATCGGGCCAAAACGTCTTTCGAGGCTATCGCAGCTATATTTAAAAGCTTCGTTCGCCAGATCGGAAAGTGTTTCTTTTTTCGCGGTGTTAACATTGTCGTACCAGGTAGCGTTTGGCTCCTTCAAGATCATTTCTACCGTACGGTCTCTTGACGGATAACGCATTGGGATGCCTTTGACCTCAAATTCATCGGCCCAGATATCGTACGACAGGCGTTTGGTCCATATTTCGAATACGCTGGCGGCAATTTCATGGGCATCATAACGTTTGTTCCACTTGTTCAGGTAAGCCAATGCTTCTTTTTGTGTGGCATTTAACTGCTCGTTATTCAACAAAGGCAATAAAGCAGGGACAAGGTTTTGTGCCATGATACTATAATTGTCGGTCTGCATCAGCCGGATACTATCTAGGGTAGCTTTGTTCATTGCCGATAAGCGGTCGTTGATCCTTTTACCACGCTCATAAGGTGCAAATTCCCAGTTAATATAATAGGGGTAAGCCGTATCGGTCGAAGATTGGTTGGCCGAGCTCACAAAACCGCGTGGCGGGTTTTTTACTGTAGGGTTCTGTGCATTTGGGATCCAGCCCTGCCAGTCGTAGGCTGGATCAGTACCATCCAGTATAAATTTGCCCTGGTCTTTCCATTTCAAAGGGAATTTACCATTGGGGGTGATTGCGATATCATTATCCACGCTGGCAAAAACAAAGTTCTGCGCAGGTGCAGTATAAAAAGTCAATGCTTTGCGGTAGTCGTTATAATTTTTCCCACGGTTCAGGTAATAAAAAGTCATGAGTTCGTTAGATTCATCATGCGCGATCCATCTCAAAGCATCGCCAACAGGAACATTATCCGCTCTGCCGTATTTTGGTTTCTGGAAATATACCACCGGGCCATGATGGGTATAATAAACCGTATCTATTTCATCTTTTCCACCACGTACTTTAATGGTCTCGAGTCTTTTGGTAGTGGTTTTCCATTTGTTGTTGTACCAATATTCGTTATGACTGGAGTCTTTAAATTTGATCTGGTAAAAATCCAGCACATCGGCAGCAACGTTGGTTACACCCCAGGCTATTTTCTGGTTAAAACCTATAATTACCCCGGGTGCACCAGGTAATGAAACACCATAAGTATTTACGCCTGGTGCGTGTAACTGGATCTGGTACCATATTGAGGGCAGCGTTAAGTCTAAATGTGGGTCATTTGCCAAAATTGGGTAACCCGAAGCGGTTTTTGCTCCGGAGAGTGCCCAGTTGTTACTTCCGATACCCTCAACTTTTTCTGTTGTTTTTACCTCACCGGTTTGGGCCTGGGTAAAGCTTTCTGGGGTTTTTGGTATTGGCAAAGAAGAAAAATTCCATTTGGTGCCTACGGGGATAATCGGATCTTCACGGAAAGGATAATCAGGGAAAAGATTTTTTGTAACCTCAGGGCCGAACTTTTTCAGGATATTGGTCATGTAAAATTCGTCTGAGCCCATGGCCAACACTGCCGACATCTGTTTGAGCAGAAGTGCACATTTTACGGGCGTCCAGTCTTCAGGTTTAAAATCAAGTATTTTATACTCCAAAGGATAATTGGCCTTTGAAAGTGTTTTGATATAGGCATTGATCCCCTCGGTGTAGGCAAGGATCATTTCTTTTGCTTTTGGATCGGCCATCATTCCTTTTAGAGAATTTTCTGCGCCATAAACCATTCCCATCCGGCGCTGGTAACGGTCAACCTCAATGGCTTTGCCGCCAACAACCTCACTGATTCTTCCTGCAGCAAAACGCGTCTGGAAATCCATCTGCCATAGGCGGTGCATAGCCGTTACGTAACCTTGTGCCAGATAAAGGTCGTGATCGTTCTGTGCAAAAATATGTGGGATCATGCGGTCATCGAAAACGATCTCAATTTTATCTATCGCCCCTTTAATCTTGGCTTTATGGTTGAACATAAAATGATTATTCTCTGCGTTTTGCCAGAAACCCATGAAAGGATTTAGGAATTTTAGCACCGGGGGCATACTACCTAATTTGGTATTAAATAAAAAAGCTAATGCTATCGGAATAATGACGCAGAACAGGGCTTTAATTTTATTCATAATGGTTAGCTAACAAGTCTTTTACTAAGATAGGGCAAAATGACGGTTTATGTTCCATGCAAAATACAACAAACTGTATATCAATCAAAATTATAATTTGAACTGAAATTATTATGCTAACATAATTTGTTTAATTCAAAAAAAGAATTTAAGTTTATATAACTAATAATACAAACAACAGAATTAACTAATCACCCAATAACCAAATTAACAATCGTTTATGAGCAGAATTTTTACACAGATCTTCTATGTGTTATTATTTGTGTACGCAGGTAGTATGGCGGCACAGGCACAGAGTATTACGGTGAGCGGAACCGTAAAAGATAAGCAATCGAAAGAAGGACTCGCAGGCGTAAGTTTAACCATCAAAGGCCAGTCTGGCGGTACAGCCTCTACAAGCAATGGTAGTTTTACATTTACAACAACAGCTAAGCTTCCCTTTACATTAGTCGCATCTTATGTGGGCTATGGTTCGGTAGAGCAACAGATTACCGGAAGCACTTCAGGTATCAATCTGGAACTGGAAACGGCAGTTGTATTGGGCGGTGATGTGGTGGTTTCGGCATCACGTACGCCTGAGCGTATTTTAGAATCGCCTGTTTCCATCGAACGGATGAGCGCAGCCTCTATAAGAGAAATTGCGGCGCCCTCATTTTATGATGCCCTGAACAACATGAAGGGTGTGGAAAGCAGTACGCAGAGTTTAACTTTTAAGTCGATTAATACGCGTGGTTTCAATTCAAATGGTAACACCCGTTTTAACCAATATATTGATGGAATGGATAACCAGGCCCCGGGCCTGAATTTCTCTGTTGGTAATATTGTGGGTATCACCGAACTTGATGTAGACAATGTTGAACTTCTACCTGGTGCATCATCGGCGCTGTACGGTGCAGGTGGTATCAACGGTACTTTATTAATGACTTCAAAAGACCCTTTCAAATATCCAGGTGCAAGCTTTCAGTATAAAACAGGTGTAAACCATGTGAACGATGATAATAGCGCTGTTGAACCATTTAATCAATTGGATGTGCGTTTGGCAAAATCATGGAACAATAAATTTGGTGTTAAAGCTGCGTTTTCATTTTTACAGGCCAAAGATTGGTTTGGAAACAATTACACAAATTTCGACAGGGTTTCTAGAAGTGTGAAAGGTGGCGACAGGAGTAGCGATCCAAATTATGATGGTATTAACGTTTATGGAGATGAAGTGAGTCAGAATATGCGGAATGTGGCCTTAAGCGTGCAAAATGCAACCATTGCGGGGATCAATGCAGGTTCTGGGGGATTAATCCCCAATATTAAGGCTTTAATGGATGGGACTTTTGGTGCCGCTATTCCAAATACCGCGCAGCAGGCTGGATTTTTGGCCGGTCTGCCGGCAGGCTTGCGTGCACCCGTACAAAATTACTTTCCTTTTTATGTTGGTCTAAAAGCAGGCCTGATCCCTGATCAGAATGTTTCCAGAACAGGTTATAATGAAGAGAACCTGGTTGATTATGATACCAAGTCGCTAAAAGCTTCAGGGGCATTGTATTACAACATCAGCAATACGGTACAGGTGGTAGGCCAGGCCAATTGGGGTACTGGAACATCAGTTTATACAGGCTCTGACCGTTATTCGTTACGTAACTTTAATATCGGACAGTATAAATTAGAGGTGAAAGGCGAAGATTTCTTTGTGAAAGCCTATACCACTCAGGAGCGTTCGGGCGACTCATATATTTCATCTATTTTGGGTAGTTATGTAAATGAGATATCTAAACCATCAACAACATGGTTCCCGCAATATATTGGTAATTATGTTGGTGCAAGGGCTGCGGGTCAAAGTGACGCCGCTGCGCAGGCGTTTGCGAGAAGTGTTGCCGATCAGGGGCGTTTTGCACCCGGAAGCCCTCAGTTCGAAGTAGCGAAAGATAAAGTAATGAACACGACCATCAGCGCTACCAGTATCAATTCTGTTGATCCCTCAAAAAGTGTTTATGGCGCTAAATTCGATGATAAATCAAACCTGTATCACTATGAAGGGATGTACAACTTTACCAACCTTTTTGATAAGGTAGTAGAGTTCCAGGTTGGCGCTTCTTACCGTTTGTACGATTTAAATTCGGCTGGAACGATTTTTAACGACCTGACAGAATCTATCGATATCAAAGAATACGGCGCATTTGCACAAATCGGTAAAAAACTCTTTAATGATAAGGTTAAATTTACCTTTGCAGGCCGTTATGATAAAAGCCAGAATTTTGAAGGCAGGTTTACGCCTAGGGTAACCGGTGTGTTTACCGTAGCTAAAAATAACAACATCAGGGTTTCTTACCAAACAGGTTACCGCAATCCGACCACACAAAACCAGTATATCGACCTTTCAGTTGGTGGAGGTTCGCAAAGATTGATAGGGGGGTTGCCGGAAATTATGTTCAGTAAATACCATCTGGATACCAATAAGCCTTATACCGACGTAAGTTACCGTGCATTTTTAGCCTCGGCGGCTGCTACAGGTACACCTAACCCGGCATTATTGCAACAATATACTTTTGATTCAAAAGGTGTTCGCCCCGAAAGCGTACAATCTTATGAGTTAGGGTACAAAGGCTTGCTTCTTCCAAACTTACTGGTAGATGCCTATGGTTATTACAATATCTATAAAGATTTTATCACTGCAGTTGATGTGTACCAAAATGTTGGCGGTAGCTTTGTTAAATTCGGCGTACCCGTAAATGCAGAAGGTAAGGTAACCTCTTATGGCGCGGCTTTAGGCTTAGATTATTTAGTTGGAAAGTATACCATAAGCGGTAACGTTTCTTATAACGAAATCGGCGATCTTCCGGTAAACTACATCAACGATTTCAATACCCCTAAAATCCGCTATAACTTAGGATTTGGAAACAAAGAAATTATCAAAAACTTTGGGTTTAATGTTTCTTACCGCTGGCAGGATCAATTCTACTGGAATTCTTCATTTACCTCTGGTCAGGTACCGGCATACAGCTCTTTGGATGCACAGGTTAGTTTAAGAATCCCTTCGGTACAATCGGTAATTAAACTGGGCGGTTCGAACGTGTTGAATAAATATTATATCACTTCTTACGGTAACCCTATGGCAGGTGCCATCTACTATCTTGGAATTGCCTTTAATCCATAACAGTTTTTATATTCTGCTAAAAGCCCGCTCTGCTTAAAAAGTAGGGCGGGCTTTTTTGTTGAAGTCAACGCAGATTAGCCACATATCATTTCTGATTTGAGCTAAAAGGATACCATGGTTAGTGTAAAACTTACACTATTAAATGAATCTTTTGTAAAAAAGCTACAGCCCTTTTATAAAATATTTGTATTATAGTACTTTCTTAAGCACATCCCAGTTTAAGAGGTATGAATTTAAAAATTTGAATAAATAAGGATGGAAGCGCAAAACGACAAACCGAATGAGACAAGTGATCTGATTGAAAAAGAGCAGGAAATACAGCATTTAAACAATCCTGTTGATATATCGGTAAAACCAATTGTTAAACAATACCTTGGGGCAGTTAAAAAAGTAAAGAAAGAAGGCAACCGCTTTTATTTTTCAGATGGCGATGCCAGAGTGGAAGTGCGGGTGGTAAGTGATGATATTATCCGTGTACGTTTGGCACCGCATGGCGTTTTTCTGGATGATTTTTCTTATGCCGTGCCCGAAGTAGATCAAAAAGTTTCCGTTTTTAAGATGCAGGAACACGAAGATCACTATGCCATTTCTACACACGCGGTAACCTGTAAAATAGAAAAAGCAAACTTTCATATTTCTTTCTCCGATAATATTACCAATGTGGTGATGGTAGATGAGGCCAATTCTATGCATTGGGAAGAAAATGTAGATTTTGGCGGCTATTATATTTATGCAACTAAAAAATGTCACCCGGAAGAAAATTTCTTCGGTTTGGGTGATAAATCGGGCAATTTTAACCTGCGTGGCCGCCGTTTCGAAAACTGGAATACCGACGCCTACTCTTTTGGTTGGAACCAGGACCCGCTTTACCGGACTATACCTTTTTACATCGGTTTGCACAATCAGGCCGCTTATGGTATCTTTTTCGATAATACCTTTAAATCGTATTTCGATTTTGGTGGCGAAGATGTAAATAAAACCAGTTTCTGGGCAGATGGGGGCGAACTTCAATATTATTATATTCATGGGCCGCATATTATGGATGTGGTTAAGCGTTATGCAACCTTAACCGGTACACACCCAATGCCGCCAAAATGGACATTGGGTTATCAGCAATGCCGCTGGAGTTATTATCCGGAATCAAAGGTTAAAGAAATAGCCAAACAGTTCAGAGAACGAAAAATCCCTTGCGATGCCATTTATCTGGATATCGATTACATGGACGGCTACCGTTGTTTTACCTGGAATAAAAAATACTTTCCAGACCCGCGGAGAATGATCAAAGAACTTTCAGATGATGGTTTTAAAACAGTAGTGATGATCGATCCCGGAATTAAGGTTGATGATGATTACTGGGTTTTTAAGGAAGGTAAGGAAAAAAGATTTTTCTGTCGCCGCAGCGACGATTATTATATGGAAGGACATGTTTGGCCCGGACGTTGCCAGTTCCCCGATTTTACCAATCCTAAAGTACGTACCTGGTGGGGTAACCTATAC
>Ga0163161_10004063_pt1 | contig 10233 bp, 15 predicted proteins | sample S45metaG_FD_129847 | JGI IMG/M metagenome (GOLD analysis project Ga0163161, IMG submission 129847) | Switchgrass rhizosphere microbial communities from Kellogg Biological Station, Michigan, USA - S4-5 metaG | ecosystem: Host-associated > Plants > Roots > Rhizosphere > Soil | place: USA... | reverse complement strand
CATTGCCTTGCTCTTCCTGTTTTTGGTTAACATAAGCGCAGGGTCGGTTAAGATTCCCCTTAAAGATGTATTCTTAAGCCTAACCGGAGGCGAAGCCTCAAAAAGCACCTGGCAGTATATCGTGCTGAACTACAGGCTGCCCAAAGCGATTACTGCCCTGCTCGTAGGTATGGGATTATCTGTAAGCGGACTGCTAATGCAAACGCTTTTCCGTAATCCGCTTGCAGGACCAGATGTATTGGGTTTGAGTTCGGGCGCAAGCCTTGGTGTGGCGTTTGTTATCCTTGGAGCGGGATTAATGCCTCCTTTCTTAGCACACTTTTTCCTATCCCCTTACGGGATCGTACTGGCGTCTACCGCAGGAAGTTTTCTTGTATTACTGGCTGTGTTAGTCGTGTCACAACGCATGCGCGACACAATGGCCATACTAATCATCGGCCTCATGTTCTCCAGTTTTGCAGGCGCAATCGTTAATGTGCTTACCTTCTTCAGCAGTGCCGAAGAACTCCAAAAATATACGTTCTGGACCTTAGGAAGCCTTGGTAACCTTCCGTGGCAGCAAATTATCCTACTTTTTGTTATCTGTATTATAGGCCTGTTGTTGGCAGCAGTCTGCATAAAACCCCTTGATGCGCTGCTTCTTGGCGAACGCTATGCAAAGAGCATGGGTATCAACTTTAGCAGGACACGTATTATCATAATACTTGCTGCCAGCCTGCTTACCGGTACGGCAACAGCATTTACAGGGCCTATAGCCTTCATAGGGCTTGTAGTGCCGCATATTGCCAAATTATTCTTTAAGACCAGCAGCCACGTTATCTTATACGGCGGTACGCTGCTTTTAGGCGCCATTATCCTTTTGGTTTGCGATACCTTTACACAAATACCCGGCAGCCAGTTTGTACTGCCTATAAATGCCATAACATCTATTATAGGTGCGCCGATAGTAATATGGCTGCTTATGCGAAAACAAAAAGCCAACCTGTAAGCCATGGCAAACGAGACAATAATATTATCGGCACATAACATGAGCATCGGCTATGCCTCGAAGCATACCCCCGTTGTAATTGCAGATGCAATCGAGCTGGCATTCGCTAAAGGTAGCCTTATTGCCCTTATCGGTGCAAACGGGATTGGTAAATCTACACTCCTTCGTACTCTTACAGGAATCCAGCAGCCCCTCGCGGGAGAAGCCCTCCTTAACGGAAAAAATATAACTTCCTATACCCAAAAAGAGCTTGCGCAAAACCTTGCCGTGGTTTTAACCGAAAGCCTTCCGCCAAGCAATCTAACTGTGTTTGAACTTGTTGCTCTTGGCAGGCAGCCGTATACCAATTGGCTGGGATCGCTAAGCCCAGACGACCTTGAAAAGGTAAATGAAGCGATTGCATTAACGCAGATAGGACACCTGTGCGATAAGAAACATTTTGAAATCAGCGATGGACAATTGCAAAAGGTGCTCATAGCACGCGCACTGGCCCAGAACACACCGCTTATCGTGCTCGACGAACCTACCACGCACCTTGACCTCCTGCATAAGGTAAACCTCATTCGCCTACTTAAAAAACTGGCGCAGGAAACAGGCAAATGCATCCTTTACTCTACCCACGACCTTGACCTTGCCTTGCAGTTAAGCGATGAGATCGTTGTTATGTCGCAAAATTTAATTGTTCAGGATACACCGGCCAACCTCATCAAAAACAAAGCATTCGATGCACTTTTTAATGACGATGGCATTCGCTTTGATGCCGAAAAAGGCGGATTTACCATAACAGGTATTTAGCTTTAACAAAAGCTAAACACCAAACTGTTTTGTTTTTATTAAATTTACTAATCAACTTAAAAACAAAACACGATGGCAAGCAAATTTACACTTAACTATTCGGGTGATAAGAACCAGCTCCTTTCTAAGATCAGAAATGCCGTAGGCGATAAAGGGAGCCTTAGCGGAGATACCGAAATGGGAAACTTTAAAGGCAGCACGCCCCTTGGCAGTATAGAAGGATCGTACAGCATTGACGGCGATACCATCACCGTGAACATTAGCGATAAACCATTTTTACTTTCAACAGGAATGATTCAGAGCGAATTTGAAAAAGCCCTGCAAAAAGCTTAACCATGCATAAACTATTTACCTTACTCTGCTTTATTGTTGCTATAACCGTTCAGGCGCAGCCTAATTTAGAACTCACATCCCGGGGTTTTGAACCCGTTGAGGCAGAAGTACCGTCTACACCTAACGAAAAACTCATTACCACGTCAGAAAATTGGGCAAGGGAGTTTAACCGCAGGCAAAAAGGTGTTGACATTACCGGTGTTACAGCAAACAGCATGTCTATAAGTGCCTTTAAAAAGAATGCCTTTTTTATTAGGAGCAAAGGCGAAATGTATGAGTATACCATTCACTATACCATAAAACTTAAGTTTAATGTAAGCTCGTACACGCTGCAGTTTAACGTGAACGACATTTATACCGATGCCGATAAGCTCGTAAAATATAAACTTCCGGATTACTTCACGTCAGACGGAAGCCTTAAAGAGGGCTACAGCGAACTTAAACCCTCGCTGGAGCGCACGGTAAACGAGATTGTAACCTCACACTATAATTACCTGATCAATTTCAGGTAACTACAACCAGCTAAAAAAATACAGCTATGATATCAGGAACAGATGACCCAAAAGATCTTGGCGCGCAAAAAATGAATAACCAGGAGAAGCCCGGAGATAAAAATGAAGGCTTTAGCGGAGAAAACCTCCCTAAAAACTACGATCCAAGCACCGGCAAACTTAAAACAGAACAGGATAAAGACACCAACGGCGATACCGAAACTGTTAAGCGTGCCCGCGATGTAGACGAAAAAAAGGCGGCAAATGTAAGCCAGGGCGACAAGGCGACCCGTGATGGCGAAACCGTGAGTAAAAGCCGTGGCACAACCAGCGAGAAGGAAGATGTAGAAACTGCAGAAAATCGCGATTTCAATTCGGATACCGAGGAAGACCGCTACCCTGCATCGCACCCTGACAATAAAAAGCAACGAGGGAACATTAATCCTGGAAAATAAATTTAGGGCAGAACAAAAAAACTAAGCCACGAATTACACAAATTAGGACTAATCAAATTAGTGGAATCTGTGTAATTCGTGGCTAAATAATTATACCTATTCCGTTTCGTTTGTAAACTGGATATTAGCAAACATCTTTATCTCTTCTCCAAGAACGAGTCCGCCTGTCTCTGTTACATCGGGAGCATGAATACCAAAGTCATTCCTGTTGATTTTACCTGTAATCTCAAATCCGGCCCTGTTGATGCCAAAGCCATCCTTTGCCTCGCCGCCAAAAAGCGCATCAAGCGTTACGGTTTTAGTTATACCCTTTATAGTTACATTACCCTCAAGCTTGTACTTATCTCCTTCTATATGTGTAAATGCCGTAGATTGAAAATCAATTTGCGGATAGATATCGGCATTAAAGAAATCATCTGATTTCAGGTGTTCATCCCTTGTGGTGTTATTAGTATCAACGCTGTAAACATCTATCGTAAAATTGATAGACGCGTTATTAAAGTTATCGTGCTCTTTCGTTTCCAGTGTCCCCGAAAAAACATTGAATGCTCCCGTTATATTTGCAATAACAAGGTGCCTTATCTTAAAATGTATCTCTGAATGTGCTATATCCAATACCCATTTATTTGTTGCCATAATGTGTGTTTAAATTAGTGATAGCCTAAAGTTAAGCATAAAAGGTGTTTTGAAAAAACTTTTACGCGTAATGCCCTGTTAAACCTCAGCCAAATTAACCTGCGATATATCAATACGAATAAAAATTTACGTGAACGCTATGTTAAACTTCAGGAGGCCTACAAAAACACTAAAGTTCAAAACCCTCTGATTCATTACCTATTCCGTTGATTGTTAAAGGTTTTTATAACGTTTTAGATAAAAGGGAACGTTAATTACCAGCTTACCCCTTCTCTACTCGTACTAACTTTGTTTTATAACCCTCTAAAAACAATTATCATGGCTTCATCATCACAAACACCGGCACCAAAAGTTTCTGGCAAAACATTAGATAAAGATGTAAAACCATCTGAATCCAACCTTAAGAAAACTATGGCTGAGGCCGAAAAAGGCGCAGCTAAAAAAACAACAGCCACCAAAACCCCGCAGAAGATACAGGACGGTGACACAAAAAAGAAAAAAAGCGAATATTAACAACCAAACTATTCATTATGTCAACAGTAAACAACAATGACAATCGTGACCGGAATGATCGCGATCGCTCAAACAACAATGAAAATACAGGTAACTTAGGTAACCAGAACGAATCACAACGCATGAACAGCCGCGACAACGACAGTTCGTACGAAATAAACAGAACTTCATCTATGGGCCGTGATAACGAATCGCAAGATCGCTACAGAGAATCTGATGTAGATTCTAATTCTATGGATTCAAGGGGTTCAAGGACTTATAATGAGGACGAAGACACTTACGAAGACGAACAAAGAATGGGCAGCACAAGATCTAACCGCGGTACAGAAAATAACGACTGGGATCAAAATGACCAGATGCAGCGCAGCCCGGGAAGGTCGCACAGCGAAGACCAGCGTGATGCTTCATCCAGCAGCTATTACAGCGACAGGGATGAGCAGCGCCGCAGCGACAATAGTACCCGCAGCAACAACGGAGACGACTTTTAGGAGTACACGAAATTAAAATATTTTTTTGCGAATTAGAGGTACGAACCATTCCATTGATTCCGAACCTAATTCAAAAAGGGCAGCCTGATTATTTCAGACTGCCCTTTGTTTATTTATACCCTGTTGTGGTCGGGTTTCCAGTTTTCTATAGAACGCTTTATCGCATCGGCCGTAAGCTCTTCGTTTATTGCCATCTTTATAAGGAAAAGCAGTTGGTCATCCTGTGCAAAACGCAGTGCAAACAGCTGACCTTCGCTAAGCATACCCTCATACATTTCCAGCCGTTCTCCGGTAGTGGCAAAAAAACGGTAGCGCAGCTCGAGCAGCACAACCCTGTTTTGCACCGTAAGAGCATAATGCTGACGCATCATATAGGCCACCCAGGTAATTATTGCAGAAAGAACACTTAAAAAAATCCATACCAGTTTATTATGTTCCTGCATTACTGCCTGAGTAACTGCAAATGAGAAAATGGCAAGCATTAACGGGTAAAATACAAAATGATGCGGCGGATAAAAGCGTATGTGGTTCTTATAATTCTGTTCTGCCATAATAGGATTTACGTTATTTTATTTCTTTAAGGAATTCTGCAACCACACCTGCAATTTCATTTTGTGATGCATCGCCTGTAAGGTACTCCCTGTCAATTTCATTGGAAAGGTAACCTAATTCTACGACAACAGCAGGCACTTCTGATTTTTTAAGAGTATAAAATGGCGCAGACTGTAAATCGGCTACCCTATAGCCCTTACATTCAAATTTATCAGAAAGCCTGTTAGCATATGCTTCAGACTTTGCCCCATGTTTTCCATCCTTATAAACAAAGAATTCCATACCCGATTTTTCGTCGTTTTTAGTATAATTTACATGCAGCGATAGTACAAGGTCCGGCTTAACCGTATTCATAGCCTCCACACGTGAATTAAGGTCAACAAACTCGTCGCCCTCACGTGTAAAATGCAATACGACCTCTGTATCGGTATTTAATGTTTTTATCTTTGATGCGATGGCATCGGTAATCTGCTTTTCGGTAAATGCCTCGTGTGCAGCACCATGATCTTTACCTCCATGACCGGCATCTATAACAACATTAATGCGTTTTGGCTCTCCGGTTTTTGGCAGGGCAAATGCAAAACATACTCCTACTGCAAGCAGCGCTAAAAATTGAAACGTTTTTTTCATAACTATTGGTTTTAGAATTTAGTTGGCCTACTTTCTTTAAACTCAAATATAATTAAAAAACTGTAATACTAAACGTATAAATTTTCACAACCGCTTACCTTCGGCACTGGCAGTCAATAGTTTCTCAAAACGGGACCTTCTTGTTTTTTCCTGTTTGGCAGAAACAATAAGATGAAGCACCATTTTGCGGTACGATGGCGCCTGTTTCATAAAAAATTCCCATGCTGGGGCATTAGCTTTAAACTCTTTTTCCATTTCTGCAGGAAGCACAGCATCCTCAGTACGCTCATGAGAATAAACGCGAGATTTGCTTTCAGTTCGCTTTTTGTAGGCTGCAATTCCGGCAGGCTTTACGAGGCCTTCTTTAAGCAGCTTTTCTATTTTATCAATGTTAATTGCACTCCAGATGCTGGTGGGTTTTCTTGGCGTAAAGCGTATCGTGTAGCTTTCTTCGTCACGCGATTTGCGCACGCCGTCTATCCAGCCATAACACAATGCCTGGTCTACCGACTGAGGCCAGGTAATCGTTGGCCTACCGGTGTTGGTTTTGTAGAAGCCAACAAGCAGTTCGGATTCCTTATCATGGTTTTTGTCGAGCCATTTACGGAATTCGGCAGGGGTTATAAAAAAGTGCGGTTCCATCCTTTAAAAATTATGAAAGCAACAGTGGCAGTAACTTCGAAATATTTTCTGCTTCTTTAAAGTTTTCATGCTCTATAGTGTGGTCAATCTGCTCGTGCAGCCAGGTGGTATGAAACGGTATATGGCACGCATGCCCTCCTATCTCTAATACAGGCAATACATCTGACTTTAGCGAATTTCCTATCATCAAAAATTCTGAAGGTTCTACCTCAAGGCGTTTCAGCATCTTTTCATAATCTATCTTCTGCTTATCTGACATTACCTCAATATGGTGAAAATAATGCCCAAGGCCCGAATCGTGCAGCTTGCGGTGCTGATCCTTAAGATCCCCTTTTGTAGCTACCACTAGTTTATATCTGCCATGAAGTGCCTTAAGAGCATCGTCAATACCTTCAAGCAATTCTACAGGCTTTTCAAGCATTTCTTTGCCGTAGTCTATGATCCTGGAAATGGCCTCAACGCTTATCGTGTTTTCTGATATTTTGATGGCCGCCTCTATCATGCTCAAAATATAGGCTTTGATGCCATAACCGTACACATCAAGATTATCTATCTCAATCTTAAACAGCTCCTTGGCAATGCTGTGCTGCGGAAGATAGGCTTCCATAAGACTGTAGAATTTGTGTTCGGTTTCCTGGAAAAAAGGCTCGTTTACCCAAAGGGTATCGTCGGCATCAAATGCAATAACTTTAATATTCATCGTGGCAATTTTATTCAAATATAAGAAAGCTCAATTAATCCAGCTGTACCTGTTCCCTAACGGCTTGTGTAGAATGTGCAGCGATAACCTGCCATTTGCCGTCGTGGTCTTTCCATACCCTGGTAAAGCGGTAAAAGCCTACTTCTGTATTGCCAAAGAACGATCCGCTTATTTCAAGCAGTACCGATACGATGGCTACGTTGCCTTCTATCCTTATTTTCTGCTCATGCGGCTCAATACTGAATATCTCAATGTTGCCCGATCCGTGAGAATCAAGATCATCCTGTTTTGTAAACAGCTGGCCGGTATGCGAAGTGAATATCAGGTCGTTGGCAATAAGGGCGTCAAGTTCCTTAACATTGCTTGTTTTCATGGCTTCAATAAGCCTGTTTTCAAGTGATTGAATTTGCTGGGTATCCATAGGGGTTATTTAGGTTGAATCATAGTAAACAGTTCGGGGTAATCGGTCACAAAACCATCATCATCAACGGTAATGTCGGCGGTAAAGCTGGCATCCGCATTCTCAAAATGATAATTATGGTGTCCTGCTTTAGTATATTTTTGGTATTCTTTTCGAATTTCATTGGCAACAATATCCACATAAACCAAATCGAAATCGCTGCTTTCGCCATGTGGCAGAAAGAGTCCGTTTATCGGCAGCGAATTGGTGAAAGGCGTAAGCGAAATATCGATAAAACGGCAGCCTTCAAATTCAGGATAAGATCTGCCTGAAGCGTCAGTCCAATTATTATCGGCATCGCGCAAAAGCGTGTACTGATGCTGTGTATCCTTCACATGAAAATTGATCTCAAATTCCTGTACTTCCCATGCTGGGGTAAGCTTAAGGGTATAGTCGGCATATACAGGCATACCCTGCGCCCAGCCTTCAATCTCCGACCGTACCATGATGGCATCCGATAGGAAATTTACATTGCAGTGCTCATCGGTATCGTTAAGCAGGCCATCCCACAAAATAGTCTTTTGCATATCAGGAATTTTACTGCAATTTAGTTAAAAAACAGGTTGCACTACAGTGCGATATGTTAAAGCGAGGTTATATTTTAACATAAAAAAAGCCTCTATGAAGAGGCTATTCTTTTACCGCTTATCTTTTTAATAAGCAGCAGCGTTAAAATGATCAGCATGTTATTTTCTTGATTTAAGGTATCCTATTTTCTTCCCGTAATTATTTACCAGCATTCCTCCTGACCCGACGTAAATTGTATTAGAGTCAATGTCAGTCAACATCATTTTGTAACCGGGCTTGTTAGACGCCGTAAGGCTGCCTACAAGATATACCTTATCCCTGTCTACCTGTACAAGGTTACCTTTTGTGGTAACATAATACTTTCCTTGCGGGTTAGAAGCAAAATACGCTTCAGAGGCCACATTTTTATTATACGTTGCGCTTTGGGCTATTTTTTCGGCGCGGGTTAATAGTTTTGTTTCTGTCTTCTGCTGTTCCACAATAGGCGCTGCAGTTATTCTCTTAGGCTTTTCCGGCGCATAGGAAGCCATGGCTGTCTCGCTAAATTTACCTCCTGCTCTGCTCCATCCAGATGCGATTGCGCTAAGTCTTTGGCTCTTGGGCGGATGCGTGTGCGAACCCTTAATCGAAGCTATGGCAACCATGGCAGCCTGTGCATCAGTTAAAGCTGCACCCATTTTTTGGAGCACAAAGCCTGAGAATTCATCAGCTTCCAGTTCGGTGGCCGGTTTGCTGGTTTCGTTGTCCAGCGTATGCCCGCTCAGGTGATGGCCAATCTCGTGTGCCATGATACTCACAGCAGCCCATTTATTTCCTGTAGAATTGATGATGTTATTCATAAACTGCGTATTGTACAGTATATAGCGCTTGCCCTGTTTTATTACTGCGGCGGCAGTAGGCACGTTAGCAGAACGCAATTCAAAATTAGCACGCAGCCCTATAACCGCCATAATATCCTGCACCACTTTTTCGGCGGCGGGTGCCGGTGCGTGCATTACAATATCAGCTGTATCGGCCTCGCCGTAGTAGTGGCACATGGTGGCATACTTTTCTGAACCAAATGCTTTTTGTGCCCAGGCAGGCAAGGTGCAGCCCCATGCTGCAAGAACAAAAAATACCCCGATGCTTTTCATATAATTAAGGCGTGATTTAAATTGTAAACTACACATTACAATAGCCTTAACGCAAACGCCCTGCCAAAAAGTACATTACTTTACCGGCAGGGCGTGTTAAATATTTTTTTACGAATGCTTTTCTTAATAATACATTATTGTTCCTTAGTAAAAAGCCACAAACCAATAAGCGCAACAAGCACTATGATACCGAGTATCATTATATTCTTTCCTTGTGTCCTGTCCTTTGCACTGTAAGAATACACCATTTTTCCGTTAGGCAGCGTCTTTTGTGCGCTCCATAAAACATATCCTGTGATTATCCCAAAAAAACCACCCAGAATAGCAAACAGGTATCCGGCAGCAATCCAACTCTTCTGGTCTTTTTCAGGTTGTGCCAGTTCGTTTATCCTCTCATTTCGCATTGACCTGAGATGTGCCTCATCAATTTCGTGGCCTCTTTCTGCCAATAGCCTGCGCGCGAGCATATAGTCAAATTCACTCCATTCGTCATGCTTCAGCACAACATCATGCAGCTCTTCGTTTGTAAATGCCATAAGGTAATAATCTTCAGGCAGGTCATTAAGCATAGATTCGGCATCCTTTTCAAGCAGCTCTTCTGCTTTTTCAAAATTTCCAGGGTGCAGCTGCAATTCAAATTCCTGAGACAAATCGCCCGAAAGGCTGCCCAGTTGCGAAGACGCATTTACAAAAATGCATTCAATGCCATTTTCTAATAATAGTTCCTGTTGGGCGCGTGCCTGTTTGGCATCGGGATATTTTTTAAAGGTTACGTAGTTGTGAGACATGCGTTATATAATGTTTATGCTTTGGTGTTAAATCAATCTTCTTTGGTTCCGTAAATTTAAAAAAACAGAAATACAGGAGGTTTCATTTAAAATGTTTAGTT
>Ga0163161_10004062_pt1 | contig 10233 bp, 5 predicted proteins | sample S45metaG_FD_129847 | JGI IMG/M metagenome (GOLD analysis project Ga0163161, IMG submission 129847) | Switchgrass rhizosphere microbial communities from Kellogg Biological Station, Michigan, USA - S4-5 metaG | ecosystem: Host-associated > Plants > Roots > Rhizosphere > Soil | place: USA: Michigan... | reverse complement strand
CTCTAACTTGATATCTTCAATTTTAGCTTCGATATCGATAATGTTCTGTGGAACATGAATGTTCGTTAAGTGAACACGGGATCCTGCTTCATCTAAAGCATCGATAGCTTTATCTGGTAAGAAACGGTCAGAAATATAACGCGATGTTAAAGTAACGCAGGCTAAAATTGCTTCGTCGGTATACGTAACACCATGGTGTTCTTCGTACTTATCTTTAATACGGGTTAAAATTTCTACAGTTTCATCTGGTGTAGCAGGCTCTACCATCACTTTCTGGAAACGACGGTCTAAAGCGCCATCCTTCTCAATATACTGACGGTATTCATCTAAAGTTGTGGCACCGATACATTGAATTTCGCCCCTTGCCAATGCAGGCTTGAACATATTCGATGCATCTAATGAACCTGATGCGCCACCTGCACCAACAATGGTGTGGATCTCATCAATAAATAAAATTACATCTGTCGATTTTTCAAGCTCGTTCATCACGGCTTTCATACGTTCTTCGAACTGGCCACGGTACTTAGTACCAGCCACCAATGATGCTAAATCTAAGGTCACTACACGTTTGCCAAAAAGCACACGCGAAACCTTACGTTGAACAATGCGTAAAGCCAAACCTTCTGCAATTGCAGATTTACCAACACCTGGTTCACCGATTAAAATCGGGTTGTTCTTTTTTCTACGGGATAAAATCTGTGATACACGTTCGATTTCTTTCTCGCGGCCAACAATCGGGTCTAAACGACCTTCTTCTGCAGCCTTTGTTAAATCACGACCAAAGTTATCCAAAACCGGGGTTTTAGATTTTATATCCGAAACCTTTTTAGGTGTACTAAAGCTTTCTTCTTCACGATAATCATCATCACCTCCTGTAGAGGCACTGTTTGAGATATCATCTCTGAAACCATTCTTATTCACTTCAACCTCCTGTTTAAAAACATCATAAGTAACGCCATATTGTAACAGGATCTGTGAGGCAATGTTATCATCATCTCTCAAAACCGATAACAATAAATGTTCGGTGCCAATTAAATCGCTTTTAAATATTTTAGCTTCTAAGTAAGTAATCTTTAAAACTTTTTCTGCCTGTTTAGTTAATGGAATATTGCCCAAGTTTACTGTAACACTCGAAGTACCGCGAACGGCATCTTCAATTGAGCGGCGCAATTTACCGGTATCAACCCCTAACGATCGTAAAATTTTTATAGCCATACCATCGCCTTCGCGGATGAGGCCCAATAATAAATGCTCGGTTCCAATGTAATCGTGCCCCAAACGGAGAGCTTCCTCCCTACTAAAAGAGATTACATCTTTAACCTGTGGTGAAAATTTTGCTTCCATAATACCTTTCTTAACAGCTACGTCCCTAAACTATAAAATAAATTATAAAAAGCGACTGTACCATTTCGTTTATTTTATCAACAATTGCGCCATTTGGGTGGATAAAAGGCAGTATACATATCCCCCAGCCTAAAAAATACGGTAAGAATATCGTTTTGATAAATATATATTCCCTTATATCTATCTACGTAATAACTGTTTTATAGGTTTTAAAAGGGACATTATTCTTTAGTTCCCTCTTAAATTATCATTTTGTCGGTTTATTGTAAGGATTTTTTCGGTTCGAATAACTGACAATTTGTTGCTTTTTGTTAAGGCAATTTACAAGTTTTGACAGAAAAACAAAAAGAACGTGACATCATTTAACAAATTCACTATACAATTATCAATAACCTACAGCCAGCCACAATTAAATACCCATAATGTGATTACGAAACTAACTGCAAATAGGTTGTTTTTGTTTTGAAATATGTAAGGTCTTTAAGACTATCCTGAAGCTTTTAACCTTTTTTTTAACTGCTTAATGTTAAAGCTACAACGCTATCATTAAAGATTTAAGGACATTCAGAGAAACATACGTTAATACAATTGGATATCTGAATGCTCCTTAACTGCTTAATGGTAACTACGAAACCATTAATATATAATGACGTTAGAGGTTAAAAGAAATCTAAAGAATTTGTCGGGGAATTTAAAAAGATTTCAACACAATCATTTTCTTTTAAAAAACAATTAAACAAATTATTATTTACGCTTTAAATAAAAAAAACCAACACAAATTCAAAATTATTCAATCATTCTCTTTAAACCGCCAAAATAAATAACCTTAAACCTAAAAAAAGAAGGCTAATCAACAAAAAAGGCAAACGTTTGCGCTCTATAAAATCCAATTTTACTGAACACCTTAATAATAGCGTATTCAAACCGCTTAATTCTTACACAATCCTGCAATCTCATCAATATTTCACACAAACGTTTGCGTTGCATTAAAGATTGATATTAATTTTTATGGTTATAGTTTAGTAGTAATCATTTTATACAAAGTATATTATTTATGAATGTAAGAATAACTTTTAGTCCTCCATAATCTGATTAATGTCCCTCAGTAATAATAAAATAAACAACTAACCTCACCTAACCTAAAAAAACATGAAGAGATTTCTTTTAATGATCTCCCTTATTGCCTGTATTTTCACCGTAAAGGCACAAAACCGTACCATATCCGGTACAGTGACTGACAGTAAAAAACTCCCGCTTCCCGGAATTACCATAACAGTTGTAGGTACGAAAAGTGCCGTACAAACTGATGCCAATGGAAAGTACAGCATCAGCGCGGAAGAGGGAAGCATACTCGAATTTAAAGCACTGGGCTTTACCACAAGAACCGCTAAGCTGGGAACAAGTAATTCTTTGGATATTTCTTTGACGGATCAGTCAACAGAGTTAGATGCAGTAACTGTTGTTGGTTATACCACAAAGAAGAAATCAGAAATTTCCAGCGCGGTAACTACCGTAAGTGGCTCACAACTTAATGATGTAACGTCGGTAAATCTCGGCAACCTCCTCCAGGGTAAAGCACCAGGTGTAGTGGCCAGCTCTGCCTCTGGCGATCCAACAGCCGGCTCAAAAGTAGTAGTACGTGGTGTAGGGAGCATCAATGCAGGTACCGGGCCACTAATTGTTGTGGACGGAAATATTGGTGGTACTTATAATCCTGCAGATGTAGACAACATCACCATTCTCAGAGATGCCGCTGCTACAGGTTTATACGGATCGAGAGCCGCCAATGGTGTTATTATAGTAACTACCAAAAAAGGAAAGGCGGGTGAAACCAGATTTAGTCTAAACTCTACTATAGGTATTGCAAAAGCCACTACCGGCAATTTTAAGCTGATGGATGCACAACAGCTTTACGATTACCAGAAATCGTTCTTCACTACTCCTCCAGATCCATCATTGGTCAATACGAATACGGACTGGTGGAATGAAGCCTTTAGAACAGCGTTGATAAATAACCATACCTTAACCGCATCAGGAGGGAGTGAGAAAACTCAATTCTATATTTCGGGCAATTATTTTAAAGAAGAAGGAACTTTAATCAATAATGATAAAACCCAATACAGTTTAAGGGCCAACCTTACTTCGCAGTTAACCAAAAAATTAAAACTGACCGCTTTGTTGAGTGGAATTGTAATCAACGACAATTATAATCCTGAAGACGCTGTATATCAAGCCTATTTAAATATGCCTTTCGACCCGGCATACGATGCTGCAGGCAATCCGACAGATCCCCGTAATATCCCTTCGTGGAAAGGCAGAGACCGTTCTAATTTTTTACAGAGCTTACAATATAACTATTCAAAAGCCAGAAGTTACACCACTACCGGAGATGTAAACCTGGATTATGACCTCCTCAAAAACCTGACACTTTCCAGCTATAACCGGGCTACAATCGCAAATGGACGATCAAACAGTTATTATGATAGAAGAAGCCAGAGTGGAGCTACAAATTTAGGTACAGCATCTTTAGACAATACATTTTCTACAACATTATTAACTTCCAACAGGGTTAAGTATAATGTGAATGTAGGCAGTCATAGCCTGAGTGTTTTAGGGGTTGCAGAGGTAGAAAGTTATAAATATGATGCGTCCGGAATTACCGCAAAGGGTTTACCCGCAGGATTAGATGCTATCAATACGGCAACCGATATTACCGACAAGCCAACGGGTAGATACGATCAATATCAAAACATCAAATACTTGGCTCAGGCAGATTACAGTTATCAAAGCAAATATTATTTAGTCGCCTCGATAGTTAACGAATATTCTTCACGGTTTGGAAAAAACAATCCTGCTGCAACTTTTTACCAGGCAGGGGCATCATGGATTCTATCGAATGAAGATTTCTTAAAGAGCAATACTACACTTACCTTTTTAAAACTGCGGGCCAGTTTTGGTACTACTGGAAACCAGACATTCAGGGCTGACGACAATCCAGATGGCTTATACGAATCGCTCGGTCTCTACAACTTAAATGCCGCAGCATCTTACAATGGTCAAACAGGTGCTTTTCCTACACAAATAGCTAATCCAGATTTGACCTGGGAAAAATCAAGCGCATATAACCTTGGGCTGGATTTTGGTTTATTTAAACGTATAGACATTACGATTGATGCTTACGACAAACGTAATTCAGACCTATTATTTGCAGTTCCTCTTCCCTCAACCGTTGGTTATGGCAGTATTCGAAGAAATGTTGGTGAGGTTAGAAACAGAGGTATCGAGTTTACCATTAACACTAAAAACATCCAGCAAAAAGACTTTAATTGGGAAACCAGCTTTAACATGTCTTTCAACCGCAACAAAGTGATGGAGTTGAATCAGGGATTACTGGTTGTAAATAGTGGTACGCAACCAATCGCATTAGGCCACGATATGGATGAATGGTACATGCAAAAATGGGCAGGTGTAAATCCGGCAGATGGCAAGCCTCTTTGGGAAAAATTAGATGATCCCAGCGGTGTCACCAGTACTTATAATCAGGCAACCAGACAATATACAGGCAAATCCGCGGCACCAAAATTTAGTGGTGGATTAACCAATACACTGGCTTATAAAAACTTCACGCTTTCAGCCTTTTTAAATTTTGTATATGGCAACTGGGTATATAATGATAGCCGCTTTTATTTCGATAACGATGGTGTATACGAAAGTTATAATCAACAGGTATTACCTAAGGGTTCGGTAAGGTGGACAACCCCAGGCCAAACCGATGCTACACATCCACAGGCTAAATTTGGAGGAAATGCGCAATCGCACCAAAGCTCAACCCGTTTTTTAGAAGATGGAAGTTATCTGAGATTGAGAAACGTAACTGTAGGATATAATCTGCCTGCAAATTGGTTAAAGAAGGCTTCGATAAATTCAGCCCGTTTATATGTTAGTGGGGATAACCTATTTACCGCTACCAAATTTTCGGGTGTAGACCCTGAGGTTGATTTAACTAATGGTACATCATCTTTCAGATACCCAACAAGCAGAAGATTTGTTTTTGGCGTTAACCTAACATTCTAACTATTAATAAGATTATCATGAAAATATATCAAAATCACATTATAAAAATCGCCATTGCAGCCAGTGTTCTTTTTACCGCACCTGCTTGTCGAAAAACATATTTTCCTTCAGATAAAGTAGAGGACGCCAATCTTTTGACTACCATTGAAGGTATGCGAACAGCTACTTTAGGCAACTACGCCACTTTAAAATCGTTAAATTACGAAAACAACTATCACTGGCTGGCCGAACTCCCTTCTGATGAAGTTGCCCAGGGTCAGGGCTCATCAAGTGATGTGACCAATTTGTATAAATATACACATCTGGTAAATTCAGCGAATGCCACTGCTTATTTCCAGCAAGCCTACTATATTGTCTCGGCTGCAAATAAGATTATTAAAGTTATACCAGATAATGGCTCGGCAGAATTATTACAGATTAAAGGGGAAAACCTATTCCTTAGGGCAATGTTACATTTTAATTTGGTAAGGATGTTCGGAAGACCGTATCAACAAAACCCAATCTCGAACCCTGGCATACCAATTTTGAACGAAACAATCAGTGAAGCCGATGCCGCCACAATTAAAAGAAGTACCGTAGCCCAGGTTTACGATTTCGTTATTGCCGATCTTTTAAAAGCTTCGCAATTCCTAACCGATGACAAAAAAGGCAATAGCTTTGCTTCAAAATTAGCTGCCTATGCACTTCTTTCGAGGGTTTATCTCTACATGGACAATAACGCCAAAGCCATCGAATATGCCAATATGGTAATTAGCTCAGGCAAATATCAATTGCTACAGAATGAAGCATTCCAAACCTATTTTAGAGGCGATCCTGAAAAAAACACTGAAAATATTTTTGCCATTAAACATACCAAAACAGAAAACTATGATTATTCGGCCATTGGTTCGTTATATTATAGTGGCGATGCCAATGGTAATGCCTTAGGCCAGGGAGAAAGTGGCTGGGGGGAGATTTATGCTTCGGTAAAATACTACACCTTCCTTAATAAATACCCTCAGGATAAGCGCAAGAGTTTTATCTCTCCTTATATCATTAATGGCGTTCAACAGTTAAACCCCAAATTAACGCCTGCTACCCCAATCTATTACGTTAATAAAAATAACCTGCAAGAGGGCGTTATTAATTTAACTTCTCCGGTTTACCTTCGATTGGCAGAACAATATTTAAACCGGGCTGAGGGAAATGCAAAGCTGAACAATACCCAGCTGGCATTGGATGATGTTAATGTGATTAGGACCCGCGCCGGGATTCCAACATATACCTTGGCAGATGTTACACCAGCCCACAGCATTTTAGATATTGTACTGGAAGAAAGATGGCTTGAACTGGCCTTTGAAGGCCATAGGGCTTACGATCTGTTTAGGAATAACCGCCCGGTGGTAAGAGATTATCCAGGTACACAATCCACGATCAATGGCTCGGTTAATCAAACCATCAACCCAACAGATGCGAGGATAATTTATTTTATTCCACAAACCGAAAGAGATAAAAATCCTAAATTGTCTCAAAACCCTTAGAAAAAAGTAAATTTCATATTATTAAAAAATGCAAAAGCCTTTCAATCCTGAAAGGCTTTTTACATTAACTAATGTTTACGGTTTCTACTAAGAATTAATCCGCTGGCTAAAAATAAAACATTTGTAGTGGCTTGTATAAGGTGACAAAACTTATGAACGAAATATGATAATTACATTAAAACAGGATTAGAATGTGTTGATGAATTGTTTAAATCATTAAACTGAAAAAATATCTGCGCATACCTTCTTGATCTGCAGGAGTCAATTTTATGATCTCTCACTTGGGGAAAAGCGAATCAAAGCTTTATATCCTGTTCCAATATAAAATTTCAATCGTTAGAACTGCATGGTAACGACTATATACTACTAAAACGTAATAATAAACACACAAAATAAATATAATACGTTTACATTAGTAGGGATAGGGTACTGGAATTGGATTTATTGAACTTCAATACATTGTATGATGACATAGGAGAAATAGCTTTTCTCTATATACCTATTACGTGCCTATCATCGTATGATGAGATCATAACCTAAATATAAATCACTAACCAATTAATTGAAAAACTTATGAGAAATGCAACAAAAACATGGCTTGGAACACTGTTCGCCCTTATAGTGCTATATTCCTGTAAAAAATCAGAGATCAATCCCGATCAAGGCAGCGATCTTTTCGAAGGCAAAAAAAACGAAATGGCCGTCGCCTCACTTATCCCAGGCACCTCCTTTAGAGTGGTAGGCTATATGCCCTCTTGGGCGGGTGCTGTAAATCAGATCCAGTTCAGTAAACTTACGCATGTAAATTATGCCTTTGTACTGCCCAATTCAACCGGTGGCCTTCAAGCGGTAGAAAACCCTTCTAAATTGCAAAGCCTGGTGAGTTCGGGCCATGCCGCAGGTATAAAAGTGCTTATTGCTGTTGGTGGATGGAACAACGGTAACGATAGTGCATTCGAAAGTCTTGCAGCCAATTCGGGTTATAGAACCAATTTCACTAATAATATGATCAGTTTCGTAAACCAGTATAACCTCGACGGGGTAGATATCGACTGGGAATATCCCGATAATGGGAGTTCGGCCAATAATTATACGCTCTTGATGCAACAATTGAGTACCGCACTGCATAACAACGGAAAACTACTTACAGCTGCTGTAGTTTCTGAAAATGGTGGGAGCATTCAAAGTGGCGTTTTTGCCGCAGTGGATTTTTTAAACCTGATGGCTTATGATGGTGGTGGTGCCAACCACTCTAACTATAATTATGCAGTAAACTCGATCGATTATTGGCAAGGACGTGGACTTTCAGCCGCGAAAACTACATTGGGCGTTCCTTTCTATGGACGTTCGTCATCTTCTTACCTCGATTATAAAGATATCCTTGTGCAAGGCGGGAGTCCAAATTCAGATACTTTTGGCAATATTGGTTACAATGGCATTCCCACAATCAAAAGCAAAACAAATTTAGCTTACGACCGTACTGGAGGAATCATGATCTGGGACTTGAATGCTGATGCCACAGGAGGCAACTCCTTATTAAGCGCGATTAACGATGCGATTATTGCACGTGTAAACAATGGAGGCTCAAACATTCCATTCGGCACAGTGATTTCGCTAAAAGGTTTCAACAACAAATATGTGAGTGCACAGAATGGTACCGCTGCCATGACCTGTATTACTACCACAGCCACATCAACTGAACGGTTTACCGTTGTAGATGCCGGAGGTGGCAAGGTGGCCCTAAGGAGCATGGGCAAATATGTATCGTCAGAAAATGGTACACAGGCCATTACCTGTAACCGAGCAACCATAGGCGATTGGGAAAAATTCGACTGGGTTGTTGCGGCAGATGGCAAAATTGCTTTCAGGGGAAACAACGGGAAATTCATTTCAAGTGAAAACGGCACACAAGCCATGACCTGTACCCGCGTTACCGCTTCGGGCTGGGAGTATTTCACTAAAAACTAATAATCATTAACCGCTCTAATTTTACTGATCAATGCAGAGCCTTTAGTTCTGCATTGATTATAAATTTACCTTCTGAAGGCTAAATTCTTCTTAATACGACTAAGCGTTTCTGGTGCGATGCCAAGATAAGAGGCAATAAGATTCTGTGGTATGCGGGCTATGATCTGTGGATTAGATTCCACGAGTAAAAGATATTTTTCTTCCGCACTGTGGGTGATGGAACTCATCAATCTGCGCTCTTTCGTAATCAAGCTATTTTGATAAAGTATACGGAAGTACCGGTCCATAATGGGTACTGCAAGCGTCAAAGCATCATAATCGCTCCGCGAAATCAAAAGCAGTTCCGAATCTTCTATGGCATCAATGTTGAACAATGCGGGCTCCCCTGTTAAAAAGCTATTAAAATCAGATACCCACCAACCCTCCCAACCGAAAATACTCATGTGCTCATCACCTTTGCTGTCAACATTATAAGTACGTAGCAGCCCCTTGGCTACAAAGGTCAAATGTTTGCAAACATCACCTGCCTGCAACAGATATTGTTTTTTCCTTAATCTCTTAGGAGAAAAAAAAGACTGCACAGCTTCTTTATCCTGATCGGTGAGCGAAACTTTTTCCTGAATATGGCTGAAGAGTACCTCAATCATGGGCGAATTATTTTTACTGCATGCAAAGATAATTTTTTCAATGAATGAACGCTACAAATACACTTGATCCAGATCAAGCGTATTATTTGACTCAGGTCAAGAGTAGGGCAAGCAGCCAGCACTAATTTTGTTGAAAATTAGAACATCATGAGCAAAGTAGCATTAGTAGTAGGTGCAAGTGGCATAACAGGTGGCAACCTGGCCGAAAGCCTGATTGCAAAAGGCTGGGAAACCTATGGTTTGGCCCGCACACCAAATAAAGAAATAATGGGACTTAAGCCCGTTGCGGCAGATCTTATAGACATCAATAGCTTAAAATCAGCATTAGAAGACATCGCTCCTACCCACATTTATATTACCGCCTGGATGCGCAACGACACCGAAGCCGAAAACATCAGGGTGAATAGTTTGATGATACGCAATCTGTTAAATGTATTGTCTGAAAAAAAATCAGTTAAACATGTAGCCTTAGTAACCGGATTAAAACATTATCTCGGTCCTTTTGAAGCTTACGCAAAAGAAGGTTTTCTACCCGAGACTCCATTAAGAGAGGAACATCCGCGGTTAGAGATGGAGAACTTTTATTATGCACAGGAAGATGAAGTATATGCCGCAGCAGCACGTGACGGTTTTACATGGAGTATCCACAGGCCGCACACGGTTATCGGCAAAGCAGTAGG
>Ga0163161_10004060_pt1 | contig 10233 bp, 8 predicted proteins | sample S45metaG_FD_129847 | JGI IMG/M metagenome (GOLD analysis project Ga0163161, IMG submission 129847) | Switchgrass rhizosphere microbial communities from Kellogg Biological Station, Michigan, USA - S4-5 metaG | ecosystem: Host-associated > Plants > Roots > Rhizosphere > Soil | place: USA: Michigan... | reverse complement strand
GAGAATCCTTAAAAAGATAGATTCAACCGACTTCAAATTCAAAAAACTGGTTGAAAAGAGGCACATATACCAGACGGAAAAGGTTTCAGAATTTTTGTACAACCGCAAACAGGGCTTAAAAGAAAATGTGCTGGCAACACGCATGGCAGGCTTTAAACGTCCGTTGTACGAACTGATAAGCCTTAAGATACAGTCGTATTCGGTATACACCGATAAGATAGATATCCTTGAAACGAAGTACGAAGGGCCACTGGCTTCTGATGCCATTGAAGAATACAATTACAAGATATTGGATACTGTCTCCATAGACAGCCGCGATGTGTATATGATACACTTTTATCCTAAAGACAAAAAGAAGAAAAAAAGGATTGAAGGCGTTATTTACATAGACACTAAAAACTATGGAATGGCCAAGGCTATTTTCCGTATCAAAAACGTATTGGATATTACCTCTACCCATTTTTTTAGTTACGAAAAGGAAAAAGGACTTTGGTTTCCTGACAGGAAAACACTTAAGATCGTAAAAGGCAATAACAAGCAGGACATAAAGATATTAGGGGAAACAATTAAGTTTGACGCTGAAAGCACCGGTAAGCGCAAGCGTGATACCGAACCGTCTGACCTTGTTTATGTGTACTCAGAATCCGGGAACTTTGACAAGAAATTCGATATTCCCGTAACCATCCGCAGGGAGGGCGTAGCCATTGACATTAAGGAAGAGGCCATAAACAGACCCGAAAGCTATTGGAACAACTTCCGCCCCGATACACTCGATTCCCGAAGCATTACTACCTACAGTGAGATGGACAGCATTGTCGCTAAAGAGAACTGGGAACAGATACTCATTAAAGGCAAGAGGATAATTAACGGTTATTTTCCTGTTGGTCCACTCGATATCGACCTTCAGCGAATAATACGTTACAACAATTATGAAGGTTTTAGGGTTGGTGCCGGTTTTGTGACCAATAATAAATTTGCCGAAACATTTCGCCTGAGCGGTTATGGTGCCTACGGAACTAAAGACGGAACGTTTAAATATGGATTAGGCGCGGCTGTGCGCGTAGGCAATTTTTCGAGTTCATGGATAGGCATATCCTATACCGATGATATCACCGAAATTGCGAGTACTTATTTTGCTACCGACAGAAAGACGTTTAAGATTTATGACCCCAGGCTTATCAACCTTTTAACGTTCTACAATCATCAAACGTACCAGGCGTACATCCAGACTAAGATAGTTCCAAAAAGTGAGAGCGTATGGCAGCTTACCCGCAGCCGTATCGACCCAAAATTTGGCTACACCTACATGCCGGACGGTTCATCGTACAAGCTGTTTAATCTTACTACAGCCTCGCTGGCAATACAATGGAATCCGTTTAGTGATTATATGCAGACCCCTGAAGGACGGATCGAGACCGAAAAGCGTTTTCCAAAATTTGCTTTTCAGTACACGCAGTCGCTTTCTAATTTTCTTGACAGCGATTTCACCTTCAGTAAGCTGGATGCCCGCGCCGAATTTGAAAGAAAATACCTTAACGGCCAAAAAACTTCTGGGCTTTTCCAGACCGGTATAGCCCTGGGCAATACACCCATAACACATCTGTACAGTACGTCGCCCAATAACCTTGACAAGGACGGCATACTGGCACGTATTACCTTCGCCGGAAAGAATGGTTTTGAGACGATGTATTTCAATGAATTCTTTTCCAGCCAGTATGTCATGGGGCAGCTGAAACATGCCTTTAGGAAATTTACCATTTCGGGTAAATTTAAAATGGCTCCTGTACTGGTAACCCGGGCCGCCTGGGGTAATATGCATGACAAGAACGACCATCTGGGTATCGAATTCAACACCCTTGAGAAAGGCTATTATGAAAGCGGTGTGGAACTGAATGAGATCTTTAGCATCGTTGGTATCTCAGCATTCTACCGTTACGGCCCTTACCACCTTGAACGCTTTGACAGGAATATTTCGGTTAAGCTGTCTTTTGTGTTGAATTTGTTTTAATCCTCACGCTCCCGCAACAGCTATTGGGATCCTTCATTTATAAATCCTCAAAATTGGTAGCATTATCCATCTGGTTAGCTTATGAGATAAAAACCTAATATAAAACAAATCGATCTAAAAACCTTTCCTCTCCGCTGGAGAGGGGAGGGTGAGGCCATAAAAAGTAAGGTTCTTTTTAAAAAGTTTGCAAACCTTCTCTAATGCGACACAAACTTCAATCCCACAATAGAAGCTATAAGTGTAGTAATAAAGAACAGCCTCCAGAAATCTGACGGCTCTTTAAAAACAATAATCCCGACCAGTACAGTGCCTACTGCCCCGACTCCCGTCCAAACCGCATAGGCTGTACCTATAGGCAATGTTTGTGTAGCTTTATATAAGAGCACCATACTAATAGTAAGGCAGACAAAAAAGCCGCCCATCCAGTAATTGGAAATTGCACCTGTGGTTTCTTTGGCCTTACCAAGGCAGGAAGCAAAACCAACTTCAAACAATCCGGCAATGATCAGTAATATCCAGTTCATGACTTGTCTTTTTATGCAAAGGTAGCCTTACCCCTGCCATCCATATTTTACATTTGTTAAATTATATTTTACCAAACGCAACAGGCATTTATCGGTAATAAATCGCTACAGTAATAAATTTATGCAAATTTGTGCAATTCGTGGCTTTTGAACACTACACCTTTTTGTGCTTTTTACTACATTTGCAGGCATTTGCATTATGTTACCAAACAGGTGCATAACCATAAAACAAAGTTTAAATTTTTAAAAAATGAAGCACACAAAAGTTAAAGACCTGCTTAACAGCGCGAAGCCTGTTGATGATGTATTAGTAAAAGGATGGGTAAGAACTTTTAGGAATAATCAGTTTATAGCCCTTAATGACGGATCTACTATAAATAATATTCAGTGTGTTGTTGATTTTGAAAATACGCCTGCCGAAACACTAAAACGCATTACAACCGGCGCTGCTGTAGCTGTAAAAGGTAACCTTACCGAAAGCCAGGGCGCAGGACAAAAATATGAAGTACAGGTTAAAAGCATAGAGATTTTGGGAGATTCTGACCCTGAAAAATTCCCTATGCAGCCTAAAAAACATTCGCTTGAATTTTTACGTGAAAACGCTCACCTGCGTGTGCGTACCAATGTATTTGGTGCTGTAATGAGGGTACGTTCGGTACTGTCGTTTGCTATCCACCAATATTTTCAGGAAAAAGGATTTGTGTATGTAAACACGCCTATCATTACAGGATCTGACGCTGAGGGCGCAGGCGAAATGTTTCAGGTAACATCGCTGCCTGTTGGCAATCCTCCATTAAATGAAGAAGGAAAAGTAGATTACAAGCAGGATTTCTTTGGTAAGGAAACAAACCTTACCGTATCGGGCCAGCTTGAGGGAGAGACTTTTGCAATGGCATTAGGCCAGATATATACCTTTGGGCCAACATTCCGTGCAGAGAACTCTAACACATCGCGCCACCTTGCCGAATTCTGGATGGTTGAGCCTGAGGTTGCTTTTAACAACCTTGACGATAACATGGACCTTGCGGAAGATTTTATCCAGTATGTGATAAAATATGCGCTTGACAAATGTAAAGACGATCTTGCTTTCCTTAACCAGCGTTTGACTGACGAGGAGAAAAGCAAACCGATGGCAGAGCGCAGTGAAATGGGCTTGCTGGAAAAACTTCAGTTTGTACTGGAAAATAACTTTAAACGCGTAAGCTATACTGAGGCTATTGATATCCTTAAGAACTCTAAGCCTAACAAGAACAAAAAATTCAACTATATCATTGAAGAATGGGGCGCCGACTTACAAAGTGAGCACGAGCGTTTCCTTGTTGAGAAACACTTTAAATGCCCGGTAATCCTTTACGATTATCCTGCAAAAATTAAAGCATTCTACATGAGGCTTAACGAAGACAAGAAAACCGTACGTGCCATGGATATCCTTTTCCCTGGTATCGGTGAGATTGTTGGAGGGTCGGAAAGAGAAGAACGCCTTGACGTGCTTCTTGAAAAGATCGCTGAGCTTGGCATCGACGAAAAAGAACTGTGGTGGTATCTTGATACCCGTCGATTTGGAACCGCTACACACGCAGGTTTCGGACTTGGGTTTGAACGCCTTGTGCTTTTCGTTACAGGTATGACAAACATCCGCGACGTAATTCCTTTCCCAAGAACACCACAAAACGCAGAATTTTAATTTTCTCAGTAGTGAGAATTGAGATAGTAGTATTAAGAAGCCTCGCAGTAATGTGAGGCTTTTTGCTTGTTACAAATTATGATAAGCAATCTCTAACAACAGCATATTCAATAAAGTAAGTGGTTTTAATAATCCTCTAAAACGCAGTTTTATAATTTTATCTAAAAAAGCATCAATAATTGTGCCTGATTTTTGTAACTTTATACTGTAAAAATGACTGTGTTTATATGCTTAAGCAGAACTTACAATTAAAATTATCCCAGAAATTATCGCCGCAGCAAATCCAGCTGATGAAGCTGATACAGCTTCCTACGCAGGCTTTTGAGCAGCGCCTTAAGGAAGAAATGGTAGAAAACCCTGCCTTGGAGACCGGTAAAGAGGATGAATACGAAAAAGACGAGTACGATACTACCGAAGATTTTGACGACTATGATGACTATGATAACGAGCGCATTGATGCCGACGAGATAAACATAGACGAATACCTTAGCGACGACGAGATACCGGGATACAAGACCCAATCCAACAACTACAGCGACGACGACGAAGACCGCAGTATGCCCTTTGCAGCCCCGGTTAGCTTTCACCAGAATCTTATCGACCAGCTTAATACCTTTATATTGTCTGACGATGAACGCGAAATCGCAGAATTCCTTGTGGGCAGTATAGACGATATGGGCTACATACGCCGAAGCATTCCGGATATTGTGGATGATATGGCTTTTACACAGGGTATCTATACCGACGAAAAAACCACCGACCGCATTCTGCACATTATCCACGAACTGGAACCGGCCGGTGTTGGCGCACGCGACCTGCAGGAATGTCTGTTATTACAGCTAAAGCACAGGACACCCACCAGCGCGGTAGATCTTGCCATAAATATACTTGAACAGCAGTTTGATGCCTTTACCAAAAAGCATTACGACAAGCTGCTTCAAAAATTTGATATTTCTCAGGATCAGCTTCGCGCTGCCATAGATGAGATCGAAAGGCTTAACCCTAAACCGGGAGGGTCTTACGAAAGCAGCAACAAAACCGTAGAGCATGTAGTGCCTGATTTTGCCATACGCATTGTAGACGGCGAACTTGAACTTACCCTTAACGGAAGGAACGCCCCTGAACTCCATGTATCTAAAGACTATCAGGAGATGCTGCAAACCTATAAGGACAGCCGCGATAAATCAGGGCAGCAAAAAGATGCAGTACAGTTCATAAAACAAAAACTGGATTCGGCTAAATGGTTTATCGACGCGATACGCCAGCGCCAGGAAACGCTTTTTGTAACCATGAACGCGATTATGCACTATCAGGAAGAATATTTTCTTGATGGCGAAGAAGCCAAGCTGAAACCGATGATCCTTAAGGACATTGCCGATATGGTAGGCCTTGACATCTCTACCGTTTCCCGTGTGGCCAATAGTAAATATGTTGAAACGCCCTATGGCACTAAACTGATCAAGGAATTCTTCTCTGAAGCCATGAAAAATGACCAGGGCGAAGATGTTTCTACTATAGAGATTAAAAACATACTGGAATCCGTTATTAAGGAAGAAGACAAACGTAAACCTTTACCGGACGATAAACTTGCAGAGATCCTGAAAGACAAAGGCTACCCTATTGCAAGGCGTACCATTGCCAAATACCGAGAGCAGCTGGATATTCCTGTTGCAAGGATGAGGAAGAAAATCTAAACCGGCATGAAAAAATTTCTTGCCATATTTTCCTATATTTTCCATCCGTTGTTTGTGCCGGTATATGCCACGCTGTTTTATTTTCTGGTGGCCAATACCTTTTTCTACAAACACGAAATTTACCTTGCTTTCATTCAGGTATTAATACTTACCGTATTGCTGCCCATGTCTATATTTTACCTCCTGCGTTCGCTTGGCAGGATGAAAACCAGCCACCCCGATGCAAAAGAACGCCGGCTGCCACTCGCCGTTTATGCCCTGCTCCTGCTCGTGCTTATCAAATACAGCCTTTCCATAGTAGTAATCCCTGAACTGTATTATTACTTTACAGGGGTACTGATAAGTGTAGTACTTGCCCTGGCCCTTGTCTTAACAGGCCACAATGCAAGCCTGCATACCATGGCAATGGCATCGTTCACTGTTTTTGTAATAAGCATTTCGGCATACTACCACATTCGTTTTTTAAACCTCATCGCATTTATCGTGCTTTGTGCGGGCATCGTAGCCTCATCGCGAATGCAGGCAAAACATTCATTGGGCGAAGTGACGCTGGGCGCATTGCTTGGTATCATTCCGCAAATTGGGCTTTGGTATATATGGCTATTGCCATCGGTTTAAACTAAATTATTTTCCTGTCGGAAACTTACTCTTCTATCACCTTTATTCGACTATATCAAATCGCTACGCGATACAATTCCAGTCTTCCATTACTACATTTCCCGTTAGGGAAATAATATCGGTAAAAAAAAAAGCGCTATTTCATTTTTCCCATAAGAAATTAATCCGCATAACCAGCCGACGTTAATTAAACGTTAAACCTCCCTGCCTACTATCCTTTATAAAAACCACACAACCCAACTGTAAGAAATATTTTAAATTATTTTTAACAGGAAATCTTCATTTCTACTTACACTGCCCCTTTCAACATTTTTAAGGGTTTACTGTTTGTCGTATTTTTAGGGATTATAATTCAATTTTTACGCATGAACAAAACCATTTCAACCACGATTAAAAAGATTTTTATACTCCCGCTATTCCTGCTTGCCGTTACGGTAACAGGCTGCAGCGATGACGACGGCGGAAGTACCTCCCCTGCAAAACAAGGAACACTTACCTGCAAGATAAACGGTGTTGCACGCGACTTTAGCGCAAGGGTTAATGCCAACGACAAACCGTCTGAAGAAGTGGTTCACTTTGTGACCATAAGCGGCCACGAAGAAGACGATTTTACATCACCAGGATTTGGTTTCCAATTGGTATCTGAAGAAGGTGCTACAACCACAACATATACGTCGGCCGACTCTGAATTACACGGCACATACTATATACAGAACTTTGACAGCAACGGAAACATTACCGGAACCACTACATACCATGGCAACGGAAGTGACGGAACAAGCTTTACCATGAAGGTAACCACCCTTAATGAATGGGGCGTGGAAGGAACATTCTCAGGCGTACTGCAACTTACCGGCGGCGAAGAATATGTTACCATTACAGATGGTGTATTCTCTGCACCGTACAACGGCAATTAACATCATTTCTATTTTTACACATACAGGTTATTAACGGAGAGCCCTCATATCATAAGACATGAGGGCTTTTCAATTTACTTAAAATGGTTCACCTGCTGGTCCATTATCATTTTAAATCATTCTTTTAATAAAATTATTTTACCACGGTAGCTTCAAGCTCTACGGTAAGCGTTTCAAACAAGCTCTTTACCTGAAATACCGTTGTTGCCTGTTTAATGCCGTGCTTTGCTATCCATTCCTGAAGGATGGAAAAGTTGGCAAACAATTCTTCCTCAGATGTCGTGTATACATTTAACCTTACGATGTTTTTAGCCTCATAGCCCGCCGTACTTATTACCTTTTCCAGGTTATCTATAGCCAGCAGCAGCTGCGTTTTCATATCGGCATTGCTCGATGTACCGTCGGCATGCACCGCGGCCTGCCCTGCACAATATAATGTTGCCTGAACATTCTTTACCTCAACAGCCTGAACATAGCTGCGCCCGTCCTGCCATTGCCACGGACTGAATTCTCTCTTTTCCATTTGTTTTGCGTTTTTAGTCTGCGCCATTGCCGGCACGATCGTTACTAGTGTAAGTGCTAAAATTTTTACTGCGTTTTTCATAACTGCATTGCGATTTATACACTACAAAATTGCAAAGAATAAGAGGTATGGGACTATGACATTAGTCACAGATACCATGTGAGGTTTATCACGCTAGTTAGAAAGCCTGCTCAGCGTTTCGCGCGAAACACCCAGGTAAGAGGCAAGCATTGATTTTGGCACACGTTGGAATAGTGAAGGGTAACGTTCCAGCAATTGTTCATAGCGTTCTTTTGCGTTGCTGGTAATAAGGGAAAGTATGCGCTGCTGAGAACCTATATGTCCGCCATTAGCTTTTTCAAGGAAAAAGTGTTCCATTTTATGCATTCCTGCACACAACTTTTTATAATCGTCAATGGCGATGCAAAACAGCTCTGTATCTTCAAGGCATATCAGCGACATAGATGCTTTTTCCTGGTTATATAACGCTTTAAAGTCGCTTTCCCACCAGTCTTCCATGGCAAAGGCAACGATGTGTTCTTTCCCCGAAGCATCGGTATGCACAAGCTTTAAAAGCCCCGAAACCACAAAATAAGCATAGTGTACAGTTTCGCCGGCCTGAATTACAAACTGGTGTTTTTTATATTTTTTGGTAGAAAAATGAGAGCGGACGTAGACAAATTCTTCATCCGTAAGTGGCACTATCTTTTCTATATGTTCCCTGAGCACGCTGTCCATAGCATCAGAGGATATAAAAGATGAGGCCAAAGTTGAGCGATTTTAGCGTAAGCTTCTGGTCGCTGTCTACGATGGGTGCGTTGTTATATATTGGCGTTAAGCCGTAATAGGCATAAAAGTTCCAGGTATTCCATCCGGCTGAGATATAGGCACCATACACAAAGTCGTTAAGGTTCTTATCATTCCTGACCTTTACCGGCGGACTGTCGCCGGGTTTGTAAAGGGTTTTATCGGCAAAAAGGTAACTTACCTTAACCCCAAGGTACACCCTCCAAAATTTATGGCTTATGGAATCGCTGTTCCTCCAGCGCAGTTCTAACGGCACTTCAAGGTAGTGCAGCACCAATTTGTTCTTATCAAAACTTCCTTCCTGTACGGGCTGGTAGCTATTAACGCCGTTCTCTATGGGCTGAACGATAAAGTTATGTTTTATGTTATTGTACGAATAGCCAAGTCCGGCCGCAATGGCATACGTTCGCTTTTTGTTTATGGGCATATCCCTCAAAAAGCCTACAGTAAGTGCCGTAGAAAAAGAATATTGCGAATAAAGCCCCGGTTTGCTCTGAACCATGTTATAAGCTACAGATGCATACATTTGGTCTTCCCTGTATTTTGGGTCGGCAACGGGTATTATACTGTCCAGCTTAACGCTGTCACGCACCTTGGTCTCAAGGATTTGCGCCGATGCGCAAAACGACAGTAAACTCAGTAAAAACAATAGCGTAGACCTCATAGTTACAGTGCATGATTCTTATCTTACAAAGATGCAAAAGTTTGCGCAATAGTTTCAGGCTTACGCCAAAAATTTAAGAATAAACAAACAGTCCCGCACGGGTACGGGACTGTTCTAAGAATAGATGTATATAGAGACGGCCCTAAAGCCGGATTGCCAATTATGAAACGCCATTCATAGCCAGCAGTGCCTCTTCGGGGCTTGCAAGGCTAAACTGGTACATATCTTCAGTCTGGCCGGTACGTATCTCAAACCTGTCTAACCCAAAACCATCAATGAGGTCTTCTACAAGTACCGATGGTGCAATGCCTTTTTCGCCGCCAATCTCGGCAGAGAATGTAGTGTTTACCAATGGTGGCATAAGCTCAAACACCTTTACAGTTGTATCTTTTAGCGCAAGGCGAAGTGATTTGGTATACGAATGCAGCGCAGCCTTACTCGCCGAATACGTTGGTAAATGCTGGGTAGGTACAAACGCCACGATAGACGATACATTAACAATTGCACTCTCTTTTTGGGCGCTAAGCAGCGAAAGCAATTTCTCCGTCAGTCGTATTACCGAAAGATAATTGGTAGCTATTTCGTCTGCTGCAACCTCATAAGCGCCGCTGCCTGTACCAAGATTGTGTACTGCTGCGCTGCCTGCGTTGTTAATTAGTACATTCAGGTCGGGGAATTCTGCTGTAATACGGTTTACAAGGTCATCAACGCTTGCAGCATCGCTTACGTCAAACGGTATTGCGGTAACATTGCCAAGCTCGGCAGCCGCTTTGTTAAGGCGCTGTTCATCCCTT
>Ga0163161_10004057_pt1 | contig 10240 bp, 11 predicted proteins | sample S45metaG_FD_129847 | JGI IMG/M metagenome (GOLD analysis project Ga0163161, IMG submission 129847) | Switchgrass rhizosphere microbial communities from Kellogg Biological Station, Michigan, USA - S4-5 metaG | ecosystem: Host-associated > Plants > Roots > Rhizosphere > Soil | place: USA... | reverse complement strand
CGTCGGGGCATCGCCGGATGAAGGAAATATCGCGGTCGGGTGATCGCTCCCGGCGCGTGTTTCAACAAGACGTGACCCGTCATCGAGACAGAAGTTCAGCGTATCGTCGGCATAGAGACGCTTGCAGTCCGGACACTCTTTCATAAGAAATGCGGCGGAAAAGAAGATTATATCCGATTAATTCGCGAGGTATGAAGGACGCTCAGGCTGACGACCGTTCGATAAGCCTGCGCACCTGGACATCACCGTAGCCATAAACGCCCGCCCGCTGTTTGAATGCTTCGAAGATCCCGCCAAAGTCGCATTCGCCGCCGGCCTGGATTTCGCGAACCGCCTCTAGCGGCGCTATGTCCTCGTCGGCAGCGGCGGCGATGACCTCGGCCAGGTACGGAAAGCACGGCCATTCGCGCCCTGCCGCGGCAGCTCGGAGTTCAGTGTAGTTCTTGCGACGATATGTATTCCACAGCGTTGTGCCCAAGGCGATCTCTTCCTTGGTGAACTGTGTCCGTAATTCGAAAGCGGCTTGTAGATCCTCAGCCGTGAATTTGGCAAAACCATCCCATCGGTGTCCTTCATCGAGGCCGATCGGTTCGACGCGATAGACGGCTGCGCCCGTCTCCCTGAGAAGCGAGAGGCAGAACCACATATTAACGCTGCAAAACAATTCGTATTCGAACCAGAGGTTTACTTCATCGTCTGCTGCAATTTCGGTAAGTCTATTGAGCGAATCTGCGACCTTCTCGTGATACTCGATCTCGTCGTCGCCGTGCTCTGCAAGAATAAAGCGCGCGCGTTGGTCCCAGAATTCATCGAGCGTGTCTGCATCGATCGGACCGTCGACGAGAGCCTCTCGGCAAACAATAACCTCGCCTTCGATGTGGGTTTTTTTGAATTCGTCAACCAGCGAATCGCCAGGCAGCACGTGGTAGATCATTACATCAGCGTAACTACGTATCCCACCGCGAGGCAAATCCCCGCGTAAACACCGGCAACGATATCATCGGCACAGATGCCGATCCCGCCGGGAATGTTCTGAAGCGCGTTACAAGGGTAAGGCTTGATGATGTCGAAGCCTCGGAACAGTAAGAATCCCGCGAGAATGAACGGCCATCCAAGGCCGAACGGAATGAAGGCAAAAGTAATCAGCTGCCCCATCACCTCATCGACAACAGCCTGTGAAGGATCGCCGCTTCCGAATATCGGCTCGGTCCGGTTTGACGCCCAGACGCCGACGAGACAAAAGGCCGTCAGCAGGATCGCATTGACGGCATAATGAAAGGCCGCCGAATATTGAGGACCGTGTCCCGCAGCATGAGATTCAAAGGTGCCGATGCCGAGATAGATCGCAACACCGATGGCGGAGCCATATGTTCCCGGTGCTCCGGGAATATAACCGACGCCGAAAGTTGTGAGCGCCAGAGCGATGTAATCGACGATGCCTGAGGCTTTGCGTTTTTCGATCGGACCTTTCATATGTTTTGAGTTCCAGCTTTAGCTGGTCTTGCGGCAGTGTGGGCCAACTAAAGTTGGACTCAGAACTAAAACTCAATTCCCTGCTGCGCATAAATGCCCGCATTAAACGGATGCTTGATCTCGCGCATCTCGGTCACGAGGTCGGCTTCGTCGATCATTGTTTGTAGCGCGTTGTCGACGTTGCGGCCGGTCAAGATCAAATGCAAATGCGGCTGTGCGGCACGGATCGTCTTGATCTCGTCGATGACCTTTTGGATATCGAGAAAGCCGTAGCTCAAAACATAAAGCAGCTCGTCGAAAACGAGCAGATCATATTCGCCGCTGCGCATTTTTTCGACGCAGAGAGCCCACGTATCTTCTGATGTTTTGACGTCGACGGTCTTATTTTGTGTGTCCCAGGTGAAGCCGGCGCCCATTGTGTGGACCTCGATGCCGAGTTTTTCGAGCGTCTCGTGCTCGCCGTAGCGGTCGGTGGCGGACTTCATGAACTGCATCATGCAGCACTTTAGTCCGCGGCCTGCGGCGCGGACCATGGTGCCTATGGCGGCGGTGGTCTTGCCCTTTCCGTCGCCGGTGTTGAGCATCAGCAGGCCCTTTGTCTTCTCGCGATAATCCTCGCGCCGCCATTTGTAACGCTTCTCGGGCATTATCAGTGGGCTCCGGCTTGAGTCGGAGGTAAGAGCATATTAAATGAAAAAGGGCTTTAGCCCAAGGTTCCGCTAAAGCCACGAGGTGATGGAGCATCATTGACCACGCTCTAAAAAGCGTGGCAACTCATGTGTTTAGACAGCTTTGTCGATCGCTTCGGCGAGTGCGGCGACGATCTTGGCTTCAGCCTGGTCCCAGTCGCCTTCGATGCCGAGGCCGGCGGCGTTGCGGTGGCCGCCTCCACCGAATTGCTCGGCGACCTTGGCGACATTGATGTCGCCTTTTGACCGGAGGCTAGCGCGGTATTTGCCCGGTTCGATCTCGCGCATATAGATGGCCGCGATGACGTCGCGGGCGGCGAGCGGGATATTCACAAACCCATTATTGTCCCCGTCGATCGTTCCCGCCTCCTGTTCCATTTCAGCCGTCTGCCGCATCATCGCGATCCGGCCCGACTCGTCGCGACGAACTGTCGCGAGCACCTGCCGCATCAGCTCGATGCGTGACCAGGGATAATTGTTGTAAACGGCCTCGCCGATCTTAGCTGGTCTGGCACCGGCCTTTACCAGTTCAGAAGCAACCTTGAGCGTGCGTTCGGAAGTGTTGGAAAAATGGAACGAGCCGGTGTCTGTGACGAGCGCCATATAGACGCACTCGGCGATCTCCTGCGTGATCTTGCCACCGATGGCCTTGCAGAGGTTATAGATCATCTCGCCGACGGCCGATGCGGTCGAGTCGATCCAGTTGATCGTCCCAAAATGTTCGCTCGTCGCGTGATGGTCGATGTTGACGGTGAATACTTTGTCGAGTCCTTCGATGCCGGGACGCTCAAGATCCGAGCATTCCATGATAAAGACAGCGTCGTAATGGCCGTTGACCTCGCTGACATCTTTTATCTCGTCGGCGCCCGGCAAACTGCGGTATGCCGGCGGCACGTCGCCGCGAACGATGACCTCAGCTTCCTTACCTAAACTTCGCAGCAGCCAGCAAAGGCCCAACGACGATCCAACGCCATCGCCGTCGGGCTTGACGTGCGTCGTGATGGCGAACTTGTTCTTGTTTTCAATTAACTCTACTACTTGGCTTAACACTTCTTGGTGAGTGACGAGTGATGAGTGACGAGTGACGAGATAGAATCCTTTCCTATTTTGTCACGCATCATTAGTCACTTGTCACTGTCTTCCTTATTTGATTCGCCCTTGATATCTAACTTGCTCAATATCTCGCTGACGCGGGCAGCATTCTCTTCAGCCGTGTCTCTAACAAAATGCACATGCGGTGCGTGTCTCATGTCAAGATTCATCGCGACCTGCTGCCGAATGAATGTCGAGGCGTGCCGCAAAGTTTTCAATGCCTTGTTGACGTCGTCCTCGCTGCCGGGAATGAGCACATAGACTTTTGCATCGCGGAGGTCGTCCGCGACTTCGACGTCGGTCACCGTGACCATCTCGACCCTCGGGTCCACTAGCTCGAACCCGACGACCTCGGCGATCTCCACTTTCAAACTTTCGGCTAACCGCTCTGGTCTCCGCATTCCTCCGCCCGGCAATCGAGCAGGAAATTGAGGATTATACCTCAAAACTACCGATTGTCGATCCTTAAATTCTCAATTATTTAGAGCTCTGTCGCCGCGATCTTCTCGATCACGTACGCCTCGATCTCGTCCTCGACTTTAATGTCGTTATAGTTAGCCAGGCTGATGCCGCACTCGAAGCCGTTCTTGACCTCGTTAACGTCGTCCTTAAACCGCTTCAGCGTCGCGATGTCGCCGTCCCAGATCACGACACTGTCGCGGAGAAGCCGAGCCTTTGCCTGCCGGCGAATGACGCCGTCGGTGACGCGGCAGCCGGCGATCGTCCCGATCTTTGACACCTTGAAGATCTCCTGCACGACCGCCTTGCCGAGAATATTTTCTTTTTCGATCGCATCGAGCATGCCGATCATGGCCGCCTTTATCTCTTCCTCGACCTTGTAAATGATCGAGTGCAGCCGGATGTCGACGTCCTCGTGCTTTGCGATGTCGGCAACGCGGGCCTCGGGCCGCACGTTAAAGCCGATAATGACAACGGCGGTACCGGTCGCCTCGGTTTGCGTCGCGGACGCCAGCAGAACGTCGGATTCGTTGATGGCGCCGACGCCTGCACGAATGACGCGGACCTTGACCTTTTCGGTCGAAAGTTTTTCAAGTGTGCCCTTTAGCACCTCGACCGAGCCCTGGACGTCGGCCTTTAGAATGACGAGCAGTTCCTTGATCTCAGCCTGGCCGAGCGATTCGATACCGCGTTTTGTCGTCTTGAGCATCGCGGCCTGTCGCGCATGCATTTGCCGCTGCTGTGCGATGTCCTGCGCCTTCTCGACGTCAGAGACGACCTGGAACGTGTCGCCTGCCTGCGGGACCCCTTGCAAGCCGAGGATCTCGACCGGCGTCGCCGGCTGCGCCTCGGTCACAGCTTCGCCGCGGTCGGAGAACATCGCGCGGATCTTGCCCGAGAACTGGCCGACAATGAACGGATCGCCCACTCTGAGGGTTCCCTGCTGCACAAGAGCGGTCGCTACAGCTCCGCGGCCCTTGTCCAACTTGGCCTCGAGCACAACGCCGGAGGCACGACGTGTCGGGCTTGCCCTGAGATCCAATATGTCGGCCTGCAGCAGAACGGTGTCGAGCAGCGTGGTCAGATTCTCATGTTTCTTCGCCGAGACCGGGACCATTTCGATATCGCCGCCCCAATCGACCGGTTGAAGGCCGAGGCCCGCAAGGCCTTGTTTGACCTTGTCAGGATTCGCGCCCGGTTTGTCGATCTTGTTTATCGCAACGATTATCGGCACGCCGGCCGCTTTTGAGTGATCGACCGCCTCGATGGTCTGTGGCATCACGCCATCATCCGCAGCGACCACAAGAATAACGATGTCGGTCGCCTTCGCGCCACGGGCACGCATCATCGTGAACGCCTCATGGCCCGGTGTATCGAGAAAAACAACACGCCGCTCTTCGCCCGGCTTATCTGGATTCGGCACCCCGACGCTATACGCGCCGATGTGCTGCGTAATGCCGCCGGCCTCGCCCTCGGCGACGTTGTCCGAGCGTATCGCGTCAAGCAGGCTCGTTTTGCCGTGGTCGACATGGCCCATAACGGTAACGACCGGCGCCCGCGGCAGCTCGACGTCGTCGGCATCGGCGGCGATGAGCTCTTCAAACTCTTCCTCGATGACCATTTCCTCAAACGGCACAAAACTGACATCGTAGCCAAAATCGACACCCATCTCGGCGGCCATTTTCTCACCGATAGGCTGGTTGAGCGTCGCGAAAACGCCACGTTTGATAAGCAGCTGAACAATGTCGCGCGGTGTGATGCCGAGGGCCTCGGCAAATTCGCGGACCGTCGCGCCTTCTGTCAGGCGGACCGTCTTAAGATGCTCGAGGTCGACCTCGCCGACCTGGTCCATAACGCGTTCTTCTATAGACCGCTTCTGCGGTGCATCGAGATCTCGCTCGGCAAATTTGCCGGTCTTATCGTCGAACGCTCGGCCCTTTCGTCCGCCCGAACGGCCCGGCCGGCGGCGGTTGTCCGCGGGCGGTGTATAAGTGAGCTGCGGCGCCGCCGTCTCGCCGGGCGTGCCCCTAAATTCAGGGCGGCGTGTTCCCACTTCACCGGGCCGTGGTCGGTCGGCGATGAGGCTGCCCGTGCGTGTGGGCGCGTCGGTGACCAGCTTGTCGCCGGGCTTGATGCCTTGTTTGAGAGCGTCAGGCGTGAGCTTGAGCGTTTTGACAAATGTGCCGGCCGGGCCGGGCTTGCCCTGCGCCGCTTCTTCGGGTCCGGGTGCCGGCTCCTCGGCGACCACAACGGGCGGCGGCTCGGGAGCAGGTTCTTCGGCGACTACTTTCTTCTTGACGACGCGTTTCGGAGCAGGTGCTTCCTCGACCGCCGGTTTGGCCTCGACGGCTTTCTTGGTCAGTTTCTTGACCGACGGCGGCGCCGTCTCTTCGGCCTCCTCTACTGGCGGCGTCGCAGGTGTTGCCTCGACGACCGGCGGAGCTTCGACGATCGGCTCTTCGGCTATAACCTCGGGCTCTGCGGCCGGCTCTTCGACGGGTTTGGCCGCCTTTTTGATGACCTTGATCGCGCGTTTCGGTGCCGCTTCGGTCTTTGGAAAATACTTGCTGCGGACCTTTTCCGCGACCTCGAACGGGACCGAATTCGACGCGACGCTCACGTCAACGCCCTCGCGGCGCACGTCTTCCATTACGCGCTTCGTGTCCTGTTTCACCTCGCGCGCGAGGTCGTAGATCCTAATGCTGCCTTTGCCAATCGCCATATTCGATCAATTCAATCCGCGCTTTCTCGCGAAAGCCTATTCGGTCTTGCCGTCTTCCTTTTCCACTTCTTCGGTTTCTTCGGCCTCGGCTGCCGCTGGTTCGGCGGTTACCTCGGCCGAGGTCTCTTCAACCGGGGCAACTTCCTCAGCCTCAGGAGTTTCCGTCGGAGATTCTTCTGCCTCAGGTTCCGTCGTTTCAGCCTCAGGTTGGCCGACGGGTTCAGTCTCAGCCGGCGCCTCTTGCTCAGCAGCAGGTGCAACCTCGCCTTCGGCCTCAGAAGTCGCCCCGCCCTCAGGCTCGAGTTCCGCATGCTTCGCCGCAACGATCGACGTCGCCGCAGCTTTGATCGCCTCCGCTTCGTCGAGGCTGACGTCGAGCGTGTCGACAAGGTCGTCGACCGAGGTGGCGGCTAGTGATTCCACATCCTCGATCCCCTTCGCTGCCAAGGCTTCGGCTTGCGGCGTCGTTACGACCTCGAGGGCGGTGATCGGCACGGCCTCGCCGGACGCCATCATCTTGCCCATTTGCTTGGCGATCTCCTGCTTGAGCAGCTCTTCGCTGACGATCTTGATCTCCCAGCCGACAAGCCGTGTCGCAAGCCTCACGTTCTGGCCCTTTTTACCGATCGCCAATGAAAGCTGGTCTTCGCCGACGATGACTTCCATTAGGCGGTTCTCAATGTCGGTGATGCGGACCTGCGAAACCTTGGCCGGCGAAAGCGCGTTCGCAGCAAACACAGACGGTTCGTCGGACCACTCGATAATATCGATCTTCTCGCCGCGGAGTTCCTTGATGATCGACTGCACGCGCGAGCCTTTCATGCCGACACATGCGCCGACCGGATCGACGTCCTTTTCGTTGGATGTGACGGCGATCTTTGCGCGGTCGCCCGGCTCACGGACCGCCGATTTGATGACGACCGTCTCGTCATAGATCTCGGGCACTTCCATTTCAAAGAGCCGTTTTAACAGCTCAGCCGATGCACGCGAGCACTTGATCTGCTGTCCTTTCTGTTCTTTTGAAACATCGATAATGACGACGCGAATGCGTTCGCCCTGGTTCCACATCTCGCCGCGCGACTGCTCGTATTTCGGCACGATCGCCTCGAGGTTGTTGCCAAGATCGACAATCATGTCGCCGCGCTCGAACCGCTTGACGGTGCCGTTGATCAATTCGCCCTTGCGGTCGATGTATTCCTCGTAAACCTTTTCGCGGATCGCCTCGCGCACCTTCTGCACGAGAATTTGCTTTGCGGTCTGTGCGGCGATGCGGCCCATTTCCTCACGTTGAAGAGGGATGAGCAGCATGTCGCCGACCTCGACCTCGTCGCCGGCCATCTCCTGCGCGTCCTCGAGCGAAAGCTCGCTGAGCGGATCCTCGACCTCCAGCACGACCGTCTTTTCAGCCGAAACCTCGATATCCTGGTCTTCGACGTTCCATTCGACCTGAACGCTGTCGCCCGTCTTGTCCTTAAATTGCTTGCGGGCCGCCGCGCGCACGGCGTCCTTCATGGCCTCGATGACCATGTCGCGATCGAGCCCCTGCTCGTTGCACAATACGTCTATACTCTGTCCTATCGATGATATCGTCATAACTTCCTTGCGCGTTTATTCATATTCATTTGTGCCGGCCGCTGAATTCCTTTGAAAGGTCGATCTTCAGGTTTGCCTTTTCAATGTCCGCGTATTCTAGCGTCATCGCACCCTTTGTGCGGTCCTCAAAACCTATCTTTCCGCCATCGACGCCGGTTATCGTCCCGACGAACGTCTTTTGCCCGTCGATCGCGGCCTTTGTCTTGACCTTCGCCAGACGGCCGGCAAAACGGCGAAAGTCTTCGATGGAATACAGCTGCCTCTCGATGCCCGGGCTCGAAACCTCGAGCACATATCTCACCGGGATCGTGTCCTCTGCATCGAGCACCGCTTCGACCGCCTGTGAGAACCCGGAGCAATCGTCGAGCGTCACACCGGCCTCTTTATCGATAAAGATCCGGACGACCAGGTCCCGGTTCGTTCCGGCGACCTCGACGTGGACAAGCTCGGTGGCCGTGTCGCTCGCAACCTTTTCGGCGATCGCCCTTATGCGTCCCGCTATCGACTGCTTGTCCATAATTTTCAATACCCAAAAGAAAAAGTGGGTGCGAAACCCACTCGACACGAGCACACGCCATTCGGTAGCAAGCAATTAGTATAGACCAACACTCATCGTCTGGCAAGTGCGAACGAGGCCTGAGTCCGGTGATTGCTACGATGATTGCGCGACGCGAGGTGCCGGTTTTGCATAGCCCTTACGCCCGGTGAGCGTGATGGATGTCAGGACGATGCGGCCGCGCGAGCCTTTTTGTTTGGGGTCGGAATGCCGATAGTTGAAAGAATATGTGTATTGGCCGGCGGAGAGCTTTTTGCAGAGGTCGTCGGCAAGATGGAACGTGAAGGCATCGGCAAAGTGGCCGAGAGATTCGTCGACATGGCCCAGCAGCTGGGGCTCGGGTTCGGGCTCGGTCCCGGCGAGGAAGACAGGGACCTCCTCAAGAAGCGAATCGCAGCGACTATAAAGATCGCCAAGGACGTGGCGGCGGGAGACCGAAAGAGGACTATAAGTCATATATTGACCTTAACACATATATTCCCTCGCCGGACGAAAAAATGCCCCGCTCGGCATTCGCCGGCGGGGCATCCGTTGCTAAATAACTACAACTTACCAGCTTCGGCCGCCGTAGCCGCCGCTGCGTCCACCGCCACCGCCGCCGCCGTAGCCGCCGCGGTTGCCACCGCCGCCGCCGCCGCGATTGCGGTCGGTCTGCGGCTTGGCCTCGTTGACCTTCAGCTCGCGACCGTCGACTTCCTTGCCGTTCAATTCGGCAATGGCTTTTTCACCATCTGCCTGCGACGACATTTCGACAAAGCCAAAACCGCGCGAGCGGCCGGTTTCACGGTCCTCGATGATATTCGACGATTCGACTGGGCCGACCGCGCCAAAAAGCTCGTTGAGGTCCTGGTTGGTTGTATTAAAGGAAAGATTTCCTACGTAAAGTTTCATTTTTATATTCCTTTCCCGTTTATCAGGGAATGCTATAGAAGTCGTCAGGAAACTGGTTTTGTCTTCCTGTAAAAGGAAAGGACCGGTTTCGGATACTCAAAAACTCTGAGAGCTGCTACTTCAAGTGTTCTATCAAAAGGCCCGCTCTCAAACTTATCCAAAATCCGCTAAAGGCGAAGCGCGTACTAACTGCGTACGCGAGAGAAGGGTTAACTCAAGCAGAGTGACAGATTTGGCGGAAAATAGCAAGCCCCTGATCGGCCGGTAGTGGGCCTGGGTCGCGTTTGCCCTTGCAACTCAGGCCAAAGTAGAGCATTCTTAATGTTTGCCATCACGAGCGAACCCACTCTGCGGGGTTGCCGGCGCGCAATAGTTTATGAAAGAAGAACTTATCGAAATGGCCGGTGTCGTCGTCGACAAACAGCCAAACGCATATTTCAAGGTCCAGATCAACGACACCGACCACATGGTCCTCGCGACCATTTCGGGACGCATGCGCCGCAACCGGATCCGCATCCTGATGGGCGACCGCGTCGACGTCGAACTCTCACCCTACGACCTAACAAAAGGCCGCATCACGTACCGCCACAAGTAACGTCCACGGCCCGCCCATAAGCAACGGTGGCTCACCCAATACTGCGTCGGATTACCGCGCGTGTCTCTGCAACATCTTTGTAGAAGCTCTCTATCTCCAGCCCCACAATGTCACGTGCGATCTTACGCCGTGGCCAACTGTCGAAGCCTCGTACCAGATATCGACCTTGT
>Ga0163161_10004056_pt1 | contig 10240 bp, 8 predicted proteins | sample S45metaG_FD_129847 | JGI IMG/M metagenome (GOLD analysis project Ga0163161, IMG submission 129847) | Switchgrass rhizosphere microbial communities from Kellogg Biological Station, Michigan, USA - S4-5 metaG | ecosystem: Host-associated > Plants > Roots > Rhizosphere > Soil | place: USA: Michigan... | reverse complement strand
GATGGTGCTGCTCGAGAACCGGAACCGCACGCTGCCGCTGCCGCGCTCCGCCGCGATCGCGCTGGTCGGGCCGCTGGCCGACGCGCCGATCGACATGCTGGGGAGCTGGTCGGCGGCGGGCTACTCGAAGAGCGCGGTCACCCTGCGCGCGGGCCTGAACGCCGCGGTCGCGAAGGACGGCAAGGGCCGTGTGATCTATGCGCGCGGCGCCAACATCACCAACGACGAGGGCGTCGTCAAGTACCTGAACTTCCTCAACTGGGACACGCCCGAGGTGACGCAGGACCCGCGGGCGCCGGCCGAGATGATCGCCGAGGCGGTGAAGGCCGCGCAGCAGGCCGACGTGGTGGTGGCGGCGGTCGGCGAGGCGCGCGGCATGTCGCACGAGTCGTCGAGCCGCACCAGCCTGGACCTGCCGCAGAGCCAGCGCGACCTGATCACCGCGCTCAAGGCCACCGGCAAGCCGCTGGTGCTGGTGCTGATGAACGGCCGGCCGCTGGCGCTGGTGCGCGAGCAGCAGGAAGCCGACGCGATCCTTGAGACCTGGTACACCGGCACCGAGGGCGGCAACGCGATCGCCGACGTGCTCTACGGCGACTACAACCCCGCGGGCAAGCTGCCGATCTCCTTTCCGCGCTCGGTCGGGCAGATCCCGACCTACTACAACCATCCGCGGCTGGGCCGCCCCTTCACGGAGGGCAAGCCGGGCAACTACACCTCGCAGTATTACGAGGAGGTCACCGGCCCGCTCTATCCCTTCGGCTATGGCCTGAGCTACACCGACTTCACGCTGTCGGACGTCACGCTGTCGAGCCCGACGATGGCGCGCCATGGCAAGGTCGAGGCGACCGTGACCGTCAAGAACACGGGCCAGCGCGCGGGCGAGACCGTGGTCCAGCTCTACATCCAGGACGTGGCCGCGTCGGTGGTCCGGCCGGTCAAGGAGCTGAGGGATTTCCGCAAGCTCATGCTGCAGCCCGGCGAGGAGCGCCAGGTGCGCTTCACGGTCGACGAGGACAAGCTCAAGTTCTTCAATGCCCAGCTGCGCCGCGTGGCGGAGCCGGGCCGCTTCAACGTGCAGATCGGGTTCGACTCGCAGAGCGTGCGCGAGCAGGGATTCGAATTGCTGCAGTAACGACCCGATGAAAGGCCGCACCATGAACGCCTTCGATGCCCTGCGCAGCCTGTGGCTGCAGGCCGGATTGCCCGAGGGGGCCCTGTCCCAGGCGCAGCTCCCGGGCGCCGATCCGGTGCTGCCTTCGTCCTTTGCGGTCGGCACCGCGGCCCAGTGCAGCATCGCGGCGGCGGCGCTGGCGGCCTGCGAACTCGGCCATCAGCGGGGTGCCGAGCGCCAGGCGGTGAGCGTCGACATGCAGCGCGCCGCGCTCGAATGCACCGGGTGGTTCAGCCTCGACGGCCGGGTGCCCGAGCTCTGGGATGCCTTTTCGGGCCTGTATCGCGCCGCCGATGGCTGGGTGCGCATCCACGCCAACTTCGCCCACCATCGCGAGGGCGCGCTGCGGCTGCTGGGCCTCGATCCGCAACGCGCGCAGCGCGCCGATGCCGAAGCGGCGATGCGGGGCTGGAAGGCGATCGATTTCGAGGACGCCGCCGCGGCGCAAGGGCTGGTCGCGACCGCGCTGCGGCGCTTCGACGACTGGGACGCGACGCCGCAGGGCCAGGCGCTGGTCGGCCAACCGCTGTTCACGATCGAGCGCATCGGCGATGCGCTGCCGCTCGCGCTGCCGCCGCTGGCAGCGGACCAGCGCCCGCTGTCCGGCGTGCGCGTGCTCGACCTCACGCGCATCCTGGCCGGCCCGGTGGGCGGGCGCGCGCTGGCGGCCTATGGCGCCGACGTGATGCTGGTCAACTCGCCGAAGCTGCCGAACATCGAGGCCATCGCCGACACCAGCCGCGGCAAGCTGTCGGCGCAGGTCGACCTCCAGACCGTTGAAGGCAAGGCGGCGCTGACGCGCCTGCTGGCCGACGCGCACGTGTTCGTGCAGGGCTATCGCCCCGGCGGCCTCGCGGCACTCGGCTTCGGCCCTGAAGACACGTCGCGCATCCGGCCCGGTATCGTCCACGTCTCGCTCTCGGCCTACGGGACGCGCGGACCGTGGGCCGGGCGCCGCGGCTTCGATTCGCTGGTGCAGACGGCGATGGGTTTCAACCACGCGGAGGGCGAGGCAGCCGGCGACGGCAAACCCCGGCCGCTGCCGATGCAGATCCTCGACGAAGCCACCGGCTACCTGATCGCGATGGGCGCGGCGGCGGCGCTGTGGCGCCAGCAGCGCGAAGGCGGCAGCTGGCATGTGCAGGTGTCGCTGGCGCAGACCGGACGCTGGCTGCGCGGATTGGGGCGGGTCGAAGGCGGGCTCGGCGTGGCCGTGCCCGATCGGACGCCGTACCTGGAGACCTCGGCCTCGGGCTTCGGCGAGCTGTGCGGCTTGAGGCACAGCGCGCAGCTGGCGCGGACGCCGGCGCAGTGGACGCGGCCCTCGGTGCCGCCGGGCAGCGATGCGGCGGTGTGGCCGTCGCAAGGCCGCTAGCAGCCATCGAGCCCTGGTGCCTTGGCCTGCGGCAAAATCCTGTATTCGCGGCAAAGCCGAACTTCAAGGACATCTCACATGGGCGCGCAATGGAAAGCCAAGCACAAGGACCTGGCGGCCAACGCCAAGGGCCGCCTGTTCGGCAAGCTCGCGAAGGAAATCATGATCGCCGCGCGCAGCGGGGCCGACCCGGCGTCGAACGCGCGGCTGCGGCTGGTGGTCGAGCAGGCCCGCAAGGTCTCGATGCCCAAGGACACGCTCGAGCGCGCGATCAAGAAGGGCGCCGGCCTGACCGGCGAGTCGGTGCATTTCGACCACGTGATCTACGAAGGCTTCGCGCCGCACCGGGTGCCGGTGATGGTCGAATGCCTGACCGACAACGTCAATCGCACCGCGCCCGAGATGCGGGTGCTGTTCCGCAAGGGGCAGTTGGGCGCGTCCGGTTCGGTCGCCTGGGATTTCGACCACCTCGGGATGATCGAGGCCGAAGCCCGGCAGGCCGGTGCCGACCCTGAGCTCGCGGCCATCGAGGCCGGGGCCCAGGACTTCGAGCCAGGGGAGGAGGGCGTCACGGTGTTCCTGACCAGCCCGGCGGATCTCGACCTGGTCAGCCGCGCGCTGCCGGCCCAGGGCTTCACGGTGCTGTCGGCCAAGCTCGGCTACAAGGCCAGGAACCCGATCGATCCGGCGAGCCTGAGCGCCGAGCATCTCGAAGAGGTGGAAGCCTTCCTGGCCGCCATCGACGCGAACGACGACGTGCAGAACGTGTTCGTGGGCCTGGCCGGATAGCACCTGCCGATTCCGGGCATGCCTCGGATGAGGTGATCGGATCTATCCGAACTGGACGCAGCGCATGCTCAGCGTTCCGGACTGGAAGCCTTCGTGGATGGTTTGCGCGCGCTCCCCGGCGCCCGCGGCGCCCAGGGGATACATGAACGGGAAGTAGTGGTCGGGCGTCGCGACGGCCACCGAAGCGCCTTCCAGCTTGCCGAAGTCGACCAGCGCCTTGTCGTCACGACCGCGCAGGGCGGACTTCACCGCATCGTCGAACGATTGAGCCCAGGGGCGGCTCGCTGTCTTGGCATCCGGCACGCCCCGGTCCGTCGCCCGCAGGTTGTGCACGACGTTTCCGCTGCCGAGAATGAGCACCCCCTTGTCGCGCAACGCGGCCAGTTCGCGGCCCACGGCGTAGTGGAAGGAGGCCGGCTTGTCGTAGTCGACCGAGAGCTGGAAGACCGGCACGTCCGCCTGGGGGTAGAGATACTTGAGCACAGTCCACGTGCCGTGGTCCAGGCCCCATTGCTGGGTGGGCACCACGCGGCCCTGGGTCACCAGGCCGGCCGCGACGCGCGCCAGGTCCGGGTGGCCAGGCGCCGGGTACTGGATGTCGAACAGGGCCTGCGGAAAGCCCCCGAAATCGTGGATGGTCTTGGGCCGCTCCTGGATGCCGACGCCGGTGACACCCTGCGTGAGCCAGTGTGCCGACACGCTCAGGATGGCGGTCGGCGCCGGCAAGGCCTTGCCCCAGGCGACCATCCGGCGCGTGAACGCGTTGTCCTGGATGGCGTTCATCGGGCTGCCGTGGCCAATGAACAGGGTGGGCATGCGGGTCGCCGCACTGCCTTTCTTCTCGGCGGCAGCATGCGCGAAGCCGGACACTGCCGCGAGCGCCGCGACGGCGCCGTGCGCAGAGGTTTGGAGAAGGAACGCACGGCGGCTGGAAGCGCTGGAACTGGCAGAAAACATGTTTTCGGAGAGATTGCTCGAAGCCGAGCGTCAAGGGGATGGCCGCCATAGGGTGCCGGGCGTTGGATTCTGCGCCTGGAGCGAGAGAATCGACCCCCACACGGGAATCGCCCCCAGCAGCGACGATCCCGGCGCGGATGGAGGTTCCAACGATGCCAAGAGTCGCAATCATCGGGTCCGGACCGGGCGGGTTGGTCGCTGCCCGCTACCTGCAATCCGAAGGCTTCGAGCCCGTGCTGTTCGAGCAGGCGCCTTCGCCCGGCGGCCAATGGAGCGGCGACCCGATCTGCAGCGGCGTCTGGCCGTCGATGCGCACCAACACCAGCCGCGTCCTCACCCAGTTCAGCGACCTGCCGCACGCGTCGGGCCTCGCGGTCTATCCGTCCAATCGCGAGATCGGCGACTACCTGCGGCGCTATGCGGACCGATTCCAGCTGTCGGGGCGAATACGCCTGCGCACCAAGGTGCACGAGATTGCGGCCGTCCCCGGCGGTTGGGCCGTGCGCCACGATGCGCACGCCGGGGAGATCTTCGAAAAAGTGGTGGTCGCCTGCGGCCGCTTCCAGCATTCGCGCATTCCCGAGGTGCCGGGGCTGGCGTCTTTTTCGGGCAGCGAGGGTGTCGCGCATACCGCTGCCTACAAGCACCCGGAGCGATACCGCGGCAAGCGCGTGCTCGTCGCGGGCTGTGCCATCAGTGCCCTCGAGATTGCCAGCGATCTCTGCATGCTCGGCGCGGCAAAGGTGGACCTGTGCCATCGTCGGCAGCGCTATGTGTTGCCGAAGCTGGTGGCGGGCGTGCCCTCGGACCATCGGGTGTTCACGCGCTTCCAGGCGCTGGCGGAGGAGTCGCTGCCGCGCAGCGAGTTCGCAGAAATGCTCAAGGCGCTGGTGCTGGCCTGGGGCGGGAGTCCCGAACAGTTCGGTGCGCCGAAGCCGGCCGACAGCATCCTCGATGCCGGCCTCACATTGAGCCAGCATTTTCTGCCCCTGGTGGCCGAGGGCCGGATCGCGGTGCGCCCCTGGTTCGACCGGGTCGAAGGCACGCGGGTCGGCTTCACGGATGGGACCACGCAGACCTACGACGGCATCGTTTTCGGCACCGGCTTCGAGCTGAAGATGCCCTTCCTCGGCGAGGCGACCCGCCGCCTGCTTGGCCTCGATGCGCAGCGGCTCGATCTCTTCCGGCACAGCTTCCATCCGCAGCTGCCCGGACTGGCGTTCGTGGGCATCTGGGACCAGTCGGGCCCGATGTTTCCGCCGGTCGAGTTGCAGGCCCGGTGGATTGCCTATGTGTGGGGCGGCGCCATCGCCGCGCCCACACTCGAAGAGATGCACGCGGGCGTTGCCGAGTGCCGCGCGCGTGGCGTGCCGCCCAAGACCAAGATGAACCTGATGGCCATGCTGTTCGCCCGCGCCGCGGGGGTGGAGCCCGATCCGCAGCGCTGGCCTCAGCTCCGGCGTGCCCTGTTGTTCGGGCCGCTGGCGCCGGTTTCGTTTCGCCTCGAAGGTCGCGATGCGCTGCCGGATGCGGCAGACCGGTTTGCCGATGAGGCCAAGGCCTTCGGATGCATGCCGTCTTCGCAGTTTCAGGAGGCCGAATTGCTGCAGCTTCGACGACTGGCCCGCGGCGCCCGGTCAGCGCAGGCGATGGCGTGGGCGGCTGCGCCGGCCTAGCTGGCAGAGGAAGCCTGTTGGGCGCGTCTCAAGTCGTGGCTCGAGGACTATGAGATGCGGCCGGATTGCGGCCACAGCGGGTTTCAAATCCTGTAGGAGCGCACGGGGATGGCGGATGCCACGCACGGGGGGCGCCAACCGATCATTGGCCGACCGAAGCTTCGGAACTCATCCCGTGCTCGGAGGTCTGACACATGCCCGCGTTGGTGAGAGGCAGTCAGCCCCAGCGGGCCTCTGGCCAACGTTGTGTACGGTAACGCACAGATGCATGGCGCAGAATGTGAGAGATTGTCAGGAATTCGTGGGTAGGCACGGGGCACCGGCTTTCCCCGCCGAACGCTTCGACTTTGTCGGAACCGGGGCCACTCACGGAGGACAGCATGCATCGCTTCTTATCCAGCCATCGGGACGAACTGATCGCACGGTGCAAGGCCAAGGTCGCGCAACGGCCCAGACGGGCCGCCACCACGGCGCAACTCGCCAACGGCATTCCCATGTTCCTGGACCAGTTGATTCACACGCTGGAAGCACAGGACAACGGCCAGGCTGACGAGAGCTTCCGGATTTCCGGTGCCGCGGGCGGGGACGCCGCCGCTTTGTCGGAAATGGGACTGAGCGCGGCTGCGCATGGCAAGGAGCTTCTGGGGCTTGGCTATTCGGTGGACCAGGTCGTGCACGACTACGGCGACCTTTGCCAAGCCATCACGGACCTCGCGGTCGAGCGCGATGCGCCGTTCTCCGTCGATGAGTTCCGGACGTTGAACCGCTGCCTGGACAACGCCATCGCCGATGCCGTCACCGAGTTCGGCGTCTGGCGTGACGCCAGCGTGGCTCTCCAGCAGTCGGCCGAGGAGAACGAGCGGCTCGGCATGCTGGTGCATGAGCTGCGAAATCACCTGCACACCGCAACGCTGGCGTTTGCGGCGCTCGAATCGGGACGCATTCCCATGGGGGGTTCGACCGGAGCGGTGTTGAAGAGGAGCCTGTCTTCCTTGGCGGCCCTGCTCAGCCAGTCCCTGTCTCAGGTCAGGGTTGCCGCCGAAACGCCGCCCGCGGAGGCGTTCTCGCTCGGACTGTTCGTGGCGGATGCCAAGAATGCCGCTTCGCTCGACGCGAGCGCCAGGGGCTGCACGTTCTCGGTGGCCGATGTAGACGCCTCCCTGGGCATCTCCGGGAACCGGGACCTGCTGCTGGCGGCCTTGGTGAATCTGCTTCACAACGCATTCAAGTTCACCCACGCGCATACGGAGGTCGCGCTGAGGGCCTATGCCGAAGGCGACCATGTTCTGCTCGACGTGAGGGACAACTGCGGAGGGCTTACGCCAGGGACGACCGCATCCATCTTTCAGCCGTTCGTGCAGGTCGGTGACAACAAGAGCGGGTTGGGCCTGGGCCTGTCCATCGCGCGGCGAAACGTCGAGGCCGACGGGGGCGAATTGAGTGTGAGGAACCTGCCAGGCACGGGGTGCGTCTTCACCATCAAGCTTCCGCGCAGGCTGCTTCATTGAGCGGGCAGCGCCGGTCCATGGGCCGGCCAGCGCTTCGGCTGTTGTCGCTTGTGCGCATACTCCCTCGTGGCGCCGCTGCGAGAATAATCCGAAGAAGGCATGAGTCGATGAAGTCACACCAGCAACGCGCACATTCCGAGCGACACCGCACCGAACACATAGGCTGGCTGCGCGCCGCTGTTCTCGGCGCCAATGACGGAATCATTTCCACTGCCAGTCTGGTCGCGGGTGTCGCGGCGGCGCAAGCAGGCCATGCCACCATCATGACCACGGCCGTGGCAGGTCTCGTGGCGGGCGCCATGTCGATGGCGGCGGGGGAATTCGTCTCGGTCTACTCCCAGGCAGATACCGAGCAGGCAGACCTGGAACGCGAGCGCCAGGAACTGGCGAGGGATGGCCAGGCAGAGCATCGGGAACTGGCGGCCATCTATGTCCGTCGTGGTCTGGAGCATGAACTCGCCAACCGGGTCGCCACGCAATTGATGGCGCGTGACGCCCTCGGTGCCCATGCGCGCGATGAGCTGGGCATTTCGGAGGCGCTCAGTGCCCGGCCGCTGCAAGCGGCCATGGCGTCGGCCATCAGCTTTGCCGTCGGCGCAGCCATGCCGCTGGCCGTCGTCGCACTGGCGCCCGAGAAATCACTGCTGCCATGGACTGTCGTCAGCGCCGCATTCTTGCTCGCCTTGCTGGGGGCCATGGCGGCGCTCGTCGGCGGCACACCGGTGGCCAAGAGCGCGCTGCGCGTGACCTTCTGGGGCACATTGGCCATGGCAGTGACGGCCGGGGTCGGTGCGCTGTTCGGTGCCGTTCCTTGACGCCGGTGCAACCGCTGGCTGCGATGCCGTGCGTCCATTCATTCGGCGGGACACTTCGCGCAATCGCTGGTGGGCGGCGCCATCCAACTCGATGGGCTGCTGGTTCTTCGCATGCAGATAGTGATGGGTGAACACCGCGAGGTAGGCTTCCAGAGTTTGCTCGGCAGCGAGTTCCCCCGCCAGCTTCATGCACAAGGCGGCCACTTCGCTGGTGCAGAAGTGGTCGTTGCGGCCCGAGTTGCGCAGTTTGTATTGCGATGTCTGGTCCGGCTCCAGGCTCAACACCGGCAGCCGGTCCAGGTAGGGGCTTCTTCGGAACATCTTGCGAGCCTCGGACCAGGTCCCGTCCAGGAGAATGAACAGCGGGCGCTTCTTCGGGGCCTCATCGCGGAGGCTGTCGGGCGGTTGAACGGTGCGCACGACCCGCTCGGGCGCTGCATATCGGCCGGGAAACACCACATAGGGATGCCATTGCGGGTCACGCAACAGGGCCAGAAGAGCAGGGTCGGTTTCGGTGCGCTTCCAGCCGAAGGCAAAGGTATCGGGAACCACATCGGCGACCAACCAGCCCGTGTTGCTTGGCTTGAGCGGCTCTATGTCCGCCATGAGCAGGCAGACACCGGCCCGTGTCGTCAGCGAAGGGCGCAACGCACACATGCAGTGGCTTGGGACCAGCCGGCAGTCCGCGCAGCGCTCGCGCTTGAAGCCACCACGGGCGAGAAAGGGTTTGGCGCTGCGCGCCAGGCGCGCGGCGCGCAGGTCGGAGACGGCGTGCGGCATGGGGAGATTGTCAGCCAAGGCTTCAGGCCTCGGGCCCGGGCGGCAACAGGACATCCCGCTGCGCCTCCACCGTCGCGCGCAAAAAATCCCACACCGCCTTCATCCGCGCCAGGTGCCGCGTCTCCGCCGGCACCGACATCCAGAAGGTGCGCATGAAGTTGGCTTCATGGGGCAGCACGCGCCGCAACGACTTGTCCCGCTCGGCAATGAAGGCCGGCAGCACCGCGATGCCGGCGCCGGCCGCCGTGGCCTGGTGTTGGGCCAGGATGCTGGTGCTGCGCAGCGCGAAGGAATCGGGCTTGTACAGCTCGTCGAGGTACTGCAGTTCCTTGCTGAAGAGCAGATCGTCGACGTAGCTGACGAAGGTGTGGCCGCGCAGGTCGTCGCGGCTGCGGATCGGGGCATGGCTCGCCAGGTACGCCTTCGAGGCGTAGAGCCGCAGCACGTAGTCGCTGAGCTTGGTCACGACCACCGGGCCGCGCGCCGGCCGCTCGAGCGAGATCACGATGTCGGCCTCGCGTCGCGACAGGTGCACCAGCCGCGGCATCGCGAGCAGGTCGATCACCAGCTTCGGATGCGCCTGCGCGAACAGCGCCAGCTGCGGCGCCAGCACGACCGTGCCGAAGCCCTCGGTGGCGCCGATCCGCACCAGGCCCGACAAGCCCTCCTGCGACGCCGGTGCCGAACGCTCGACCGTGTGGAAGGCCGCCTCCATCGCCTCGACCTGCGGCTGCAGCCGGCGCCCGGCCTCGGTCAGGCGGTGGCCGTCGGTCTCGCGCGAGAAGAGGGCGCTGCCGACCTGCTTCTCGAGCGCCTGGATCCGGCGCGCCACCGTCGTGTGGTCGACCGCCAGCCGCCGCGCCGCGCCGACCAGCGTGCCGGTGCGCGAGAGCTCGAGAAAGAAGCGCAGGTTGTCCCAGTCCATGATCTGCAATTATGCAGATCGAAGGTGCATATTTGTCTATTGCCATAGCAAAAGTGCAAAGCTAGCATCGGCCGTTGAAGACCCCCGGTTTCAGATTCCAAGGAGACACATTCACATGGACGCCACCACCACGCCCGCGACCCAGGTCGCCACCGTCAAGCTGCTGATCGGCGGCAAGTTCGTCGAATCGCAGACCACCGAGTGGCGCGATGTCGTCAATCCGGCGACGCAGGAGGTGCTG
>Ga0163161_10004055_pt1 | contig 10240 bp, 12 predicted proteins | sample S45metaG_FD_129847 | JGI IMG/M metagenome (GOLD analysis project Ga0163161, IMG submission 129847) | Switchgrass rhizosphere microbial communities from Kellogg Biological Station, Michigan, USA - S4-5 metaG | ecosystem: Host-associated > Plants > Roots > Rhizosphere > Soil | place: USA... | reverse complement strand
TTTCCTTCTTATTACGTTCTTCATGCTTACCACTACGCTTTCTAAGCCGCAGTCTATGCCGCTTGCAATGCCGGATAAAAATAAAGAAGATAAGCCTGAAGATAATACTAAAATTCCTGAAGAAAGACTTTTAACAGTTCTTATTGGTAAGGATAATAAGATTATGTGGTACAGAGGTAAATTTGAGACTCCGTCACAAGCACCCACTGAGGCTAAATTTGGTAAGGATGGTATTCGTAAAGATCTTCTTAAACAAATTGAAATAGGTAAGGCAATTGCTAAAAGAGATGGCGGTAAAGAAGGAGACGGACTTATCGTGAACATTAAAGCAAGTGATAAGGCGAGTTATAAAAACCTTGTTGACATGCTTGATGAAATGGCGATCACTCACCCACAGCTTTATGCTATAGGCGATATTACTCCGGGAGAACTTGACCTGTTAACTAAATCAGGTTTATACTAATCTGAGGCGGTTACATAAAAAACTATAATTATGTCAAAACTGAATATATTTAATAAATCTTGGGTTGATTTGGTCTTTGAAGGCCGAAACAAACAGTATGGTGCTTACCAGCTTCGTACAGAAAACCCTAAGACTACAGTAAGGGCGCTTATCATTGGTGCTTTGCTTTTCATCTTTCTTGTAGCGACTCCTATGATTGCAGACAAGCTTGGTGATATGGCATCAAAAGAGGATGACAACGTAGATAAGGTTATCGAGGTTGTTGATATTCCTGAGCCGCCTAAAGTAGAAGAAGTATTGCCTCCGCCTCCACCACCGGTAGAGCAGCAACAGGCCCCTAAGTCTATTGTTGAAGAGGTAAAGCTTAAGCCGCTTGTAGCTGCTAAGAAAGAAGAGGTTCCGGAAGATCCTCCTAAAACTGAGCAGTTTAAAGAAGCTGATCCAAGTTCAAGAAATGCAGAGGCAAGCCCTACAGGTGATATCAACATTGGTAAGCCTTCCGGTGACCTTGATAAAGGTGTAGAAGCTCCTGATAATACAGTATATACTACAGCAGGTCTTCAGGTTCAGCCTGACTTTCCGGGTGGTTTAGGAGCATTCAACAACTATATCCTTAAAAACTTTAGAATTCCTGAAGTTGACCGTGATATGCAGGCAAGAATCTATGTTTCTTTCGTTGTAGAGAAAGATGGTTCGTTAACAGCTATCAAAGTTCTTAGGGATCCTGGTTACGGATTAGGTAAAGAAGCAGAGCGTGTACTTAAATCTCTTAAGATTAAGTGGAACCCTGGTATCCAGAACGGTAAACCGGTAAGGACTTCTTTTAACCTTCCTATCACGATTAACATTAAATCATAAGGAATAAGAGATGCTTTCAAAAAGACAATCTCAAGAACAAACACAGAAATCGCCCATACAGCGATTTCTGTTTGTTTTAGGTCTGGTGTTCTTTCTGCTTTATTTGGCATTAGGATTAACTTTAATATTCTGGAAAGAGATTCCGTTGTCAATTACATACAATGGCCGCCTGGCTATGGGTGTGTTGCTTATCGCGTACTCTTTCTTCAGGTTTATACGACTTTGGCAAAACAGATAAAAGGTAATCATAACCTAAACTTTAAACTGATCCATGAAATATACCTATAGATTATTCGTTCTACTTGTTGTGTTTACTGCAGGAGTGTTTTCCTGCAAGGGAGATAAGGCACCGGGAGAAGGTGTGAATGCCGATATACCTACTGCGGGTAAAACAACGCTCTATGTTGATAATACCGTTCAGCCGATTATAGAAGATGTACTTGCAGTTTTTCATAGCGTATATACAAGGGCTGATGTTACACAGGTTAACCTGAACGAGACGGAATTGGTAAATGCCATGATAAAGGATTCTGCAAGGGTGGTGGTAATGTCAAGATTGCTTACAGATGAGGAAGAGTCTAATTTCAGGAGAAGAAAGATTACACCTGTCGTAACACAATTTGCTACAGATGCCATTGCATTTATAACCAATAAGTCGGCTAAAGACTCGGTTGTAAACCTTGATGAAATTGTTAAGGTTATCAAAGGAGGTACTTCTGATAAGATCCAAAAGCTTATTTTTGACAACCCTAATTCGGGCAGTGTCCAATATCTTTTGAAGTACGCAGGAGTAGCGAAGCTTCCATCTGGAAATATCTATTCTCTTAAGTCGAACGAAGAAGTAATCCGTTATGTTCACGAAAACCCCGGATCTGTGGGTGTGGTGGGTGTGAACTGGCTTACACAACGTCCCGAATCTTTGGCAGAAATTGTGTCGGATATCACGGTTTTAGGTGTCGATAATGTTAAAATTGATAAAGGCGCAAAGAAATACTATAAACCGTCCCAGAGCAATATAGCTACGAATTCGTACCCTTTAACAAGGAAACTGTATGTGTTAAATTATAGTGGCAGGGAAGGATTGGGCACAGGTTTTGCAACTTACATAGGAGCATTTGAAGGGCAGCGCATTATTTTGAAGTCAGGATTGCTGCCTGTTGAGATCCCAACAAGGGAAATTGAGGTGCGAAGTGACTTGTAGTTACAGATAAAAATAAAATTGAAAAAGTTGAATATAAAATAATACAAATGAAAGACTTGAAATTTATCGGTTTATCGTTGTTGTTTTTTGGAGTTGCATCTGCACAGGATGTAAACGAAGCAAAGAAAGCAATTGATGCCGAGCAATACCAAAAAGCAAAAACAATTTTAAAATCCTTAATTACTTCTTCACCGGATGAAGGAAAGAATTATTTTCTATTAGGTGATGTTTATCTTAAACAAACAGAGCAGGATTCGGCTGTAATTTATTTCAATAAAGGAAAGGCTGTAAAAAACAATCCTGAATTCAATAATATTGGACTTGGACAGGTTGACCTTAACAACAGCAATGCACCTGCTGCACAGGCGAAATTTGCTGAAGTTGAAAAATCATTAGGAAAAAGAGATGTAGACCAGCTTATTTATATTGGCCGTGCTTACATATTCTCTGATAAGCCTGATTACAAAAAAGCTGTAGAGTTCCTAAATAAAGCAATCGCTAAAGATCCAAAATCTGCACAGGCTTACCTGAGCCTTGGGGATGCATACTACGGAGACAGAAAACAAAACGAAGCATATTCTGCTTATCGTAATGCACTTCAGTATGACAGTTCTCTATTAAGAGCTAAATTACAGCTTGCGGTTATTACAAAAAATACAAGAGCGGCCTTTCCTGAAGCAATAAAAGCTTTTGACGGTATCGTTGCAGCTAACGCAAACTACGGGCCTGTTTACAGGGAGCTTGCTGAAACATACTACATCTGGGGTGTTACTGAGCCTGCGAAGAAAACAGAATACAACGCTAAAGCGCTTACATATTACGAAAAGTATATGAGCCTTACGGATTATTCGCTTAACTCACGTATGAGGCATGCTGACTTCCTTCTTCTGACAGGTGACTATAAAGCACTTGAAGCTGAAGCGTTAAAAATGCAGCAAATGGACAAAGTGAACCCAAGGATACTACGTTACCTTGCCTATTCACTTTATGAGAACGGTAAATTTACAGAAAGTTCTGCAGCGATGAAAGAATGGATTTCTAAAGCAGATCCTAAGCGTATCATTGCGCGTGATTACCTTTACTTAGGTCTTGCTGATCTTGCATCAAGTGTTGGGCAGGATGATAAAGGTAACACTGTAATTAAAAACCAGGCTACATTTGACGAGGCTATCGCTAATATTAAAAAAGCAGCTGAAACCGACATAAGTATCACTAATGAGTTTAATACTGTTGGTCAGAAATTGTTTAAACAAAAATTATATGGTCCTGCAGCAGTTGTGTTTGAAGTAGCTACTTCAAATCCTGATAACAGAAACATGATGCTTGATAGTTTTTACCTTGCTTATTCGGTATACTACGATCACGTAAACAAATCTCCTGAAGCTCAAAAAGCAAATGTTGAAAATCTTAAAAAGGCAGACGTAGCACTTGCTAAAGTTATAGAGCTTAATGCAAATGCACAGGATGCTTATTTATACAGGGCTAAAGTTAACAGGTACATACAATCGCCTGAGTCATTAAAAACAATGGCTGAGTCTTATGATAAATATATTTCTATCGTAGTGGCTGCCGGTCCGGCTGAAGTTACCAAGCAAAAAGCAAATTTGCTTGATGCTTATGCTAATGCAGGTGCATATTATGCAGTAACTGACAAAGCTAAAGCATTAGATTACTTTAATAAAGCACTTGCGCTTGACCCGAATGATGAATTCGTTAAAGGTCAGCTTAAGGCTCTCAAATAATATTTCTTCAATACTTATAAAAACCGACGGCTTGCTGTCGGTTTTTTATTTGCTTAAAATAAAGGGATTAATGCTTATCTTTGCACCCTGTTTGAAATATCATGCTGAAGAAGGAAATACAAATACAAGTAGAAAAAGGTGAGATGCTTCCGCTTATGGAAGAATTCTATACCATTCAGGGAGAAGGTTACCATACCGGTACTGCTGCTTACTTTATCCGCGTAGGCGGATGCGATGTGGGCTGCCACTGGTGCGATGTTAAAGAAAGCTGGAATGCTGCACTTCACCCACCAACAGACATTTATACTATTGCTGCAAACGCTGCAAAATATTGTAAAACGATTGTAGTGACAGGGGGTGAGCCACTTTCCTGGGATATGGGTCCGCTTACCGCAAGGCTTAAAGATCACGGATTGAGGGTACACATAGAAACGTCGGGAGCGTATGCACTTTCCGGGACATGGGACTGGATTTGCCTTTCGCCTAAGAAGACGAAGCTGCCTACGGAAGAAGTGTATGCCCACGCCCACGAATTAAAAGTGATTATCCATAATAAGCACGATTTTGTTTTTGCTGAAGAGCAGGCCGCTAAGGTAAATGGCAACGCCATACTTTTCCTTCAGCCTGAATGGAGCAAAAAGGAGGAGATGACTCCGCTTATTGTAGATTATGTGATGAACAATCCTAAATGGAGGGTATCGCTGCAAACACACAAGTATCTAAATATACCTTAATAAAAACCAACTTAAATTTTTACAAAATGAAAAAAGTAATATTGGCGGCAATCTTTATGCTGGTTGCCCAAGCAGGAATGGCTCAGGCTACAGACGCTATGAAAGCAGATGTGAAAAAGTTTTTACAGATTTCAGGAATTAACGGGCAATTAGACGCGGCTAAAAAACAGGTGCTATCAATGGTGCCTGCCGAAAAGCAAGCTGAATTTACTAAAGAATTTGATGCATCTCTTGCACCGGTTATTAAATTTCAGGAAGAATATTACCTGAAAGAGTTTACTGCAGATGATCTTAAGCAAATGATTAAATACTACGAATCTCCGATTGGTAAAAAGTTCGTAGAAAAGTCGGCTGGTTTAGCGCAGGCAAGTATGCCGGTTGTGCAGGAATGGAGCCAGGGTCTTCAGGGAATGGTTATGAAATACATGCAATAATTTCATTATACGTTATAAAAAGCAAAATTCCGGACTTGTCCGGAATTTTGCTTTTTATAAATGTGTCATTCTTGCCAAATAATCATAATGTTTGCCTTCCGCTGTCAGTTCACACTTGAGCCCGTTAGCGTAAGCTGCATTTTGCAATGTGTTATAGTCTACATACAGCCAATTAAAGGCTTCTTCTGTTTCATTTTTATAAGATACTGTAAAAGTTACTTCTCCGTAATACTCTACGTCCGACGGTATCCATTTTCCACCGTCTTCATCTTCATCAAACATATAAATGATGTCAGACGAATCTATGAGAATCTGTCCGCCTTCATTTAAGAGTGATTTTAGTTTTTGTAGGTAAACTGATATTTTAGAAAGCTTTTCAAAGATTCCGGTGCCGTTCATAAGTAATATAATGGTGTCATATTTTTCGTTTTCCAGATCCATTATGTCAATTACCCTTGCATCTTTTACTCCCTGAAGCCTGCATGCCTCTATAGCATTGGCAGAAATATCAATAGATGTAACCTTAAGTTGTTTTTCATCCTGTAGATAAAGTGAATGGCTTCCGGCACCGCAGCCTATATCAAGCACACTGCCTTTAGCAAGCTCAAGCGCAATCTTTTCAATCTTTGGCATTTCTTTGTAACTCCTGAAAAGATAGGCTACACTCATTTCATCCTCTTCAGATATCGATGTTTCGGTTATAAGATTTTCGGGCGCATTGCCGGTTTGATAGTCTAAGATAGCTTTTCCGAAAAGGTCTTTCATTTTTTTATACTTTTGCCAGATGATTGATAAATGCCCTGAGTGATGGATAACTTTTTAAAACAGCTCCCAAAGCTTGCCAAAGATAAGCATAACGAAAACAAAAAGTTTTTTGATAAGCTTAAAAAGAAAGCACCTAAAAATTTAGACTACATTATGCAGGAGCTGCATGACAAAGAGTTTAAAAAAACCGACTGCCTTACCTGTGCTAATTGCTGCAAGACCACCGGGCCGCTATTTACCCTTGCCGATATAGAGCGAATTGCCAAACACATGCGCCAAAAGCCGCAGCAGTTTATTGACAGTTACCTGCGTATTGATGAGGATAATGATTATGTACTGCAAAGCGTGCCCTGTACTTTTCTGGATAATGAAAATTACTGCATGATATATGATGTGCGCCCCAAGGCGTGCCGCGAATTCCCGCATACCGACAGAAAGAAATTTCAGCAGATAAGTAATCTTACGCTTCAAAATGTAGCTATTTGCCCTGCCGCCTACAATATTGTGGAAGAAATGAAAAAGAAAATTGTTTAGCTTTGTCCTTAATAAATGGTATGGCAAAATTTACGATACTAAAACCAACGCTTTATACAAAGCAGCTTAAGGAATCAGTAGCGTTCTATTCAGAAATACTGGGTTTTGAATGTGCTGCCTTTGAAGAAGCCCGCGGTTGGGCATCGTTGCAAAAAGATAGTGTTGAGATAATGCTTGCATATCCTAATGAGCATATACCTTTTGACTTGCCTGTTTTTTCAGGTTCCCTATATATTACCACTGATAGTGTTGATAGGTTGTGGGAGATGTATAAGGACAGGTGCAAGGTTTGCTATGATATTGAAAACTTTGATTATGGCATGCGTGAGTTTGCTATTTATGATAACAATGGCTATTTGCTGCAGTTTGGCCAGCAGCTGTAATTTAGATTATGAAAACATTCAGAAAACTTTTAGGACTATTAGTCGTGTCGGTAATGATAGCAATAGGTCTGTTTTTTATAAACAGCAGTGTTATTATAAGTAGTTTTAGCGACAAGGTTTCAGAGGTGTTGTTTTTAACGCTGCCTGTATTTATCGTGTTGGCGATCCTATTTTATGTAAACAGGGCACTGGTAAGAACAGTGAAAAGTGTAAGAAACAAAAAACCTTCCGCTGGGGAAGGTTTAAAACTTTAAGCAGCAGCTTCTTCATTGTGCTGTTTTAGTTCTTCTACAAAGCCGGTAATGCTGTGAAGCTTATCGTCTATGTATTCTAATAATCCTTCAATACGGTCTCTAAGATCGCTGAAGAATTCTATTATGCTGTCTACATAACCTTTTATCTTTTCTATAAAGTTGATGATGTACTCAACTATATTGTCAATTTTGTCTGAAATATTCATGGCTCTTTTGATTTGTTGATTAATACAACTGAAAATTACAAAACAGCATTCATAAGAGGAAACACTTTGTATAAACATTAAGAATTTTAGTCCTTACTCTTCATAAATAAGATATTTTTCCCTTGTCTCCCTGAATTTAATAAGGCCTTCCTGCCAGCTTTGACGGATCTGCTCTTCGGTCTTGCCGCTTTCTATCTGCTGCTGTAATTTTGTTGTCCCGGCTAGTTTGGTGAAAAACGGGATGAAGAATTTAGATTTGTCGGCGGTGGCTGCATACGCCTTTAAAAGCCATTTCAGTTCAAGCCTTGTTACGTGCTTTGCTTTAGACAGATCTTCTCCATAACACTCATTACCATTGTACAAAGGATCTTTGGCGCCAAAGTTTGGTTTCGGAATAAAGCTGAAATTAAACTTTGATTCAGAAAGATATGGCGAACCGTATATCTGGAACTGTTTTTCGGTACCACGGCCCATGCTGACATTTGTGCCTTCAAAGAAGCAAAGGCTTGCGTACAGGTTTATTGATTGGTCGTTTGGTAGATTTGGCGAAGGCCTGTCAGGTAAACTGTAAGGCATATCGCGTTTATAGCCTGAGCAAGGAATTACGCTAAGGTTACACGGCTTGTCGCTTTTCGTCCATTTTTCCCCAACTATCATTTTTGCGTATTCGCCTATTGTCATTCCGTGAAGTACAGGTATCGCGTGCATTCCTATAAAACTTGTGTTTTCCTTCTCCAATACGGGGCCGTCAATGATACTACCATTAGGGTTAGGCCTGTCGAATACAATAAGCGGAATATTATTTTCGGCACATGCCTCAATAATATAATGTAGTGTAGATATATAGGTGTAAAAACGCGCGCCTACATCCTGCAAGTCAAAAACCATGACATCGATACCTTCAAGCTGTTCTGGTTTTGGTTTTTTGTTGTTTCCATACAGGGAAATTACCGGAAGCCCTGTTTGGGTGTCCTTTCCATCTTTTACGAGTTCGCCGGCATCGGCAGTACCTCGAAAACCATGTTCCGGCGCATAAATTTTTTTGACGGCTATATTTTTTGATAAAAGGAAATCGACTATAGATATCCTGCCGTTCGCGGTTTTTACTGTTCCGGTCTGGTTGGTAACGATTCCTGTTTTTTTTCCTTTGAGCAGAGAAGCATAATTTTTAAAATTTTCGGCGCCTGTATTGAATTCAACCGGTGTTACAATTTTTAAGGTATCATTTATCGTTGTTGTGGTCTGGAAATTTTGGGTAACTGATGATGTGTTTTTGTCGGAAACGGAATTTCCGCATGCAGCCATCAGTATAAATGAGAATAAAAATGTATTTTTGAACAACGAATAAGATACCATAAGTCAGTTGAATTTAGAATATTTCATAGCCCGCAGACTGGTTACTGCAAAGAACCATAAAAGTAGTATATCTGCCCCAATTATAAAAATTGCGATTATTGCGATAGCCGTGGGTGTTATTATGATGATTGTAGCTGTTGCGACAGGTTTCGGCCTGCAGGATAAAATACGCGAAAAGGTTTCGGCTTTCAATGGACATGTTATTATCTCTAATTTTGACGATAACGAGTCGGAAGTTAGTGTTGCGCCATTATCTATTCATCAGGATTTCTACCCAAAATTTAAAAATATCCAGGGAATTGATCATGTCCAGGCGGTAGCTGCAAAAGCAGGTATCATCCGTACGGCAGATGCTTTTGAAGGGGTGGTTTTTAAAGGAGTAGGGAAAGAGTACAAATGGAATATTCTGGAGGAGTATATAGTGGACGGCAGAAAACCCGATCTAAAAAACACGCTCAATACAGAGGTATTGCTTTCGCAATACCTTGCTGACAGGCTTCAGCTTAAGGTAGGCGATAAATTTAACACCTATTTTATGAAGGAAGGTGGTAACGGGATGCCGAACCTTAGGGTGTTTAAATTGGTAGGTATTTACAATTCAGGATTTCAGGAATTCGATTCAACATTTTTAATAGGCGATATTCGTCATGTACAGCGCATAAACAAATGGAAAGACGGGCAGGTAGGGAGTTTTGAGGTTTTTATAGACGATTTTTCTCAAATTGAGGAAAAAGGTGAGGAGATATATAAAGCGATACCGTCTACGCTTACAGCGCAAACAATAGAAGAAAAATATATCAATATCTTTGAATGGCTGAAATTGTTTGACACCAACATTATTGTAATAATTGTAATTATGATAATCGTGTCTACTATTAATATGGTAGTGGCGCTGCTGGTTCTCATATTAGAGCGTACTCAAATGGTAGGCATGCTTAAAGCATTAGGAGCTTCCAACTGGAGTGTGCGAAAAATATTTTTGTATAATGCGGGTTACCTTATTATAAAAGGTTTGTTTTGGGGTAACCTTATAAGTATAGGATTGCTGCTTACCCAAAAATATTTTGGAGTTATTAAACTCCCTCCTGAAAATTATTACGTAAATGTAGCTCCGGTAACAATACACATACCGGCAATATTGCTTATAAATTTAGGGACTGTGATTGTATGTTTGGCTTTATTGCTAATCCCTTCTTATATTATTACAAAGATATCGCCGGTAAAAGCACTCCGTTTCGATTAGTTGTAATCTATTTTATATCATCCCGGTTCATCCGGGATTTTTTGTGTTTTATATTTTACAGTTTTTT
>Ga0163161_10004052_pt1 | contig 10245 bp, 8 predicted proteins | sample S45metaG_FD_129847 | JGI IMG/M metagenome (GOLD analysis project Ga0163161, IMG submission 129847) | Switchgrass rhizosphere microbial communities from Kellogg Biological Station, Michigan, USA - S4-5 metaG | ecosystem: Host-associated > Plants > Roots > Rhizosphere > Soil | place: USA: Michigan... | reverse complement strand
TCGTCCGATGCCGCCAGATGTCATGTCTTGCACCTTTAATGAACCTACCTGCGCGTCTGGGTCGAGACCTCGGCCAGCAGCACCATGAGTTTCCTTGACACCTCGACCCGTTCCTCTTCCCCGAGAAAGGCGCCGATTTCTAGCTCGTTGCCGTGTGACTTGAGCAACAGACGCTGGCGTCCGTCCCCCGGAGCCAGACCCACCCTGACCCAATACGTCTGGAAGCGCCGTACCCGACGACCGGGCACCACCCTCACCTCCAGCGTATCCGGCCCGATGGCGATACGTTCACCCCTGTCGCCGGCCTTCCAGGCCGCGCCAAGCGCGAACCCCACGACGAAGGTTTCGATCAGGGCGAACACGGGAGCGAAGACATTCCCCTGCCACGCGCCGAACGACGCCGTCGCCAGGGCTATCGCCGCCAGACCCATGATCAGTCGACGCAGACCAAGCTTGTCCAGCGCACGGTTGGGCCTGAGCCACAACACGCGCGGCTGACCCGCGACGGTCGGTCGAAGCACGTTCATGGAAAGTCCAGCGTGCCTGGAACCCGAGGGATGATAGGGCGCTGGTCAAGAAGCGGCAAGGTTGGGAAGGGACGTGTTGTCGCAGGCGGCGTGGCGGGGGTGGCCCGAGGTCCCCTACAATGGCCGGTCTCCCCATGTCGCCCACTCCCCCCGTGAACCCATCGATCCTCCGTCCCGAACTCCCGACCGGCGCCGAGCCGGCACGCGCGCGTATCACGGCCGCTTGGCTGCGCGACGAAACCGAGGCCGTCAACGACCTGCTGGCCCAGGCCACGTTGCCGCCGACCGAGCGCGAACACGTCATCGACGTCGCCGCCGGCCTGGTCACGCGCGTCCGCGCGCGGGCCAAGGACCAGAGCGCGGTCGAGTCCTTCATGCGTCAGTACGACCTTTCCTCCGAGGAAGGTGTCCTGCTGATGTGCGTGGCCGAGGCGCTGCTGCGTATCCCCGACAAGGCCACCGCGGACAAGCTCATCCGCGACAAGCTGGGTGAGGCCGACTGGAAGAAGCACCTTGGCCAGAGCGAGTCGCTCTTCGTCAACGCGTCGACCTGGGGCCTGATGCTCACCGGGCACCTGGTGAACCTCGCCGAAGACACCCGCCACGACTTCAGCTCCGCCCTGCGCCGCCTGGTCGGCCGCGCGGGCGAGCCGGTCGTACGCCTTGCCGTGCGCCAGGCCATGCGCATCATGGGCCACCAGTTCGTCATGGGCCGGACCATCAAGGAAGCGCTGGACCGTTCCGCCGAGAAGGAACACGCGGTCTACCGCTACTCGTACGACATGCTCGGCGAGTCGGCGCTCACCCAGGAAACGGCCGAGCGTTATCAGCAGGATTACCGCGACGCGATCAACGCGCTCGGTGCGCGTGGTCCGTTCAAGAACAACCTCGAAGCCCCGTCGATCTCGGTGAAGCTCTCGGCGCTCCATCCGCGCTATGAAGTGGCCAACCGTGCCCGCGCGCGCATCGAGCTCGGTGCCAAGCTGCTCGAACTTTCGCAGCTGGCCTTCAAGAACGGTATCGCGCTTTCCGTCGACGCTGAGGAAACCGACCGCCTCGAGCTGTCGCTCGACATCATCGGTGATGCCTTCGAGCACCCGTCGCTGGAAGGCTGGAACGGCCTCGGTATCGTGATCCAGGCGTACCAGAAGCGCGCGCCCTTCGTCATCGACTGGGTGACCGAGAAGGCCCGCGCCACCGGTCGCCGCTGGTTCGTGCGCCTGGTCAAGGGCGCCTACTGGGACGCCGAGATCAAGCGTTCGCAGGAAAACGGCCTGACGGGTTATCCGGTGTATACGCGCAAGCCGAACACCGACGTTTCCTATCTCGCCTGCGCGCGCCGGCTCTTCGCGGCCGGTGGCGATGCGGTCTATCCGCAGTTCGCCACGCACAACGCGCACACGATCGCCGCGATCAACCACCTGGCCCAGGGTCGTCCGTACGAGAACCAGCGCCTGCACGGCATGGGTGCGGATCTGTATGCCGAGGTGATCGGCAAGGACAAGCTCAACGTGCCCTGCCGCGTCTACGCGCCGGTCGGTACGCATGAAGACCTCCTGCCCTACCTCGTGCGTCGCCTGCTCGAGAACGGCGCCAACACCAGTTTCGTCAACCGCGTGGTCGACGAGAGCGTGCCGGTGCGCGACCTCGTCGCCGATCCGTGCGAGACGGTGCGCGCCTTCGCCTCCATTCCCCATCCCCGCATCCCCCTGCCGGTCAATCTGTACGGTGAACTTCGGAAGAACTCCATGGGCATGAACTTCGCTAACGACAACGAGCTCCACGAGCTCGCCGACGCCGTCAACAGTCACAGTGGTCCGTGGACCGCCGCCCCGCTGGTCGCTGGTGGCGCCACGGCCGGCACCAAGGTCGAAGTGACCGATCCGTCGGACCGTCGCCGCATCGTCGGCACGGTCGAGAACACCGATCCGGCCCTCGTCGATCGCGCCCTGTCCGCCGCGGTAAAGGCCCAGCCCGCCTGGGACCGCCTGCCGGCCGCCAGCCGCGCCGCGATCCTCGAGCACGCTGCCGAACAACTCGAGCACAACCGCGCCGAGTTCATCGCGCTATGCGTGCGCGAAGCCGGCAAGAGCCTGCCCGATGCCATCGCCGAGATCCGCGAAGCCGCCGACTTCCTGCGTTACTACGCGACCATGGCACGCCGCCTGTTCGGCCAGCCGGAACAGCTGCCCGGTCCCACCGGCGAGAGCAACCAGCTGTTCCTCAACGGCCGTGGCGTGTTCGTCTGCATCAGCCCGTGGAACTTCCCGCTAGCGATCTTCCTCGGCCAGGTCGCCGCGGCGCTCGCCGCCGGTAACGCCGTCATCGCGAAGCCGGCCGAGCAGACCGCACTGATCGGCTACGCCGCGGTCAAGCTGCTGCACGCCGCCGGCGTGCCGACCGACGTCTTGCAGTACATGCCGGGCGATGGCGCCACCGTCGGTGCCGCGCTCACCCGCGACCCGCGCGTGGCGGGCGTGGCCTTCACCGGCTCGACCGATACCGCCTGGGCGATCAACCGTGCACTGGCCGCACGTAACGCGCCGATCGCCGCGCTGATCGCCGAGACCGGCGGCCAGAACGCGATGATCGCCGACTCGTCGGCCCTGCCGGAGCAGATCGTCAAGGACGTGATCGCCTCCGCCTTCCAGTCCGCTGGCCAGCGCTGCTCGGCGGCCCGCGTGCTGTTCGTGCAGGAAGACATCGCCGACAAGGTCACCGCGATGCTCGCCGGCGCCATGGCCGAGCTGAAGATCGGCGACCCCGGCCTGCTCTCGACCGATGTCGGCCCGGTGATCGACAACGACGCGCTGCAGATCCTCGTCGATCATGCCGCGCGCATGGATAAGGAAGCGAAGAAGATCGGCGAAGTGTCGCTCAACGACGCCACCGCCAACGGCACGTTCTTCGGCCCGCGCGCCTACGAGATCCCGTCGCTCGACGTACTCACCCGCGAAGTGTTCGGCCCGGTGCTGCACGTGATCCGCTGGAAGGGTTCGGAACTGGACAAGGTGGTCGAGCAGATCAACGGCACCGGCTTCGGCCTCACGCTGGGCATCCACAGCCGCATCGACGACACCATCGACTACATCCAGAGCCGCGCCCGCGTCGGCAACTGCTACGTCAACCGCAACCAGATCGGCGCGGTGGTCGGCGTGCAGCCGTTCGGCGGCGAAGGCCTGTCGGGCACCGGCCCGAAGGCCGGCGGCCCGCACTACCTGCTCCGCTTCGCCGGCGAGCGTACGCTCACGATCAACACCACGGCCGCCGGCGGCAATGCGTCGCTGCTGACGATCGGCGAGTAAATCCGCCGTTGGTGCGATGAAAGCCGCGCATCGAAGGATGCGCGGCTTTTTTCTTGCTGGAGACTTATCCGAAACTGCGGTCTTGTTCTAAGATCCTGCGGATATCCAGGGCAGGAACACCACCCATGAGCCATGAAGCCATCATCAGCGATGCCGCGCGTCGCGACGTCGCCCGGCACGCTGAAGCGTTCGCCAGCGCGCGTCCCTTCCGCCACCTCGTCATCGACGATTTCCTGCAGCCGGCCGTCATCGAGCAACTACGGCAGGAGTTTCCGGCCTTCGAGCGCGGCAACTTCATCGGCGATGACGGACGTCCGGGCGGAAAGTCGACCGTCGACAGCATGCCGCAACTCGGTCCGGCTTACCGACAGCTGGATGACGTCATCCAGTCACCGGCGTTCCTCGCTTACCTCGGACAGGTCACGGGCATCGACGGGCTCCTGTACGACCCGTTCTACCTGGGTGGCGGCACGCATGAGAACCGGAACGGCCAGCCGCTCCGACCGCACATCGATTTCAACTACCACCCCAGTGAGCGCTGGCACCGACGCCTGAATCTCATCGTGTATCTGAATCCCGAATGGGACGATCGCTGGGGCGGACTGCTCGATCTTTACCGCGACCCGTATGCCGACCCGAAACCAGCGGCACGCATCGCCCCGCTGCTCAATCGCTGCGTCATCTTCGAGACGACCGAAACGAGCTGGCATGGCTTCGACGCAATCACCTTCCCCCCCGATCGCCCTGGGCTTTCGCGAAAGTCGATCGCGCTCTATTTCTACACGAAGGAACGGCCCGTCGAGGAAACCGCGCCCCGTCATACGACGCACTACGTGAACCGGCAATTGCCGGAGCACATGACCGCAGGACACGCGCTGACCGACGCCGACGTGGCCGTCCTGCGCGAACTGATCGCCTCGCGCGATGGGCAGATGAAGATGCTCTATGAAGAAAACAGCAAGCTGCTTCAGGCCCAGGACAAGGGCTTCGGCGGCCACGTGCTGTACCTGATGAAGCGCCTCTACATGCGTTACCGCCGTAGCGCGACGAAGCTGGGCTGAGCCGCGCCTACAACGAAAGTTATATTGCGGAAGGAGGCCGTTTCGTTGCCTCCTGTCAGGACATCGCGCCGGCCGGAACCCGGCGCCCATCCATCCTGGAGGGCCGCGACATGATGTTGCAGATGTCCGCTATACCGGCGTCACCCGCTGTTCGATCCGAACCCGCGCCTGCTTCCGTACCCGGCAAGCCGCTTTCCCCACGACCGGCGTGGAACAACGCACGCCTGCAAGCCTTCATGACGACCCAGCGCGACGGCCGCACCGAAGTAGGCGCCCTGGCAACCCAGGCCATGGAGGAATCGTTCCAGGACGCCCCTCCCGGCACGGTGAAAGCCGGGGACATGCTCGAGCTTCGGGAGACGATGGTCGTGGCGGCCAGCGCCGATGTGATCATCGAGCCGACCGATCACGGCTGTGTGGTGACCGGCACGCGGGGAAAGAACAACGAGTGCCGACTGATCTTTCGCCATGCCTATTGCCACGTGCGTTGCGACATCCGTATCCCCAACGGCGCGGCGGATGCCCGCATCACATACCTCAGGTCGCCCAGCGAGCGATCGCCATGCCTCGGCGAACTTCACTCGTTCAATATCTGCCAGCCTTTGCTCAGGATGCGCAGCGACGCCGGAGGGTTCTCGATGACACTGGACTACCATGCCGACCCGCTCAACGAAGTGCAGGGCATCCTCTGGCGCGGCGGCCTGCTGCAGATTTCGCGGATCCACCTGACGCCGTGACGAAGAAGGGCGGCCGTGCGGCCGCCCTTCTTCGTTGTCGCCAGACCCGCGGGGCTTACTTCAGCCCGCGATCCTTGAGCATCGGCTCGATGCTCGGATCCTTGCCGCGGAAATCGCGGTAGAGCTTGCCGAGCTCCTCGGTGTTGCCGCGCGAGAGGATCTTGTCACGGAAGATCTGCCCGTTCTCACGGGTCAGGCCACCGTGCTCCTTGAACCACTCGAAGGCATCGGAATCGAGCATCTGCGTCCACAGGTAGGCGTAGTAACCGGCGGCGTAACCGTTACCCCAGATATGCTGGAAATAGCTCGAGCGGTAACGCGGGGGCACCTGGGCGAGCGTGAAGCCGGCCTTCTTCAGCGCATTCGTTTCGAAGGCATCGACATCCTGCTTCGGTGCACCCGGCGCGATCATGTGCCACTGCATATCGAGCAACGCGGCCGAGATGAGCTCGCTCATCGCGTAGCCCTGGTTGAAGCTCTTCGCCTTCTTGATCTTGCCAACCAGTTCTTCCGGCATCGGCGCGCCAGTCTGGTAGTGCTTGGCGTAGTTGGCGAAGACCTTCGGGTCGGAGGCCCACTGCTCGTTGAACTGTGACGGGAATTCCACGAAGTCGCGCGCCGTGTTGGTGCCGGACAGCGACGGATACTGCGAGGCGGCGAACATGCCGTGCAAGGCGTGGCCGAATTCGTGGAACATCGTGGTGACGTCGTCGAACGAGAGCAGGGCCGGTTGGCCGGCGGCCGGCTTGGTGAAGTTGGCGACGTTGTAGACCACCGGCTTGAGGCCGAACAGCTTCGACTGGTCGACGAAGTTGCTCATCCACGCGCCGCCGTTCTTGTTATCGCGCTTGAAGTAGTCGCAATAGAACAGCGCCATGGACGTGCCGTCCTTGTCGAACACCTCGAACACGCGCACGTCCGGCTGGTACACCGGGATGTCCTTGCGCTCCTTGAAGGTCAGCCCGTACAGCTGGTTGGCCGCATAGAAGACACCGTTCTGCAGGACGTTATCCAGCTCGAAGTACGGCTTGATCTGCGCCTCGTCGAGGTCGTACTTGGCCTTGCGGACCTTCTCGGCGTAATGGTCCCAGTCCCATGCCTGGACCTGGAAGCCACCCTTCTCCTGGTCGATCACCTGCTGGATGTCCTTCGACTCCGCTGTAGCGCGGGCGACGGCAGCGGGCGCGAGGCGTTCCATGAATTTCTCGGCGGCGGCCGGCGTCTTCGCCATCTGGTCGTCGAGTTTCCAGGCGGCGTAGTTCGGGAAGCCAAGCAGCTTCGCGCGGTCGGCGCGTACCTGGGCGATGCGCGTGATGATCTCGCGCGTGTCGTTGGCGTCGCCGTGCTCGGCCCGGTCGAAGGAGGCCTTGAACAGCTTCTCGCGGGTGTCGCGGTCGTTCATGCCCTGCAGCGCGGGCTGCTGCGTGGTGTTCTGCAGCGTGACGACATACTTGCCATCGAGCTTGCGATCCTTCGCCGCCGCGCTGGCGGCTTCGACGTCGGCGTCGGACATGCCATCGAGCGACTTCTTGTCGTCGACCACCAGGGCACCGGCCTTGGTCGCGGCGAGCAGCACGTTGGTGAACTTGGTGCTGAGGGTCGACTCTTCCTTGTTGAGGTCCTTCAGCTTGGTCTTGTCGGCCTCGGACAGCTTGGCGCCTGCATGGACGAAGTCGTCGTAGGTCACCTGGAGCAGGCGTGCGGATTCCGGATCGAGCTTGAGCGAATCGCGCTTGTCGTGGAGGGCTTCCACGCGCTTGAACAACTTGTCGTTGAGGTAAATCGCATCGCTGTGTGCGGCGAGCTTCGGCGATTCGTCCTCGTCGACCTTCTGCAGCGTGTCGTTCGTGTTGGCACCGGTAAGCGCGCTGAACACGTTCTCGGCGCGCTTGAGCAGGACGCCCGACTTCTCGAGGGCGACGATGGTGTTGTCGAAGGTCGGCTCGTCCGTCGCGTTCGCAATGGCCTCGACCTCGGCCAGCTGCTGCTTCATGCCCTCTTCGATCGCCGGCTGGAAGTCGGCATCCACGATCTTGTCGAACGGCGGCGCCTGGAACGGCAGCTCGCTCGCTGTCAGCAGCGGATTCACGTGCGACGCGGGGACGGCGGCAGACGCTGCCGCGGTCGCGGCCGGCGCGGGCGCAGTGCTGGCCGGCGCGGGGTCGGCAGCCTTTCCGGCGTCGTTCGACGACGAGCAGGCGGCAGTGAGGGAGATCGAGGTGGCGATCACGAGGCTACGGACCTTCAGCATGGGCAACAATCCCTGACGGTGGGCAAAGCATCGACTCTAGTGGCGCGAGGCCACCGAGGACAACCGCCATCGGTCAGGGGATGGGAAACGGATCAGCGGGTGTCGCGCAACTCCCAGCTCGAACCGATCAACAGGTTCAGCCGATGCTTGACGAGACGCATCGGCAGGCTCGTGGTGAGCTGCACATCGGTGCGGTCGTTGGAAAGCTCACCCTTCGCCGACGCGCTTGCGTCGGTCACGCCCAGGCTCGGATCGACCTCGTCCGGCTCCGGCTGCTTGGCGCGCCAGCGCTGGAACAGGCCGTCGCTGCGCATGGCCTCGGCGATGTCGGCGGCCAGTTTTTCCGGACCGATGCCTTCGAAGGAAAGCTCGGGGTCCGGGCCCCGGGCCTTGCTCATGTCTTTTACGGAGAGGAAGTAGGTCGTCATGGGGTCTTAGTTAAGCCGGTCGACGTGAATTTGCCGTCAGCCGAGCAGGTCGAGGTCGAGCAGGAGTGCCGCATCGCGTGGTGCCACGCGATGCGGGAGCACGCCGAGACAGGGTGCGGGCAACAGGTCGCGCAACGTGGCGATGTTCTCCTCCCGCAGCGGCATGTCCGATTCGATGACGTTGGCGATCCACCCGGCGAGCACGCAGCCGTCCGCTTCGATGGCGCGCGCCGTCAACCGTGCATGGCTGATGCAGCCAAGGCGAATACCGACCACGAGGATCACCGGGAGGTTCCAGCGACGCGGGATATCTTCGGTGGACATGCCTTCGGCCAACGGCACCATCCAGCCGCCGACGCCCTCGACGATGACGCGGTCGTAGTCACGGACGAGGGCGGCGAAGCCCGCGTCGAGTGGTGGCCATGCGATGGGCTGCCGCGCTCGGGCCGCGGCCAGATGGGGCGCGACCGCCTCCTCCAGCGCGATCGGGTTGACCGACTCGTAAGGTGGCGTGGGCGAACTGGCGGCCTGCAGGTCGAGGGCATCCTGGTTGCGCAGCCCCTCCGGCTGCCGGGCCGAGCCACTGGCCACCGGCTTCATGCCGACGACGCGTTGACCGGTCTCGCGGAACGCGTAGACGAGGGTCTGTGCGCCGTGCGTCTTGCCGATGCCGGTGTCGGTACCGGCCACGAAGAAGTGTCGTGACATGGGGCCTGGAGCCTTGCGGGAGCGGGGACGTGGCACCATACACGGTCCCAGATACCGAATTCACCGGATAACGTCATGTTCGAAGCCAAGGCCATCGCCACCGACGACAAAGCCACCCTGTACGCGGAGCTGGTCGAACAAGCCCGGGGGCTGCTCGCCGGCGAACCGGACATGATCGCCAATGCGGCGAACTTCGCCGCCCTGGTGTTCGATGCCGTGCCCGACATCAACTGGGCCGGCTTCTACCTGTTCGACGGCAAGGAACTGGTCGTCGGCCCGTTCCAGGGCAAGCCGGCCTGCATCCGTATCGCTATCGGGCGTGGCGTGTGTGGCACGGCCGCGCAGACGCGCGAAACCCAGCTCATCCGGGATGTGCACGAGTTCGAAGGCCACATCGCCTGCGACGCGGCGTCCAATTCGGAAATCGTGGTGCCGTTGGTCAAGGCCGACGGCAGCCTGCTCGGCGTGTGGGATGTGGACAGTCCGTCCGTCGCGCGCTTCGACGACGAAGACCGCAAGGGGATGGAAGCACTCTGCCGCGTGTTCATGGCGACCCTGGCCTGAGCCAGGGCGTCCGAACCGCTGCGGAGCGGGTCAGAGCTCGTGCGGGCGCGGTGTTGCCAGTAATTCCATGACCCGTGCGCGGGCTTCTTCGACGCCCGTCTTGGCGCTCGAGGAAAACACCTGCGCGGTACCCGGCACATTGTTGTCGCGGAAATGCTTGCGCATCGCATCCAGCGCCTTCTGGGCCTGGCTGCGCGAAATCTTGTCGGCCTTGGTCAGCAGCACATGGCAGGGCAGCTGGGTCTCGGCGCAGAACTGGAGCATCGTCGCGTCGAACTCTTTCAGCTCGTGCCGGATATCCACGATCAGGACGATGCCGCGGAGGCTGCGGCGCATCTTCAGGTACGCGTCGATCTCGCCGCGCCAATGCTTGCGCATGGCTTCGGGGACTTTCGCGTAGCCATAACCGGGAAGGTCGACAAGCCGGCAGTCGAGCGGCTCGGCGCCCTCGGTTTTCAGCCGCGGCAGGTCGAACACGACCATCAGCTGGGTGCGTCCCGGCGTCTTGGACGTGCGCGCCAGCGCGTTATGGCCCGTCAAGGCATTGAGCGCGCTCGACTTGCCGGCGTTGGAGCGCCCGGCGAACGCCACCTCGGCACCCTCGTCGAAGGGCAGCTGGACGATTTCGTGGGCGGCCAGGACGAAGGTGGCGCCGTTCAACGGA
>Ga0163161_10004051_pt1 | contig 10247 bp, 2 predicted proteins | sample S45metaG_FD_129847 | JGI IMG/M metagenome (GOLD analysis project Ga0163161, IMG submission 129847) | Switchgrass rhizosphere microbial communities from Kellogg Biological Station, Michigan, USA - S4-5 metaG | ecosystem: Host-associated > Plants > Roots > Rhizosphere > Soil | place: USA: Michigan... | reverse complement strand
TCCTCACCCAAAGGGTAGTAGTAGCATTAGATACAAAATCTGTAGGGATATTGTTAGTATCTCCTGCCTCAGCATCTGCCTGCGTAGTATAGAACGTAAATGAATAGTTAGGCATTTCGGCAGCATCAAATGCATTAGCAACAGCCTCATTAAGATCAAAAGTAACATCTTCTCCATTACCACATCTGGTAATGTCTACAGGCTCGTTAGCAGGAATAATCTGCTCCTGTACTTTTATTGCAAAATTACTTTCTCTAACAATTGTGTTACCGTTGCAAAGCAAATAAGATGCACGTGCTGTCATTGTAGTGGTACCCGTTTCTGATACTGTAACATCAATATCTTTAGTGTTACCTACAACTGAACCATCTTGTAACCATTCGATTGTGGCAGTAGAATCTCCGTTTGGAGTAAATCTCCATGCCTCATTAGTAGCAGTCCAGTCTCCGGTATTTCTGTTTGGAGGGGTAAATGCTAAAGTACCATCGGCATTCTGAAGCCCTATAACACCTACTCCGTTTTGCCATTCCGGACATGGTACCCTTCTTGTTACATATACTTCTATGATATTAGTAATTTCATATAGAACAATCTGAGAAGTTTGTGGTCCAACAGAAGGATCACTATTACAATCACCACTAAATTGTGCCAATTCATTAAAGTTTACTACCAATGCACGGCAAGGGTAGTTACCTAATACCTGGTAGTTAATCGTTGGATGTGCAAAAGAGTTATTGATAGACGGATCCGTATCCTGATAAACACCATAAATAGCATTCAGTACAGGGAAACTTGTATCCGGTATTGTCTGGCTAAATGACCATGGCATCGTACCTCCCTGATTTGCAGGGTGGGTAGTATCAAAAGATATAGCGCCATTAGCACCTACCTGTGCAGCGTTATACACATCGCCCATGAAACAAAACTCAAATGGTAATGTAACTTTAGGAGCCCATGAGTCATCAATATCCACATTCATCTGTGTTCCTCCCGTAGTAGGGAAAGTAACCACAAATGGTATGCTGCTTACTTCATAAGAAGTTGTCTGTGCAGCACCTTCATAGTAGTTTGCGCTAAAATGAACATTAACATCGTCTCCTGCACATATAACATACTCCGTGTCAGGAACCACAACATCGAGATTATCATCTACAACCGTAACATCGGCACAAACCGGCGGTGCGAATACAGAGAATCTTAATGGCCCGGACCAGAAGCTTGTATTACCATCGGCGCATATAGATCGTACATAGTACTCATACAAAGTACCCGGTACAAGCTCATCTACTACAAGGTGAGGCTCAGATACGGTCTCTACAGTTGGTGCAGCGCCAGGGAAACCGGCATCCTGCAATTGTACTACAACTTCCCACTGTAATTCTGTTCCTCCCGGAGTCCAGCTTAAATTAGTGGTGTTTACAGCATTTACAACACTTACACTCACTAAATTAGTAGGCTGTGGACAGGTAATCTCTGAACAGTACGGAAGCCCCTGATAAATAACAGTAGTCTTTTCAGACTCTCCAGATCCTGCAACTTTATTAAATACCGTTTGGTTATTAAAATCGTTCACTATGGCCAATCCTATATCTCCGTAGCCGCCTTCATTCCAAAGTACCTCATATGGTATTCCTGTACAAAGCTGAACAGGAACAGTTTCAGGTCCTTCGCCATCAGTAAATGTATCACCAAATGTGGCAATTAAAATTCCGCTTTGAAGAACGCTTACAGTGTTACCATTCCATCCTCCACCTGTGCTGGTCATAACAAAGTTATAAGTACACTGGTCTGTAACTTCACATACATTTGTATGGAATCTATATGGGCCACTCCAACGGCTCAAGTCGCCGGGACCACAAACAGATCTCACATAGAACTCATAATTTGTACCCGAAGTAAGGCCGTCGTAAGGGAATCCGTTAGTAGGAGCCGGAGTACCAACAGTTGTTGTTCCCGGTAGTGGAGATCCCTGAGGAACCACATAAACTTCCCACGCATTAGCCGTTCCAACTTCAGTCCAGTTCAATGTCACCTCTGTCATTCCTGCATCAGAAACATTAAGATCTATCGGTTTAGGACAAGTAAGAACCTTAGCCTCAACATTGTCAACCGCAGAAGGAGGATTACCACCTGTAAACGAGTTGTTTACCCACTGGAATACAAAACGCTGTGTTGTTCCTGCCTGAGCTGCATCTATAGGAATCACAAAGTTTTCATTTTTCCATACCGCATTGTTATAAAGATTATCAGGAGTTACTTTAACCCCATCCGAATCTGTAATCTCACTACCTGCAACCGGCAGGTAATTTAGAGGCACCATCCATACGCTAAGATAATCTCCACCCCATTGTTCACCTACGCCTTTCCAGTCAAAGGTAAAATCTAGTTCGGCAGTACCTGTAGGAATTACAACATCCCTGTATGCGTGAATTATCGACTCTTCAGTGTCTGTAAATCCATTAGTTACACCATTATCGTTAGTCACATAAAGTGATTTTGAAGGGCTGCTAAATGTAGCTCCGCCCACAGCCCAAGTATTAGGCTCGTTTAAACTTATAATAGTATAATCAGGGTTAGCTCCTTCAAAATTTTCTGCATATGGCAGAACTGCAGGAACCTGCGGTGTATTAAAATTATTGCCACCTACCCAGAAGCTGTTTCCATCTGCTGTACCACAATTACTTCTTATCCATATAAAATAATTAGTATTAGCCGGAAGTCCCGGTATAACAAGCGTTGTACCTGTAATACCCGTTCCTGTAGGAACTGTGCCCGCTACAGGAGGAACAGGGCTTGTAGTAAGATAGTACTCATAGCTATCCGGTGCATCTGCAGGTGCTGTCCATGTAAATGTAGCATTGTCTTCGTCTATAGATGCTAAAATTACATCTGTAGGAGCAGAACAAGTGATTACAGAGAACCCTACGTTATCAATCGCTGCAGGAGTATTTCCACTGCTCCAGCTGTTTTCCCATTCAAAGATTACTCTTACTATGTTACCGTTCCACGCTGCCGGAATATCAACAACATTGTTAGCTGTTATCCATACATTGTTATCATATAGATCACCGCCAACTGATATTACATCGGGGTTAGCGCCAACCTGCTCACCCGCAGTAGGACCAAATGTTACAGGTGCTACATACACACGTAAAACGTCTGCACCCCACTCTACACCTACGCTTTTCCAGTCGAAGTTCAGAAGGACCTGACCTGAGGCTATAGTTGCAGGAAGCTGAATATCTCTATAAGCATGAACTATACTAAGTCCGTCATTACCGTTATAAGAATTTGTAACACCACCGTCCTGAGTCACATAAAGGGACTGAGTTGGGCTATTGCTTGTTGCAGTGCCTACTACCCATTCATTATCATTTGAAGTATTGAACGAATAATTTGGGGCTGCACCATCAAAATTCTCTGTATACGGCATCGTAGCAGGCGTTTGAGGCGTTACAAATTTGAGCGGGCCTACCCAGAAGCTGTTTCCATCAGTGGCACCACAGTCACTTCTAACCCAAAAATTATAATAGGTTGAAACTGCGAGCCCGGGAATCGTTACGTTCGTATCAGCCGTACTGCCTGTAGGTGCTGTGGTCTCAACTGGGTTAGTAGCATCTGTAGAAAAATAATAATCATAAGAACCCGGTGCCGAAGCAGGTGCAGTCCATGATATCGTAGCCGAATCTACTGTAAGTCCGTCAAGAGTTATATCGCTTGGCGCAGGACATGTAATTACAGATAATCCCACGTTATCAACTGCAGCAGGCATAACACCGCCGCCCCAGCTGTTTTTCCATTCAAAAATCACTCTCCTTACAGTACCATTCCATGTTGTTGGTACATCAATAACGTTGTTGGCAGTTTGCCAGTCATCACCATTATTATAATCAGGACCTGACCTTACAATATCTCCACCCTCATTGATTTCTGTCCCAACTGTAGGAGAGAATGTTACTGGAGCAATATATACTTTCATTACATCACTTCCCCACTGATCGCCAAGACTTTTCCAGTCGAAGTTAAGAAGTATTTGTTCTGAAGGAATGTTAGCCGGAAGCTGGATATCTCTGTAAGCATGAACCACTGTATAATTGAATGAATCGTAACCATAAGTTGTTCCATCATTACTTACATATAGTGATTGTGTTGGGCTGCTGCTGGTAGAAGTACCTACAACCCATTGATTAATTGCAGTAGCGTTAGACAAGGTAAAGTTATGCGCACCTGCATCAAAATTTTGAGCATATGGCATATCTGCAGGAATTTGGGGCGTATTGAAGCTCACAGGGCCTGTCCAGAAACTTTGGTCAGTATCACTACAATGAGATCTAACCCATACAAAATAATTAGCCGATGTAATCAGCGGCGTTATCGTTGCCGTTGTCTGAGTACCTGGTACCGTTTGCGTAGGAGCAGTTGCCGCACCCGGAGGTGTTGAACTCTGCGACGCATAGATATCATATATTGCAGGAATAACAGATGGAGCAGTCCATTCAATAATAGCCTGTGTAACGTTAAGATCCTGCACAGCAAGGTCTGAAGGCTGAGGACAAGTAACTACTTTAAAGGCAACATTATCTATTGCAGCGGGAGGATTAGATCCTACACTAAAGTCATTAGTCCATTCAAACACAAGTTTTACAAGTGCCCCGTCCCATTCGGCCGGTGCTGTAATAACTGTATTTGATGTTTGCCATGTGGCAGAAAGGTTTCTCCTCTCACCTATCCTTACACCATCATCTTCTGTAATAGCAACACCTGGTGTAGGTGTATAAGAATCTGGTACAACCCAAACGTTGATAAAGTCACAGCAGCTCTCACCGTAAGCTTTCCAGTCAAACGAAAGGCTTAGCTGATCTACAGTTGGCGGCATTAATAACGTTTTGTAAGCATGAACTAAAGATGTCGTTCCGTTAGCATATGCATTTGTTACGCCGTTATCGTCAGATATGTAAAGCGATTTAGTAGGGCTGTTGCTTGTAGCAGTACCTACAACCCATCTATTTGTTTCGGTACCGTTAGCGAGTGTAAAGCCTGGATCGGCACCATCAAAGTTTTGATAGTAATCTATTGGTGTAGCTACCTGGCTTGTGGTAAACAGGAATGGGCCGGCCCATATACTGTAATTACCACCGGCACAGCTTTCTCTAACATAAAACTCATACGTCGTTGCCGGTACAAGGGCCGTTCCTCCCGTCGTAGTAGTAACGTTGTTACCTGCACTTGTAGCAACAACAGGCCCTGATGCAGGAAGTCCAGTTCCCTGGGGCTGTACTACCATTTGCCATGAGCTAGCTCCTGTACTACCCGGAGTCCAGCCTAAAATAGCCGACGTACCGGTAACACCTGTAGCTGAACCAGCTGTAGGCTGCGGACAAAATACCTGTTGGATTGTAAGTGTGTATGGAGTAGTTTGCGGCGAACCGTTTGTTGAAACTACTATATAATATGTAGTTCCCGCTGTCATTGCAAACGAAGAAAGATTAACCGGTGCGGTTGCTGTTGCAGTACCACCGCCTATACATGCTGAACCAATATTAGCACAGGCACTGTATATAAACATTCCGGCAGGGCCGTTTGTGTTTGTAAGTGTTACACTATAGTTACCTGTAGCGTTTGCAGTATATGCATAAACAACATCATTACCTGCAAGGTAATTGCCAGAACTGTTACAGCCTGTTCCGGGAATTCCTTCATAGAAATCGCTGAAATTTTCGGTGTTGTTTGTATCGCTATAATTACCTCCCGGTATTACTATAGGCGATGCACAGGTTTCACCCAGACAGCTTGTTTTAAAATATACTGGGCCAAGCCATGGGCTCTTTGAATCACCGCAGTTATTACGCACATAGAATTTATAATCCTTGCATTGCGTTAATCCTCCGGCAACATAAGGAAGTGCACCTGAATAAGGAACACCCGTACCTGTTGGCGTAGCTTCTGCAGCAACGACCTCAATTTCCCAAGCAGTTACACCCTCGCTTGTCCATGTTAGCGAAGCACTGTCCATTGTTTTAGACGCAACAATTCCTGTTGTAGGCGCTACACACGCTGCAGCTACAAGTACATCGTCCAGAAACCAACGGTCATGATCAGCTCCCTGCATTAAGAAAGCAACACGAACCTGAGTTCCCACTGGCCACAATGCGTTGTTAGGAATACTAATCAGTTTTTCTGTCCAGTCAGTTTGTGAAGGGTTAAGCTGTAGCTCACTAAAAGTAGCTAAAAGGTAGGCCGCATCGCTTGTAAAGTTAGCTACTGTAGGTGCTAAAGTTGCAGGCATCACGTACACTTTGTAGATACTCCCCTGGTCTCCCAAAATAGTAAGTCTCGACTGAAACTTTAACTCTGCATTTGCAGGCATTGGGAAAGATTTTGTAACAAGCCAGTCAGAAGGGATGGCAGCAGTGGGAGCTACTGCTTCTTTGGCTAAATAAGCTGAATACCCTGAACCACCGAATGGCGGTTGCTGAGTGTTACCCGGCGTTGTTTGTACCCATGTAATGTTAGGGCCAAACTCATTGATCACTGTCCAGTCTGGCGGTGCAGCAGGGTTGCCTGTCCATGGAGCATCAAAATGCTCTACCGGTAGCTGCGCATACGCAAAAAAAGACATCAATGATGCGACGATCATTAAAGTAATTTTTTTCATTGTTTATGAATGGTTTAAATTTTAGATAAAATTATAAAATTATCACACAATTTCGGTCTTTTAGAGTATACTCACAATTTATATTGCAATTAGACAATTAATAACAAAACACGATAATAAATCAGCTTATTTAACAAAAATGTATCTATTTATTTACTTTACACAAAAAAAATGATAATATAACATAGATGTTTCAAAATACAAATTCATAATATTATCTTAAAATTTTTACAAAAACGCGATGCATGAAGTCATTATGACCGAATAGAGTTGTATTCACAAAAAACTGTAAATCTGTATTTTAATTACTACAATCACATAGTTTTCAAATCCAAAATTATTATTGAAGGGGGCAAGAATTTATAGTAAATTTGCAAGAAATGATAAATGGCTGTAATCTTGATAAGATCCAGTTTGAATACATTATATTATAACGTTGTAGATGAAAAATGAAAATACAAACTGGATTATTTGTAAAAAATGCAGAGGACTTGGTAAAAAAAGTAAAGCATCCGGTAAAAAAACAGGGAACACAGATGCAATTTCTCGTACTATTAAACGACATTTTTACACCTGCACAGCCTGCTCCGGATCGGGACTTGTTTCTATTTTAACTGCCCCTGTTCCAGATACAGAAATCTATCCTCACGTTGCCATTATTGGTGGCGGTATTGGCGGTATAGCCTTGGCAATTGCCTGTTTGCACCGCGGAATTCCTTTTACAATATACGAACGAGACAACGATTTTGATGCCAGGTCTCAGGGATACGGACTTACTTTACAGCAAGCCGGTAAAGCAATTAAGGGATTGGGAATTTTGTATTTAGAAGACGGAGTTGTTTCTACAAAACATATTGTTCATAATGTTGAGGGAAAAGTAATTGGAGAATGGGGTGTTAGAAAATGGAAACAGACAGATGAAATAAAACCACCCAAGCACTCCAATATTCATATTGCACGCCAATCGTTACGGTTAGCGTTGCTTAAACAGCTTGGACAAAGTGGCATAGTGCAATGGGGACATCAGTTGACAAACCTCAAAGAATGCGAGGATAAAAGTTTCAGTTTAACCTTTCAGGTAAATAATGAGATAAAAAATACAAAAGCAGATCTTGTTGTGGGTGCAGACGGTATCCGCAGCGCCGTACGCCGACTAGTTATTGGAGAGAATGCTACACCATTGCGCTATCTGGATTGTATTGTGATATTAGGTATTTGTCCTTTAAGCGCAATAAATAATCTTGAAAATCCCTTACTTGATTCAGCTACGGCATTTCAGACTGCAAATGGTAATGAGCGAATTTACATGATGCCCTACACGGCAGATTCAGTAATGTGGCAGCTAAGCTTCCCTTTACCTGAGGAAGAAGCAAAAACTTTAAGTGCAAATGGTGCGCAGGCACTCAAGGACGAAGCTTGTCGCAGAACACAGTGGCATGATCCAATACCTCAAATTTTAGCAGCAACACCTGTGGCTAATATTTCCGGCTATCCTGTTTACGACCGTGAATTGCTTACTCCTGAATTACTAAAAGCCGTAGGACAGGTTACACTTATAGGCGATGCTGCTCACCCTATGAGCCCATTTAAAGGACAAGGCGCTAACCAGGCACTACTTGATGCACTTTCGCTCGCCAGGGAAATTAAAAAAGGTTGCGGGCCATCATCCCAATGGAGGGAAAAGGGATTGCGCGAATGTGTCTTAAATGAATTCGAATCTGAAATGTTTGAACGAAGCGCAGCCAAAGTAAAAGGTTCAGCTGAAGCTGCACAAGTTCTGCATTCAGAAAATGTACTTATAGAAAGCGACTCGCCAAGGGGCAGATGCAGAAAATCTTAAAAGATAAACGATACCTTCTAATTAACTGTATATGCCTTTATGTGTGTATCCTCATCAATCTGGTCTTTTGTGGTATCAAAGACTTTGTTCCTGCTATCCAGATGTATCTCTTCATAATCTTTAGTATAATGAGAGTTTGGAACCACATTAATATCAAAAAAGACATTATGTATTTTTTCAGCTGTATTGGCTGTTATTTCTGTATAAATAGAAGTATATCCCGTATTCTTACGGCTGTCATATTCCAATTCAATATCAGCACTATTGCCGGGTGCTATCGCATAACCGGGAAATTTTGCTATAGTACAACCACAAGAAGGCATTACATCTTTAAACACTAATGGCTGGTCTCCGGTATTAGTAACTTTAACTGTTATATTTTGCTTCGTTCCCTGCATTACCGGGCTGTAATGGCGTACCGGATCTTCAATCTTAATACTGGTAATTTCGTGTTCGCCTACTTTATTGCAGCTGTTTAATGCTGTAAGCACAAGCAGTGCCGCCGCAGCCGTATAGGTATATTTTAATCGTATCATAATTTTTTACTTTTTAAAGAATATCTCATCGCAGGCCATCGACTTATTTTTAAATTCTGCTGCCTTTATCGTTTTTACTTGTATTGTTTTAGAAGATGAATTGATATCCACAGGAATACGTATATGCCTTTTAAAAACTTTGGTATCCTCATTGACTTCAGGATTTGCCGTATAAACCTTTCCATCTACGATAACCTCAACTTTTTGGGGCGGATAAATATTATGTTTTATGTCCTGAAGGAAATCTATCTCTACACTTTTTGCTCCCTGAACATCTGATGCTGCAATGTCTACTACCAATGCCTCCTGCGAACATATCATCCAGTTGTTATAATAGTCACTAAACCCTATTGCGCCGTCAGTAAGCGTCATTGCATTATTATACTCCTCATCGGGAGTAAATGCAAGCTTTACTTTCTTACCGAATAATAGATTGCAGTACTGTTTTTTAACAATCTCCGCATTCCATTGTTCCAAATAATCCTGAATAAGCAGCCCGGTTTCGCTATACGTTTTAATACCCGTTTGCTGCGAAAGCTCGTAAAGTCGCCTGAACAGGATATCCACTTCCTTATTTATCGAGGCATCGGGGGTAGGTTTGTATCCATTCTCCGCTACTCCATTAGTACGAAGGATTTCGAGTTTTATAAATGTTAATGACAGTAATAATGGCTTTATATCTTTCAATTCGTTAGCAGTAAGCGATTCTGATTTTCTTATTAACGCCTCGTAAAACAAATTGAATTCTGCCTCATCAAGATATTTTTTTCTGGACTGCTCAATCCCTCCGTAAATATCTAATTGCACTTTTTTATCAAAACTGCGCTGTTCTATTTTAAGGTAATAATCTGACAATAAATCGTCAACTGCAGGATATTTTGCTTTAAAAAATGATTGTGTTTCTTTTTTTATATCACTATCCAGATTATTCAGCAGTAGTGCATATATATAATTCTTAAGGTCGCCATAGGCAGAATACTTGTCTTCGCTTCCATGGATAAATACCCCTTTAACTCCCTTAGTCTTATAGTAATGTAAGTTTGCCTGTGTAACAAGTAATGTAGGATAGGCTTCAAAATAATTATCAAAGTTTACGGCATAATCCCATAAGTATATGGTGTTTGTAACTTTTTTCCAGTCAGCAAACGTTTTATCGACCATTGCTTTTTTCCCCGAATGCTCAATTGCAACTCCTTTAGGAAATGCCATTGTGCTC
>Ga0163161_10004050_pt1 | contig 10248 bp, 8 predicted proteins | sample S45metaG_FD_129847 | JGI IMG/M metagenome (GOLD analysis project Ga0163161, IMG submission 129847) | Switchgrass rhizosphere microbial communities from Kellogg Biological Station, Michigan, USA - S4-5 metaG | ecosystem: Host-associated > Plants > Roots > Rhizosphere > Soil | place: USA: Michigan... | reverse complement strand
GCGTTCGGCGAAAGCGTTGATGACCGGCAGGTGCGGGACGTCGCGGGTGTTGGTGCCGTCGGCCGCGGGAACGTTCTGCAGGGCGTCGAAGTACGAACGCCAGTTGTCGGGAACGCTGCCGGGGTTGGAGAGGTAGTTTTCGTACATCTCTTCGACATAGGGCGCATTGCCGCCGAAGAGGTAGGTGTTGCCTTGATAGGCGGTGTACGCCGTGGGCGTAGAGGAATCGCTCATGATCCGCTGACCTTCGCTTCCCTGAAGGAAGCACTAGCTGGTTTAAGAAACCTTCCGCGACACGGCTGAACCGGTTGGCGGATGCGACTGTGGCTGGGGAAGGGCCTGAGTACCTTGGCATTGTGCCACGTCAACCATATGACGTCGCCATCGGGGTGTGCAACCCCCATCGGGGAGATATCAGCCCCGATCGAGTAACTGTTTGATCTGCTGCAGCGTCGCGGGATCGTCGATGGTGGTCAGGTCGCCCGGGTCGCGCTGCTCGCACACGGCCTGGATGGCGCGGCGCAGCAGCTTGCCGCTGCGGGTCTTGGGCAAGCCAGAAACGAAGCGCACGCGGGCGGGTCTTGCAAGGGCGCCGAGCTGATCGGCCACCACCTTCATGATCTCGCCTTCGAGCTTCAGCGCCGCATCGGCATCGGTCACCGCGCGCCCGTCCTTCGGGACGACGAAAGCCATCGCCACCTGCCCCTTGAGCGCATCGGCCACGCCGACCACCGCGACCTCGGCCACGTTGGCGTGGCCCGAGATGCTCTCCTCGATCTCGCGCGTGCCGAGCCGGTGGCCCGCCACGTTGATCACGTCGTCGGTGCGGCCCAGGATGTAGAAGTAGCCGTCCGCGTCGCGGATGCCCCAGTCGAACGTCGAATAGACCATCTTGCCCGGCACGCTCTTCCAGTAGGTGTCGACGAAGCGCTTGTCGTCCTTCCACACCGTCTGCATGAAGCCGGGCGGCGTCGGGCCCTCGACCACGACCACGCCCTTCTCGTTCGGCGCCGTCAGTTCCTCGCCGGTCGACTCATGAAGGATCTTGATGCGGTAGCCGTACATCGGAACGCCCGGGCTGCCGAACTTGCTCGGCTTGGCTTCCACGCCGTTGGCGATGGTGATCATCGGCCAGCCCGATTCGGTCTGCCAGTAGTTGTCGATGATCGGCACGCCCAAGCCCTCGCTGATCCAGCGCGCGGTCGGCTCGTCGAGCGGTTCGCCCGCGAGGAACAGCGCGCGCAGGGTCGAGAGGTCGTACTTCTTCAGCAGCGCCGGGTCTTGTTTCTTTAGCACGCGCACCGCGGTGGGCGCGCTGAACATCACCGTCACCTTGTACTTCTCGACCAGGCGCCACCAGATCCCGCCGTCGGGCTGCTGGTCGATGCCCTGGGTCGGCAGGCCCTCGTACATGATCGTCGCCATGCCCGCGATCAGCGGGCCGTAGACGATGTAGCTGTGGCCCACGACCCAGCCGATGTCGCTGGTCGAGAAATACGTTTCGCCGGGGTGGCCGTCGAAGATGTGTTTCATGCTCGCGGCCAGCGCCACAGCGTAGCCGCCCACGTCGCGCTGCACGCCCTTGGGCTTGCCGGTGGTGCCGCTCGTGTAGATGGTGTAGCTGATGTCGGTCGAGGCGAGCCACGTGCACGGCACTTGCGCATCGATGTGCTTCTGCCGCAGTTCGCCGGCCAGGTGGTCGCGGCCAGCAGTCAGCTCCATCGGCGCGAGGCCGCGGTCGGTCAGGAGAGCGGCCGCCGGCTTGTACTTCGAAAGGCGGATCGCCTCGTCCAGCAGCGGCTTGTATGCGATGACTTTTCCGCCGCGCGAGCCGGCATCGGCGCTCACGACGACCTTGGGCTCGGCGTCCTCGATGCGCGTGGCCAGCGAACCGCTCGCGAAGCCGCCGAACACCACGCAGTGGATCGCCCCGATGCGCGCGCAGGCCAGCATTGCGAAGGCGGCCTCGGGAATCATCGGCATGTAGATCAGCACCCGATCGCCCTTCTCCACGCCGAGCTCGACCAGGCTGGCTGCGGTGCGCTGCACCTCGGCGTGCAGCTCGCTGAAGCTGTAGCTCTTCTCGACGCCGGTTTCGGTGGAAACGAAGATCAGCGCCGGCTGATCCCCGCGCGCGGCCAGATGCCGGTCGACCGCGTTGTGGCACAAGTTTGTCGTGCCGCCCACGAACCAGCGCGCGAACGGCGGCTGAGTGGCGTCGAGGATCTGCTCTGCGGGGGTCTGCCAGTCGATCAGCTTGGCCTGCTCGGCCCAGAAGGCCTCGGGCGCGTCGACGGATTGGCGATAGAACTCTTCGTAGCGGCTCATCTGGACTTGTCTCCTGTTATTCATTCCGTTCCGGCAGCCTCGCCAAAAACTGAATTCATAATTATGGGGACTGATCTTGCAGCAAGCTGACGACCGAAACAATCCGGCCGGGCCCTGCCCGCCAAGCCGCGATCCGGCTATCGAACCAGCGCGAGCACTTCAGGAAATGCGGGATGTTCCGCCGTGCGCAGCCACTCGAAGGCGACCATCTCGGTCGTTACGAGTTCGGCACCGGCGCCGGCCAGCCGGTCGAAAGCAGCGTCGCGGTTGCGCTCGGTGCGCGAGCCGCAGGCGTCGGTGACGACCCAGACCTCGAACTCGTCTTCCAGCAGGTCGAGCGCGGTCTGCAGCAGGCAGACGTGAGCTTCGCAGCCGGCGATCACGATGGTGTTGCGCTCCTCGGCTGCAGCTGCCGGCTTCTGCAGGTGCTTCGGAAGGCTGCGGGCATTGCCCTGCGGCGCCTTGGCTGGCACGCGCAGCCATTCGCCCAGGCCCTCTTCCACGCCGCTGAAATGCATCTTCGGCAAGGTGCGCTGGCACAGCGCGCGGATGTCGGGCACGTTCTCGCCCAGCTTGGAAGGGTTGTGCTCGGTGCCGAACACCGGCACTTCGAACAGCCGCGCCAGCTTGCCCAGCCGCACCGCGTTCTGCGCGACCGATTCGCTCTCGAAGATCGCCGGCATCAGCCGCGCCTGGTAGTCGACCAGAACGAGTTGGGAGAGCGAGGCGTCGAGCAGCATGAACGGTATCTTTCAGGTATCGGTTGAATTGGGCTGAACCGTACCACCGAAAAGATCAGGTTGGCCCGCCTCGACCAGCTCGCCGGCATCTTCATTCATCGCCGTGACGGCGGAGCGCTGCGTCAGTTGCGCCAGATAGGTCTTGAACAAGGCATCGGCCGACTGCCGGAACATGCGGATGCGGCCGGTGTGCTGCATCAGCAGCAGACCGACGCCGTGCGCGAAGAGGGCCGTGTTTTCCTGCAGCGCGAGGGCGTCGTCCAGGCCCATGGCCAGCAGTGCGTCTTCGCAGGGGCGCAGCGCGTCGTAGAGGCGGTCGTTCAGTTCGTGGTCCAGTTCGCTGGTCAACCCACGGGGGCGCATGCCGTGCACCAGATAGAAGCCGAGGTCGAGGTCGCGCGGGTTCGCCGCGTAGAAGTCGAACCAAGCCTGCGCTTTCGCGGCCAGCGTCTTGTCGGGCCGGGACTTGAACTCCTTCGCCTCGGCGACGGCGGCCTGCAGGCGCAGCAGCGATTCGTCGAGCAGCGCGGCATAGATCGCCTCCTTGCTCTCGAAGTACGAATAGATGGCGCCCGGCGTGTAGCCAGCCCTCTTCGCGATCTCCCGGATGCTCGCGCCCTCGATCCCCGCCTCCGAAAACACCGCGCGGGCGGCGTCGAGCACGAGGGCGCGGCGGGCGTCGGTAAGGGTCTGGCCGCGTTGGAGCTTGGCGTGCATGGGCGGCACTATAAGCCTCGGATTGCGCTCTAGTTCATATTTTTTAACGTTGATATAAAAAATGAACAGTGTTCAACTATTTGTTTCGACGATCAAAAACACGGAGACAAAACGATGAACGCCCCGCTTCCCGCCACGCTCATGTCCGGCGCCGACTACCGCGAATCGCTGCGCCGCTACAGCCCCAACGTGTTCGTCGACGGCCGCCGCGTCGACAGCGTGGCCGACGAAGCCGCCTTCCAGCCCGGCATCAATGCCATTGCACTCACCTACGACTACGCGCTGAAGGCCAAGTACGAGCCCCTGATGACCGCCGTGCAGCACACCAGCGGCAAGCGGGTGAACCGGCTCTCGCACATCAACACCGGCTCAGGTGATCTGCTCAACAAGCTGGAGGCCGTGCGGCTAGTCTGCCAGGAAACCGGCTGCGCCCAGCGCTACCTGACGCACGACGCGCTCAACGCCATCGCCCAGGTGTCCGCCCGCATCGACGACGCGCGCGGCAGCACCGAGCACACCGCGCGCTTCCATCAGTACCTGCACCGCATCCAGGACCAGGATCTGACCCTCGGCGTCGCCATGACCGACGCCAAGGGCGACCGCAGCCGCCGGCCGCACGAGCAGGCGAACATCGACAGCTACCTGCACGTGGTCGAGCGCAATGCGCGCGGCATCGTGATCTCGGGCACCAAGGCCATCGTGACCGGCGCGCCTTATGTGCACGAACTGCTCGTCATGCCCTGCCGCAACATGGGCCGCGAAGATGCCGACTTCGCCGTGTGCTGCGCCGTGCCGCTCGATGCGCCCGGTCTCACCATCGTCGCGCGACCGGCGGGCCGCCCCGGGGAGAAACTGGAACACGGCGACGCCCTCTTCAGCCGCAAGTACGGCCAGAGCACCGGCGTCTGCATGTTCGACCGGGTGTTCGTGCCGTGGGACCGCGTGTTCTATGCCGGCGAATGGGAGCACTCCGGCCACCTCACCTACAGCTACGCCACGCACCATCGCCACAGCTGCATCGGCGCGCGCGCCGGTTTCGGCGACCTCCTGATCGGTGCCGGCGCGCTGATGTGCGAGGCCAACGGCTTCGACCCCGGCAAGGAGAGCCACCTGCGCGAACAGATGGTCGAACTCATCACCATCACCGAGGGCTTCTTCGCCTGCGGCGTGGCCGCCAGCGTCTACGGCAAGGCCGACGAACACTGCGAGGTCTTCATGCCCGACCCCGTGTTCAGCAACATCGGCAAGCTGCTGCTGGCCACGAAGATCTACGACATGCACCGCATCGCGCACTACGTGAGCGGCGGCCTGATCGTCACCCTGCCCGGCCCCGACGAAGACCACAACCCCGAGACCGCTGCGCGCCTGTCGGACGTGCTGCGCGCCAACCCGGCGATTCCCTACGAGCAGCGCGTCGAGACGGCCCGCTTCATCGAAGACCTGACCGCGGGCTACCAGGGCGGCTGGTACAGCGTGATCAGCCTGCATGGCGGCGGCTCGCCGGCTGCGATGAAGCAGGAGATCTGGCGCAACTACCCGGTCGGTTCGAAGGTCGAGCTGGTCGAGCGCATCCTGGAACGCGGCATCGCGGCGGACGGCTCGCCTGCAGCGGCCCCGCACGATCCGGCACGCGCCATCACGAAGAACCGCCAGCCCGGCAAATGCTGCGACACCGGCTGCACCACGCCTGGCCAGCCAGTCATGGTCGACCTGCCGGCCTCGCTGCGCACCTAGACTCCGGCGAATGCGAATTCTCTCGACCGCCCTCTGCGCAGCGCTGCTGACCACCGGCTGCGGCGGCCTGCGCACGGCCAAGGTTCCGCTGGATACCACGCTCGACAAGAGCTCCTGCACGGCAAACGCCGACACGCTGATCGTGATGCTGCCCGGTGCGTACTCGCACCCCGATGAGTTCGTGCGCGAAGGCTTCCTCAGCGCACTGAACGACAACCGGCTCGCGGTGGATGTGATGCGGGTCGACGCCCATCTCGGCTACTACAACAGCAAGACCATCCTCGAGCGCCTGAGCCAGGACGTGATGGCACCGGCGCGCAGCCAGGGCTACAAGTCGATCTGGATCGTCGGCATCTCGGTCGGCGGCTTCGGCGGATTGCTTTACGCGCAAACGCACTCCGGCGAACTCGCGGGCCTGGTCACCCTTGCGCCCTACCTCGGAGAACGCGGCCTCAGCACCGACATCACCAATGCCGGCGGCATCGCCCGCTGGAGCGGCCCGCTGAGCGCCCCACCTGGCAGCGACCCGCGCACGCCGAACGAAACACAGCTCTGGCAATGGCTGCGCGGCTACGTCGGCACCACCGCCACTTTCGGCGCGCGGCCGCCGCTCTATCTTGGGTACGCGCTCGACGATCGCTTTGCCTTCAGCCACCGGCTGCTGGCGGCGGCGCTGCCTGCGGATCGCGTCTTCACGACGGAGGGCGGCCACGACTGGCCCGAGTGGACGCGGCTCTGGCGCCGCATGCTGCCGACCCTGCCGCTGCCGGGCTGCCCCGGCTGACGTACAGCCTCAGTTCGGACGCAGCCGCAGCAGCTTGCCGTCGGCCTCGTCCGTCAGCACGTAGAGCAGGCCATCAGGCCCCTGCTTCACGTCGCGGATGCGCGCCCGGCCGTCGGCCAGCAGCTTGTGCTCGGCGACCACCTTGCCATCCTTGAGTTCGATGCGGTCGAGGTAGCCGAACTTCAGAGATCCCACGAAGAGGTTGCCCTTCCAGCCGGCGCCGTAGCGGTCGCTCCTCAGGAACGCCATGCCCGATGTCGCGATCGACGGCACCCAGTAATGCAGCGGCTGCTCCATGCCGTCCTTGGCGGTGATGCCGTCGCCGATTTTCCCGCCGCCGTAGTTCTCGCCATAGGTGATCACCGGCCAACCATAGTTGCGGCCGGCCTGCGGGATGTTGATTTCGTCACCGCCCTGCGGGCCATGCTCGGTCATCCAGAAGCGGCCGTCGGGCGCGAGCGTGGCGCCCTGGCTGTTGCGGTGGCCGTAGCTCCAGATCTCGGGCAGCGCGCCCGCCTTGCCGACGAAGGGGTTGTCCTTCGGCACCGAGCCGTCCTTGTTGACGCGCACCACCTTGCCCAGGTGGTTGTCGAGCTTCTGCGCATCTTCCTTGCGGCTGAAGCGATCGCCCAGCGTGAGGAACAGCGCGCCGTCGCGCGCCTCGACGATGCGGCAGCCGAAATGCGCGCGGCTCGCCACCTTGGGTTTCTGGCTGAAGATGATCTTCAGGTTATCGAGCCGGGCGCCGTCAGCCGAGAGTTGCGCGCTTGCCAGCGCCGTGCTGTTGCCCGAGCCGCCAGCTTCGGGTTCGGAGAAGCAGAAGTACAGCGTGCGGTTCTTGTCGAAGCCAGAGTCGGCCAGCACATCGAGCAAACCACCTTGGCCGCCGGCCGCGATGGCGGGCAAACCAGCAATCGGCACGCTCAGCTTGCCGTCCGCACCGATCAACCGCAGGCGCCCCGGGCGTTCCGTGACCATGTAGCGACCACCCGGCAGGAAGGCGACGCCCCATGGGTTCTCCAGGCCCGACGCCACGATTTCGGACCGCGCCTGCGCCAGAGCGAGGCCGCAAAACCCCAATCCGGCAATGACCGTGGCACGGCGCGCAAGGCGAAAGGCTACCTGAATTTGCAAGTTCATGTCTTTTCCGAAGAGTTGGCATGATCTTGACGGTAAATAGCGCCAGAATCCAGACTGTTGGCCATTTCACCCCGGTCACGAGGGCCTATTCGAAACGAACCACTTATGGCCCATAAAGATCGACCGTTACATTTTTTCTTCGGCGAGATCGAAAAACTTCAAGCAAATCAACGATTTGCAGCCATATTCGCTAATCCGGATTAAATTGACATAACCGCGCGTCATCAATATCCTACGCGCCATGCGTTTTTTCGTCCTACCCGCGTCCCTCCTCTTTGCCGTCGCTGTTCATGCAGCCCCTCAACAGGACCGACCCGATGACGAATTGGCCGGCTTGCTTGCAGACAAGGGCCTGATCAGCCAACTCAAGCAGGTCCGTCAAACCGTCACCGAAAGAACTTCCGACCTGGTGGTGACCGCCATCGGCTTCCTCGGAGTTCCTTACCGCCGCGGCGGCAACACGGCGGAATCCGGTTTCGATTGCAGCGGTTTCGTCCGCGCGATGTACAACCAGACCGTCGGCCACATGCTCCCCCGCCGCGCCGAAGAGCAAGCCGCCGCCACCGAAAAAATCGACCGCAGCCAGCTCAAGCCCGGTGACCTCGTGTTCTTCAACACCATGCGCCGCGCCTTCAGCCATGTCGGCATCTACGTCGGCGAAGGCAAGTTCATCCATTCCCCCCGCTCCGGCGCGCAGGTTCGTGTCGAAGACATGAACGGCAGCTACTGGCAACGCCGCTTCGACGGCGCCCGCCGCGTGCTCGGCGGCGCAGTACCGGCCGAAGAGCTCAAGGCCGCGGCAGCCAACGCCCGTACCGGCGACGACTGATCCCCTCCCCCTGAATCCAGAATTCAGGACCAAGACGAAAAAAATCCCGCCGCGGCGGGATTTTTTGTGGGCGCTCGATGGCGCCCCTGGCCGATCAGGCCGCCTTCTTCGCCGGCGGCAGGTCGGTACAGGTACCGTGCGCCACTTCCGCCGCCATGCCGATGCTTTCGCCCAGCGTCGGGTGCGGGTGGATCGTCTTGCCGATGTCGATCTCGTCCGCGCCCATCTCAATCGCCAGCGCGATCTCGCCGATCATGTCGCCCGCATGCGTGCCGACGATGCCGCCGCCCAGGATGCGATGCCCACCATCAGGACGGGCGTCGAACAGCAGCTTGGTGAAGCCCTCGTCGCGGCCGTTGGCGATGGCGCGGCCCGAAGCGGTCCACGGGAAGTGGCCCTTCTTGACCTTGATGCCTTCGGCCTTGGCCTGGTCTTCCGTGAGGCCGACCCACGCCACCTCGGGGTCGGTGTAGGCCACGCTGGGGATCACGCGGGCGTTGAAGGCGGCGCTGGAGAGCTCCTTGTCGCCCTTTTGCTCGCCGGCGATCACCTCGGCCGCCACGTGGGCCTCGTGCACCGCCTTGTGCGCCAGCATGGGCTGGCCCACGATGTCGCCGATGGCGAAGATGTGGGGCACGTTGGTGCGCATCTGGATGTCGACCGGAATGAAGCCGCGGTCGCTCACCGTGACGCCGGCCTTCTCGGCGCCGATCTTCTTGCCGTTGGGACTGCGGCCCACGGCCTGCAGCACCAGGTCGTACACCTGCGGCTCCTTGGGCGCGTTCTCGCCCTCGAAGGTGACCTTGATGCCGTCCTTCGTGGCTTCGGCGCCGACCGTCTTGGTCTTCAACATGATGTTGTCGAAGCGCGGTGCGTTCATCTTCTGCCAGACCTTCACCAGGTCGCGGTCGGCGCCCTGCATCAGGCCGTCGAGCATTTCGACCACATCGAGGCGCGCGCCCAGCGTCGAATACACCGTGCCCATCTCGAGGCCGATGATGCCGCCGCCCAGGACGAGCATCCGCTTGGGGTCGGTGCCCATCTCGAGCGCGCCGGTGGAATCCACGATCCGCGGATCGCCCTTGGGCATGAACGGCAGGCTGACCGACTGCGAGCCGGCCGCGATGATCGCGTTGCGGAACTTGACGGTCTGCTTCTTGCCCGTGGTGTCCCAGCTCGTGCCCGAGGTCTCTTCGACTTCCAGGTGGTACGGGTCGATGAAGTTGCCCACGCCGCGCAGCACCGTCACCTTGCGCATCTTGGCCATGGCGGTGAGGCCGCCGGTGAGCTTGCCCACCACCTTGTTCTTGTGGCCGAGCAGCTTGGCGCGATCGACCGTGGGCGCAGCGAAGCTCACGCCCAGGTCGGCGAAGTGCTTCACTTCATCCATGACGGAGGCCACGTGCAGCAGCGCCTTCGAGGGGATGCAGCCGACGTTCAGACACACACCGCCGAGGGTGGCGTAGCGCTCGATCAGCACGACCTTCAGGCCGAGGTCGGCCGCTCGGAAGGCGGCCGAATAGCCGCCAGGACCGGCACCGAGCACGATCACGTCGCACTCGACATCGACCTTGCCGCCATAGGTTGAAGCGACAGGCGCTGCAGCAGGAGCCGGTGACGCAGCCTTGGGCGCGGGAGCCGCAGCAGCAGGCGCCGGCGCGGCGGCAGCCGGTGCAGCAGCCGCAGCACCCTCCACCTCCAGCGTCAGCACGACCGAGCCTTCCTTGACCTTGTCGCCCACCTTCACGGCAATGGCTTTCACCACGCCGGCGGCAGACGACGGAATCTCCATCGAGGCCTTGTCCGATTCGACCGTGATCAGCGACTGCTCGGCCTTGACCGTGTCTCCGACATTGACCAGCACCTCGATCACCGCGACTTCGTCGAAGTCGCCGATGTCGGGCACCTTGATTTGTTGTTCGCTCATTTGGACACTTTCAGTTTGAGTGTGAGAACGTCGACCGGTGGGGCCGAAT
>Ga0163161_10004049_pt1 | contig 10250 bp, 6 predicted proteins | sample S45metaG_FD_129847 | JGI IMG/M metagenome (GOLD analysis project Ga0163161, IMG submission 129847) | Switchgrass rhizosphere microbial communities from Kellogg Biological Station, Michigan, USA - S4-5 metaG | ecosystem: Host-associated > Plants > Roots > Rhizosphere > Soil | place: USA: Michigan... | reverse complement strand
TTTGTTTATAAAATTCAGTTGGGTAGAGCCATACATCAACATCGTGCACCTTCATGGGCATATCCAAACCTTTAGGGTTAGCCCAGGCATCATAAACCGGCCAGTAGATCAGCAGTTCATTGTCAGACTTCCCTGCCTGCAGCAGTGACTGGCAGCGGCTGAAATAATCGTCCATTCCTTTCAGGTGCGGCCACAGGCTATTGGCGGGCACCATATTCGCAGCAGCATAGAACAGCCATCCCGGAAATGGGATATCAGCTGGTGAAAAGGTGGTACCATGGTAAAATATGTGGTTGATACCGGAAAGAAAGAGCTGTTCCGCTTCGGGCTTTGCCTGTGAAAATGAGGTTTTAAAATGTTCCGTCAGCCAGGTAAAGGTCTCTGAAGATACCAGTGTTTTTCCGGTAGTATGTGCTGCGGAGCTGGCAAATTTGCTCATCATCGGGTCAGGGTCTACATTGCGGATATCCGCTTTGTCGCGCCTGATCCCGGGAATATCAAAATGGCTGGAACCAAAGGTTTCGGTTTCAGGAATATCTACTGTAGCATACAGGTCAAGCAGGTTCCCCGGCGAGCCATGGCTCTGGTTTTTGGTCAGGCTTTGATAACGGTGTGCCCAGTCCGTCCAGTTTTGGGTAAAGTTTTCCAGCAGGAGCTGGTTCATCGTTTCTCTGTAATCAGACTTTAACCTCCCACTTTCTGTGCTGGTAGAGTCTTTACCCGTCAGCTCCCTGATATGGCTGCCCAGGTCATAGCCCTTCAGGCGTTTAAATTCTTTTAAAAATGTAGGTGTCCAGTTGGCCCCGTACACTTCGTAACTATCATTAAAAAATGACCTTACACCGGGAGAGTTACCGGCAAATGCCTGATCAAATCTTTTCAGATAGACGTCTACAGAGGCTTTGTCCAGGTGATCAAGGGTATAGCCGGCACCTGCGGGTGCTGCCCTTTTTACCTGCTGCAAGGTCCTGCCTGAAAAAACAGCGTATAATTCTGCATCCGCACCTGCCGTCCAGTTTAACTTTCCATTTGCATCCACCTTGTCCAGCAAATCAAACACCTGTCCGCCTGCCCCATACGCTGTCAGTGCCTGTAACACAGCACCTGCTTTCTGCTGTTTTTCGTCTTTTACCGTAATTGCTTCTTTGAGCATTTGCCCTTTAGAAATGCTGTAGCGCTGTACCACCAGTTTGGCCGCGGCATATTGAGGCGTCACCTGCGGGCCGCCAAAAGGCCAGCCGGTGCCGGTATTCATATCCACGCCCATGTCCAGTGCCTTTGCTTTCTTCACGGTAAAGCTGAGCATCTTCATCCATTTTGGGGATAGAAAATCTATGTACCGGTCTTCAAAACCTTTTGCCCCATAAATCGGGGTGATCTCCACCCCTCCGATCCCGGCGGCGGCATAGTCAGAAAGTGCTGCAGAGAGGTTTTTCTCATCCACGGCATTTCCCATCCACCACCATCTTGTCCATGGGCGCATCTGCTGCTCCACCTTTGGCCAGGGGCTGTCTGTTTTTTTTATTGCTTGTCCCCGGGCAGCGGCAGTAGCAGCCAAAAGAGACAATATCATCAGGGTTTTTCTCATTTTATATTGATCAATCCATATGAAATACTTCCGGCAAAGGCACGGAAACTGGTGAGTGATCTGGATTTGTTTCCATGATATCGGCCATATACGCCCACCATTTTTTAACGATAGCAGTATCTCCCAGTGCCTGTGAACCTTGTCCGCTCAGCTGCTGCACGGCAAACAGCGTATTCGTATCTTCATCAAGGAAGATCGTATAATCGCTGATCCCGTTCGCTTTCAGCAAGGCAGCAAGTTCAGGCCAGATCTCATCATGTCTTTTCTTATACTCTGCTGCGAACCCAGGCTTCAGTTTCATTTTAAATGCTGCTTTCATCTTATTTTTTCAATTTGTACACTTCGGCTCCTGCCAGCAGGAAACATCCCAGTCCATAATCTTCAAAATCTGGTCTGCTGGTATAGGTTACCGGCTGACCGTCTTTTGGCTCTTTGCCTGTTCCCTGTACATAGCCCAGCGAACCATCTTCGGCCACTGCATCTTTGATCATCGCATTCCAGGCTTTTACCAATACCGGTTTATATACTTTCGCATCAATCAGGCCATTGTTAATTCCCCAGGCCATACCATAAACAAACAATGCCGTACCGGAAGTTTCTTTTCCCCCGTAGTTGTTGGCGTCATGTAAGCTTGCATTCCAGAATCCGTCAGGACGCTGCACAGGCAGCAATGCCTTTAACATTTCTTTATAGGTTTTCAGGTACTCATCACGGTGAGGGGCATCTTTTGGCATGATATCCAGTACCCTTACAAATGCTGCAATCACCCATCCGTTACCGCGCGACCAGTAGCAGTCTTCTCCATTTGGTTCTTTGTACGGAGGGACGAATGATTTATCACGCCACCATAGTCCGTCCTTTGCATTGTACAAACCTCCCCCTTCGGTAGTTTTGGTATGCATATACATTTTATACATGTATTCAAAATAAGCATTATCCTTATACAGTACGCCCAGTTTGGCAAATACAGGCATTCCCATTTGCAGGGCATCGATCCATGTCCAGTCGTCAATCTTTCCGGATTTCATCATCAGGTCGATAGACGCTTTGATATCTTTGATGCGCTCAGGCTGTTGATCTATATTGTAGAGGTCAATATACGTTTGTCCGCAGGCCTGGTTATCGCCATTCCGGGTGCTTACACCTCCGCGCAATCCCCATTTATGCTTTACGCCCCATTCTGTTGCATAATCATAATATGCTGCCGCAGGCTCCACAGTATGCAGCGCCATCAGACCTTCGTAGTATACAGCTCTTGTCCAGATGTTGCTTGGACGCGTGGTATTTGTGGTGATCGACGTCCCGGGATCAGGCCATTTTTTCATAAAGTAGGCATTGGTCGAAGTCATAGCTGCCAGTACTGATTTTTTTGCAGGAGCTTTCTGCGCATAGGATTGCGTGAAAGAGACCACTAAGGCCAGAAAAAGAGTGCTGTTTACTTTCATTTTGTAGTTCATATTATTCCATTTTGAGGGGAAATATTGGTGTATAATTCTATGGTTCGTTATGGTTTTGCCGGCTTGGGCTTTAATTCATCAGGACTATCTTTGGTATAGGTTTTAAAGACGATTTTTGAGCCTGTCAGAAAAACATCTTTGACGACAGCAGGATCGACCTGAAATGCAGGATTAAAGGCATCTGACAGCATATATTTCTGCAAACTGTAAAACAGCTGCTTTGCGGCCGGCCCTTTCGCGGCGGATAAATCTGCACTGGAAACTACCAGTTTGCCTTTGCCCACCCTGGCTTCATACACTACAGCAAGTTTCCTGTTGAGGAACCAGGTATCAATAGACTGCACCAGCGGCCTGAAACCTGCCGGAAAATCTTCCAGGTTCATCACTTGTGAATTGTTCACAATCTCCCACCATTGCATATCACTGTGGAAAGAAGTGGGGAACTCTGCAAAGGCACCGGCTTTAGGGTCAACCAGGATGCCCAGTGTATGCGGCGGCCTCATCTTAAACCACGACGTATTCCAGAAAACCGGCTGAAATGTTTGTACAACCTCTTTTCCCTTGATGACCTTGCCTGAAGCGTTTAAGAAAACTTTTCCTCCATTGGCAAGCAGCTCTTCTGCTTTTTTATCGAGCTCCGTACAGTAATAGATATCAGATTTTACAGCAGGCAGTTTTGCAGGATAAACCCAAAAATCCCAGCCATTGGCAATTTCAGTACCATCAATATTTACTTCGAGATGCAGCTGTTCAGCTACCTGCAGGGATGACAGGGCAAAGCTGATCTTGCCCAAAGGGAAGCAGTTACCGATTGGGATGTCTTTGCTGTCAAAATCACCTGAGGCCAGGATGACGGAAGCTTCGTTGCTAATCTTCCAGGATACTTTAGCCTGCGGCATTGCCGTTTTACCATAATGCGCCACCTCTACAGCAGCTTCAAACGACTCATTATTCTGATAGACAAACTTCGGGATTCTTGCCAGCAGCACGGTACTGTTGGAAAACCTGCGGAACTCTGCAGGACTGATATATCCTTTTTCGTCCCAGAAAGCGTTCAATACGCCAACCAACGCTGTGCCCTGGCCAGGATAATCATTTAATGACAGCAGCTGATAGCCACTGTAACCAGGTGTGCGGAAAGCTTTCTCAATTTCATTCTTATAGGCCAGGGCCTGTAATTTTCCGGAGGCCATGACAAAACGTTCGGCCTCATCTGCCATATCATGGTCTTTCAGGTCTTCCTGAAAAAGCTCAAAGTTTTTTGCCCGGTATACCCCGGTATACTTTTTCATCTCTTTAAAATCTGGGAACACGCAATATTGTCCCATCTCATGTGCCACAAAGGGAACATTGAACTTCGCAATCAGCGCACTGTAATCCGAGATACTTTCGGGTCTTTCAGCCCAGCTCAGCCCTCTTGCACCGCCCCTCACCATGTACTCATTGTTAGGGATCACCGGCCAGCTGCCGCCAACAGAAGCTCCTGTGTATAATCTTCTGGGATCTTTATCTTTCCAGTAATCGTTAAACTTCGTCAGGTATTCTACCTGTTTGCCCCGTGGCTCATTGCCATAGGCCAGCATACAGTATGAAGCATAGTTGCCATAAGCTTTTTCCATGCGGTTGGTTTCATCATAGATAAACTGGTCAATCGGTTTTTTATCGCCGATAGATGTACCATGATTGGCCCAGCTTGGCCCTTCCGGCTGCAGGTAAAAACCTATTTTATCCGCAGCAATGAAAGCCGCTTCGGGCGGGCACCAGGAGTGAAAACGCATATGATTTAATCCATGTGCCTTTGATATTTTAAATATCCGCGTCCAGGCGGCTTCATCCATTGCAGGGTATCCCGTGAGCGGGAACTCACAATTGTTTACTGTTCCGCGTAAAAACACGGGGCGTCCGTTGATCTCAAACTGCCGCCCTGAAGCTTTAAATTCACGCATCCCGAAAGTCAGTTCGGTTTGTACTTTCTCAGGGGATTTGGCAGCGGCTGCAGGTCGGGCAGTTGCAGGATTTGCCGTGAGCACCACCAGCAATTTATACAATGCAGGATCAAATTCATCCCAGGTCTGCATCTGATCTCCTATAGGAAGCGTCATTTCCAGCCTTCCTGTACCATTTACGATCTTAAAAGCGGAGCTGACAGGAGCAACCTGATGGCTTACAGCAGTGTTAAAACTGCGTGCAGATAGCCGCACCAGACCTCCGCAATCGGGCCCTTTCAGCAGAAGAGACACTCTGGCCGTTTTCTTTTTCAGGTCAGGATAAACCTGTATATCATCAAACTGTATTGGTGATCCTGCGGTCAATTGTATTTTGCCTACAATACCATTCCAGTTTCCCTGGGTATGATCGGTCAGGCTATGCGAATCCTGGCCTACATTAATGGCTTTGATACGGTTGTCGATCCTAATGGTAATCCGGTGTTTGCCCGGGCTGAGCTGAGCGCTCAGGTCATATTTCTGTGCAGTGACAAAGGTATACTGTGAACCTGTTTCTGCCTGATCTACCCAAACGGTGGTTTCAGAGTGGGCATATTCCAGTTCGAGCAGGATTCTTTTGCCCTTCCAACCTGCCGGAATGGTCACATCCCGCTGGTACCAGGCCGCCCCGACGTAGTGTTTGGCAGGGGTAAGCCAGAAAGGAATTTTGATATTGCCCGGCTGACGGTATTTTGCAAGCCTTGGGTTAAAATAGTAAGAACTGTCATAAATACTGCCTGTCCATTTTGTTTTCAGGCTGATGTCATCACCTTTCAGGTTTTCTGCCATCGATCCGGGCAGCGTCACCTCCCCGGGCAGACGAAGGCTGAACCATTTTTGCGCCAGGCCTGCATCAGCAGCATCTATTTTGAAACGCCACTTTCCGGCAAGAGATATCGTTTGTGCAGCTGCTGTTCCGTTTACGCAAAAGATCAATAAAAGCCCGGTCAGGAGCCCTGCAAATAATGGATTTTTTCTCTTGTTCATATCAATTGGTCAACTGCTGTGCCAGCAGCTATATCTGGTTTTCACCGCTATAATAAATTAAAACAGGATCAACGGCAACCTGTTGCATCCTGTTTTTCTGTAAAGACATCACCGCTAAGGCATTGCTTTTAAGCCTTCCCACTTCACTTTCCATTTGCCGTCTTTCGGAAAACCGGGATTTTTGTCTGTAGCACCGTCCCATCCGGCGCACATCATGGCTACGGCAGTGAGCAAACCACCGTTTCCCGGCAGGTAAAGGCGCAGGCGTTCATCCTGATAGTTATGCCCGTTTGCCAGGTAGGTATTTGTTTTAACGTTCATCAGCAGGGCATCAATGGCTTTTTCCGGTAAGCCCAAACGTGCAGCGGTCATCGCCGTCATCGGGAAATCCCAGCCCCAGGTTTTGTCCCAGCTCCATACGTTCCATACCAGGTCAAAGGTCTTCCGCATCACCTGCTTGTCCAGCAGGCTGGTTTCAGGCAGCATGCCATAAGCGCCCAGCACTGAAGGGTGATCTGTTTTAAATTCAGGATTGGTATACGAGTCTTTTGCACTTTCAGCAGCAAGGTACACCCCATCCTGCAGCGGCAGCGGGGATAATTTCGCTAAGATGTCATCCCATTTCCTGTCGCGTGGCAGGCCCAGTCTTTCCCGCCAGGATTGTGCTGTTTTCAGTGCCCAGTTCCAGTAAGCCAGTTCATAGGTAGGGTTAAAAGTTTCTTCTGCTTTGAACCTCTCCTGTGCAGGGATCAGTCCCGGCCCAAGCATATAACGGCCCTTAGCCTCATCATAATGCGCAAATGAAGCCATAAACTCAGCAGTGCCAAAAACGAGTTCTTTATATTTATTGAGCGTTTCCTTATTTGGATGTGCGCGGTAATCCATTTCAGCAAAAGTAATGAGGTGCGGCTGTTGCCAGATCAGCAGGGCACCTACCGACGAAGGTGTTTCGTTACCGTTATTATCAGTCATTTTCTGCCAGCGCAAGCCCTCAAAACCTTGTCTTTGGGCCAGTTTTTTAGCTCCTGAGGCTACTCTGAAATACCAGTCGGTGCCCTTCTCCAGCAATTCCGGCCTTCCCCACATGCCAAAATGAAGCATATGCCACCAGGTCATCTCCAGGTGCGGTTTCCCGAACCAGCTGTTATACGTTAATCCCGTTTCCTGCGGAGGGAATGAACCTGCACACTGAATTTTTGTTAGGTATTGGGAGAGCACAATGCGGCGTTCCAGTTCTTTGGCACGGGGATCAGTACTTTCCGAGAGGTCAATAGCGCCCCCACTTTGCCAGAAAGCCCTCCAGGCTGCGATGCTATTCGTTTCTGTCGCAGCAAACAATGGTACAGCTTTCAGCGGTTGCTGAGGGGTAAATAAGACGCTGAGGTCAAAAACAGCTGTACTTTTATCAGGTTTCAGCACAAAAGCATGTTTTTCTTCTGAGCTCAGCACTGCTTTTCCCGTCCAGCGTAATGCAGCAAAGTACGCCGCAGAATCAAGCTGGTGGCTGATGAGCGCCTCATTGGCTTTGGTAGTTACGATGGCAGAGCGGTGTTTTTCTGCCGAAGCAAAGTTATCCCCTGCGTCTGCCCATTCACCTGTAGGATAGGGCAAACGCAATCTGATCCTCAACCTGCCCTGCGCAATGAGACCTGATTTCACACGTACAGATACCACATCATCTGTCTGGTGGCAAAGGGTCAGCACTTCCACCGCTACACTTTCTACCGTAAAGGAACTCCTGATTTCTCCTTTGTAGAGGTCAAGTTCCTGCCGGATATTTTTGATATCAGCCGCTGCTGCAGCTTTGCCATTTTTAAGGTCTATTTCGAAACCGAGACTGCCCAGTTGCAAACGGTGCACATTCTGACGGAACCAGTCAGATGCTTTCTTATTTCTTTCAGGCTTTTTAATTTGCACCACATAGCTCACCTTGCGGCCGTACTGTTCATAATCCCTTAAAGATTCGGCAATTTTATAACCCGCAGTATCTGTAAAAGTATCCCAGCCCCATTCAGACTGCGTACCTAAAGGAATGCCGGTATGGTAGCTTTCAGGAAAGGTCTGCAACCCGGTAGCATCTACGGTAAAAGCGAACTTGCCATTGCCTACAGACAAGGAAGAGAGTGAATCAATCTGGTTTACCTTTACATTGTGCCGGCCTGTTAAAGCCTGCCTGTCAATTTTCTGAGCCTGTGTACCGATAGAGCAGAGCACAAATGAGGCTGCAACTAATCCTGTCTTTAACTTCATGTGATTTTAAATATAAATGGTGAAGCAGTCATATATTTCCCTCCCTGCGAGGTCGTAAACAAATAGGTGGCCTTGCCCTTCTGAAAGAGCAGCTGCGGACGTTCAAACCGGCCGTATTTTTTGAGATAAGAAGGCGCTGGCGGCTGTGTGATGTAATGCAACGCATCATAATAGGCGATCTTTGGTGCTGCCCACCTGATACCATCACGCGATTCCATGATCAGCCCGTTTTCATGGTTAAATATCCCCATGTCACGGGCAATGATTTTAAACTTTCCTTTCTCGCGCCAGATAAACGCATCTTCGAACTGCTTGTTGCCTCCCAGCGAAGAGAAATCGATTACCGGATTGCCGGAATATTTTTTATAGGGACCTTCCAGCTGATCAGCTATCGCGAGCCCGTATTTACGGTTGCCCCGGATCACAGGATCTTTGGAGTTTTCATATTCACTGGTATTCCATGATTTATAATATAACCAGTACTGCCCGTTGGGATGTTTGATAAATGCGGGATTGGTGGTGCAGTGGTCATCCCAGGCCCCTGCTTCCCCGGCTTCGAGCAGGGGCTGATCCGGTCTTTTCCAGGGCCCGTCCAAAGCATCTGCCGTAGCCATACCTATACGCTTGGTATTGGTTTTTCCATTGGAGTTGCCCATAAAGAAAAGACAATATTTACCATCCACCTTTTTGATCAGGGGATTGTGGCAGGTAGTCGCATCCCAGAATCCCGGCCCGCGGGGAGCAAGGATCACTTCCTTGAATTTGAATTCCGATTCCGGAGTATCAGCTATGGCATGGCCAATTTCTGAACCACTGATCCATCCGCCCATTTTCTTTGTGGCTACCCAGCGCGAAAAAAACAAATGTATCTTCCCGTCCTCTCCTTCGATAGGGCTGTTGCACCATACATAATAACCTTCCATTTCCAGTGCCCTGCCCACCGGTGCGAGGTGTTTTGAAAACTCAGAAACATCCTTGCTGCCTTCAGCTGCAAAAGCTATATCAGGAAACAGGCTGGCTGCAGACAGCAGTGCCATTCCGGAGATAAAGTCTCTTCTTTTCATCCTATTACTTATTAAGCATATAACGCGTCAGCGGACATTTCTTTAATAAACGAAGTCCTTCGGCAACGGATGCTGCATTTATTTTTGCCCCTTCAGTATTGGTATGCGTATGGTCACCGGGAAAATAAGCCTTTACTACAGCCTCGCCGGAAAGATCATATTTATCTGCCGTGATTTTATTGAGGTCTACAAAAAACACACCTTCTGCCTTTGCTACCTGCTCAGCCCAACCGCCATATCCCTGTTCAGAGCGCAGTACTTTACCATCTTTCCAGTCGCTTCTTGGGATAGGGGAACACACGATCGCCGTGGCACCTTTTGCTTTGGCATCGCTGATGAATTTGCGCAGGTACCAGCCGTAAGTATATACGACTTCCTGTTTTTTGGTAATCGGATTATAAATTTCCTTACTTTCTGTGCCGATACCTTTAATGGTACCACGTGCCCTTGCGGTATCGTCCAGCGGGCTGCCATCATTATGGCCAAACTGCATGATCACAAAATCGCCGGGCTTGATTTTCACCAGCACACTGTCCCAAAGACCTTTACTGATAAATGTCCTGGTACTTGTACCGCCAAGGGCACGGTTCTCAATAGTAATCTTTTCCTTATTAAAATAATCGCCAATAAAATCTCCCCAGCCCCACATATTGTTAGCGCCTTTTCCTGATCCGTTTTTCACTGTGGAGTCTCCTATCACATATAATGTTGGTTTGTCTTTTAACAACGTAAAGGCGGTAGAAAGAGATAAGATGGCAAGCAGGGCGATACCCAGATATTTTTTGTGTGATGTGTTCATATTAAATATTTTCTAAATGGTGTAAAGTCTATTTATATTTTACTGTTGTGATATAGGGTACCGGTGCTTTCTTCATGCCTTTGCCCAGGTAAAATCCCGGATGTGGCGGCTGGTTATAGC
>Ga0163161_10004048_pt1 | contig 10251 bp, 9 predicted proteins | sample S45metaG_FD_129847 | JGI IMG/M metagenome (GOLD analysis project Ga0163161, IMG submission 129847) | Switchgrass rhizosphere microbial communities from Kellogg Biological Station, Michigan, USA - S4-5 metaG | ecosystem: Host-associated > Plants > Roots > Rhizosphere > Soil | place: USA: Michigan... | reverse complement strand
ATCGCCAGACGGCTTCTTTCTTCCGCATGTTCGATCCTGCGTCTGGCCAATACCTTATCTGTTACATCGTTGCCAACCACCATCAGGGAAGTCACCTTGCCATCTGCCCCTATAACAGGTTCGTAAACAAAGTCTATAAATACGGTTTCAGCAATACCATTGCGGTTCAGTATCAATTCATATTCTCTGGCATGAAAAGCGATACCCGTATCAATCACGTTCTGTAATATCGGGGCCAGCACATCAGCAACCTCAGCTACAGCTTCCCAGATCGTGTGATTTTGGAATTGCGCTGCAGATTTGCCTACCAGTTGCATATATTCATCATTCACCTCGGTGACCATGAGGTCTTCCGCACGGATTACACAGATCGCAACCGGTGCCTGCTTGATCAGGTTACGGAACCTGTTCTCACTCAGCAGCAGTTCATCATTTGCCGTAGCAAGTTCTTCAATAGTGGTTGCCAGTTCTTCATTGAGCGACAATAATTCTTCATTTGATGCGGCAAGTTCTTCATTGATCTGCTGCAGCTTTTCTTCATCCTGTTTTTTACCTGTGATATCAACGGATGAACTGATATAACCGACAAAAGTACCGTCAGACAGGAATCTTGGTGTACCCTTTTTTAAGAACCAGCGATAACCCATGCCAGGGCGTAATACCCGAAATTCGTGGGTGTAGGACACCTGCTGGTCAAAAGCCTGCTGATGAGCAGCCAGAAAGCGCTGTCTGTCATCGTCATGGATCAGGTCATAATAACCTTGCTGCAGCAGCTCAGAGGTAACCCTGCCGGTAAGTTCTGACCACGCTTTATTGAAATAAATCCTTTTTCCGAACTGGTCACTTACTGAGATCAGTACATCAGTATGATCAGCCATTGACCTGAAACGCTCTTCGCTCTCGGTAAAAGCTTTTACACGATAGGATACCATTGACTCCAGTTCCAGATTTAATATTGACAGTTCCTGCTGACTGGAATGCAGTTCTTCATTGGTCACGTTCAGCTCTTCAATAGTTGCCGCAAGCTCCTCATTGGTGGTAGCCAGTTCCTCATTGAGCGACTGTTCACGTAACAGCAGTTCTTTATTGAGGGTCGCTTCCCTCAGTTCCCGCCTGTTCAGATAACGCTCCGTTACATCCGTGGCGGTATGCAGGACTGCAATCACCCGACCATCATTGTCCTTAACGGCGCGATATTCGAAATCAAAGTAAAACGTACTTACCTTACCATCAACCAGCAGCTCGGCAGCCGTGTCATTTCCTGAAATCACGATGCCTTCGCGCCATACTTTCGCAAACATCTCCAGAAATGGCTGGCCATCCAGTTCAGGCATAGCCTGTACCAGGCCCTTTCCAATGACCTCCGGCCCGCGGCCCCAAATCGCCAGCATGGCCTCATTGGCAAATTCAATGATCGCTTCCTCTCCCATATGTACAGCAGTTGCTGTCGGCGAGAAAGAAAGTACATGTTTGAAATCTGCAGAATTTAAGGTGATCGCTTGGTCGTTCATAGGTTAAGGCATTTACGGGCACTAAAGTAACAAAATCAGTCAAAAGTTGATTTCATTTTACAGCAAATATGTGTCCAATGATGACCTGTAAACGGAAAAGGAATATTCTTCTGCACATCGCTGCCTGTCCTTCAGCCAAATGGGTTCAGTACCCTGATGCAGTTTTTTCCACTGCACCATAATCACTACCTTTACCTGATATCGCAAATGCCGCTAAAGAAACAACCTATACCTGTAAATCATTTCGGTGACGATTCCGGCGCAGGGATCAGCATTGAAAGATTTTCTTTTGATGGCCTCCCTGATCTGGGGGAATGGCAACAGCCCGAAAGGCACGATCGTCATACCTTTTTCCTGATCGAGAGCGGTGAAATTGTCATAGAAATAGACTTTGAAATTCAGCATATCCAGGCTCCCGCTGCGCTGTACATGCATCCTGATCAGGTTCACAGGATCATCGGATTCCATCACATCAATGCCTTTGCGCTGGCTGTCAACAATGAAAGCCTGAACGGAAGTCACCTTCAACTGCTGGAAGAGCTGAGACCTGCAGGCCCCTCAAACCTTAGTCCATCACAATTCGAACTCCTGTCAGAGGCCGCATCGTTAGGTATCAAAATTGCACAAAGACAGAAAGACCAATGGTACACCTCCCTGCTGATTGATTATGGCAACGCTCTAATCGGAATCTTCATCGCACAGTTCATGGAGATCAACCCTGTTTCAGGTCATGCTACACGTTCAGCTCAGGTCACCAGGGCATTTCGTAAAGCGCTCTCCCAAAATTTTCTGCGTTTAAAAAGCCCGGCAGCATATGCAGAATTATTGCACCTGACTCCCGCTTATCTGAACGAATGCGTAAAAAACGTGACCGCTGAGCCGGTGTCGCAACATATCCAGCAGCGTGTGGTCCTGGAAGCTAAACGCCTGCTTTATCATTCTGATCAGTCACTGAAGGAAATTGCTGCTGGGCTGGGATATGATGATTATGCGTATTTCTCCCGGCTGTTTACCAAGGTTGCTGGTATTGCACCCCTGGCATTCCGTTCTAAAAACCGCGATTAGTCCAAATCTTACATCGTCTTTGCCTATTTTTGCCTGATCAGAAAGGCTTCATTTGTACTTCAAAAAGTATCAAATGACTATAGCGAAACCTAAAAAAGTACTGATCTCGGGCGCCAGCTTCGCCGGACTTTCAACTGCATATTGGATGATCAAATTTGGTTACCAGGTTACTCTGGTAGAAATTGCTTATCAGCTCAAACAGGGCGGCACCCCGGTCAACATTCTGGAAGGAACCGTAGACATTGTTCAACGTATGGGCATGTTAGAGCAGATCCGGGCCAACCAGATCCATATGCAATCCATGGCCTTTAAAAATGCAGCCGATAGCACAGAAAGGATCAGCTACCACCAGAAAAACAAAGAGGATGAGCCGCTGGAATACGAGGTTGAACGTGACTTTTTGCTGCAGCTGCTGCATCACGCGGTGAAAGATCAGGCACTATTGATTTTTGGCGACACGATTACCGGCTTGGAAGAAAAGGATGGAAAGATGGAAGTCAACTTTAAACATGCTGCTGCAAACAGTTACGATCTGGTATTTGGCTGTGACGGTATCCATTCTATTGTGCGCAGACTGTGGTTTGGGGAGGAGGCACTCTTTTCACATTTTCTAAAAACGTACTTCTCGATCACCATCGTCAACGAACTGCTGATTCCGGAAAACACAACCCAGATGTATAGCGAACCGGGAAAGACAGTGATGCTCAATGCGTACAACAACAAAACTGATATTTGTCTGGCCTTTCATTCAGCGGATGAAATTCCCTATAATTACCGCGATGAGCAGCAGATGCGTGGTATCATTATGGAGCATTTCAGCGGAAGCGGCTGGAGAACACCGGAGTTGTTAAAAAAAGTAGAAGAAAGCTCCGGTTTTTACTTTGATAAGCTTTGCCAGATGAAGATGCCCTGCTGGACCAAAGGCAGGGTAGCACTGGTGGGCGATGCTGGTTACTGCCCTTCCCCTGCTGCCGGGCGCGGCGGCTCGGTAGCGCTGGATGGTGCAGCGGCGCTGGCCGATGCTTTTCAGAAATATCCTGCAGATCATGACCTGGCCTTTAAGGAGTATGACAAAAGTTTCCGCCCCTTTATCGAAGGGATACAGTCTGAGGTCATAGAATTTGGAATCGAAGCGTTGATCCCCCTGACGGAAGCTGCAATACAGAAAAGATATCAGGAAGGGTTTGGCTTTTGAGGAAGCAGGAACTTCAGGAAAAGAAACAAGCCGTAGAACGGCAAATTGAAGTTATTGCCAATGTAGCAGGTAAAATTTCCTCGGGGGATTATCAGGCGACAATAGCGCAAAAGGATCTGGAGTAGTTCAGTATGCCATGCAGCGGTCATGGCAGGTATCGTTGCAGGGAAGCTGATGATCAGCAGCTGGTCCAGGTACACCAATGAATGTATCATTTGTGAAATTACAATCCAACTGACAAACTTTATCGTATTTAGTGGTCTGCTTTTTGACCCTGATAACAATGAAGATCAACCTATGAACGCTCCCTATTTAAATACTATTGATGATCAAAATATACCTGCTGACATCCGCGCGGATGATAATTACTACAGGAATATCATCGAAAATAATTCCTTTTATGTGATCAGGACTGATCTCGAAGGCCGGTATTCCTATATGAATCCCTTCTTTTGCCAGCAGTTCAGGTTAAATTCAGCTGAATGGCTGGGCCGGCCTTCTATAGATTTGATTATCCCTGAAGATCACCAGGCCTGTATGGACACTGTGCAGAAATGTTTTATGACCCCTGGTCAATCCCACTGGGTGATTTTACGCAAGCCCCACCACACCGGCGTTGTTTCCACACAATGGGAGTTTAAACTGATTTCAGACCAGGACGGAAACCCGACAGAGATACTTTGTATCGGCCACGATATTACATCCCTGATCATGCGCCAGCAGGAACTGCAGGCCCTTGTTGATGTTACAGCAGACCAGAATAAAAAGCTTTTGAATTTTACCTATATCATTTCACACAATATCAGATCTCATGTGGCCAATATCATTGGTATCATAGAACTGAATGAGGATGGTTTCCCGGATGAAAAAGAAATAGGCTGGACCATGATGAAAAAAAGCATTGCTGGTCTCGATGCCACCATTCAGAACCTCAATGACGTGATCAATATCCAAACCAATCATAACCTGCCTCTCAAAAAGGTTTACCTGCGCCAGGAAGTGGCTATTATTATCGATAGTATCAGGGTTTTATTCGAAAAAGACAACACTACAATTCATTACGATTTCGACAGTTCAGCTTATCTTTTCACCAACCCCGCCTACCTGGAAAGCATCATTCTCAATCTGCTGACCAACGCCCTTAAATACAAGTCATCAGATCGTGCGCTTGAAATAGGTTTGTCACTGAAGACCGAAAATAAATATAAGGTGCTCGTGTTTACCGATAATGGGATAGGCATCAACCTGGATCAGAACGGTGATAAAATATTCGGCATGTATAAAACTTTTCATGGTAATGTGGATGCAAAAGGTATGGGATTATTTATTGTGAAAAACCAGATTGAAGCCCTTGGAGGTAAAATAGAAGTGGAGAGTGCAATTGATAAATTTACCACCTTCAGCGTATTTTTCCCTATGCATACTGCCCTTTAGATACAACACCCAATGACCTTCGCTCCTCATCATCATAACTTTTCTGCAGCCCCGGCCTGCACAACAATGTGCGGGTCTGCAGCCCAGGCAAATGTTCATCCGGTACTGGGCTGGCAGCAGCAAATCCAGGACTTTTTCAGTCATTTATTGGGCAGCTCAGATTTCCCGGCACGATGGCATTGCGGAAACTGGACCGATTTTCACGGTATACTCTATATCACTTCCGATCTGCTGATCTGGCTGGCGTATTTTACCATCCCGGTCTTGCTGTACCGGTTATTGCGTATCAGGAAAGACATCCCCTTTCACCGCATCTTCCTGTTCTTTATAGGGTTTATCCTGCTTTGCGGACTCACACATTTGATTGATGCCCTGATATTCTGGTGGCCTGTCTATCGCTTTAGTGCTTTGGTGCGTTTGTTTACAGCGCTGGTATCGGTCACCACTGTATACCAGTTATATCATATCTTCCCCCAGATTACCCGGCTGCGTTCTATTTCGGAACTGGAACAGGAGATAAAGAAACGCAAACAGGCAGAAGAAGAGTTGGCGGCAAAAGAATTCCTGCTCTTGGAAGCCGGACGTATAGCGGGTGTAGGCGGCTGGGAAATTGACTTAAGGCTTGATAAAAGGGTTTGGTCGGATACAATTTTTGATATCCTGGAAATCCCTTCCGGTCATGATATCCATCAGGATATAGTGAGCACTTATTACCCGGAGCCATATGCAGGTATGCTGGAAAAAGCAGTGTTGGATGCTGTGCAGTGTGGTAAAAAATGGGATATGGAGGTACAGGCACAAACCTTTCAGGGCAAAAGGATCTGGGTAAGACATATTGGAGAACCGGTATTGGACCACATGCAGACCGTTGTTAAACTGAGGGGAATTGTCATGCGGATCGACCAGTATAAAAAACAGGAAATTGAGCTGGTATCTGCCCTGGACGCGGCAAGAGAAAAACAACATCAGCTGGAGAACTTCAGTTACCTGCTTTCACATAATATCAGAAATCACACCAGCAATCTGATGGCCTTAACACAATTGATCTCAGCAGATGACCTGGATACTGAAAACAAGGACCTGTTTGTGAAAACAAAGACCGTCGTGAACGAACTGCAGACCACCGTTGGCGACATCGGCAATATCATCCAGGCGAGGATTTTCCCTGTCCTCTCGCAAACCGTTTCCTTTGATAGTACGATCAGGGAATGCCTGGCAAATCATGAAGCACAAATCATTTCCTGCAAGGCCGGCATTACCCAGTCCATTAACGTTTCAGAAATATCCTTTCCAAAGACCTACCTCACCATGATTATCGATCAGCTTATTGCCAATGCACTGCGCTACCGCAGCCCTGATCGGGAGCTTCAGTTGCAGATCAGAACCTATATGGAAGAGCAGCGCCCGGTTCTGGAGTTTTCAGACAATGGTTTGGGCATCGACCTCGATAAAAACGGATCAAAACTATTCAGCCTCTATTCCACCTTCGGCAATCATCCCGGCGCAAGAGGTGTAGGATTGTACCTGATCAAAGCACAGCTGGAATCACAGGACGCAGGGATAGCAGTGAGCAGCGATCCGGATAAAGGAACACAGTTTAAAATTTATTTTAAATCATAAAACCCGGCTCCCTCAGGTCAGCCATTTTTTTTGCAACCCCAAAAAAAACTGCAATTTCCTTATCTTTATATATATTGAAAACAAATTGGGCCATTTTTTGATTAAGTATTGTAATCAAGTGATTCAACTATGGCGAAACGCATACTTATTATCGAAGATGACCCGGGAATACTCGAACTACTGGAATTGATATTCGAATCAGACGGATACATTGTAGATGCATCACTTACCGGTAAAACCGTAAATGAAATCATGCAGCTCAATCCGGATCTGCTGGTGATGGACGTCCGGATAGCAGGTTATAAGTTGAGGGGAGATGAGATCTGCTCCGAACTGAAGGCCTTCATACCTCCGAACGGCATACCTGTGATGTTATTATCAGCAGAGAGGAATCTGGAAGAAATTGCCAGGGCCTGCCATTCTGATTCGTACATGAAGAAACCATTTGACGTTGATCAGTTGCTCCAGGCTGTCGGTAAGTTTTGGAGCTAGTTGTATGCGATAACTTTTTAATCATATTTAAGTTAATGACACCAGATGAAATCATCAATAATGCGGCAATAGCAGGCTTAGACCAAACCATCCTTTCCAGGGTGCTTGAATCCAGCAACACAGGAATAGTTGTGACAGACAACTTACTTCCTGATAATCCGATTATCTATTGTAACCCGGCATTTGAACAGATTTCCGGATACAAAAGAATTGATGTGATCGGGCATAACTGCCGTTTTTTGCAAGGTAAGGACCGTAATCAAAAGGTCAGAAAAACGGTCTCCGAAGCAATAGCGAACGGGCAGAATTGCGTGGTGGAGATCAGAAACTATTCCAAAGAGGGCAAGCTCTTCTGGAATGAACTCTATATCTCACCGGTAAAAAATGCAGCGGGCGAGATTACGCACTTTGTCGGTATCCAAAATGATGTGAGCAGCCGTAAAAAAGCACAGCTGGAACTGGAGATGATCCAGTCCGAGACGGAGAAGCTTGTGGAAGAGCGCACAAGGATGTACCAGGAAAGTCAGGACTTTATGAAAAGTATCGTGGAGACCCTCAGGGAGAGCCTGCTGGTCCTCGATGAAAACTTTACCATATTAAGTGCGAATACCCACTTCCTGAATACTTTCAAAGTTAGCATTAACGAGACCAAAGGCAGATTGCTTTACGATTTGGGCAATGGGCAGTGGAATATTGCTGAATTGAAACGGATGATGGAAGATATCCTGCCAACGAACAATCCTGTCCTGGATTACGAGGTAGAGCATGATTTTCCTCACATTGGCAAAAAGCTCATGTTATTAAATGCCCACCGTGTGGAACTTGAGGGACAATATAAAAACTGGATATTGCTTGCGATAGAAGACATCACAGAGCGTCATGCGGTACAGCAACGCAAGGATGATTTCCTGTCCATCGCCAGTCATGAACTTAAAACCCCGCTGACAACTGTAGTTGGTTACCTGCAATTGATGAAAAGACTCATGCCTGCAGAAGCCGATGACAAATTTAAGTCGATCGTTGAGAAAACAGAAAGATATGTACACCGCCTCAACCATTTACTTTCAGATTTACTGGATGTATCCAGGATTCAAACCGGAAATATCGAGCTCCATAAGGAGCCCTTTGATTTCGACAGGATGCTGGTCGAAACCATAGATGGGATCAAGGCCGCCACTCCACACCGCGAAATCATATTACATGGAAAAGCCGCATGCGAGTGTACCGGAGATGAGTCACATATCATCCAGGTGGTCTCCAATCTGCTCAGCAATGCGCTGAAATATTCACCAGATAATTCTCCTGTTACTGTACAGGTTTCAAAGATCAGCGAGGTCATCAAGTTGTCAGTGACTGATCAGGGCCTGGGTATCCATGAGGCCGATTATGCAAAGATCTTTGATCGTTTTTACCGGGTAACAGAAGTGCAGCGCCACTATGCCGGAATGGGAATTGGCCTGTACATTTGTCAGCAGATCATTTTAAACCATGGAGGCACTATCTGGGTCGAAAGTAAAAGGAATGTAGGATCAACATTTAGTTTTACATTGCCTGTGCAAGATTAATTATAAGCGTATATATATTTAATGAAAGATAAGAAAATATTAGTTTGTGATGATGACCATGGCATTCTTGAAATGCTTGAAATGGTCCTGGAAGAAGATGGTTATCAGGTGGTCACCGAAGCCAAAAGTATCAATGCGCTGAATAGGATAGCAGAAGAGTCACCAGATCTTATTCTTTTGGATATCTGGATGCCTGTCATTACGGGCGATCAGATCTTAAGCCAGCTGCGGTCTGATGATGAAAGATCGGGCATACCGGTATTGATGTATTCTGCGAGCACAGATGGGAAACTTATTGCTGAAAAACATGGGGCAGACAGTTTCATTGCCAAGCCATTTGATCTGGAAGATCTACTCAGCAAAGTATCTGGTTTGCTTGTTCAATCATCATGACAAACCTTCCGCCAACAGATAGTGGTCATTGATGAAGAGGACGAGTGCTGGAAATTCAAAGAATTGGTCATCAGGACCAGTGATAAATAAATTTTGAGTTTTAGCCGCTTTGCATATATTTGCTTCTTACGCCAACTCAATGGAAGAAAACGCTAAGAACTCAAGTAAGCACGAAAAAATTAATTTTGGTCATGAAAAATTAAAGATCTTTTTTGTTACTCATCTGGATAAAATATATGCTGCAAAATCCCATTTAATTAAACATCTTCCTCTCCTTATCGATCATATTCATTTAAGCGACCTTCAATCTGCGATCCAGGAAACGTTGGATAATGTGGGCAAGCAGCTGGCAAGAATGGAAATTATTTATAGTATCCTGGATTCAGAAATAGGTAAAGGTAACTTTACAGGCTTAGCCGGGCTGGTAGATGATGCATTCGCAGATATCGCTAATTACGCTTCAGATCCGGAGCTCAGGGATCTCTCCATTGTCTTCTATATGCAAAACATAGAAAGCATGGAAGCAGCATCCTTTAAGATATTGCAGATGGCGGCTGTTAAATTGAAAAACAAACAAATCCAGCAGCTCATTGCTGAAAACTATATGGAGGCCAAGTCAGACCGAACCTTGCTCCTGCTCATTACAGCTAAATATATGATCGCAAAATAACAAACTGGATACATATCAGGGAAAACAGTATGGTTGCTATGAATTTGCCCTCAGCACAAAACGTGCAATTACTTCCTCATATATAGACATTTATCAGCAGTCGCGAAAATAGAATTGAATGCTTCCTGACATTCATTTCTGATTTCTTCCTGTAATTCAGGATCTAAAAACAAAGTTATTTCGTGGTTTTCATTGTATTTATACCGGTAAAAATTATAAATCTTATCGGGCGATAAACCGGTTACAGGGTTAATACGGGAATAAAACCATGCTTCATGGCTATCCTGTATTTCATAAAGGATCGTT
>Ga0163161_10004046_pt1 | contig 10255 bp, 9 predicted proteins | sample S45metaG_FD_129847 | JGI IMG/M metagenome (GOLD analysis project Ga0163161, IMG submission 129847) | Switchgrass rhizosphere microbial communities from Kellogg Biological Station, Michigan, USA - S4-5 metaG | ecosystem: Host-associated > Plants > Roots > Rhizosphere > Soil | place: USA: Michigan... | reverse complement strand
TTTTTGCGCGCTGACATTTTTAAGGAAAAACAGTAGTAGAAGAGTAAAGGGGATTCTGAGGTTGCTGATCATGGATCTGTTCAAAGTATTTAGATAAACTTAGCTGCCCAAACATATTAAATATTTCTAAACGGACATTTATATTTTGGTTATTTTTCAATGTACAGGCTCAGTATGGATCAGTTAAAGGTTTGACGGAAAGCCAAAGGAGAGAGGTTCGTTTTTCTTTTGAACAATTTATTAAAGGATTGTGGATGTTCAAAGCCCAGATGGTAAGCGATTTCTGCAACGGAGATGGTACTGAGGGATAAGTATTCCTTTGCTTTTTCGATCAGCCTTTCCTGTATGTGCTGTTGTGCACTCTGACCGGTAAGGGAACGCAGGAGATCACTTAGGTAATGTGGCGAAAGACTCAGCTGATGAGCCAGGAACTCTACTGTAGGCAGTCCGGTCTTTAATGTTTGTTTCTCATCAAGATAGCTGCTTAATAAATGTTCCATTTTTGAGAGGATATCATGGTGAACAGCTTTTCTGGTGAGGAACTGCCTTTCATAAAAACGGTTACTGTGCTTTAACAGGAGATCGATCTGGGACAGAATAATGTCCTGCGTATGCTTGTCAATATGCTGATATTCCTCATCGATCTTTAAAAAAATATCTTCAATGTTCTTTTCCTCCTTTTCCGAAAGATGCAGTGCTTCGTTGATGGCATAGGAGAAGAAGCCATAAGTTCTGATGCTCGCCGCAAGAGGGTGTTTGTACAGAAAATCAGGGTGGATCAGCAGAGCATAGCCCGATGCGGGGTTCAATATATCCGACTGCGATTCATCAAGCGACATCACTTGTCTGGGAGAAATAAAGGTCATCACTCCCTTATCATAGTCGTAATATCCCTGACCGTATTTTGTTTTACCGGCAACATTTCTTTTCAGCGATATGCAGTAAAAATTTACCGAGAAGTTTTTCCATATGGCCGGATCTGTAAAACGGATATCAGAAATGCGTATCACGCTCACCAGCGGATGTAAAGGCGCAGGTAAGGACAGCAGCCGGTGTTTTTCTGATATGGAATCGATAGTCTTCATTTTCAAAATGATACAAAGTTACAACAGGCAATCGGATAATCAAGCCATTGCCTGTTTTTAATCCTTAACCCAGGAACTGCTGCCTGATCTCTTTCCTGAAATCTTCGGCACCAAGTGCTACACGACGTGCATACATCGCTTCAGCATCTTCGCCTGCCAGATAGCGGATCTGATCTTTACCATCAATAGCAGCCTCGTAAACTACCTCTGCAAGTTGTTCTGCTGGTATGGCCAGGTGCATCATGGCATCGGTCATGGAGAAGAGTTTATCTTCCAGCTCCTGATAAGCCGGGTGTACGCTTTTGTCTAGCGACCTGTTTAAAAAATCCGTTGCAACGGCCCCCGGAGCAATGGTCTTGATGCCAATATTGTGCGAATACAATTCAAACGACATACTTTCAGACCAGCCTTCTATTCCGAACTTGGTGGCGTGGTAGATAGAATGCATGGGAAAGCCCATGAACCCACCCATAGAAGTGGTACTGATAAATAATCCGCTTTTTTTTGCTCTGAAATGCGGAATAAAAGCTTGTGTTACCCGTATTACGCCCAGCAGATTGGTGTTGATTTCCCTCAATATCTGCTCATCGCTGAGCGCTTCCAAAGCACCCATCAGTCCATAACCTGCATTGTTGAATACCACATCTACCGGATGGATAGCTGTCGCTTTTTCAACGGCACTGTTGATCTGCGCCAGGCTGGTTACATCCAGGGGTAAAAGCGTGACCCGATCAAGTTTGTTCAGTTCGGTTTCTTTTTCAGGATTGCGCATCGTTGCAATAACATTCCAGCCTCTGGATTGGAACAGCCTGGCAGTAGCTTTACCCATACCTGCTGAGGCTCCTGTTATAAAAATAGTTTTGTTCATCTGTTGAATGATATATATAATGCAAATTTGAATACATTGGCGCAGGAATGTGTTTCCAAATCGTGTATTATTGTATCTCAACTGCAGGTGTTGATCAATAATTTTGGATAACTAAGGCTTAGCTATTCGTTATTACTGTAATATTTTTAATACTATAGCATTGTCAATCATGTAATTTTGATCTTTGAGAAAGTTAAACTGATTTATGAAATCTATAAAGCTGATTAAGATACTTTTTCTCATTGCAGGTGTAATGCTAAGCGTTAAGCCCGTAATAGGTTTTGGTATTATTCATCATGCTAAATCCAACGATGCTGAAGTAAACACCTGGTTACTGCAAAAGCTTTTCAGTAAACGGAAACAGGATTACCTCGAAGATGATCTCGCCCAGATTATTGCTATCCAGCAAAGACTAAGCGATGGAGGTCTTGATCTGATCAGTAAGTTTTGCTACATACTTATAGAAAGACTTTTTGCTCCGATTAGCTCATTGCACCTATTTAACAATAGATTTCTCACACAGTTGTCTTCAAGGTTACTCCCGGAAAGAGATCTCTATCTTCCCCTCGGAAAGTTAACAATTTAAGAAAAATACATTGACTCTCTAACGTGTGCCAGTACGATGCGGCAGGCGGGGTTTATGTTATTCTCTTCAAATTTTAACACATGATTATCCTTAAAAAGTTATCAGGTGTCATTGGATTAGTCCTGCTCACACAAGTGTTATCTGCACAGGTGCAGGATCACACCTTGTCTGTAGCCGATTTGGTCTCCAGTGTCACTTTACAAGCACCATCATTAATTGCAGATTCTGCCGCTGTCAGTATTCGGCAATCTCTCGCAAAAGAAACCAGATATAACTGGTTGCCGGGTATTAAAATAAATTACCAGGCAGACCTTGGTACCAATAATAATGTACCGGGCGCATATTTCGGTTTTGGAATTGTTCCATCCAATACAGGCGGGGTCAGGGCTGCCAATGATCCATCAAATGCAATTTCCAACCTTGGGGTTGCCACATTGGACTGGGAAATTTACAATTTCGGTTTGTTTAAGACTCAGAACGAGGCGGCTGCTGCAGATGTCAGGGTTGAAAAGCGACAGTTCCAATTATCAAAGTATCAGTTGCAAACATCTGCTATAGAGGGCTACCTGCAATTGTTTCAATATCAGAACCTGGTAGTGATACAGCAGGAAAATATCACGAGGAACCAGCAGATCCGCTCATCTATCCAGGCCCTGGCTAAAAGTGGGATTATTGCCGGTGTAGATACTAGCATTGCCGAAGCAGAACTATCCAAGTCGAGATTGACCTTGCTTGAGCTGAACAATAAGTACAAACAGTTGCAATTGCAACTGGCTGCGATCAGTGGCATTGATGCCGGTAAGATTATAGCTGACAGCACTATATCAGCACGTCTGATTTCATTGTCCTTACAAATGCCCGGAAAGGAAACTACGCCTTCCCATCCGCTGCTCAATTACTATCAGTCGCGCTATGAAAATAGCCTTCAGAAAGAAAAGGTAATCCGTAAATCTAACTTACCCAAGCTGATGCTGGAAGGGGCGGTATGGGGCAGAGGTTCTTCTATCAACCAGAATAGCGAATTTGGCGCATTAAACAATGGCTGGGGTTTGAGCAGGACAAATTACCTGGTAGGCCTGGGTATCAGCTTTAATATCACAGATATCAAAAGGCAGCAGTTGCGGCTCAATACGCAAAGGAGCACGTCCTCCTATGAGCAGAACCGTTTAACAGAACAGGCAGTTAATCTGGATACACAAATCAAACAGGCAGATGCTGAGCTACAAACCGCCATCGCGCGGCTGAACGAAATTCCGCACCAGCTTTCAGCATCGCGGGCTGCTTACCGGCAGAAGTTCTCGCTGTATAAGAACGGATTGATCAACATCATTGAGCTCAACATCGCCCTCAATCTGCTGTACCGTGCAGAAGCAGATTTTGCCATTGCTAAATACACATTATGCCGCGCTGTATTCCAAAAAGCGATTACACGCAATCAGGTGGGTCTGGTTTTAAATTCATTAAAATAATTTTATGTCACTGGTCACCTCCGCATTAAAAAGGCCGATAACTACAGTAGTTGTCACCTTTAGTTTACTGATATTCTCTGTATTGAGTGTATTAAAGATCCCGATAGATATATTTCCACAATTAAATCAGCCCACCATCTACGTCATAGAATCCTATGGGGGAATGTCTCCCAAACAGATGGAAGGATTTTTCTCTACCCGTTTGCAGGATCAGTTTCTCTATGTAAATGGGGTGAAAAATATTACTACCAAAAACATACAGGGTTTAACGATGCTTAAACTTAGCTTTTACGAGAGCACCAATATGGCCGAAGCTTCTGCCCAGGTGGCATTACAGGTAAACAGGGCGATGAAATTTTTTCCTCCGGGGGCGCTGCCTCCGCAGGTGGTAAGGTTCGATGCTTCTTCACTGCCGGTAGGCCAGCTGGTCTTATCTGGTAAAAGCCGTAGCCTAAAGGAAATCTATGATATGGCAGCTACCAGGATTCGGCCGATGTTTTCTGCCGTTGCAGGCCTTTCTGCGCCGCCACCATTTGGCGCAAATTCACGCACGATCACGATAAGTGTAAACCCTGATAAATTGAGAAGTTACAGCATTACACCTGATGAAGTGGTAGAGGCCCTGGCCAAATACAATGTCATGTCGCCATCAGGCAACTTACGTCTTGGAGACAATATGTTTGTGACCACCCTTAATTCATTGGTTCAAAAAGTTGAAGAATTTGGCAATATTCCTGTAACAATGAAAGATGGTGTACCGGTATTGGTAAAGGACGTTGCACGGGTAGCTGATGCCGCAGACATCACTGTAGATTATGCGCTGATCAATGGAAAGCGATCAGTATACATCCCGGTAGTAAAAACAGCTGATGCCTCAACCTGGGAGGTTGTAAAACAGTTGAAAAGCAAAATCCCTGAAATGCAGAGCCTTTTACCGGATGATGTTAAAATCTCCTATGAATTTGACCAGTCTGTTTTTGTCGTTAACGCTGTGGAAAGCTTGGTAACAGAAGGTACATTGGGAGCCATTCTTACTGGTCTGATGGTATTGCTATTTCTAAGGGACTGGCGCAGCAGCCTGATCGTGGTCATCACCATTCCGGTATCGATTCTTATTGGGGTCTTGTTGCTGGGTATGTTTGGTCAGACGATCAATATCATGACCCTGAGTGGGCTCGCCTTAGCTATCGGAATTCTGGTAGACCAGGCTACTGTAACGATAGAAAATGTTCACCAGCATCTGGAAATGGGTAAAAGTAAAAGGGTAGCTATCTATGATGCATGCGAGGAGATCGCCTTTCCGCTCATGCTGATTTTGCTTTGTATCCTGGCGGTGTTTGCACCATCGTTTATGATGAATGGTATTCCTAAAGCGATGTTCCTGCCGTTATCGCTGTCTATTGGATTTACGATGATTGTTTCCTTTGTGATTGCTCAAACACTGGTGCCAATACTTTGTAACTGGCTGATCAAAGCAGAACACTACCAGCATGATCAGGATACTGATAGGCATGCACATGCAGGCGAAGCACTGGATGCTGCTGAAATCAATCAGATTAAGAGTCACTTGCGGGAGGAAGAGGAACATCCTGAAAAAAACGACCTCTTTGAACGCGTCAAACTCGGCTATATGCGCATCATTGAGCGCCTGATGGGTGTCAGAAAGATTACGGTACCAGTGTATCTGATTGGAGTCATTGCTCTTGCCGGACTTTGTTTTGTGATCATTGGAAAGGATATGATGCCTAAGGTGAACAACGGTCAGTTCCAGCTGAGAATTAAAATGCCTGATGGAACCAGGCTGGAACGCACAGAGGATGCGATGAAAAAGGTATTGCAGATCATTGATCAAACGGTAAACCATAAGGTGGCTATCAGTTCTGCCTATGTTGGGATTATTCCAAGCAGCTACGGTACAAGTAATCTGTATATTTTTAACACAGGTACCCATGAGGCCGTTGTTCAGGTTAACCTGGATGCAGAATATAAGGTGAATATGGATGAACTTAAAGATGCCTTACGTAAGAACATCAACTACGCTATACCAGAATTAAGGCTCAATTTTGAGCCCATTGATATGACCGAGAAAATCATGAGTCAGGGTGCAGCAACACCAATTGAGGTACGTGTTGCGGGCAAAGACATGGACCAGATTACGGATTATGCAAAAAAAATAGTGGGGAAACTGAAAACCATTAGTTACCTGAGAGATGTGCAGATTGCACAGCCACTGAGAATGCCGGTAGTATCTATCAAGATTGACCGTTTTAAGGCGGCACAGTTTGGCTTAAACCTCGAAGATATTTCCCGATCGGTAACGGCAAGTACATCTTCAAGCAGGTTTACCCAAAAAAATCAATGGCTGGATGAAAAGTCGGCCTATACCTACCAGGTGCAGGTACAGGTACCTGAATATGTCATGAATACGATGGATGAGCTGCGTGAGATTCCGCTGGTGAGTGGAAAGACCAGCCCGGTATTGGGTGATATAGCCCAATTTACTACCACCTATGCTCCCGGGGAGTATGACCGTACCGGTCCAAGAAGATTTTTAACAGTAAGTGCAAATATCAACAAAATGGATTTGGGCAGGGCCACCAAAGACGTAACAGAGGCGGTAAACAGTCTGGGCAAACCAGCAAAGGGATTGCTTGTTGATATCAAAGGTATGTCTACCTTACTGACTGAAACGCTGGCAAGTTTACAGAATGGCTTAATGTATGCCATCCTGGTGATCTTCCTGCTGCTGGCTGCCAATTATCAATCCTTTAAACTCTCTTTAACGGTATTGTCTACCGTTCCTGCGGTCATCTTAGGTTCGCTGACTGCCCTGCTGCTCACGGGTGCCACATTAAATTTGCAGTCGTATATGGGAATGATCATGTCAACAGGGGTATCTGTTGCCAATGCGATCCTGATTGTAACCAATGCCGAGAAGTTACGATTGGAGTATCACGATGCTAAAAAATCGGCGATTATCAGTGCTTCTGTACGGTTAAGACCTATTCTGATGACCAGCTTGGCCATGATTGCCGGCATGATCCCGATGGCCTCAGGAATGGGCGAAGCCGGCGAACAAACCGCCCCATTGGGTGTCGCCGTAATCGGTGGGTTATTTGCCTCTACCTTAGCCGCTTTATTTATTCTGCCACAGGTTTTTGCTGGGATACAGCGTAAAACAACTTATGAATCACCTTCTTTAATGCCTGATCACAATGAAAACACGAAATAAATTCACAAAAAATGTTATCCAAAGATGGATCGCCTCAATAATTCTTATGGCCTGCATCAGTGCATGTACCAGTAAAGAATCTCCCAAAGACATCTCAGGTAAGTCTGCTGCCATCAATAGCGGATATGATATCGGTACCATCACACAAAAAGGACTTGCGTCAGAAGTGCGTTTACCAGGACAGTTGAAACCTTTTGATGAGGTGGCCATCTATCCAAAAGCAAACGGTTTTGTCAAAAAAGTATATGTAGACCGTGGAAGCGAAGTTAAAAAAGGGCAGTTACTGATAGAACTTGAAGCACCCGAGGTGGAGTCGCAACTGAAAGCCGCACAGGCGCAGTATTTACAGGCGCAGGAAGTAGCCCGTGCCAGTGAAGACAAATACCGGCGTTTGAAGGATGCTGCAAAAGAAGCTGGTGCAGTATCCTCTTTGGATCTGGATAATGCACTATCCAAAATGCGTGGCGACCAGGCCGTCGCTGCTTCTCAAAAGGCAAATGTAACGTCGGTGAGCAGTATGCAAGGTTATTTAACCATCAGAGCTCCTTTTGATGGCGTAGTCATCCAGCGCAACGTATCGCCGGGTGCGCTGTCCGGTGCCGCCAGGGCAAGCCAGCCGCTTTTAATTCTTCAGCATTTACAAAAACTTCGGCTGGAGGTTTATATTCCGGAGGCTTATGTAGAAAAAGTAAATCTAAAAGAACCGGTGTATGTCAATTTTACGGCCATTCCAGGCTTGAACCGGAAGGCGATGATCAGCCGTTCTGCTAATTCACTAGGTGATGGCAGATCCGAAGCTATAGAAATTGATATTAACAATGCTGACCTGGTACTTAAACCAGGTATGTACGGAGAAGTTAAAATTCCTTTAATGACAGCAGCCCAATCTCTTTTAGTACCCAATCATACCATAGTCAGGTCTACAGAAAATCAATATGTGATTAAGGTGGTGGATCATAAAGCAGTTCTGACACCCATTAAAGAAGGCTTAGTAGGGACAGACTCAACAGAGATTGTTGGGGATATCAAACCAGGTGATAAAATTATATTGCATGCCACAGATGAAATTAAAGAAGGTATTCCTGTAAAATAGGAGTAAATGCTAGCACTGTAACCCCTCAATCGTTACAAAAATGATTGAGGGATTTTTATCATGATGCGGTAATAAAGGTAGAGGCTTACGCTTTGATTTAACAATGGAGACATTGACCCATCAGGACTTAGAAGAAACATTTAAATTTTTGAATTAAACTTAAAACTAAATATTAACCCTGGTGTTGTATTTGTTTCATTAAAATGGCGAAGATATTTGTCCTTGAGGACGACAAAGATATAAGGGAAGTTTTGGAATGGATTTTAGAATCCGAGAATTATGAAGTATTGTCTTTCAATACTCTCAATGACTTTATGATCAGAGATAGACGAGATCTCCCAGACCTTTTTATCCTTGATGTCAGGTTGCCTGATGGATCTGGTCTGGAAGTTTGTAAACAGTTGCGAAACGAATGTGCAGATAGTTCTATACCTATTCTTATAATGAGTGCTCACGCCAACATGCAACAGGTGCAAAGCGGATGCAATGCTGATGGCTTCATTCAGAAACCCTTTGAGCTAAATCACTTTCTAAACATAATTAGAATGCAATTAAGTTCATCATCTTCGGTTGCGGGCGACCCTTAAACTGTGTTAAAGAAAGTACCAGAGAAAGGCATGGAGAAGTTCCCGCTTTTATTGCAAAAGATCGAGAATAGTTTGTTGAAGATTAAGGGTATAATAGTTGATCTCACCGACTCAAGGAAAGAAAATCATCATTATAGAACGGTTGAAGAACTTTTGGATATTGAACAAATACTTGAAGATGTTAGACTTACCCTTGCACCACAAATATTGGAATCTAAGGCGAAGATTAGATGTGAGATTTCTCAATCAGAGATTGTTTTCGTCCGCCGCAAGCTCCGAAGTGTTGTTTACAATCTCATTAGTAACTCTATTAAGTATCGACATGGCGATCGTGTGCCAGAAATCATTGTAAAAACATTCTGTGAAGACGATTATATTGTAATCACTGTATCAGATAATGGCAGGGGAATAGCAGAAGATCATTTGGAAAAGGTGTTCACTAAATATGAGCGTATTTCGATCGATGTAGAAGGCACAGGTGTGGGACTCCATTTAGTTAGAGAAATTGTTAACCTATCCGGCGGGAAGATTGTGGTTGAAAGTGAGATTGACAAGGGTACCACTTTTAAAGTTTACTTCAAAAACGAAAACCTTAAAACTAATATTGGCACAGGATCTTAGTCTAAATGTCCGCCAAGATCAGATTCCCTTGTGTTGTCTGATAAAGTCGTGACAAATTATATTTAATTTTAATCTTTGTAATTGAATTTTATTTTTCTTTCTAAACTTTCTAGGAAGACGTTTATAATTGCTATAGCACAGAGCTGTAAATTCTTGGACAGTTAGAGGTGGAGTAGGTATCACCGTGTAATCATAACTTCTCATGGTTGTAGAACGCGATTACAACACAATTGTTACATAATGTTGTACAAGTAGCAGTATTCATTACTACCTTAAGTTGTATCACTATTAAGAATAATTATATACCCTAAATGATCAAAAGATAATATTAATTATCTGCGTACCAGAATCATTGAATACTATAGATTTATAGTTAGGTAAGCTAGGTTGAAGCTTTATATTCAAACTATTTGTATCGATTAAACGATAATCGTTCTCAGAGATTTGAAACTTCCTTAATATATATGCCGTGGCCACCTCCGTGGGAGTATACCCCTCCGATACTATTTTCAATTTGACCTCTTGAGTCATGCTGGCTACAATTTCAGCTTTATGTAATAAAGATTCTTGACGCTCAGATTCATATTTGTTTTCCTGATTCATAATTGAGGCGTTATGATGTTTGATAATGTATTATAACATGTAGAAATGTTTGTTGTAATGATGAAGTTAAGCATATCTTTAGAAATAATACTATACTGATTAGTGTACATT
>Ga0163161_10004045_pt1 | contig 10257 bp, 10 predicted proteins | sample S45metaG_FD_129847 | JGI IMG/M metagenome (GOLD analysis project Ga0163161, IMG submission 129847) | Switchgrass rhizosphere microbial communities from Kellogg Biological Station, Michigan, USA - S4-5 metaG | ecosystem: Host-associated > Plants > Roots > Rhizosphere > Soil | place: USA... | reverse complement strand
GGGTGTCGAGCTCGACCGACGCGTAGCGAAGAAGGGCAAATTCAAACAAGTGCTGCCCCGCCATGGGCGTGTTGCAGAAGAGCAAGTCGGCGGCGCGATCCTCATGCGGTCCCAGCGCTATACCTGCCCATTCGTTTCGTTGGCTGATCGACGCTCGCCACAGGATCGCAAGCATTGCCCGAGCAAAGCGCTCTCCATCAAAGGTATCATGAATGAAGAGCCTGCCAGTGGGTTCGCTCCGTCCGGGCTGCAAGCCCGCGCAGAAAGCGATGGCATATTCGTCATAGGTGCCAAGCCGCCTGTCGCACGGCGCGCAAAGGATCGCAGTATCGAACGGTCCGTTAGGTTGATTGGCAGGCTTAGAGCCATCAGCTCGCACCGCGCGATTGTGGCCGCCCGGACCGCTCAACGCGCGCGCAAAACCCTGCGGTACGATATGTGCTCGGCAAAGGTCGGTTGCCGTGCAGGTCGGGGCTTGGCAGACTTGGCCGTTGGTACTGTTCATCCGCCGCTCGCCGGTCGGCTGACCATAGTGACGTTCTTCGGATCTATGACGACATTGGCGCCATGCGTCGTCGCCATTTCGGCTCCATATTCGTCGAGATCTACCACAGCGGGTCGAACATCGAGCAGCGTGAAGCCGGTTGATTTGAAGGCATTCGATCGCTCACCGCCGCGCTCCAGCACGACTTTGGTCGCGAACGTGATGCCGCGCCCTGCAAATTCCACTGTGTTGAAATAGATCGCTTCGAGCCGCTCCTCATTAGTGACGCCGCCGATCGCATCGAATTCGAAGCACGCCGCAGACTGCGCATTGAACATAATGTCGAGCGACATCTGCATAGCGAGAGCCCCCCAGATATCCTCAAGGCTGAAGGGTTGAGAGTTTACAATCCCGGCTATCTCGAGCGCCTTTCGGAAGCGCTCAACAAATTCGAGGAGACGAGGAAGATCGTCGAGATAGGGGCCGTCCAGCCCCTCGGGCGTAGGTATGCCGGGTATTCGCGCGCCGCGGAATTCAAGCTCTACGGTAGCATCGCCACTCGCAAGATAGGTCAGAGCGCGCAGCAACGGGATCCAGGTCGCAAGATCATGCTGGTCCGTGTTGAAGTTGCCGACGCTCTCGAGGTGGAAGTTGCCCTCGAAGAAAAGGAGGTTGAGGGCAGGATGCCGGATCGAGAGCATGGGACCGCCTTGGACCGGGAACGGAACAGCAGTCTCGCACTCGAAGACGGCGGCCGGCGTTAGCGGGCCGGCGCGCACAATAATCGTGCAGGGGCCGATGGTCGGCAGGTCGATCGGGAATTCTTCCACGCCTTCGAGAAGCGTGCCCTTATAGGGTACGCGTATGCCGAAACGGCGGTCATAGGCCTGAAGCTGAACAGGCTTGAGCGGCACCTGGCCCGAGATGATCTTGAGGAAGTGATCTTGGTCCTCGATCCAGATCAGCGCGTCGCCCTCCAGCCTCTCCCCATCCTCATAGCCAAGAGTGGCAAGCTGATGGCGCTTCGTCTCGACATAGGCATCAACATCGGCGGGACAGATCGCAGTCAGCGCTTGGCGCAGACCATCGGCGTCGGGCTTGAACTTTCGCCCTTTGCGATAGTCGAAGGACATCCAGATATGGTTGATGTCGGTGCGTCCATCGGCCTCGGCGACCCGCAAGCGGCGCAGGATCTTGGCCAGATCCTTGTCGAGCAGGTGAAGAACAAAGCCCATCAACTCGGTGCCGTCGGGACGCATCCGAAAGACGATGATTGCCGCGGGCCCGCGATCCTTTGCGAGGCGTTCCATCGCGGATAGCCGGGCACGCACTGATCCGCTCTCGCCCGCCGTGCATTTGAGTTGCACCATGCAGGCGCGCGGGTCGCGCTGATCGAGCGTCTCGTCCGCTGACGTCTCCATCGGGAACTCGACCCGAAAGTCCCAACCCGCCCTGTCACGGCTAGTTCGGCTGCAGATTAGCTTGGCCTGAGCGCACAGCTTGGCGAACAAATTCTCACCGGCTTCACCGAGTTCGTCAGGAGTCAGGGCATTGGCCATGGATCGTCAGTTCCGGTTGAGGCCCATCTCGCGGCTCTGGAGCTTCCGCTTCCAGAGCTGCTCGACCGCAATAATCTCGTCATAGCTCGCGGACGAGCCGCTCACTTCCAGGATGCTGACCTGATAGTCACTCGGCTCGCTGCTCTTGAGTCCGATATTGGCGCCATGGCTATCCTGAGCGTAGCTCTGCCAGCGTCCGAAAAAGCTTCCGTCGCTCGTCGCCGATCCGACATATCGCTCCCTGGTTTTGGCCGATGTGAGCAGATAGACTCCACGCGCAGCACGCAGGGCCGAAACCCAAGTCGCAGGCAAGGATTGGACTTCGGACACGTTCGCGACGAAATGGGTATAGCCTGGAAAGGCGTCCTCCTGAAACGTGCGGGTCAGCTCGGCGAGCGGCTTATTCTGCCTATCCGGGCGCTGTACCCAGGATCGCGTCCCCGCGCCCCACTCGATCCAGAGCCGACCGATATAGTCGGCGAGTGCGTCAATGCGGGCAGTCTCGTAAGTGTCGAGAGCGTCCTGAGTGAGATGAACCGCTGAGACCCCACGGAGGGGATCGATCCACGATGGGTCTGCGATGCCGCTGCGTCCGGCGGAGTAGATACCAACGAACAGCGTCCCCCCGGTTGGCGGTGCGACGAAGCTCGCCCAGAAGGGCGCCGCGAGCCCGGCGCGGTTTCCCGCCGTCTGGACGCTTTGATACTCCTCGAATGCCGGGAGATCGTCGCGCCACAGGAGATAGGGTGTTCGGCCATTCGGCGTCTTGGTCTGGTGGCGGAGCAGCCGCACCTTGCCGGCCTCGAAGCCCGCCTGCTCCAGCAAATCGGTGAAGCGCAGCATCAAAAGCCCCGGATCTGCTGGACGAGCGTCGGCCTGGGTGGCTGGGTCACTCCAAACACGGCCGCGATCTCGCCCCAGGCAGTGTCGAGCGCGCTAAGACGCTCCTCTTCGCCGAGACCGTTCAAGCTGAACTGCGCCTGGGCGCTCGGCTCAAGAGCGATGGGTCGTCCGCCCCAGCGGGTGTCCGAAATCCAGTGGAGCCCCTCCAGGCCCGTCGCGCCGATCATGACGTCATAGGGGCCCTTCGCCCCCTGAGCCTGGAGGACGCTCAAATTTCCATCGAGAAAATCGTTGATGTGCGAAATGAGCGCGTCAGCGAAGAACAGGGCTCGATCCTCATGGTCCGCAATGAAGGGATCGATGCCCCAGAGTTCGCCCGTGCTGCGAAATTGCATCACGCAATTGGTGAGCGGGCGCTCGCCGGATGCGCGCAGGCTCCCGCTGTAGACGATGAACCCGCCTCTTGCGGCGCCCCAGCTGTAGCCTTGGGTCGGACCCATGATCTGAGGTCGCACTCCGTCATGGATTGTCTCGCGCGGCGCGATCCAGTGGCGCGGCTTGATCCGCACATAACCGTAGGGGCCAGGGGCCAGAGTCTTGGTACAGGGCGAGCCATCTTCGTTGATCGTGAGCGGCTTTGCGGGATCGAACCATAGGGCCGGATCGGCAGGATGGGCTTCCTGCCATGCTGACACACCCTGCTCCGACAGGGCCGGAGTCGCTACCGCGATCGACGCGCGGAGCGCCTCGCGCAACGCATAGCGGAGCTTTTCGCGCTCAATACGTAGTTCCGCCGTCTCGGCGCGTTCCGGCAAGTGGAAACTCATCGGACCACGCCGACCACGCATGTCGAACGGAAGCTGCTCGATCGTCGCACCCGGATAGGCCGTATTCCACACCGTGATCACGCGCTCGAGTCCGATCGCTCGCTTCGCATAGCCGAGTTCGATCAGAACATTCGGATTGGCCAGGGCCTTTCCGCTGGCTGCGATGGCGACAGGTGTGACATCGCCAACGAACACCTTGGCCGCCTCGATTTTGGCGAGGATGGTGGTAACGATATCAGGCGATCCGGCGACGCCTTTCGTGTCCGAGGTCAGCTCATGGCGCTCCTCCAGCTCAGCATCGAGATCATCAATAGCCAGCGCGAGAGCATCGCGGATCAAATTGCGCGTGACGCGAGGCTCGAGATCACTTTGCCATGACCAGAAGATTGTGCTCATTGCCCCTGCGCGCCCTCCGCTGCGACGTTTATATAGTGCGGAACACGCCAAATTATAGCGATACGCCCTCTGTAGTCGCCAAATGTGAAGCGTCATCGATTCGAATGCAATGTTCAGATTTTGCTCTGATCCAAAGCGATAGCCCGGCTAGCCGAACGCAACCACAAGTTCAGCCTGCGGAACGCCGAAGCTCGATTTGCATGGCTGAGCTAAACCGGATCTCGTCTTTAGGCAGGATCATAGAGTTGCGGAGCGCGCCCGCTGAATGACAGTTTGGCGAGAGTAACGCCGTAAGCCGACCGTCGCGAAAGTCCCCGTCCAAGCCGCCGTTCCCGAATCTCGCAGCGGCGAAGCGAACGTCGGCTTTCCCGGGGCGGCTGCCGGTAAGCCGACTGTCGCGAATGTCCCCAGGTCTGCCGGTCACCCATCGCCCCCTGGCGACCCGAACTGGCGCGCCTCTAGGATGCAGCTCCCCCTAAACGCAGACCTGCCTTTGTGATCGTGTTGGCCTACCCTTGAAACAAGAAGGCGACCAACCAAATAGAAGCTGTCGTTCCATCCCCCTTTGGAACGGCACCTCCCTGAACCTGGCCCCGCCGTGAGCATGCTCCGGCGGGGATATTTTTCCGAACAAGGTCCGGCTGTCATTCGCGGCACCGGATATCTTACTGCCGCCTGTTTCGAGCGATGAGCTCCCGCAAGCTGTCTACCGGTATGAGTGTCGACGCGCCGATCTTCACGATGCCGATGTCGCCGGACTGTATCAGTTCATACAGCTTGGACCGGCCGATCCCTGTCATGCGCACCGCTTCCGGGATACGAACCGTAAGATTGTGAGTCCTGTCGATCCGCCGAGCCTCATCAGTCTCCACAGGAGGAATTTGCGTCTTTCGGCGCGTCTTGATGATGTGAACCATGTGATGGTCATCCTGCTAAATAAGGGGTAACCGGATCGATCCGGTGACTAGGCGAAGATGTCATTTCGAGGAAAAGAATGTCGCTCGGCCCTTCCCCGAGAAAGGAAGGCGCTTTCCAGCTCACCCCTCTTCGAGCAGACCATGATCCCGCAGGACCGCTTTCGCGCAGTCCATCCCCAGTTCGAGCGTCTCCGGCGATCGCCGGGCTAGATCAACGTGGATAAGTTCCCGCATCTGGAGGACGGCGACAAGCAACTCCTCGCCCGGCGTGCGCAACATCCTGAACGTGGTTTCCGGCAGTGCGAGCTTCCTGAGCATGAGCCGGATCATGGAAGCGCAGGGCATTCCTGCACGCGCAGCCCGGTACAAGAGCTGATCATGGAGATCATCTTCAAGGCGTATCGTAATTCTGGCCATTAGGTATACCTCGATGTGGATGCCTGGCCAGCGTGATGAAGCAGAGGAAATGTATGCCGCTGTCTGCCACTGGTAAAGGACGGGATGCCGCGGCAGCCAAGGAAGACGAAAAATTGGTGGGGGCGTCAAATGTTGCCAAGGCAAATCAATGACTTGACTTTTTTTGGCTGCCAAAGGGCGTCACCGGCACCAAACAGTGTCAAGGGAGATGTTTGCCAAAATCCGTTCAATGTACTGATTTTGTTGTGTAATTTTCTCGCAGCACCCGTGCGTACGGTGCATTACAATTACGCCTTCAGGCGTGCGTCGTTGCTTCGCATGAGCTTTGCGAATGCGCCCGCTCGAATCAGCTGAAGGGCGGCCATGTCCGGCGATCGGGTGGCGGCAGAATCCACCCGGCGAATCGATAGGCATCTGCTGCTGTGGGTCAGCCTGTCGCAATGACAGAGGGCGACCGAGGCGCTACAGCGCCCGTCCCATAAAGGAGATGGCATCATGCTTCCCGCGCGTACCTACAGCATATCGATCGATCGCAACTGGAAGGCGCTCTATGAAGCGATCTGGCGACCGGAGATATTCCCCAAATGGGCGTCGGGCCTCACCGAATCCGATCTTCGCCGGGGCGGGACCGGATGGCTTGCCGATGGCCCGGAAGGCCCTGTGACGATCCGTTTCACGCCCCATAACGACTATGGGGTGATGGACCATTTCGTGGAGACGGGGGACGGTCAGGAGGTCCATATTCCGCTGCGTGTGATAGCCAATGGCGAGGGCGCCGAGGTCATGCTGACGCTGTTTCGCCAGCCCGGCATGACGGACGAGGATTTCGCCCGCGATGCCAAATGGATCACCCGCGATCTGCGCGCGCTCAAAGCCTATGTGACGGGCTGAGCGCCGTTTCCAGTTCCGCAATCCGGGCAGTGCACAGCTCGCGGACCAGCGCCTGCAACATCGCTACCCGTTCGGCCAGCCAGTCCAGCTCGTCCGCGCCGATGACATATTCCCGGGAATAGCGCGCCTTGATATAGGCCTCGCGCAGGAGGTTATAGGCCCGCTTCTCGAACTTGCTGTCGGTCGGCCAGACGGCTCGCAACCGGGGTTCCAGCTGTTCGGTCAGCGCCCGTAAGCGATTCAGATTGTGAGTTTTGGGGGAATAGAGGGTCCGCACCAGAAAGATGCAGTGATAGAGCCGCTCGGTGGCTTGGTGAAGGTCAAAAGCCGCCTCTTTCAGATATCCTTTCTGAAGGGCGCCATTACCGAGTTCAGCCCGCCGCTCAGCACTTTCGAACCACTCCTCGAAATAGTCCCGCGTCTCCCGCAGCGCCTCCGCTGACGTAAGCTGTTTCGGCTCGACGAACGGATGGCCGGGTTCCTCATGGAGGAGAATGCCGTCCCTGAGGATATCCATGAAGAAGTAACGCCCGAGCCGCAGCTTCTCGTTCACATCGTCCAGGCTGTGATAGATGAGGCTGACCTGGGTGCGCAGCGCCCTGCCCTCGGTCAGTTCCTCCAGCAGCCGGTCTTCGGTCTTCGACCAGAATTCCGGAATATCGGTGAGATCGTCATGGTCGACCACCACGAGAATGTCATAGTCGGAGAAATAGCGGCCGACCGGATCCTCGACCCAATCGCCGCGCGCATAGCTGCCGAACAGGATGATCTTGAGGATATGTCCATCGCGAAAACGCGGCTGGGTGCGGTGGCGGATCGCGCGTGCAAACCCCTCCCGGATGATCTCGACGACATGCTCCAGTTCCCGGCGCTTTGCGCCGGGCAAATTTACATCGGGATCCTCAAGGCTTCGCATGATGCCGCGCAGAATCGCGGCAAATCATCGCCTTGCCAAGCCCCCGCGAGCCGGCAAGGCAAGTTTAGGCTTTCAGGGCGTGTCGCGGGTGATGATGCGGATGGCGCGGAGCATGTGACGCTTCACCTGCCAGAGGAACATGCCTTCCCGCTTGGCGATCTCGGCATAGCTCAACCCTTCCACCCGATTGGCGACAAAAACCATCCGGGTTCGGGCGGGCATCCGGTCCAGCGCCGCCCTCCCGCGAGCGCTGGCGGCGGGGTCAGGATCGGACATGGTCTCCTCCCTCATCGCTCGTGAAGGCAAGGAGATAGTCGACGGCCTTGCTCGCCTGACTGGCGGCGCGGAAGATCGCCCTGCTGTCCTCACGCAGCACGGCCAGCCATGCCCCCAGATAGTCGGCATGGCGCACGGTAGGGACAATCCCGAGTTCGGCACAAAGGAAGGCGCTTGCCATCTCTGCGATAAGCTCTTCCCGCGCATAGGCGGGACTGCCGAAGCCGCTATCGGGAAGCCGATCAAGCCGCGACATATGGCCGGTCCAGTGCCCCAGTTCGTGCAACGCGGTGCGATACCAGTTGATCGGCTCATAATAATGTTCGGGCCTCGGCACCCGGATATAGTCGTCCTGCGGGGCATAATAGGCTTCAGGCCCACCGACGCGAAAATCCGCGCCGCTCGCCTCGATCAGCGCCTGCGCGCGGGGGACGACAAGCGCCTTGTTCCACGTCGTGGCCGGGGCAGCCTCCGCCCCGTCCAGTCCCTCGCATTGGTCGAGGTTGAAGACGGTGAAGCGTTTGAGGAAAGCGATCTGACGCGGCTCGCCATCCGGCCCGGTCGGGGTCTCGTCCCGACCCTTGGGCGTGAACCGGTCGGCATAGCAGACGGTCGTGCCCTGCTCCCCCTTGCGGACATTGCCGCCCAGCGCCTGCGCCTGTCGGTATGTCAGCCAGCGCTGCGAACCATAGCCTTGTTCGAACAGGCGGTGCCAGAGGATCAGCACATTGATCCCCGAATAGCGCCGCCCGGTTCCGGCATTGCGCGGCAATCCCAGTGCTGCCGTGCCACTGTCCCATGGCCGCACCCATGGCAGGGTGCCCTCCTCCAGTTGCGCGATGATGCGGTCGGTCACTTCCGCATAGAGGCTCGATCCATGACGCTGCGGCCGATCCCGATCTGTGCTGTCCCGATAAGCCATATCTTCCTCCTTCCCGCATCGCACCGGCCGCCGGAGAGGCGGGGGTGGGCGGCAGGAGCGGACCGGCAGGCCCACCGAACGAGGCGGGCCGCACCCGTCAGGGCCGCAACAAAGAGGAGGAGCCCAGCAGGGCTTGCGGCTCGCCGCGGTGGGACTAGAGGGCTGCGACGCCCACCCCCGCCGCGCCGACAGGCCGATCAGACAATATCGAAACGCCATCGCGCCGCATGCGCGCGGTGCCCTTTGTCAGACCCTTCGCGCTGCCTCTCGCAGCGCTCCGCATGGCAGGGATAGACAGGCCCGCGCTTTCCCTACCTGCGCCAATAGACAGCCCGTGCTCCCCACTTGCGCCATTCCGGCCAAGGATCACGCCCCGTCCGAAGACCATCCAACGCCGGGCGGCGAAGCCGACCGGCGCGAAATTCCGACCCCGCCAACGGGAAAAAGCAGGCGACGATTGTTTGCCGCCCGCTCCCTTTGATCTACGCCGCGTGTTGAACCGGTTCCTCCTGGAACTCCGCCGCCGCCGCCGCCGTCGTGCCTTCCTCCGGCGCATCGCCTTGCGCTGTTGTGTCCTCGATCATCGGAGCCACCGCTTCCCACCGCTCGGCGCTGCCTACCCCGCCCCGTTCGGTATAGGCCGAAGGCGGAAATGCCATCCAGCGCGGCACCCAGCCGTCCCGTGTTTCCCGACCATTGGCCCCGGCAAGACAGTCCCGCACGATCTGGCGCTGCACCTTGACCGTCGCACCCGCATTGCCGGACGCGGCTTCATCGCCCGCCACATCGGCAAGGACATGGCCCATCACCTCCCGGTCACGGATCAGGTCGAGCAGAACGTCGTCGGCCTGCCAGCATGACGCCATGTCGACATGCAGCTGGACGCCCAGCAGTTCGACCAGTGCCGACCCGGCTTCCAGCGTCTCGCCCATGACGATAGCGAGGATGCCCAGCACCATAGCGTCATCGAGATCGAGCAGCCGCAGATAGAGCGGGATCAACTCCCGATCATAGCCATGGCCGGTCACGGTCGGCGTGTCGGGATCGAGGCCCAGCAGCGAGGGCAATCCGCCGCTCCCTGTCGAAATCGGCCTCCGAGGCGCAATTCTCGACGCTCTCGCTAATCGCATCTGTCGCTCCCCGCTGCGGGGCAACGTCCACCCGCCATAGCAACGATCCGGCAATGGCATGGGCCACCATCAATCGCAGGGCGACGGAGGGCGCGGCAGCGACCTTCGCCCGCACGGCGGCATGACGATGGAGATCGACATAGCTGGCCAGCGGCGCGGACAGTTCGGGCCGTACCGCCTTCTCGACGGTGCCGCCCTGTTCCAGCTTGCGCGCCTCCTTGAGGGTCACATAGCCCTCATGAAAGCTGACATCGCCGCCATGACCGATGCTGACATAGACGCGCCCTCCCTTGGCCTTGGGGCAGCGCTCATGCTCCCACGAATGAAAGCCCTCGCCCCGTGCCATGACGGCAACATCCTGCCATCCGGCATCGCGCAAGGCCTCGACCTTCTCAGCAATTGCCGCCTCCTGCATCTGCCAGAAGAGGTCCGCGTCAGCGAAATAGCTGTGATCGCCGAAAAGGTCCGCCACGATCCCGCCGGTATAGCCCGCCGGATCGAACAGCGCCTTGTCGGTCGCAATGGCGCTGCCGCCCAGCAGCCATGATTTGACATGATGCCCCATCGGCGGTCGGGCATCCTCATCGTCCATCAGCGCCAGCCATTCGCGCTGCCGCGCCTTCGACGCCAGGGTCAGATGCCGCACGGTCACGGCATCGATCGTATCGCTGCGATAGAG
>Ga0163161_10004044_pt1 | contig 10257 bp, 10 predicted proteins | sample S45metaG_FD_129847 | JGI IMG/M metagenome (GOLD analysis project Ga0163161, IMG submission 129847) | Switchgrass rhizosphere microbial communities from Kellogg Biological Station, Michigan, USA - S4-5 metaG | ecosystem: Host-associated > Plants > Roots > Rhizosphere > Soil | place: USA... | reverse complement strand
GCCCGCGATGACTTCGATTTTTGCTTCGTCGATAAACTTCATAATTTTGCCGCCATAAAACTAAAAAGGCTCTACCTTGGGCAGAGCCTTTCGATTGAAGGCTTGCGCCTTACATCATGCGATCATTGCGGAGCGAACTGGCGCTCCGCGATGAATTACGCTGGTACTGCTGCGTTAGGTACAACGGTCACGAATTGCTTCGAGCCAGCACCTTTGACAACGAACTTCACTTTGCCCGCGATCAGCGCGAACAACGTGTGGTCCTTGCCCATGCCTACGCCTTCGCCGGCGCGCACTGGGGTGCCGCGTTGACGAATGATGATGCCGCCAGCATTGATAGCTTGGCCGCCGTAGACTTTAACGCCCAGACGTTTTGATTCTGAATCACGGCCGTTTCGCGTTGTGCCGCCGCCTTTTTTATGTGCCATTTAAGACTCCTTGATAGCTGATTAATTCAAACAGCGGCGATTAGCCGTTGATCGAAACGATTTGGATTTCGGTAAAATTCTGGCGATGGCCTTGATGCTTTTGGTAGTGCTTACGACGACGCATCTTGAAAATTTTGACCTTATCATGGCGACCATGCGCCACAACCGTAACCAGTACCGTTGCACCTTCGACCAATGGAGCACCAAACTTGATGCTGTCGCCCGCGCCTACTGCGAGAACTTGATCGATGGTGATTTCGGAACCAATGTCTGCCGGTATCTGTTCTACTTTAAGTTTTTCGCCAGCGACAACTTTGTATTGTTTGCCACCGGTTTTTATGACCGCGTACATGATTTGAAACCTCATCAAATGTTGAAAGAATTTGTCCCACTGCCATGAAAAGCAAGCCGTGCACAACAGGGGGAACCAGCGATTATACACGGCCTGAGAAATCGCGTCAAAAACTATTCACAAAGCTTGATGATCGTGGTATGTCGACAACCCGGACACGATGTCAGGCCGGCGCTTTGGTGATCAGGTAGGCAATCATTGTTCTGTTGCCATAGTCAAACGGCACGCGGCAGCAAGCCATGTCGTATAATCGCCGCACCCACAATCTATTGCAGGTTCGCCTTGTCTGACGCTCACAAACACGTTAACCAAAACACCATCGTGGAAACGATTGCCGCCGATATGGACGCAGTCAACACGGTGATCCGCCAAAAACTGCATTCCGATGTCATCCTGATCAACCAGATCGCCGAGTACATCATCAGCGCAGGTGGCAAACGCATCCGCCCCGTGTTGATCCTGCTGGTCGCCAAGGCCCATGCTTATCGCGGCACGGCGCACCATGAACTGGCGGCGGTGGTCGAATTCATCCATACCGCCACCCTGCTGCACGACGACGTGGTCGATGAGTCCTCGATGCGGCGCGGCCGCCAGACGGCCAATGCGCTGTTCGGCAATGCCGCCTCGGTGCTGGTGGGCGACTTCCTGCACTCGCGCTCGTTCCAGCTGATGGTTGCGCTGGACAATATGCGCGTGATGCAGATCCTGTCGGACGCCACCAATGTGATCGCCGAAGGCGAAGTGCTGCAGCTGCTGAACATGCACGACCCGGACGTCACGCAGGAAAGCTATCTGACCGTGATCCGCTCGAAGACCGCCAAATTGTTCGAAGCGTCGGCCCAGTTGGGCGCCCTGATCGCCGGCGCCAGCGAAGCCGATATCGAAGCGGCGGCCGAATACGGCCGTTCGCTGGGCACCGCCTTCCAGCTGATCGACGACGTGCTCGACTATGCGGGTGATGCCGCCGAAATCGGCAAGAACGTGGGTGACGACTTGCGTGAAGGCAAACCGACCCTGCCGCTGATCTACCTGATGGAAAACGGCACGCCGGAACAGCGCGAGCTGGTCCGCAGCTGCATCGAACAGGGCGACGAGCAGCATTTCGACGCCATCCTGGCGGCCGTCACCAGCAGCGGCGCACTCGACTATACACGCCAGCAGGCGGAGATCGCCGCCCAGCGCGCGGCCGACGCCATCGCCGGCTGGCCCGACAGCGTCTATAAACAGTCGATGCTGCAACTGTGCTCGTTTGCCGTGGCCCGCAATCACTGATCGCGCGACAACAGCAACTTGTGAAAACGGCGCCGATGGCGCCGTTTTTTCATGGCCGCCTGACTTCCCGGCTGATCGCTTAAGTATGCCAGCGAACCGACAGGACTGACCATTTTCCCTACATTGATTTAAAAATCATGATGATGGGATCTCTTATGGCACGCGTAAAACCTTTGAAAATTGTCGGCTGGACACTGGCCAGCCTACTGGCGCTGATTCTTCTGGTCATCATTTTCATCATGACCTTCGACTGGAACCGCGCCCGCCCCTACATCAACCGCAAGGTCTCGGAAAGCACGGGCCGCGAATTCGTCATCGGCGGCGACCTGCAAGTCAAATTCCACCAGGGCCTCAAGACCGAAGCCGGCTGGCGCCGCTACGTGCCGCGCCCGACGATTACCGCCAACGATGTGCGGATCAGCAATCCCGACTGGGCCACGGCCGGCAAGCAGATGGCCAGCGCGCAGCGCATCGTCGCCTCGACCCATCTGCTGCCCCTGCTCAGCCACCGCGTGGTGCTGACCGACCTGGCGCTGGACGCGCCGCAGGTCGCCCTGCAGCGCCGCGCCGACGGCAGCAACAGCTGGACTCTGAAAGACAATGGCCCATCGGACTGGGACGTGGAGATCCAGCGCATGGCCTTTGCCGCCGGCACCATCCGCTACCTGGACCAGGCCATCGCCCTGGACCTGAACGCCAAGGTCAGCTCGACCGCGCCCGACGCCACGCCCAATGACGCGCCGGCCGGCGAAAAGGTCGAAAAATACGGCATCGCCTTTACCCTGGGCGGCACCTACCGCAAGGCGCCCGTCACCGGTGGCGGCAAGGCTGGCGCCGTGTTGTCGCTGACCGGCGACCATACCGTGTATCCGATCCAGGCCAACGCCGTATTGGGCAAGAACAAGGCCAGCGTCGACGGCACCCTGACCGATCCGCGTTCGCTGTCCGGCATCGACCTGCAGCTGAGCCTGGCCGGCGCCAGCATGGCCGACCTGTATCCGCTGACCGGCGTGCTGCTGCCGGAAACCCCTGAATACGCCACCAAGGGCCGTTTGCTGGGCAAGAAGGATGGCGAGACCTGGAACTGGACCTATGAAAAATTCAAGGGCAAGGTGGGCCAGAGCGACCTGGCCGGCACCCTGCAATACCTGCCGCGCAAGCCACGCGCCCTGCTGCGTGGCGAACTGGTCTCGCAGCAGCTGCGACTGGAAGACCTGGGGCCGACCATCGGCGCCGAAAGCAACGCCAGCAAAAAATCGCGCGGCAAGGCCGCCAACCAGCCGGCCGACAAGGCCTTGCCGGTGGAACAGTTCAACACGGCTAAGTGGGACGCACTTGATGCCGATGTAAAATTTACAGGCAAGAAACTGGTGCGCACGCACGATATCCCGTTCAACGATATCGTCGCCCACATCCAGATGAAAGATAAGGTGCTGAGCCTGACGCCACTGAACTTCGGCATGGCCGGCGGCGACATCACGTCCAACATCACGCTCGACGGCCGCCAGAAAACCATCGCCGCGCAAGCCAAGGTAGCGGCACGCCATCTCAAGATACGCGAGCTGTTCCCGAAACTGCAATCGATGCAGGCCAGCTTCGGCGAAGTGTATGCCGATGCGGCCCTCACCGGCCACGGCAATTCGGTGTCGTCCATGCTGGCCAGCGCCAACGGCGAACTGGCGGCCACCGTCAGCGAAGGCACGGTTAGCCAGTTCATCCTGGAACTGGCCGGCCTGAACCTGGCCAACGCCGTGTTCGTGAAAGTATTCGGCGACAAGCAGGTGCAGCTGAACTGCCTGGCCAGCGATTTCAATGTCAGGAACGGCGTGGCCGACGTGCGCCGCTTCGTGCTCGACACCGATAACGCCGTCGTCAACGTCACCGGCAACGTCAGCCTGGCCAGCGAAACCCTGGACCTCGACATCCGCCCGAAAACCAAGGGCGCCCGCGTGTTTTCGCTGCGCACGCCGCTGTATGCGCAAGGCACCTTCAAGGACCCGAAGATCGGCCCGCAAAAAGGCCCGCTGGCCCTGAAAGCGGGCGCCGCCGTGGCCCTGGCCACCGTAGTCGCCCCGGTCGCCGCAATCCTGCCCCTGATCAACGTCGACCGCGCCCCCGACACCGACTGCGGCGCCGTCATGGCGGAAGCGAAAGCCGTACGCAAGTCGGCCAAGTCGCCGGCCACCAATGCGCCAGCAAAAAAAGTCACGGAAGCGGAAATCAAAAAGACGCAGCAGGAGAAAAAATAAACCGCACCTGCCACCTGCCTTTGATACAGCCGCTTGAAACCCGCCACGCCATCTGCTGTAATTCAATAGCAGTCAGCGGGGTGTGGCTCAGCCTGGTAGAGCGCTGCGTTCGGGACGCAGAGGCCGGAGGTTCGAATCCTCTCACCCCGACCATTTCATATCTGACGATCCATCTCGGCAATCTGCTTCTACATTACAGACAAGCAATGTCCATCAAATTGCCTTGCGCGCGCCAACAACCCCGCTAACATACGTCCAGTGCCTACTGGAGCCCCATCATGACCATCCGCCCGAAGCTGTTGAACCTGCTGCTATTCAGCCTGTTTTGCTCGGCAGCCAATGCCGCCGATTGCCTGAAGTATGAACCCGATACCGTGGCCCTGAGCGGCACCCTGCATCGGGCGACGTTTCCTGGCCGCCCGAATTTCGAAAGCATCGCCGACGGCGACGAAGCTGAAACCGGCTTTTACCTGACGCTCAAGCAGGCTATCTGCACCGAGGGCAATGGGGACCCCGAGCGTGAGCCGCACCCGGATGTGCGGGAAATCCAGCTGGTGCTCACGCCAGCGCAGTACGCCACTTTAAGGCCGCAACTGGGCAAGCAGGTCCAGTTGCGCGGCAAGATGTTTTCCAGTTTTACGGGCCACCATCACGCCGACGTGTTGCTGCGCGTGGCGCCCTAGTCAACGGACATCAGCGGGCAGCTGCCGGATAGTCGGTATAGCCTTGCTCGCCCGGCGTATAGAACGTCGCCGGATCGGGTGCGCTCAGCGGCAGGCCGTGGCGCAGGCGCTGGACCAGGTCGGGGTTGGCGATAAAGGGGCGGCCAAACGCGATCAGGTCGGCCTGGCCGGCGTCCAGCGCCAGCTGCGCGCTGGCCTTGTCGAAACCACCGGCCAGGATAAAGGGGCCGTCGAAGGCGGCGCGCAACTCGGCCTTGAGCGTGGCCGGCACCGGTGGCGTGCCCATGGCGGAATGGTCGAGTACGTGCACATACATCAGGCCCAGCGCCGACAACTCCTTGACCAGCGCCACATATTGCGCATCGACACCATCATACGCGCCAGCGGCATTGACCACCCCGTGCGGCGACAAACGGATGCCCACGCGTCCGGCGCCGATGGCGGCGACCGTGGCGCGCGCCACTTCCAGCACCAGGCGGTTGCGCCCTTCGGCACTGGCGCCGTAGCCATCGCTGCGCTGGTTGATATTGGCGTTGAGAAATTGCTCCAGCAGATAGCCGTTGGCGGCGTGCAGCTCGACGCCGTCAAAACCGGCCTCGATCGCCAGGCGTGCGGCATGGGCGTACTCGGCCACGGTGGCGGCGATGTCGGCCTCGCTCATGGCGCGTGGCGGCGTGTGCGATAACGTCCCCTTGCCGTCAACGGCCATCTCGCCAGGGCAGGTTTCGGACGACGGGCCGACGACTTCGGCGCCGTCAGGCAGGTTGTCCTGGTGGCTGACCCGGCCGGTGTGCATCAGTTGCACGACAATCTTGCCGCCCTGGGTGTGGACCTCCTCGGTGACCAGGCGCCAGCCGGCCACGTGTTGCTGGTTGAACAGGCCAGGTATGCGCGGGTAGCCCAGGCCGTTTGGTGACGGCGAGGTGCCTTCGGTAATGATCAGGCCGGCGCCGGCGCGCTGGGCGTAATAGGCGGCCATCAGGGCGTTGGGCGTGTTGTTGCCGACGGCGCGGCTGCGGGTCAGCGGCGACATCACCACGCGGTTGGCCAGCTCGGTGCCGCGCAGGGAAAATGGTGTGAATAACATGGTCAAATCCTGGAGTAGTGGGGGTTGTGCAGGCATCAGGCCTGTTGCAAACGCGGTGCGACCTTGCCGGTTTGCGCGGCGGCAAACAGGGCCACACGGGCCTGCTCATGGCGTTCGATCAGGCCGCTGTCGGCCACCGATGGCAGGGTCAGGCTTTCACCCTGGTCGAGTCCGAACAGGGCCGCGTCGACCATGGCGTCAGCCGCCATCACGGTCTCGGGTGCCAGCGCCGCCAGCGGCACGCCCGACGCATCCCATAGTTCGGTAGCGGTGGCGGCCGGCAGCACCGCCTGGACCTTCACGCCGGTGCCTTCCAGCTCCTGCTCCAGGCCGCGCGTAAAGGCCACCACGAAGGATTTGGTGCCGCTGTAGACGGCCGTGATCGGCAAGGTATGCAGGCCCAGCACGGAAGCGATATTGATGATGGTGCCCTGCTTGCGCTCCTTGAAACCAGGCAGGGCCGCATGCGTGAGGCGGGTCAGCGCCGTGATGTTGAGCGCCAGCTGGGACGCCAGGTCCTGCTCGGTGCTGGCGGCAACCGGCATCAGGCGTGCCGTCCCCGCGTTATTGACCAACACGCTGATCGCCGGGTCGCTGGCCAGCAATTGCACCACGCTGTCCTGCCCCGCTGCGGTAGCCAAGTCGGCAACCAGCGTCTCGACCCGTACGCCGTGCTTGGCAGAAATGGTGTCGGCCAGCGACTGCAGGCGGTCGGTGCGGCGCGCGACCAGCACCAGGTCATGGCCGCGCCGGGCCAGACGGTCGGCGTAGATGGCGCCGATGCCCGACGAGGCGCCGGTGATGACAGCGGTATTGCGCGTAGTGGTAGTCATGCGTATTTCCTTCATGGTGAGCAGCGCGTCATGCGCCACGGGTTCACTGAATATGATGATCATCATATTCTTGTGCAAAAAAAAGCGCCGGTTACCCGGCACCCGGTGAAAATTGTTTCATGGTGGCGGCGCACAGCGCGGCCGACAGCTTGGGATCGTCCACCGCGCGCGCCAGCATGGTGGTGCCGATCAGCGAGCACAGCAGGGCCATCGCTTCTTCATGGGCGCGTGCGTCGCCCCAGTCCGGCATCTGGCGCGCCAGCAGGTCGATCATTTCCTTGATATGCAAGGTGGCGGCGTGGCGCACTTCGGGCGCCTGGCGCGGCATCTCGCAGGCCAGCGCCGAGACCGGGCAGCCGGTCTCGACGGTGGCGATATGCTCTGGAGACAAATATGCCTTCATGATCGCCTGCACCGACTGCCCCGGCGGCGCGGCGGCGGCCACGCGCGAGGCCAGCGCCACCGACTCGGCGCCGGCGCGGTCGCCCGCCTCGGCCAGCAAGGCATCACGCGAGGCAAAATGCGCGTAGAAGCCGCCGTGCGTCAGGCCAGCTTCCTTCATGATGTCGGCCACGCCGGTGCCGCCGTAACCGCTGCGACGGATCGCGCGCGAGGCCACCTCGACGATGCGTTCGTGGGTGGCTTCCTTGCGGCTGGTGGCCGGGCGTTTGGATGATTTATTCTGCATGACAACCATCATATATCATTTTTCTGTGCATCGCACGCCAGCGCCACCATTCCTCTGCCAGCACCTATCAGCATGGCTATAATGGATTGCAAAATATAAACTGATATCTATCGCCCATCGACCAAGGATTCCATGAAATTCCCGTTAATGCTGATTGCAATGTGCATGTTTTCCTGCACCGCACTGGCCGCCGAACCAGCTGTTGCGCCGGCACTGATAAAAATCCCGCAAGGTAAAATCAATACGGCCGCCTGCCCGGCCGGGAAAACCATCTGTCCTGAAGGCGATTACGTCAGGCAAGTAGTCGATGTCGCTGCTTTTGAGATGGGTGCGACCGAAGTGACCTTTGCCGAGTGGGACGCTTGTGTGCAGGATAATGCTTGCGCTGCACCCCAGTCCGGCTGGGCCTATGAGCATCGTCCAGTAGTGGCTCCCTGTGTCGAAGGCGTTCCCTGCCAATATCCGGATGACCAGGGCTGGGGGCGTGATCAACGTCCGGTCATCAATGTCAGTTGGGAAGATGTACAACGCTATCTGACGTGGCTGCACGCAAAAACCGGCGTACCGTATCGACTGCCCACCTCGGCAGAATGGGAGTACGCGGCGTTGGCGAATGCCACCACCACGTTTCCATGGGGCGCCAAACTGGGTAAAAACAACGCCAATTGTCATGGTTGTGGCAGCAAATGGGACAACCAGCAAACGGCGCCAGTTGCTTCGTTCAAACCGAACCGATTCGGCCTCCACGACATGATCGGCAATGTCTCGGAATGGGTGTCGACCTGCTTTCCAAGCAGGGAACCAGGCAGCCAGGAATGCAACACTTATATCTACCGTGGCGGTGCCTGGCCATCAACTGCCAAGGCAATGGATCCACGCGGCTACCAAGCATTATTCGGTAACCTGCGCAAAGATTACATCGGTTTCAGGATTGCCAGATAAACAGTCAGGTCCGGCGCTCCGCATTGCCACAGCCAGCTGGTCAGTTATTCCATGCATGTCCGACCTGGCAGAAATACCGCTCGCCGGAATAGACGCTGCATCGAGCACGCGAGCGATGGACGGCAGACCTTCCAGATATTGCATTCTCCCTTAAACCAGGCCAGTCAAATAATACGTCGCGATCACCAGAAACACGATGGTCGTCTTGATGATCGTGATGCCGAAAATATCGCGGCAACAGAGTGTCCATGCCGTCGCTGGCAGCGGCATGGAACACAAGCCACTGCGCTTTACTGCAGCACTTTTTCGGGCGCTGCCGGCTTGAACAGATGGCTGATGCCCATCGTCAGCAGCGGACCGGCCAGCGCCAGGTAGGAACTGTCGACGCCATACGGATTACCAGCCAGGAACCAGGCGATGGTGGCCAGCACTGACAGGATCACGCCGTACAGGGCGCCGCGGGCAGTGCCGAACTTCGGCGCATAAAACGCCATCAGCACCAGCACGGCCAGGGTGGCGCGCAGGGCCTTGCCGAGGAAGGCGATCATCAGCAGTTTTTCCGCATACAGCGCCAGCACCAACGGCAGCAGGCCCGCCACCACGATGGCGATGCGCAGGAATATCAGCGACTTCGCATCGGTTTTTGCCTTGTTAAACCATGGATCATAAAAATCCTTCATGGCAAGCGTGGCAGACGCCAGCGTGGTGGCCGAGATGCCGCCGAACAGCGCGCCAGCCAGGCCGACGATCATCACACTGGCTGAAAAGGCCGGCATGTGGGCGATCAGGGTCGGGAAAGCGTCGATCGACTTCATGCCCGGATACAGCACCGAACTGCACATGCCGATCAGCGCGGCCATCAGGCCGAACGGAATCATCAGCGACGAGACGTAATAGCAGGCGCGCTTGGCGACAGCCGGATTGTCGGTGCTGACCAGCGCCTGGATCACATATTGTGTCGCGAAGATGGAGCCGATGCCGCCGATCATCCAGGCGATGATCTGGCCCCAGCCGATTTCGGTCCAGTTGAACATGGTCGCCGGCAGCTGCGCCTGCAACTGGCCGATGCCGCCGGTCGCTTCCAGTGCATACGCCAGCGCCAGGATCACACCGAGGTATTTGACGATGGAATGGGCGAAGTTGGTGTACACGACCGAGCGCATGCCGCCAAGGCTGACATAGATGACGGTGATGGCACCGACCAGCAGGATCGCCACGGTCTTGTTGATGTGCAGCACTGCCGCCAGCACGGCGCCGCCGCTGGCGTACAGCGCGACGGCAACAATGCCCAGCGCCACGATGGTCAGTATCGATGCGGCGTAGCGCACCGGCTCGCCATAGGTCTGCGCCAGAATGCCGGAAATCGTCGATTGCCCGCTTTCCTTGTATTTTTTGACCAGTACGATCGCCAGCAGCAAGAATCCCAGCGCCAGCGCCACCAGATTCCAGGCTGCCGAAATACCCAGTTCGTAGCCCTTCTGAGCGGTGCCGATGCTGACCGAACTGCCGATGAATTCCGACAGCAGCAGTGCGCCGATCAGGTAGGCGGGATAATTACGCCCGCCGGCGGTCATGCCTTCGCTGCTGTTGGCATGCTTGCGCACGCTGTAAGTGATGTAGCTCATGAGGGCGAAATACGCCACCACGACCGCACCGATGATGATCAGTCTGTTTTCCATGCTTGTGCTCCAGTATGCTGCTTTATTATTATTTTAAGAACGTT
>Ga0163161_10004043_pt1 | contig 10259 bp, 8 predicted proteins | sample S45metaG_FD_129847 | JGI IMG/M metagenome (GOLD analysis project Ga0163161, IMG submission 129847) | Switchgrass rhizosphere microbial communities from Kellogg Biological Station, Michigan, USA - S4-5 metaG | ecosystem: Host-associated > Plants > Roots > Rhizosphere > Soil | place: USA: Michigan... | reverse complement strand
CTGCACCCGAACCTGGGCGTGGTGCGCGTGTCGCACGAGAAGAGCTTTGTGATCGCCGATATTCCCGGCTTGATCGAAGGCGCTTCCGAAGGCGCGGGCCTGGGTCATCAATTCCTGCGCCACTTGCAGCGCACGGGTCTGCTGTTGCACATCGTCGACCTGGCGCCGTTTGAAACCAACGTCGATCCCGTCAAGGAAGCCAAGGCGCTGGTCAAGGAACTGAAGAAGTACGACGAGTCGCTGGTCGACAAGCCGCGCTGGCTGGTGCTGAACAAGCTCGACATGGTGCCGGAAGAAGACCGTAAAAAGCTGGTCAAGGACTTCCTCAAGCGTTTCGCCTGGAAAGGTCCCGTGTTCGAGATCTCCGCGCTGAACCACCAGGGTTGCCCGGAACTGGTCAATGCCATCTATCAGCACCTGGAAGAGAAGAAACACAGCGAAAGCCGTGCCGAAGAAACGCAGATGACCGAAGAAGCACGCGGCATCTCGTCGATCGACCCGGACGATCCGCGTTTCAAGATCCTGGACTAAGCATTTGACGCCGGTACAGGCCGGCGCTGCGGCATCCCTGCGCAAGCTGGGCTGGCAGCGCCGTGTATTGCAGCTGATCACCGCTGCCTACGGGCTGGGTGCATTTGCCTGCCTGCTGTTCGCCGATGAGATGGCGGCCGGCATGGGCATCTTTCTCAATGGCGTGAACGGCTACAGCCAGTTCTACGCCACGCATGTCGGCCTGTGGGGCGCTACCGCGTTCCTGGCGCTGTTCGCGGCACGGCAGGGCGAAACGCCCGTCTTCAGCGATATCACTGCAATGTTGGTCCTGGCGCAGCCGGCCGGCCGCCTGTTCGCGGCCATCAGCTTCGGCTTGCCCCAGGGTTTGGTGTTGTACATGTGCGCGATGGAACTGGCGGCGGGGCTGGTGTTGCTGCTGCTGCGTCCGGCGCGCTGACAGATAAGAGCCTCCATGGATTCCGTGATTCAAAAAGCTACCCGCATCATCATCAAGGTCGGCTCCTCGCTGGTCACCAACGACGGCCGTGGCCTTGACCACGCCGCCATCGCGCGCTGGGCCGCGCAGATCGCCGGCTTGCGCGCCCTCGGCAAGGAAGTGGTGCTGGTCAGTTCCGGCGCCATCGCCGAAGGCATGCTGCGCCTCGGGTTCGAGCGCCGCCCCACCGATATCCACGAATTGCAGGCCTGCGCCGCCGTCGGCCAGATGGGCCTGGCGCAAATCTACGAAAGCAGTTTTCGCGCGCACAGCCTGGGCACGGCGCAAGTGCTGCTGACGCACGCCGACCTGGCCGACCGCGAACGCTACCTGAACGCCCGTTCGACATTGACCACCTTGCTGCGCCTGGGCGTGGTGCCGATCATCAATGAAAACGACACGGTGGTCACCGATGAAATCAAGTTCGGCGACAACGATACCTTGGGTGCGCTGGTGGCCAACCTGATCGAAGCCGATGCGCTGGTAATTTTAACGGACCAGCACGGCCTGTTCTCGGCCGATCCGCGCAAGGATCCGAACGCCTATCTGATTACGCAGGGCGTGGCCGGCGATCCGGCACTGGAAGCGATGGCCGGTGGCGCCGGTAGCAGCCTGGGCCGTGGCGGCATGCTGACCAAGATCCTGGCCGCGAAGCGTGCGGCCAAGTCGGGCGCGCACACCATTATCGCCTGGGGCCGCGACAGCGACGTGCTGAGCCGGCTGGCGCAGGGCGAAGCGATCGGCACCGAACTGCGCGCGCAGACCGGTCAATTGACGGCGCGCAAGCAATGGATGGCCGACCATCTGCAGACGGCCGGCGCGGTGGTGCTCGACGCGGGCGCCGTGCAGAAGCTGAAGCTGGAAGGCAAGTCGCTGCTGCCGATCGGCGTGACGGCCGTGCAGGGCGAGTTTGGCCGCGGCGCCGTGATCACCTGCCTCGACGAGGCCGGCATGCCGGTGGCGCGTGGATTATGCAACTACACCAGCGGCGAAGCGCGCCGCATCATGCGCAAGCCTTCCGCCGAGATCGAAGCGATCCTCGGTTTCATGGAAGGCCATGAGCTGATCCATCGCGACAATATGGTATTGCTGTAAAAAGTGAAGGGCCCGACGTGTAGCTCGGGCCCTTTTTACATCTGGCCGTAGCGAAATCCTATACCTACGGCGGCAGGCCATTTCAGCCATAGCAGCAATAGCAGGCCGCCATACCATAGTGTGCATAACAGATGCACGAATGGCGCAGGCAGATGGCGCAAGAGAAATCGGTACATCTTAGCTCCCGGGAATGAGTGGTGCGAACAGCGTCTTGACGCAGGACCAGGCTGCCGTCAGGTTCGGCGTCGACGTCAGCGCAAAGCTCAGTATGACAAATTGCAAGGTCAGGAACCAGCAGGCGACTCGCCATGCCGCGTAACGGCGCAAGTCATCGGCCCAAGGCATGTGCTTGTTCCACAGGTGGACCATGGCCAGGCCGGCACCATGGAACAGACCCCAGGCCAGATAGCGTGGCGACAGTTCATGCCACAAACCCAGCACCATCATGCTACCCAGGCTGGCCAGCAGGTATTGCCGCGTGCGTGACAGGATGGGCCGGAAGACGAAATCGCGGCACCACTCCGATACCGAGATATGCCAGCGGCGCCAGAAGTCGGGCAGGCTGCGAGCGGCAAACGGGAAGTGAAAGTTTTCTGGCACGCGCACGCCCAGCAGCGCGGCAAAACCGATGGCAATGTCGCAGTAGCCGGAGAATTGCCAGTACAGGTTGAGGCCATAGCCGACCAGTGGCAGATAGGTATTGAGCCAGACGTGGTTGGTGTCGAGCGCGAGACCGTTCAATTTATGGTTCAACAGATACGCTGCAAGCAGAACGATTTTGCAATAGCCATACAGCATGCGCTGCAATGCTGGTGAGGCAAGTTGCGGGTTCCAGCGGGCGCGCAGCAGTTCGAGGCGAAAGTCATCATAGCGCTGGATGGGACCGACTGCCAGCGTGGGTGGGAACAGCAGGTAAGCCAGGGTGGTGTGGACGCGCCGTTCTTGCGCCATGCCTGTGCCGTGCTCGGCGATCAGATGCCAGGCCTTCAGTGAGACAAAAGCGTAGCCCAGCCAAGCGACAAGACCGTGACTGGCTTTGCCATACTGGTAAAAGAAAAAACCCAGCAAGACGCCGCTCAGGCCCATGCTTCGCACCAGGAATGGGCGGCCCCAACGCGGTCCACAGATCAGGGCCAGCCACAGCAGCAGCCCGGCCCAAGCCGCCGCGCTGGCCCAGCCGTCAAAACACAGCAATGCCACACCACTCACAGCGAGCAACGCGGGACGCCAGGTGGGCGGCAGACGCCAGTAGAGTCCGACCAGCACAAGCATGCCCAACATGCCAAAGTACGTCAGCCACACCATGCTAGCGTTCCTTTCGCAACTGCTGCAATTGCGCGTTCCACCAGGCGCCAAACACACGGGCACCATCGGCGTTCATATGGCTGCCATCGCAGTACATATCTTGCTGCAATAAGTTGGCGGAACTGAGGTAGCTGAGATGCGGGCCGGGGGGCAGGATCTGGTGCAATTGCTGCTGCCAGCGATGCTTGTCGCTGGCAATCATCTGCTCCGTCTGATTCGAACGGCCTATGTCGAGTAGCACGATGTGGACTCCGCGTCGTGATAGCTGATCGAGCCTGCTGCTCAATGTTAAATCGATGACATGGCTTTCAAAGTAGGTTTGCAATTCGCTCGCATGTTCCAGCATGTACTGCTGTTGTGCATCAGGCAGCGGCGCGCGGCAATCAAAGGCAAGACGCTGGTCTGCCAGCGGCAGATGGGCTGGCGGGTACGCCAGCCAGGCGTAGCCTGTGGCCTTGTAAGCGAGCTCCATGATCGTGTTGGCAAGATATTGCCGGACTTCATCCGTGCTGAAATTATTGGTTTCTGGAAGCAGCAAATTTTCTTCAATGACCAGCACGTCAGGTAAATTGCGCTCAATTACATCCAGGCTGGTGTGCAGCTTGCCCATGCCCATGCCAGGCTTTATCATGCGCGCCCAGTCGATGCCCGGAATAGCCGGTTGTGTGGGCGGACTGGCTGCCCATAGCAGCGACGATCCCAGTCCGATTACACGCAAGTTTCCTTTGGTTGCCGTTGTGTCAAAAAATTGCTGTGTTTTCAAGGCGATGGGATTGTCCGGCCGGCGCGAAGAGGACCAGAGCATGAGCGCGAACACCGCAACCACGGCGGCAACCAGCGCAACACTGTAGAGCCAGATGCGCAAGGGAAGTACGGCTGCCATGCTAACGCGCCATTCGTTTGATCAGTTGCACGGTGGCGTGCATGCTGTCCATATGCACCACATCCGATGGGTTCAAACGTACCTTGAACAAGGTTTCCAGCCCGATCACGAAATTGATATGCGCAAGTGAATCCCAGCCTGGGGTATTGGCAGGGCCGGAACTGTCTTTCAATTGTCCTGGCGCCAGGTTGAACAGCTGGGCTGCCATCGCAAAAATCTGTTCGCGCGGGTCATCACCGGCATTCGTCGCCAGCGGAGCGATGGCCAGCGAACGCTGCAATTGTGCCGTGATGACCTTGCCTGAAGGCGTGCGCGGCAACTGGCTGGCAAAAGTGACGCGCTTGGGCAATTCATGCGCGCCCAGATACAGGCCGCAGTGCTGCAGCAATAGCTGGTGATCGCTTTGCATGCCCGGGCGCAATACAACGCAGGCGACAGGAATCTCGCCCCAAGTCGGGTCGGGCAAGCCGACGGTGGCCGCTTCCAGCACTGCCGGGTGTTGCATCAGCACCGCGTTGACCGCTTCAGGCGCGATATTGTAGCCGCCGCAAATGATTACATCCTTGAGGCGTCCCGTAATCCAGTACACGCCATCGGCATCGCGCCGCGCCAGGTCGCCCGTGTGCAGCCAGCCGTCGCGCAGCACGGCGGCGGTCGCTTGCGGGTTGTCCAGGTAGCCATGCATCAGGTTGGCGCCTTGCAGGCACAGTTCACCGGACTCATCTTCCTGCGCAAGACTGCCGTCCTCGTGCACGATCTTGGCCAGCATGTCGCGTGGCACGCCCACGCTGCCGAGTTTGTGACTGGCCGCATCCGGCCCCGCATACAGGCCGCAGGCGCCGGTTTCGCTCAAGCCATAGGTATTGATCAGCTTGATCTTGAACGTGTCGGCAAAGCTGCTCCAGGTAGCCGCGCTCAATGGCGCGCTGCAGGAGACGGCAAAACGGAAATGGCCATTGTCGAAGTTTTCCGCCAGATGGCTGCCGTATTGCTGCATCAGCGCGTATGCTGTCGGCGCGGCCACCAGATGAGTCACCTGCTCGCGGTAGATGGCAATCAAAATCGCTTCGATGGCAACGATGCTGAACGGCGCAGGCCTGACCAAGGTGCAGCCATGCGTATAGGCCAGCAATATCCCTTGCACCAGGCCATCACCGTGCGACAGCGGCATCAGGTTCATGATGCGCGAGTTGACGTCGAGACCATAGTGCCGGCCTATCGTGTGCAGGTGCGCCTGCAGTGCGGGCCAGTGCATTTCCACGCCCTTCGGACGCGAGGTGCTGCCGGAAGTAAAGACGACATAGGCGGGCCCTTGCTGGCGTGCCGATGGCAAGGATGCTGGTTTGGGGGCCAACAACAAGCCTGGCCAGTTATTGAGGTCGGCCGGTGCGTGGCGGCCCAGCAGCTTGCTGAACAGCATGCCCTTCGCTTTTACGCTGCCCACGCGCAATTGCTGCTCTGGCAGTGTCAGATCGCTCGCGCGCCATGCGTCGAGCAGGTCGGCATCGGCAATCACGCCATCGATGGCGGCGTCCTGCAATAACTCCCTGACCTGGTGCATGGCCGTACCCGGGTCGAGCAACAGCGGAATTGCCCCGGCGCGCATGCAGCCGAGCAACAAGGCAGTAAAGGGATGATCATCGCGCACCATCAGCAGCACGCGTTTGCTGGCCAACTGGCCAGCCAGCAGCCGTGCCGCCACTTGGCTGATCTGGGCATCGAGTTCGAGATAAGACAGGTTTTTCGCGCCGATCAGGAACGGGGTATTGGCATTACCGGAACGGTGTTCAAACATGTAGCTACTTTCGAAAATTAAAGGATCATCTGCGCCAGCGCCTGGCGATCGAGCTTGCCGGCCGCCGTCTGGGGCAGCGCCGCTTGCACGCGCAACTCGCGCGGCAAGCCGCCGGCAGGCGCTTGCTGGCGGCAAAATGCGACAAAGGTGTTCAGGTCAAAACCCTCGTCGACCACCAGCAGACCGACCAGGCCCAGCGGCCCGGCGGTGACGCCCGCTTCCCTTACCAGCGGATGACCACACATCAGCCGTTCCAGCGGCGCTGGATGCACGATGTCGCCGTACTCATTCTTGAGCCGATCATCGTGCCGGCCCAACATTGTAATATTGCCGAGGCCATCGTGGCTGGCGATATCACCCGTATGGAGCCAGCCATCGCGTGCCACGGTGGCCGTGTGCGCCGGATCGGCCCAGTAGCCGGTCATCAACTGGTTGCTGTGCACGCGCAATTCGCCGGCTTGCCCTGGCCCCAGCGGCAAGCCGGCCGCATCACAGATCTGCACTATGGCGCCGACCGGCTTGCCGCTGGCCTGGCTGGCGCCGGGCGCATGCACGAAAACCATGCACAGGCCGCCTGTTTCTGTCAGGCCATAATAATCGATGATATCGAGCCGCATGCGTTCTGCGAGGGCCGTGTGCAGGGACGACTGCAGCGGTGCGCCGGTGGACAAAATCTGCCGCAGGCTGGCCGGGTGCAGGGTCAGGTGGGTAGGCAGCAGGTGCAGCATGGACAGCCAGGCCGGTCCGGTCGACAATACGCTGACGCCATAGCGCTGTATCGCCTGCAAGGTCTTGCCGACATTGACCCTTTCGCTGTCGTCCGCCAGGTAGACGCTGGCGCCGGCAAACAGCGCCGCCACCATCGGATTGCGCAAGCCGCTCATGGTGTGGCAGTCGCCCAGCGACAGCAATATATCCTGGTCGTGCCAGGCAAATTCGGTGGCCGCCAGCTGGCCGCTTTGCAGCAACGAGCGCTGGCTGTGCACCACGCCCTTGGGCGTGCCGGTGCTGCCCGAGGTAAACAGGATCACGGCCGGATCATCAGGGTGGACGGCGCGTGCGGACGTGCTTTGTACCTCGGGCAAGTCCAGCCATGCTTCGAGCAGGGCCGACAATTCGGGCAAGCTGCAGTCCTGCGGCAGCGCGGCAGCGTTTTCCTGCAGTTCATCGAGCAGCACCGCGGGGCAGCTGGCCAGGGCGGCAGCGATCAGGCGCGGACGGTCGAGCAGCAGCAGTGCAGGGGCGATACGTTCGAGCAGCGGCGTCAGCAGTGTCGGCGCATCGGCCAGTTCCTTGCGCAGCGGCACCACCACGGCGCCGATGCGCCAGCTGGCCCAGCTGAGCAAGATGGCTTCCGGGTGTTGCGCACACAGCATCACGATGCGGTCGCCTGGCTTGACGCCCATCGCCTGCAAGCCACGTTGCAGGGCCGGCACCAGCAGTGCCACCTCGCTCCAGCCAAAGGCGCTGTCATCGATGCCGCACACCAGCAGTGGGCGCTGCTGGTACAAAGTCGGAAGCAATTGCCACAGGTACTCGAAAGTTTCTTCCTGTTGCAGGGGGCGCACGATCTGGCTGGCATAGTAGGACTGCAAACGGGCCATGGCGCCGCTGATGGGCGCCAGTTGCAGCAACTCGGCATCGATCATGGCGCGCGCCTGCCGGCACACCTGTTCGACCGGCAACTGCAGGCGCTGCGCCACCTCGGCCAGGGTGCGCAGCTGGCCCAGCTGGAACAGGATCTGCAATTGTTCCGGATTCAGCGCCGTTCGTTCCAATTGGCCCAGGCGTTCGGCATAGCACGGATGGCGCAGCAGCAAGTCTTCCATCAGGCCGCCCAGCGCGGCGGGGTCGGGCACGGCGCCGCCGTTCAGGCTGTCGATATGCAGCAGGGCATTGAGGACGGCGCGCGACTGTGGCAGGGCCAGGTCGAGATCGGCCCGGCGCAGCGGCGCAGCTTGCCAATGCGGCGGTACCAGCGCCACCACACCGTTGTAGTGGTGCGTGTCCGGTTCGCTGTGCAGGGTGGTGCCGGCACTGGCATTGAACAGCGTCACTTCGGCCATGACGATCACTTCGCGTTGTGCGCGCGCCTGCGCTTGCGCCAGCCGTTCCTGATGATGGCGGCCATGCATGATGGCGCCGCCGCGCTCGAAATAGGGATCGGGCTCGCTGTTGGCCATGTGTACATGTGGAAAGATGATCGGCGCGTCGTCGCGCGCGATGCGCAGCATGTCGCCGACGAACGTCAGCGGCGCGTAGCGGTGCAGCGAGTCGAGGCCATGGATCAGTGCGAACTGATCGTCGCGAAACGGCATCGGCGCGCCTGGCGCGACAAACACGATATCGTGATTGGGCGCGCGTCCATCCTCCGGCAGCCAATGGGCGTAGCCCATGTAGCCGAGCACATCGAAGTTGCCTTCCCAGATGGAAATAATATGCTGCTCGGGAAACGCGGCGGCCAGCATTTCGCCGCTCCAGCCGGTGCGGCCCCAGGTGTCCAGAATCAGGTCGCCGGGCTTGAGCTGCGCGCGCACCAGGTCCAGCAGCGCATAAAAGGCGCGCGTCGATTCGTTGAATGGCTGGAAGGCGGCGTAACGGTCGGGAATGCGGCGCACATGACGGCGATGCATGAAGGACAGATAGTCGGCGCTGGGCGTGAGCTGGGCAGCGAGGTGCGGCAGTTCTGCGCGCGCGTCGGCGGCGCTGCCCTGCAGCGGCTGCGTGAACAGGGCAAAGCCATGCACCACCGGGATCCGGACCGCACAATCCGGACAGGCCAGCATGCCTTCGAGCAGGGGCGCATCGACGTGTATGGCCGTATCGCTTTCCAGCGGCAGGCGGCAGGCGGGGCAGGCCAGGGTATCGAAGGTGATTTTTTGCATGTCGAATGGTGGTAGGAACGTCGGTTAGCGGTAGCGCCGCTTACACCACAGCTGGCAGCACCGTCTTGCTCTTGTATTCGCACAAGTCGGCAATCATGCAGTTCCAGCACTGCGGCTTGCGTGCGATACAGGTGTAGCGACCGTGCAGTATCAGCCAGTGATGCGCATCGAGCAAGAAGTCTTTTGGTACAAATTTCAGCAATTTTTGCTCCACGATCTCGACATTTTTGCCCGGTGCGATGCCGGTGCGGTTCGAAACGCGGAAGATATGCGTGTCGACCGCCATCGTCAGTTCGCCAAACGCCGTATTCATCACCACATTGGCCGTCTTGCGGCCCACGCCGGGCAGCGCTTCGAGCGAGGCGCGGTCGCGCGGCACTTCGCCGCCATGCTGCTCCAGCAGGATCTGGCAGGTGGCGATGACGTTCTTGGCCTTGGTACGGAACAGGCCGATGGTGCGAATGTAGCTGGCCAGTTCATCGACCCCCAGCGCCAGTATCGTGGCCGGCGTATTGGCGACCGGATACAGCAAGCGGGTGGCCTTGTTGACCGAGACATCGGTCGCCTGCGCCGACAGCAGCACGGCGATCAGCAGCTCGAACGGCGTGGTGTACTCGAGTTCGGTCTTCGGGGAAGGGTTGGCGGCGCGAAAGCGCGTGAAGATTTCCAGGCGTTTGGCGGCGTTCATGCGTCTTTTTCCGGCGTGTCGGGTGAGGGAGGGGCGCTGGCGGCGGTGGCCTTGGCGCGCGCCCGCTCCATGGCGGCGGCGATAATGGCGCGCTTGCGTTCTTTTTCAGCGATTTCGGCTGTCGTCACGGGCACTTCCTGCTTGAGTTCCTGCATCTTGGAGACGGCCTTGGCGGCCAGGCGCGCGTCGTTTTCCTCGGCTTCGCGGCGCAGCCGCGCGGTGCGCAGGTCGTGGCGCGCACGTGCATCGTCGGCATCAAGCTGGCTCCAGGCGTCCCAGCCGGTGGCTTCGCCGCTGACCGGATACATGACGATGCAGTCGACCGGGCAGGGCGCCACGCACAGGTCGCAGCCGGTACACAGGCTGGGCACTACCGTATGCATCTGCTTGGCCGCGCCGGCGATGGCGTCGACCGGGCAAGCCTGGATGCACAGGGTACAGCCGATGCACAGCGATTCATCGATATAGGCAAGCGAGCGGGGACGCTCGAGTCCGTTCACTGGATTGAGCGGGATGACCTTTTTGCCCAGCAGGTTTGCCAGCCGGGCGATGCCCTGTTCGCCGCCCGGCGGGCACTGGTTGATCTCGGCGCTGCCTTCGGCAATCGCCTGTGCATATGG
>Ga0163161_10004042_pt1 | contig 10262 bp, 10 predicted proteins | sample S45metaG_FD_129847 | JGI IMG/M metagenome (GOLD analysis project Ga0163161, IMG submission 129847) | Switchgrass rhizosphere microbial communities from Kellogg Biological Station, Michigan, USA - S4-5 metaG | ecosystem: Host-associated > Plants > Roots > Rhizosphere > Soil | place: USA... | reverse complement strand
GGCCATAAAAGCAGGCAGTTTGGTTATGGAACTACACCCTTTTTACTGTTCGGCTGCGCTAATGGAAGTGGTGAATATACACAGCAGGCTGCAAAGCAAAAGCATAACAGATTGACACATGGCTGTTCATGAGATCATAGATTTTTTAAAAGATAAGGCTGACGCTGCTTACCTGGCTGGCATGCAACGCTATGGCATCGACAATGCAAATGCTATAGGTGTTCGTCTTCCCGAATTGCGAAAGCTGGCCAAAACCATCAAAAAAGATCACCAGCCGGCGCTTGATCTTTGGGATACAGGCTTGCATGAGGCCCGGCTGTTGGCATCGTTAATTGATGACCCGGCGCTGGTTACCGAACAACAGATCGATAACTGGACAAAAGATTTCAATTCCTGGGATATATGTGACCAGGTATGCGGCAATCTGTTTGATCGCACCCCTTTTGCCATGAAAAAAGCTTTTGAATTTAGCGCTCATGAAGCAGAATTTATAAAACGGGCAGGTTTTGTGCTCATGGCCGAATACGCGGTGCATAATAAAAAAGCCGGTAACGAATCATTTATTGTGTTAATGCCGGTTATTGAGCGTGAGGCCTGGGATAACCGGAACTTTGTAAAAAAAGCGGTGAACTGGGCTCTCCGGCAGATCGGGAAAAGAAATGATGCTTTAAAGGCAATAGCTATACAAACAGCCCAAAATATTTTAAAACAAGACCATAAAGCAGCTAAATGGATAGCCTCAAACGCCCTTGCTGAATTAACAGTCAGATAATTATAATCTTGCGTCGGCATAAAACCGGATTAAAAACAGGACATTCCCTTTAAAAATATTACTTTTTAGTGGTCTTTTTTCTTTTGTAGCGCGATTATTACCTCTTTTCAAAAAAAATCGCCGCTCAAATCATGATTGTAATATCCTTTTATAATCAAATGCAGACAAATTATATACAAACTATAGCCAAATTAATTATTTTGAGTTATGAATCTACCCAAATGGCTATATTTTAATACAATAAATTTATTTTGTAATCATCAGTATTAGAGTTGTTTATATAATTTCAAATACTATATTTGAAGTCTATTAATTTAGACTTAATACTGCCGATCAGAAAAAACATGCACAACGTATGGTTGTAATTTTAGTGATTTTAAATTATGGCACATAATTTTCTTATAGAGAGCGTGTCGTTATCAAATAAATGAGTAGGTATTGATTTATATGAGTTTTTCTGAGGATAAGTTTTCTGATGACAGCAGGCTGCATCTTGCTCAAATAATTGATAACATTAATGCAGGTATCTGGGAATATAATATTAATACCAGGGCTATTAAATGGTCGGCAGGTTTTTACAGTATCCTGGGGTATGATACCAATGAAATTGAATGCTCCAATCACATATTTTTTGAACATCTTTTATATCATCAGGATAAGGCTGTTTTTCTGCACGCTTTAAATGATCAAAATACAAGCCTTGCTAAACCGATTCAAATCAGGTTACTCACCAAATCATCCGGATACCATTGGTTTGAAAGCACTATCAAAAGGCAGTATGATACAAGCGGGCAGATCATTTATGGCTCCATTATCAATATTAACCAATATAAACAAGCCGAACTACAGGCTAGCCGCAATGACCAGCATTACGGCGATACTATCAGAATTGCCAAATTGGGCAGTTGGGAAATTGATGCCGCTACCCTCAATTTAACATTATCCAAACAGATATACGATATTTTTGAGTTACAAGCCGAAATAAAGCTCAGCATTGAAGAGACTGTAAGTTTTTTTGAACCACCCTACCGCCCGGTTATACAAAATGCTATTAATAACGCGCTGGAGTTTTGCCAGCCTTATGACTTGGAGCTGTTGTTCAGAACCGCCAAAAATCACGTGATCTGGGTACGGGCCAAAGGTGTTCCCATTATTAACGAATATGGCCGGTGTGTTACTATACGGGGCATTTTACAGGATATTGACAGCAACAAACGCAAGGGGCTCAGCCTGGAATCGTCACTCAATTTACTGACCGATCAAAATAGGCGCCTGCAAAATTTTGCGTATATCGTATCACACAATCTGCGTTCGCATACTGGTAACCTGCAATTCATGGTGAATTTATACGAAGATACAGAATTGGCTGAAGATCGTACCGAGATCTTCGCGCATATTAAATCGATCAGCAGTAGCTTAAACGCCACTATTGAACACCTGAACGAAATTGTTAAGATCCAGACCGAAATTACGAACGAACGGAGTATCATCAGTTTTGAGGCCATCTTTAACAATATCCAGTCAGCTATAAAAAGTAATATAGAAGCACTTAATGCCCGTATAGAATATGATTTTAGTCAGTGCCCGCAAATAAGCTATATACCAGCTTATATGGAGAGTATTTTACAAAATCTGCTTACTAACGCTTTGAAATACAGCCACCTGGACAGGCAGCCTCTCATCAGATGTTATACTATGAAAGAGCGAAATCACACTTACCTGATATTTGAAGATAATGGGATAGGTATTGATCTTGATCGTTATGGCGACAAGGTATTTGGCATGTACAAAACATTTCATCAAAATCCTGATGCCAAAGGCATAGGCCTGTTTATTACCCGTAACCAGATAGAAGCGCTTGGTGGCACCATTAAAATTGAAAGCACTGTAAATATTGGCACTAAATTTACCATTAAACTGGTGTAATTTAAACTGATAAATGATCATACCCACCTCTGCTGTTAATACCTGTATTATTGATAACAACAAAATTTACGCTTACGGATTTAAAAAGCTCCTCAGCATAAAAGACCTAAGCAATCAGGTTACTCACTTTGATAATGGTAGTGAAGCAATTGCCCATTTAAAAGATCCTGATAACGCTCAGAATTTGCCTGATATTATATTTCTTGACCTCAGTATGCCTGTAATGGATGGTTGGGAATTTATGAAAGAATTTGAGGAAATAAAATCGCAACTGGGGAAAAAAATCTCCGTTTATATACTTAGCTCATCTATTGACTCACACGATATTGACCGAGCGAAAAATATTCCTTCTATTTCTGATTATATTTTCAAACCGGTGGATGTTCAGCGGCTTCTGGAGATCTTCAAAGATTTGCGGGGGATAGCCAGACAATAGAAGAAATTAGTACAGGCCTTGCAATAGTACCTGTACCAATTAGTTATATTATTCAATATAGCTTTCTAATATTTTAAAGCCGCTGGTTGTTTCCAATTCAACATGATCGATGCTTTTAGGTAGCAAGATACATTCACCCATTTTTACTGAGTATACTTCTCCGTTGTATTTTATAGTGTAAGCTCCCTCCACACATACATGGATCACAAATGAATCAAGCGTTGAGTAATCCTTAGAAGTGCTATGTGTAAAATCGAGCAGGTTAGTTGTAAAATAAGGACAAGTAACCAGTTTTACTGTTTCATCCTTTTTAGGCTGGTAACTGGTTTTATATTCCGGATAATGTTTATAGTCGATAGCCGCAAGCGCTTCCTGTGTATGTAGCTCACGTTTGTTGCCCTTGTCATCAACCCGGTCAAAATCATATATACGGTAGGTGATATCCGATGTTTGCTGAATTTCGGCGATCAATAAACCTTTACCTATGGTGTGTACCCTGCCGGCTGGTAAAAAGAATACATCGCCTGCTGTTACATCTTCCTTATTCAAAATGTCGGTAAGATGCCCACTATTAAATTTATCCAGGTAGATCTGCTCGGTAAGCTCCTGGTTAAAGCCAGCTATCAGGGTTGAACCCGGGTCGGCTTCAATTACATACCACATCTCGGTTTTTCCAAATGAATTGTGGCGTTTTTTAGCCAGTTCATCATTCGGGTGCACCTGGATAGACAGATCTTCATTAGCATCAATAAACTTTACCAGCAAAGGAAATATATTGCCAAAGTGGGCGTAAACCTTTTTACCTACCAGTTCACCCTGATATTTCTCCAGCAAATCGGCCAGTGATTCACCGGCCAGTTCTCCATCGGCCACTACAGATACATCAGATTTCACACCTGATATTTCCCAGGTTTCGCCGCAGTTAGGCAGTGCACCAAAATCTTTATGTAAATAGGTTTTGATCTTTTGACCACCCCATATTTTGTCTTTATAAATAGTTTTAAATTTTAACGGATATAATGCTGACATCTGTTTTGTTTTTATAGCGCTAAGTTAGTAGTTAAAAAAGAAACAGATAAACCGATTCAGCTTTTTTTGTCAAAAATTGATGAGCACAAAAAAAGCCCACTCTAATGAGCGGGCTTTTTGTATGGATTAAGTTATAGCTTATTTACCTAATTTAACTTTCAGGTTTTCGTCAATAGCAGCCAAAAACTCTTCGGTATATAGGTAATCTGTACCATGTTCAACCTTTGGTTTAATGGTAATGGCCAAATCCTTGGTCATTTTACCACTTTCTACAGTTTCGATACAAACCTGCTCTAAAGTTTTGCAGAAGTTTACCAGCTCCTGGTTATTATCCAGCAAACCACGGAACTCCAACCCTCTTGTCCACGCAAAAATAGAAGCGATAGGATTAGTTGAGGTTGGTTTACCAGCCTGGTGATCGCGATAGTGACGAGTTACGGTACCATGCGCAGCTTCGGCTTCCATAACGGTGCCGTCCGGGGTGACTAAAGTAGAGGTCATTAAACCTAATGAACCAAAACCTTGCGCTACCGTATCTGATTGAACGTCGCCATCGTAATTCTTACAAGCCCACACAAAGTTACCGTTCCACTTTAATGCAGATGCAACCATGTCGTCAATCAGGCGGTGCTCATAAGTAATGCCTGCTTCAGCAAACTTTTGTTTGTAATCCTGTTGATATATCGCTTCAAAAATATCTTTAAAACGACCATCGTATTTTTTCAGGATGGTATTTTTGGTTGATAAATATAAAGGCCAGCCTTTCATTAATGCCTGATTAAAGCAAGCATGTGCAAATCCTTTAATAGATTCATCCGTATTATACATAGTTAAGGCTACACCATCGCCCTTAAAATTATACACTTCGTATGATTGCTCTGCGCTACCATCTTCGGGAGTAAAGGTTACCGTTAATTTACCTTTCCCTTTGGTTAAAAAATCGGTAGCACGGTACTGATCGCCAAAAGCATGACGGCCAATGCATATAGGAGCAGTCCAGTTAGGCACCAAACGTGGTACGTTGGCCATTACAATGGGTTCACGAAAAACGGTACCATCCAAAATGTTACGGATAGTTCCGTTGGGCGATTTCCACATTTGTTTTAAGCCAAACTCTTCTACACGGGCCTCATCAGGTGTAATAGTGGCGCATTTAATACCTACACCATATTTTAAGATAGCATTAGCGGCATCAATGGTCACCTGATCATTAGTTTCATCACGATACTCGATACCCAGATCATAATATTTGATATCAAGATCCAGATAAGGAATTATCAACCTGTCTTTGATAAATTTCCAGATAATTCGGGTCATTTCATCGCCATCCAGTTCAACTACCGGATTTTCTACTTTAATTTTTGACATACCTGATGTTGTTTTTTTATTTTAATGGCTTCAAATATATTAAATAGACTTTACCATTTTCATTAATAATAGATGAAATTTATTGATTTACCCGGGGCTGACTGTTTATTGTGGCAAGTTTATTGTGTTTGCAGGGGCAAATACTATTTTTATAAAATTAAACGTTAGTTAAATAAATTAACAGGTTGCCAGTTAATAGCCCCCTAATGCCTATTTATGACAAAACTGATATTAAGAACTGCCCTTACAATTATTCTATGCACCAGCGCATTTTTTGCGAAAGCCCAGCTAGGTTACGATTATGCTCAATACGATGTAGGCATCGGCCTTGGTCTTAACTATCCCATTAGTACAGATGTAACCAAAGCTTTAAAGTACACCCCTTCGGCTCAACTTAACTTCAATTATAACCATGGTCCATTTATAAACTATGTTTTTGAAGGGCAATATGGTACGCTTAAAGCCGGTGACCCGAGTTTGGGATATGGCCGTGTATTTGAAAACCATTTCTGGGCCTTTGCCTTAAGGGTACAATTGCAGGCTGGCGAGCTGATGGATTACTCTAAAAGCCCAATGGCAAATGCATTTAAAGGCCTTTACCTTTCAACCGGCATCGGGTACCTGGTGAACCATGTAAAAAAAGGCGGAGAAAATGGTCTGCCTGCCGGTGTTCAACCTCCGGGTGATAACAACAGCCAGGTACCTTTTATACCCATAAGAATAGGTTATGAGATCAAGCTATTTAACCAATATAACAATCCCGGCATTAAAATAGACCTGGGTTATCAGTATAACAGGGTAATGGATGATAACCTTGACGGATACAAGGCAGGGCTTCATAATGATATATTTACACAGTTTACCCTGGGCGTAAAAGTGGGCATTGGCGGTGTAACATCTTACCGCAAACAAATATATTATTAGAGCCAAGATATTAGAATCAAGAAGAAAATAAGAAAACCTACTCGTTTACTATTGGTAGAACTAAACACCCTCTAATTTGTAGGTTGTTATTCCATATTTGGCTGTTTTCTTGACTCTTGGTTCTTGACTCTTGATTCGCATTATTATTAATTGTCCCTGCTTTGGTTTTGGCAAGGTTTTTTGGTATATTTAATCAAAGCAAAAACCGATGAACAATCAAAACATAAACCCCGGATTTGATGATGATTATGAAGACGATGACGCTTTAAATGATAACAGCGCCGATCGGGACAGAACATTAAAAGACGAATTAGGCGAAACCATTGACAAGGAGGATCTTAAATACAATCCTGACGACAACAGCTTTGAATATGATGTAAAAAGCGACGATCCGGATTATGATCATCCCGACCCCTATAATACTTCCGTTAAAAACGGCAACGACATGAACTCAACCTATGACGAAGCCAACCCATACGATAATACAGATGAGGAATATGCAGGTAAAAGATCGCTTGAAACGGATGTTGATGATCTTGGCATGCACATTGACGAGGGCGAAATTGTAGAAGTTGACCCCGCAGATTCTGCATTAGCACACACTCCTGAAGATGATCGTGACGATCTTGACGAAGAAGGTTACCCCAAAAATGATACGGAATTTTTAAAATAGTTTTCAGCTTTGAGTAGAACCCAACAGTCATCCTGAACTTATTTCAGAATCTCTCCGGACTGATAACATGTATGTTGTATACCTAAATGTGAGATGCCGAAACAAGTTCGGCACGACAATACTCACTAGGTTTTATCAATCAAAATCAAGATTAAAGCGGTTGCGCAAATCAACCAGTTGAGGGTTACGGGCGGCCAGGTACTGAAACTTTTCTATCGCCGTATATGGTTTTCTCACCACCTCCTGTTCATCTACGCGCGCATTTACTTCAATAGTAAAGTTTTTTAAGCGGCCCCTGAGGTAATTGTGCAAGGCTGGTCTTTCTTCTTTAAATAAGTTTTCCTGTAATTTGGTACCCACCACAATCTCAAACTCGTAAGGTTTAATCATCCGCGGAGCGTTGGCTATAAAAATAGTCACCAGGTTCTTTTTACCGTCTGCCTTAATCTTAGCAGCAAAATCACTCCAGCATTGCAAAAAGTTGTCCATGGTAAAATCATCGCGGTCATCTCCTTTTAAATAGGGGTCTTCCTCTTCTGCTGCTACTTCTTCTGCGGTTTTACCGGTATCTGTAAGCGATGGTATTTTTATGGATAACGAACCCAGGCTTGGTGAGGGTATAAATATCTTAGGCTTTTCTGCAGGTGCTTGCTCTTTTACTTCCGCTATCTGCTTATTTTCAACAGCTTGCGATTTTGATGTATTATAAGTTAGCGGCGTATCACTCAATACGGCTGCCTCATTATTGATCTTATCAGTTTGTACCGGCGTTGTTACTGTTGAGGTATCAGGTTTTTTTTTTAATGACCCGTCTGCGGCGGATGTTGCTGTGAGCGGCGAAGTCACCATATTAAATGCCGAGGGCAAATGGCACATTTTAAGCAAGGCGGGCTCAACCTGAAGCCGCTGGTTTTTACTCAGCTTATAATTGATATCGCATGGGTTAGCATCGTTCATAGCCGAAAGCAGAAACGATACCGGACTGCTTTGCGATTGCTGCAGGTATTTATTTTTAATCCCTTCACTTACCTCCAATAATTTCAGGGTTGATTGATCTTTACTGACCAACAGATTGCGGAAATGATCGCACAGGCCGGCTATAAAGTGAGCCCCATCAAAACCTCTTGATAATATTTCGTCAAAAAACAACAGTACTTTGCCTGTGTCTTCTTGTAACAAACCGTCTGTTATATTAAAGTAGTAATCGTAATCAAGTATGTTCAGGTTATCAATTACCGAGCGATAAGTAACCTTGCCACCAGAAAAGCTAACAATCTGGTCAAACATAGACAAGGCATCTCTTAAACCACCATCAGCTTTTTGCGCTATAATATGCAAGCCATCAGGTTCATAGCTAATGTTTTCTTTGCCCGCTATTGATGCCAGGTGGCCAGCCATATCATCAACCCTGATACGGTTAAAATCAAATATCTGGCAGCGCGAAAGTATGGTGGGCAATATTTTATGCTTCTCGGTAGTGGCCAGTATAAATATGGCGTAGTGAGGCGGTTCTTCCAGCGTTTTCAAAAAGGCGTTAAAAGCCGCCTGCGACAGCATGTGCACCTCATCAATAATATAAACTTTATATCGGGCAGCCTGTGGTGGTATACGTACCTGATCTATCAAACTCCTGATATCGTCAACCGAATTGTTTGACGCGGCATCCAGCTCATGTACGTTAAAGGAGTTACCATTCTCGAACGCTTTGCATGATGCACACTCACCGCAAGCCTCGCCGTTAGGTTGTAAATTGGTACAATTGATGGTTTTGGCCAGGATACGTGCACAGGTTGTTTTACCCACACCGCGTGGCCCGCAGAATAAAAATGCCTGAGCCAGCTGATTATTTCTAATAGCGTTTTTAAGTGTGTTGGTTATATGTTGCTGACCAACAACAGTTTCAAAAGTAGCCGGGCGGTATTTACGAGCCGAAACAATAAAATTATCCACAGCTACGAAGTTAGCAAGAAAATGCCTGAAGTTAAAGTATCGATGAAATGATTATGTAATTAAACTACGCCACCCTATTCATCATCATCATCGGGTTGTGGATAATCATCCTCCGGATCTGGTTCGCCCAGGTCATCATCTACCTGAATTTCATGCAGATCGTCCAATTGATTGTCCAGATCATCATCCTCATCGTTCCAATCGCTTTCAAACTCGTCATCATCCCCACCGGGAGCTAACATTATGATGTTATTATCCGGCAATACTGCTTCTTGATATTCAGGGTTTACAAATTGCATAATGAATATTTAAGGGTGAAACAACCTATGTAAAGATAAGCTTCAAAATCAAGCTTTCGCAATGATCTATAAAATATCAATGCTTAAAACTTCTTTTACTTTATAATAGCCTTTTGCCTGCGGCAGATATACCTCCATCTCCTGCCACTTTATACTTACTTTTTTACAGGCGTATTTGGAAATTCCATTCATAAAGTTTTCTGAGTTGGGAAACTGACGAAGCCAGATAAAAGATTTTTCGTTCCCGGTATTATCGGTTAAAACCACATAGTTAAATCCTTTATTATCTATTCGCTTAAAGGTTCCACTGGTTATTTGCGCGGCTACAGTTTCATTTTCATCCTTTTGCCCCATGAGCATAGCCAATTTTACAAATGATGAGCAGTTACGTTTTAACAAATTCGCCCCTATTTCTGTACCTATACGATGCATAGCCGCATCGTCGGTAAATTCTACATTTTGTTCTTTGGCAACATCCACCAACAAATCAGCATGTGCGGTAAAACATTGCATAAAAACGTCATTTGCTTCCTTAGCCGTTTTTATGTTTGAAATATCAATTTTAGACATGCAGGTACAGATCGAATCGAGCATTTTTTGTTGGGCAGGTCCCGGTTTTGTTTGAGCATTAGCAGCACCACAGAAAAGCGAGAATACGGTAATAATAAGGCTTAGGTATTTTTTCATATCGAAATTTTCATCAAATATATATTTTGATCTTTATTTTTATGCTTAACCGTTTGTTTTTTCCTTTTAAAAACTATTTGAAAAATCAATAATTCTCTTTACATTTGCAGCCCCGTAATAGCGGGTAATTAATTAAAAATCAAAGTATAATAATGCAACAGTACGAAATCGTGATCGTTCTAACCCCGTTGTTATCAG
>Ga0163161_10004040_pt1 | contig 10266 bp, 6 predicted proteins | sample S45metaG_FD_129847 | JGI IMG/M metagenome (GOLD analysis project Ga0163161, IMG submission 129847) | Switchgrass rhizosphere microbial communities from Kellogg Biological Station, Michigan, USA - S4-5 metaG | ecosystem: Host-associated > Plants > Roots > Rhizosphere > Soil | place: USA: Michigan... | reverse complement strand
GACCGAATTGTGGCACTCAAAGCCAACCCAGGTGAAATTAAGGAAATTATTGAAGTTAATTTACCACGTCCACGCTCACTGGACTTAATGAGTACACCTGAGTTTAAACAGCTCCGCTCACGAGTTGATTATTTGGTACATGCTGAAGAGGACGAGCTTGACCCAGCTTTACAAGACTTACCAAAAATTCCGCGTATGACTCAAGTCAGTACAGAAAAATAATAAAGACATTAAAAAGCCCAAGTTCAACTTGGGCTTTTTAATTTATTGGACTTATTTGAGTTGTTCTATTAGTGTTGGATAAATCAGCCCATCTACGTTTTGTTCTGTTTTATAAATGCCATTTTCAACGTTAAATTTATTTACATGATAAGTAGAGCCATAAATCGAGTCGAAGCCTTCTGATTTAGCAAATACCTTTTTATTGGCATTGATATCTAATAAATGCGTTCCGCTGACCATCGACTCATATTGTTTTGGGTCGACTCCTGAACGGTTTGCCATGATTTTGACCGCATCGGCATGAGTTGCAGGGTCATTAATATATTTAACTGTTTTGTCCCATACCTGAATGATTTTTTTCCATTCTTCTTGATGGGCAGTTAAGTGACTCATATTAACGGTCAAAGTGTCATAAATTAAACCCGGCTTGTCTTTAGAGGTATAGATAATTTTAGAACCCGCTACGGCTTTTAATGCCTGACCCGCAACAGGTTGCCAAACCGCAATCGCTGAAATATCTGGGCTATTAAAAACTTGAGGTAATTGGTTAGTCGCTGAATTTACTAGCTTCACCTCACTCGCTTTAATGTTATGGTCGGTTAAAGCTGTTGCCAGTAAAAGATGGTCAACCAAGCCTTTTTCAACGCCGATTGATTTTCCTTTTAAGTCTTGAATGGTATTAATACCCTCTTTGGCAATAATGACATCATTACCCGCAGAATAATCTGTTGCCAAAATCATCATGCCTTGAGTGCCACCCGAAGCGGTTACCAAGTTATCGCCATTGGTGACTAACACGGCATCGAGCTGATTTGCTGAAAAGGCCGAAAGCGAAGCCGAATAATCAAACCATTTAAACTCTACATTTAACCCTGCTTCTTTTAACCAGCCTTTTTCAATGGCTACTTGCCAAGCCACCCAGCCTGGCCAATCACTATAACCAATGGTAATTGGTTTTGTATTTGTAGCTGCCTGAGCATCTTGTTTAGCCTCGGGCACTTTAGCCGTATTGTCACACCCACCCAATACAACTACCGATAAAATAGATACGGATAAAAACGCGTTTTTACGCATATCGAAACTGCCCCAACATTTTTAGTAACATCGCTTTGAGCGGTTTGATTGAGTGACTGTATGTAAGCTCGCCAGCCTCCAAAATGGCTAATATCGGTTGCATCATGAATGGCATAAGCTTCACAAATAAAGCCTTTGACCCATGTTCCATCTTTTAATTTCAGGTTCCCAATGCCAAGTGGTGCAGGCACTTCAGCCACGATGGCTCCAAAATTTGCTAAAGGAACATCCCACACTTCAACTTCAATAGAAGTACCTGCTGCATCGCATTGCAGGCCGGGTTTTGGTGGCGTGGTATTTTTTAAAGCAAAGAGTTTATAAGTGTCTGCTGTCTGGGTTTTCTTAAGCAAAGTGGCATTACGGCTAGTGAGCTGAAAATTAAGAGGCATACCTGTTAAGTGTGCTCCCACAACAGCAAGCTGCACTGAATGACTCGACTGGATCTCTAGACTTTTTTGATAATGTTGAGTTGATTTACCTAAACTCAGCGATGTTTCGGTTTGCCAGAGCTGCGCAAAATTGGCGAGTGCCTGATCGTGCCAAGCTGGTGCAATAAAGGTTACTCCACTTGGTAAACCACCCTCACGCAGTACATTTGGTAAGGCCAGTGCAGAAAGATCTGCAAAATTTACAAAGTTGGTATAGGCCCCCATGTGCGCGTTTTTAGTCAACGGGTCGGCTTCAACTTCGGCAATGGTATAAATGGTTGGCGCTGTTGGTACCATCAAGGCATCAAAAGATTGTAAGGCTAAATTAATTTTTCGAGCAAGAACCGCACGGTTATATTCGGCTTGAAGTGCATCTGTTGCCTTGAATTTATCTGCCTGCGCAATAATCTGGGCGATGACCGGATGAGCTTTTTCACGTGTTGTCATGCGTTCAACAGCAACTGTCCGTTCGGCTACCCATGCATCATTATAAAGTGCAGCGGCAAGTTCATTAAAAGAGCTGAAATCAATACTCTCAACTTCATAGCCCAGTTTTTTTACGCGCTCAATTGCAACTAAAAATGCTTTCTCAGATTCAAGGTCACCATAAAACTCAAGCTGGGCAGGAATGGCAATTTTTCGTTTAGAAAATTGAGTCGGCACATTGGCTGGATGTGCTCTTGAATACTCATCTGTTTCATCATAGCCCTGCATTAAACTGGCAACTGTCCAAGCATCATCAATATGCAGCGCAAAAATAGAAATGACATCAATGGTCCGACAGGCAGGAATTAAACCTGTTGTAGAAAACCAGCCCTTTGTTGGTTTAAGGCCCACAATATTGTTATGGCCTGCAGGTACACGGCCCGAACCTGCCGTATCAGTCCCCAAACTAAAAGGAACAATGCCGTTGGCAACCACCACCGAAGAACCTGAGCTTGAACCACCGCTAATATATTCAGGGTTAAAACTATTTTTTACAGCACCATAGGGAGAGCGAACGCCAACCAGTCCAGTTGCAAACTGATCAAGATTGGTTTTACCAACCACAATCGCCCCTGCTTTTTTCAGCTTGGCAACTACGGTAGCGTCTTGTGACGCTAAATACTGAACTTCTTTACAGGCGGCAGTGGTGTGAAAGCCAGCAACATCAATGTTGTCTTTAACGGCAAACGGCACACCATATAGAGGTAAGTCAGCAATATTCTGATCTTCTAAAACATCAATTTGCGATTGAATCTGCTCGTTCGATGCAATTTCAATCCATGCATGGTCATCATTTTTAATTTCTGCAACATAGGTAATCAGATCTTTAAGATAGATTTGCCCGTTTTGATATGCTGTTTTCCAGTCTTGGATGGTCCATAAATTTTTCAACACGCCACTCCTCATTTAGTCATTTTGCTGTATCGGCGGCATAACGGCATCCATTAGTTCTAAATGCCCTTTAATCACCCCTTTCAGCACAATAAATTGCTGGCTAATTTGTCTAAGCTCAGAACTAGCCCCTTGCATTAACATGACTTGCAATATCTTTTGTTGGTCGAGCTGGATATGAAGTGAGCTAATCACCTGTGCTAAAAACTGTTGCTGTAAATCGACCAATTGATTACGCAAGGTCATTTGGCTTGCGTCATAAAGCAGCGTTAAGGTGCCCACCATGACTTCATTAGCCTGCGCCTGCTCTGCAATTAGGTGTTTATTAATCATATCGACAATAGCTTGCGAGCGGCTTTCATAGTTCTGCTCGACAATTTTCTGATCGAGTGCGTTGAGTGTCGTTTCAGGTACGGTAATACTGATTCGAGCCAACTTTTGTTTTGCCACAGTCTTATCCTTTTGTTTTAGGCGGCTGATTGTTTTGCTTGATATATACGCCTGCACGTACGCTGAGCAATTCGACTAAAAAGGCTTTTAAAGTTGGCTTTGGTTGAACCACAGGTTTTACATCGTTCATATCGCACCTCTAGCTTGGTATTACCAAATTCAGTTTTTGTATTACTGATAAGAGATGCAGAAAATGTGCCAGTTTTTAAGCGTCATTTTGATGGGTTTGATGGATATTTATGAGTAATTTTTGGGCAGCTTCTTTAAAATTGTACAAAATCAGGGCAACTATAAGTTTTTCTCTGCCAAACAAAAAATGGAACTAAAAAATGCTAGTCTGACTGATTAAATAAGTTTCAAATTAAAATTATTTTGTAATATCATGACTTTAACAATTAAATTTTTATTTCTATTCAGACATGAACAACAAACTATATTATTGGGCAAAAAGAATTGATAGTTACACTTCAGATAACAGAGAAGATGATAATAAAACTATTGAAATAAAAAGATTAAATTTTTTTATTGGCAAAAATAATGCAGGCAAAAGTCGATTTCTAAGATCTCTTTTTACATCTAGTTTAAATATTAAGGATAACAATTTTTATGATTTGACTACTGAGATGAAAAAATTAGAAGAATTAGTAAAAAAATCTAATCTAGATATTATTGTAAATAATACTATTAATAGTAGTTATAGAAGTGATCTACTCGCATTAATTAAACATGTTATAGAAACTCCTCCTTTTCCTAAAAATATATACAAACAAAATGTTTTAGAAAATCTTGCTCATATTAGAAAGTATCGTTTTGATCGGTCAGATTCTTTGACTAACGAAATTGCTGCTATAGATTTAATTATTGAAAAAAATGAAGCCAAACTCTCAGCTAGTACGGAGATAGATAAAAAATATATTCCTATTTTACGTGGTATGCGCCCAGTTACAAATGAGAAGAACAAACTACCTTATCTAGAACGTACTCAGAAAGACTATTTTAATAGTCAACATGAATATAGTTCTACCAATATCATTACTGGTGAACTTTTATATGAAGACTTAAAAATTCATTTGTTAGGTGAACCGGAACAACGTGATTTAATTAAAAATTATGAAGAAAAGCTTAGCCAATACTTCTTTGATAATGAGCCAATCTCACTTATTCCCAAACATGATCAAGATGTAGTTAATATTAAGATAGGAAAGGATAAGCAATTCCCTATCTCACAACTTGGTGATGGTTTACAACAAGCTATTATTTTGACTTATGAAGCTTTCACCAAAAAAAATGGAATTTATTCCTTTTTTATAGAAGAGCCTGAGTTACATATGCATGCTGGCATGGTTCGCCAACTCATGAATTTTTATTTAAATGAAACTACCCACTATTATTTTTTTACTACCCACTCGAATCATCTTTTAGATATGGCAGATGAGTCAGACCAAGTTATTATCCAAAAATTTATTAAACAACCTAAATCTGAAGAGCCAAAAGAATTTGAATTTAAAATTTACCGTTGTGATAGAGATCGAGACTTACTTGCTTCATTAGGTGTAAAACCCTCTTCAGTCTATTTAGCCAACTGTACAATTTGGGTTGAAGGCATAACTGATCGTCTTTATATCACAAAGTATATGGAGAAATACTTAAGTGAATTAGAAACGACAAAACCAGAATTATATAAACAGTATCGCCGTTTTATGCCCAACTACCACTACACATTTGTAGAGTATGCAGGAAGTAACTTAACCCACTGGTCTTTTAGTGATGATTATGCTGATCAATTAAAGGATAAAGGCTTAAGCGCAAAAGCTGTTGCAAGTGAAATGCTATTAATCGCAGACGGTGACATTCATGGAAAAGCAGATCGTGTGAAAATTTTAAAATCCGAATTAAACAAAGAAAATTATTATATTTTTGAATGTAAAGAAACAGAAAATACTTTGCCAAAAGCATCAATAGTTCGAGTAGCAAAGACCCGCTTTTCCCGCATGAAACCTAAAACCAAGAAGAGCTATGATATTTCTCTCATTGACGGTATTACCGACGAAAATTACTTTGATCATGCAAATTATGGGATTGGAAGATTAATTGATACCCAAATAAAAAATGCAGCATCTACTGCAAAAGATCCTGCATTTGCTGATGGTACGGGTGTTGGGACTATTAAATATAAGTTAGATTTTTGCCGTGAAATAATTAAAGATTTTGATGAAAACCCTGACTGGCAGCTTACCCCTAAGGCAAAGGCACTTTGTGAAAGAATTTTTAAGCATATAGAAAAATGTAATCAATAAATTAATTTAATAGTTCCTAATCATGCTTTCAAAAATTAAGGTATTGTTAGGAACTATCAATTTAATAATAGCCTAACCCTATGATGCCTGACCAATCATCGTATGTGCCCATAACGATAAAGACTCTAAAACAGGTTTAAAAGATTGGCCTAATTCAGTCATTTCATACACCACTTTAATCGGTGCTTTTTCACCATAAACGGTTCTGGATATTAAGCCACTCTGTTCTAATTGCTTGAGTTGAAGACTTAATGTCATTTCTGTGATGGTTGGCATTAATTGATTGATTTCATTAAAACGTTTTGGTCCATCTTTCAGATAATACAAAATAACGCCTTTCCATTTTCCACCTACCAAATCCATAGCCATACTGATATGACATGGATACGTTTTTCCATTCATGGTGATTTCACATTTATTTTCAGTATTTGCCATTTTTAACGCCACCTATCAACTTTGATAGTTATTGTACACCCATACTATAAAAATTATAGTGACTATGATTTTTATAGCTACAAGGCATTATTATGGCTTTACTTATTTTGGCCCATCCCTACTACGCTCAATCAATTGCAAATAAAACGATTGTGAATGAACTTATAAAAACCTATCCAGACCTTGAAGTCCGAGATATTTTCCAGCTCTATCCAGACTATCAAATTGATGTAAGTGCTGAACAAGAAGCCTTGTTACGCCACGACACCATCATTCTGCAATACCCAATGTTCTGGTTTAATATGCCGGCGATTTTGAAATTATGGTTTGATGAAGTTTTTACTTATCAGTTTGCCTATGGCTCTCAAGGCGATAAATTAAAAGATAAAAAAGTCATCATTAGTATGACAGTCGGGCAAAAAGAAGCCGATATGGTGAACGACCGAGAAAACTTAATTGATAGCTTTTTAAAAGCGGTTCAACATTCAATTCAGTATACGCAAATGCAGTTAAGTGCCACTTACTTACTTTATGACGTTTCGCCTTTATCAGGTAACCCAGAGTCGAAAATTAAATTAGAAGCGATTGAACATGGTCATAAAGTATTAAAGCATTTGACCGAAGCATAAGGTTTAAAGAGAGCATCAATATCGATGCTCTCTTTAGGGTTTAAGCGACAGGTGCCAAGGTAAATAGCACTTGTCCCGTTTTTACGGTTTGCCCTTTTTCAATGGTAATGGTTTCTACCTTCATGCGTTCGGGTGCAATAATTGGAATTTCAATTTTCATTGCCTCAATCACCGCAAGGGTTGCACCTTCTTCAACAATATCTCCCGATGCACATTCGATTTTCCAGATTGACCCCGGCATATGCGACTCAACTGCACAGCCCCCTTCAGGAATAACTACGGTCTCACCTTCATCAACAGCATCTAGGCTTTCAGAGATATATTCTTGCAAACCCGCTTCGTGCCAACGGCGTCGTTCAGCCTCAAAATTGGCTTGCTGAGTGTCTTTAAAGGCTTGAATGCTATCTTGATGTGTTTTTAAAAACTCGTTGTATTCTTTTAAGTTGAGTACGCCATCTTCAATGCGAAGTTGTAGACGGCCTGCCTTAAAGTCTTCACGCATTTGCAGAAGTTCTGTTTCAGAGACTTCATAAAACTTAACTTGGTCAAAAAAACGTAGTAGCCACGGTTTGCCATCTTCGAAGTCGGCATTTTTACGGTAACGGCTCCACATTTGGGTAGTACGGCCAACAAATTGGTAGCCACCCGGCCCTTCCATACCATACACACACATATAGGCACCACCGATACCCACGGCATTTTCAGGTGTCCAAGTTCGCGCAGGGTTATATTTTGTGGTGACTAACCGTTGGCGTGGGTCGAGTGGTGTCGCAACTGGCGCGCCCAAATACACATCGCCTAAACCCATCACCAAATAGTTCGCACTGTAGACCACATCTTTAACCGCTTGCTTTGAAGCTAAACCATTAATACGGCGAATAAACTCGACGTTATCTGGGCACCACGGTGCATCTGGACGAACAATTTGCGTGTAGCGCTCGGTTGCAAGTTGAGTTTGCGAATCTTCCCAAGCCAAAGGCAAATACACAGTACGCGAAGGCACCTGCATATTTTGAATGTCGGGTAACTCGGCTTCTGCTTGTTGAAGTTTGTGTAAAAGTTCAAGTTGATCGAGCTGGATTGAATCAAAATGAATTTGTAGTGAACGGATACCCGGTGTTAAGTCGATAATGCCCTGAATATTTTGATCTTTGACCCATTGCATGAGCGCATGAATACGGAAGCGTAAATTTAAATCGAGTACTAACTCACCATATTCCACCAACAAATAGCTATTTCCTGCTGGTCGATAGGCCACGTTTGGTAAGTCAGCTTCACCTTGTAAAGTGGCTAAAACCGCATCTTTTAAAGTGTCGGGTTCTGCTTGAATGGTTGGGTTGAAATCAATACGAGTTGTATCTGTCGCAGTTAAGCTTTGATGATACTTTTGATCGAGTGCTTTTGCTTGCGCATAACTCACAGGCACAAATTTGACTTTATCGCCTGCTTTTAATTGCCCGATTTTCCAAAGCTCGGAATGAATGACTACCGCAGGGCAAACAAAGCCACCTAAGCTCGGACCATCTGGACCCAAAATAATTGGCATATCGCCCGTAAAATCAATTGCCCCAATGGCATAAGCATTGTCGTGAATATTGGAAGGATGTAAGCCTGCCTCACCGCCATCTTCACGTGCCCACTCAGGTTTTGGTCCAATTAAACGAATGCCTGTACGGCTTGAGTTATAGTGAATTTCAAACTCATTAGCAAAGAAGGTATCAATATCTTGTTTGGTGAAAAAATCTGGCGCACCATGTGGACCATACATGACTGCAATTTCCCAGTTTTGGGTAAAGCTAGGAATTTGTGCTTGAGCTAAAGCGGTGGTCGATTGAGCGGAATATTCAGTAATTGGCAGCATATCACCAATTAATAAATTACGGCCCGCGTGTCCACCAAACTGTCCCAAAGTAAAAGTCGCCTGTGACCCTAAATAGTCAGGAACATCGAAACCACCTTTAACACCAATATAGCTACGGCAACCTGAACAAATGAGGCCACATTTTAAAACTTGGCCTTTTTTCACATTGATGGTTTGCCACATCGGGACAAGTTCGCCATCAAGTTTTGAAGGCATATCACCGCCCGTAATCACGATTTGGCTATCACAGTGAAACTTTAAAGTTGGCCCTTGCAAGGTACATTCAAGCCCTGCCGTATTTGGTTCATTGGCTAAAAGCTGGTTTGCCACAGTTAAACTAAGTGGATCGATCGCACCTGATGGCGGCACACCAACATCCCAATAACCTAACCGACCTGTTACGTCTTGAATGGCAGTTTGAATACCAGCTTGCAACACCTCAATTTTTTGAGTTTTCCATTCAAATGTATTAAAAAAACGAGTGGTTTGGGTACCTAAAGCAAACACATCACAAGCAATAATGTTTTGTAAATATTCTAAATTAGTTTCAATGCCTGCCACTTGCGTGTTGGCAAGACTAGCACTCATTGCCTGTATGGCTTGATCCCGTGTTGCAGCAGTCACAATGATTTTAGCAATCATTGGGTCATAAAAAGACGACACCGTTGAACCGGTTTCTACCCATGTTTCGACTCGGGCTTGCGGATCAAATTTAACATGAGTGAGTAAGCCCGCACTCGGTTGGAATTGTTTAATCGGATCTTCGGCATAAAGACGAACTTGAATGGAGTGCCCTGTTGGCTCTAACTTTTCTGTTGGTGCTGACCAGTTGCCACTTGCCAATGTCACCATCCACTCAACTAAATCGACACCAAACACTTGCTCGGTCACGCCGTGCTCGACTTGCAAACGGGTGTTAACCTCTAAGAAATAAAACTCTTGGGTTTCGGTGTCCATGACAAATTCAACTGTGCCTGCCGAACGGTAGTTCACCGACTGCATCAGTTGAATCGCAACTTTTTGAATGTATTCGCGTTGCTGTTCATTTAAATGTGGCGCGGGTGTTTCTTCAATGACCTTCTGATTACGGCGTTGCACCGAACAATCTCGCTCACCCAACGCTAAAACTTGCCCTTGTCCATCACCAAAAATTTGAACTTCAATATGGCGTGCATGTTGTACAAATTTTTCTAAATATAAACCTGCATCTTTAAAATTGACCTGCGCTAAATAAGATACGGTTTGATAGGCATCTTTTAACTCTGTTTCGTTCCAGACCAGACGCATACCAATACCCCCACCGCCCGCGGTACTTTTCAGCATGACCGGATAGCCAATACGGGCCGCTTCAGTTAAGGCCTCGGCTTCATCGGAAAGTAATGAGCTACCCGGAAGTAAAGGCACGTTGCTTTTAATAGCGAGTTCACGTGCAGTATGTTTTAAACCAAAATCAAGCATTTGGCTTGAAGTAGGCCCAATAAACGCAATACCTT
>Ga0163161_10004037_pt1 | contig 10269 bp, 8 predicted proteins | sample S45metaG_FD_129847 | JGI IMG/M metagenome (GOLD analysis project Ga0163161, IMG submission 129847) | Switchgrass rhizosphere microbial communities from Kellogg Biological Station, Michigan, USA - S4-5 metaG | ecosystem: Host-associated > Plants > Roots > Rhizosphere > Soil | place: USA: Michigan... | reverse complement strand
TCTGATCTTCGGACTGCTCACGCTCGGCTCGGCCGGCTTCGCCGATTATCGCGGCTGGAGCCTGGTGCGTCCTGCGGAGGTGCACAACCTTCCCCGATCGATTCGCGACAACCCCGGGTCGTATCGCGCGCTCTACCGCGGCTCGCCCCATTACTTCGGAGGCAAGTAAGGTCCCATGACGAACCTGGCCAACAACCTCGTTGCCGCGATCGTCTTTGCCGCGCTCGGCATCGTGACGTTTATCGTGGCGTTCATCGTCGTCGACCGTCTGACGCCGTACGATCTCTGGAAGGAGATCATCGAGGACCAGAACTCGGCGCTGGCGATTCTGATCGGCTTCGTGGCACTGGGCCTCGCGCTGATTATCGCGTCGGCAATTCACTGACGGGCAGGCCTGAAGGCTGCGCTGCATGAGATGTTCGATCGCCGGTCGACTGTAGCGCAGGCCTTCAGGCCTGCTTCTGCCATGGCACCAGCGCTTCTCGTTTCCGTTCTGCTCATCGCCTCCTGCGGGCTCGTCTACGAGCTCATCGCGGGGACGCTCGCGAGCTATCTGCTCGGCGACAGCGTCACGCAGTTCTCGACGGTGATCGGCAGCTACCTGGCGGCCATGGGCATCGGATCCTGGCTCTCGCGCTACATCGGGCGCGGCCTGGCGACCCGCTTCGTCATCGTCGAGCTGCTGGTGGGCCTGGTGGGCGGCTTCTCGTCGACGATCCTGTTCGCCGCCTTCGCCTACACATCGGCGTTCCGGCTGGTCCTCTATGTAGTCGTCGTGATCGTCGGCGTGCTCGTCGGCCTCGAGATCCCGTTGTTGATGCGGATCCTGAAGGATCGTTTCAACTTCAGGGATGTCGTGGCGCATGTGCTGACGTTCGACTATCTCGGCGCGCTCGGAGCGTCGCTGCTCTTTCCGCTCGTCCTCGTGCCGCATCTCGGCCTGGTGCGGTCGGCGCTGCTCTTCGGCCTGATCAACGCGGGCGTGGCGCTCTGGACGACTGAGCTGCTGAAATCGACACTCCCCGCGCGTGGCTTCCTTCGGTCGTCGGCGGTGGGCGTGATTCTCGCGCTCGGCGCCGGGTGGATCTGGTCCGATCGCATTCTCGAGATCGGCGAGACCAACCTGTATGCGGACGACGTCGTGCTGGCGAAGACGACGCCGTACCAGCGGATTGTGCTGACGGCGTGGAAGGACGACCTGAGGCTGTTCCTGAACTCGCACCTGCAGTTCAGCTCGAAGGACGAATACCGCTACCACGAAGCGCTGGTGCATCCGGGGCTGTCAGCGCAGCCGAACGCCCGGCGGGTGCTCGTGCTCGGCGGCGGCGACGGCCTCGCGGTGCGCGAGATTCTCAAGCACCCGGGCCTCGAGACCATCACGCTCGTCGATCTCGACCCGGCGATGACGCACCTGTTCTCGACTCACCCCGAGCTGCGGCGGCTCAATCACGACGCATTCCTCGATCCCCGCGTGCACGTCATGAACGCCGACGCGTTCGTGTGGCTCGAAACTTCGCCGACCGAGCTCTACGACTTCGCGGTGGTGGACTTCCCGGATCCGTCGACGTACTCGATCGGCAAGCTCTACACGACGGCGTTCTACGCGGCGCTGAGGCGTCATCTCGTGCCCGAGGGCCGCTTCGTCGTCCAAAGCACGTCGCCGCTGTTCGCGCGCAAGTCGTTCTGGTGTGTGGTGCAGACGGTCGAAGCCACCGGGCTGACTGCCGCGCCGTATCACGTCTATGTGCCGGCGTTCGGGGAGTGGGGGTTCGTGATCGGTGGCCGGTCGCCTTTCGCGTTGCCGACAGCGCTGCCAGGCGATCTGAAGTTTCTGACGATCGCCGGGTTACCAGAGCTCTTCACCTTCCCCCCCGACATGGCGCGCGTGCCCGTCGAGCCGAATCGCCTGAACACGCAGGTGCTCGTGAAGTACTACGAACAAGAGTGGGACGGTATCAACAGATAGGTTCCGGGTTCCGGGGTTCCAGAACCCCTGGCCCACCATCTCACCTCGGAACCTCGGAACCTCGGAACCTCCGAACCCCGGAACCCCGGAACCCCGGAACCTGGAACGTCATCGCTCCTACAACAACTCCGAGATCGGATTCAGGTCGTTCTCGCGGAACCGTTCCGGCCTCAGCGCGCGGACGTCGAGCGTGCTGGCCTTGCCGTCGAGGATGATCTCGGCAAGCAGATGCCCGAGCGCCGGCGCGTGCATGACGCCGTGACCTGAGGAGCCGTTCACCAGGTAAAAGTTGTCGCAGCCCGGCGCGGCCCCGAGGATGGCGTGCTTGTCGGGCGACATCTCGTAGAGACCCGCCCACGACGCCGCCGGGTCGACGGCCACTCCGCGCAGCACGGGCAGCCGCTCGTGCGCTATCGCGGTGACCTGCGAGATCCAGCCTGTGTCCAGCGAATCGTCGAACGGACGTCCCGGCACGCCGGGCGTCGGCCACAACAGCAGCACGCGGCCGTCGCGCACGCGCGTGTGAAAGCCGTCGCCGGCGAAAATCGTCATGGGCATCGACGCCGGCAGCGCATCCGTGCGAACGGTGCGCGCGACCTGCCGCCTCAGCGGCACGACCGGCGTGTCCACGCCACACGAGCACGCAAAATCGCCGGCCCACGCGCCGGCGGCGTTCACCACAACGGTTGCCGGAATCGTGTCCGTCGCCGTCCTGACCGCGGTGACGCGGCCCGCGGTGTCGCGGACCACCGACGTCGCCTCCACGCCCCACTCGATGCGCACGCCGAGACGCGCCGCCGCGGAGAGGTAGCCTTCGAGAATGCCCAGCGGATGGATGAACCCGTCGGTCGGGCAGAACGCGCCGCCGACGATGCCGTCGAGCGTGAGGGCGGGGTTCAGCCGGGCGATCTCGTCTGGCGTGACCGCCTGTGCCTCGAGCAGGCCCTCGGCGCGCTGCATCTCGCGCGCCTCGTCCAGAATCGCCAGCTCGCGCTGGCTCATCGCGAGCCACAGATAGCCCAGCGGCTCGTAGCCGCACTCGCCGCCGATCTCCTCGCGGAAGCGGCGCAGCTTCTCGCGCGCCAGCAGCGACAGGCGGACGTTGATCGGCGTGCCGTATTGCGCACGGAAGCCGCCCGTCGCGCGGCTGGTGCTGCCGCCGCCTGGAGCGCCGGCGCGGTCGATCACCAGGATGTCGCGCGCGCCGCGCGCCGCCAGGTGGTACGCCACACTGGCGCCCATCACTCCGCCGCCGAGAATCACGATGGACGGCATGGCGGGGTATCGTAACAGTGCCCGGTGCCGGGTGCTTGGTGCCGGGTGCGGTGCCTGGTGCCCAGGTGCCATGGTGCGGCACCCACGCCGACTGGACGCCGCGAGGCACGCGGCACCGCACGAGGCACCAGGCACAAGGCACCGCACCCAGCACCAGGCACTAAGCACCAGGCACACAGGCATGCCTCTCTCCCGCCGCCAGTTCTTCGGTCTGACGCTTTTGGGTTTGACGCGCAAGAGCGGCCGCGTCATCACCGGCGGCTTCGTCCACGACTCGGCGGCCCTCGGCCATCAGATTCGCGATCGTGTGGCCTTCCCCGTTCCCCGGGAATCTCGCCGTGCGCAGGTGGTGGTTGTCGGCGGCGGCATCGCGGGGCTGTCGGCGGCGTGGCGACTGGCCAAAGCGGGCCTGAGCGATCTCGCGGTGCTCGAGATGGAGCCCGAGGCCGGCGGCAACGCGCGTTCAGGCGAGACGTCGGCGACGGCGTACCCGTGGGCCGCCCACTACGTGCCGGTGCCAGGTCCGCGCGCGACGCTCGTGCGCGAGCTCTTCGCCGAGCTCGGCGTCCTCAAACCCGATGGCCGCTGGGAGGAGACGGCGCTCTGTCAGGCGCCGCAGGAACGGCTGTTTCTCTACGGACGCTGGCAGGACGGTCTCGAGCCGCGCACGGGTCCGACCAGCCGCGATCGCGATCAGTTCAAGCGATTCGACGATCGGATGAACGCCTTCCACGCAGCAGGTGAGTTCACGATCCCGATGGGGCTCGGCGCGCCGGCGAGCTCCGCGCTCGATCGCCAGTCGATGGCCGCCTGGCTCGCGGCGGAGGGCTTTGACTCGCCGTGGCTGAAGTGGGAGGTCGACTACGCGTGCCGCGACGACTACGGCGCGATGGCGGCGGCGACGTCTGCGTGGGCCGGCATCCACTATTTCGCGGCGCGAGAGCGCGACGATCCCGGACCGCTCACGTGGCCGGCGGGCAACGGGTGGATCACCAGGCGACTGCTCGAACGCGTCGGACGTCACGTACACACCGGTCAGCTCGTGCATCACATCGCGCGCGACGGATCGCGCTGGCGCGTGCTGACGCCGACCATCGAATGGAGCGCGGAGGCGGTGATCTTCGCGGCCCCCAGCTTCCTCGCGAGCCGCATCGTCGAAGGCGCGCCGGCGACGCCGGACTTCGAGTATTCGCCGTGGCTCACGGCGAACCTGGCCCTGGATCGTTGGCCCGCGGAGAAGTCGGTCCCGCCCGCATGGGACAACGTGATCTTCGACTCCCCCGGCCTCGGTTACGTCGTCGCGACGCACCAGTCGTTGAAGACCTTCATCCCTGAAACGGTGTGGACGTACTACTGGTCGCTGGCTGACGCGTCGCCGCGGGAGGCCAGGACGTGGCTGCTGCAGCAGGACTGGGGGACGCTGCGCGATCGGGTGCTGGCGGATCTCTCGAAAGCCCATCCCGACCTGGCCGACTGCGTCACGCGCCTCGACATCTGCCGCATGGGCCACGCGATGATCCGGCCGACGCCCGGGTTCCTGGCTTCGACGTCACGACGCGACCTGCGCGCCGCCGCGTCCGGCCTCTATTTCGCGCACTCGGATCTGAGCGGCTTGTCGCTGTTCGAGGAGGCGCAATTTCGCGGCGTCACGGCAGCCGACCTGGCGCTGAAGAGGCTATCGGGCAAGGCGTGACAGGCGTAGACTGAAGCCGCAGTCGCCGCCGGAGTACACGCGACCGCTCTCGGAGACAGCCGTTCGGAAATTTCGCGCGTGAAGTCTGCTGTTTCGAAGCGTTTGCTGATGCTGAGGTTGGCCAAATGCTTGCAGAGGTAGAGGTCGTGTGTCGCTCCCGGGGGCACGGAGCGACACCTTGGAGACGGTCATGAAGCTCATCAAGCTGGCAATTCCAACCGCTCTTGCTCTTGGCCTCATCGCGGCAGGCCCGGCCAGCGCGCAGAGTCGCCATGGTGGCGGCGGTGGAGGCGGCGGGCAGGCGGCCGCACGCGGCGGAGCGGTTGTCGCCGCGCCGCGGGGTGGCGGCGGCTACCCAGGCGGCGGGCACGTCGCGTCGTCGCACGGCCCTGTGTATGTGGCGCCTCGGGGACACGCAGTGGCGGTCCCACGTTCGTATGGCTACGGGTATGGCGGCAATCATTACCATGCGCCGTACTACGGGCATTACCCGAGCTACGGCTACGGGTACGGCTATGCCCACTACGCGCCGTATTACCGGCCGTACTACTACGGGAACCCGTACTACTCGTTCCACTCGCACTTCAGCCTCGGGTTCGGCCTCTACCTGGGCTACCCCGTGCCCTATCCCTACAGCTACTCGTACCCGTATCCGGTGCCGTATCCGTATCCGTACCCGGCGTACTCGTACCCGGCTCCTGGATATCCTGCGCCGTACTCGAATCCGTATCCGCCGCAATATCAGGGCGCACCGTACCAAGGCGCTCCCTACCAGGGCGGGCAGTACCAGGATCCCCAGGGTGGCTACCCGCAGAATCAGTATCCGCAGCAGCAATATCCGCAGCAGCAGTACGGGAACAACCAGCAGTACGCGCAGCCTCAGGGCGGCTCGATGATGGTGACGCCTGGCAGGACCGGCGGAATCAGCTTCGACATCCAGCCGTCGAACGCCGAGGTCTACGTGGACGGTCAGTACTTCGGCACGGTGTCCAACTACACGCCGCGCACGCAGCCACTGGCACTGGCGCCGGGTCGCCATCGCGTGGAAATCCGCGCGCAGGGCCGCCAGAACATGACCTTCGACGCCGAAATCCAGGCGGGCCAGGTCACGCCGTACCAGGGGACGCTCGCGAACTAGTTGACGGTTGCGGGTTGGCGATTGCGGGTTGAGTTGATGGTTGAAGGTTGCGGGTTGGCTTGATAGGTTCTTCAGACGCCAATCCGCAACCAACCAGCAACCCGCAATCCGCAACCGACAACCATGCGCTATCCCATCGGCTTTTCCACCCTCGGCTGCCCGAAGTGGCCGTGGGACAAAATCCTCGAACAAGCGACATCGCTCGGATACGCCGGCATCGAGCTGCGCGGCGTCGAGGGCGACATGGATCTCACGAGGCGCCCGGAGTTCGCCGCGGTGCGCGTCGGCGAGACTCGGAAGCAGATCGCCGATCACGGCCTGGTCGTGACGGACCTGGGCGCATCAGCGCAGCTGCATCTGCGGCCCGGCCCTCAGCGCGAACAGCAACTGGACGAGGCGCGGCGCTTCATCGACCTCGCCCACAGTCTCGGCGCGCGATACGTGCGCGTGTTCCCGAACGGCTATCTCCCCGATGAGCCGCATCCGGCTACGCTGCAGCGCATCGGTCAGACGCTCGGCGCGCTCGGCGACTTCGCCCAGGGCAGCGGCGTCGGCGTGCTGATGGAATCGCACGGCGATCTCACCGACTCGGCCAGCCTCGTCACGGTGATGCGCATCGCCGAGTCCTCGCCGAACACCGGCCTGGTCTGGGACACCCACCACACAGTCGTCGCGGGCAACGAGGCACCCGACACCACGTGGGCGGCCATCGGCAAGTGGGTGCACCACACCCACATCAAGGATTCGGTCGTTGCGGAAAAGGACCGGCGCTACGTGCTGCTCGGCACCGGCACCGTGAACGTGCAGGCGATCGTGAACACGCTGGCGACGGGCGGCTACAAGGGCCTCTACAACTTCGAGTGGGAGAAGGTCTGGCACCCGGACATCGAAGAGCCCGAGGTCGCGTTCCCGCAGTATGCGGAGACGATGAAGAAGTGGCTGGATGCGGCGGGCGTGAAGCCCGCCTGACTCGCGCGCTCAGGCCGCGTGCCGAGTGCGGCTGAGCAGCGCGTCGATCAGCGAGCCGACGTCGATGGCGGCAGCGACGTCGGCCTTGACGCAGTCGACGCTCCTGCGCGCGATCATTCCGAGGCCCATCGGCCGTCCCGCGCGTTCCAGCAGCGGCACGTCGAGCAGCATCGCGCCGATCGTGCGGCCGGCGATCCCGCCCATCAGCATCACGTACAGCAGCGTAATCAGCGCGAGCACCGTGAAGACCTGGATCCCTGCGACGCGCACGAGCTCGCTCACCGTCACGCCGCAGAAGACGGCCGTCAGGACGAGCACGCCCAGGTAGATGCTCGCCAGCAGCAACCCGTCAATCGACGCGGCGAGGAATCGGCGCAGGCCGCGCGGCGCCATGCCGAGCGTCCGAGCCGACGCGGCCGGACTCGACGCCGCGATCGACACCGAGTCGTTGTGGCGATTGAGCAGTTGCTTCAGCACCTGCATGCGCGCGTCGGGGATCAGCTCGGCCGCGTCGGAGCCCAGCAGCGCTGCGCCCGCAGGCGACGAATCCGCGGCCGGCGACGAGGCCGCTTGCGTGGCCGGCAGCAAGTCGGAGAGCTCCCCCAGCACGATGTCGGCGTCCACGCCGATGGCTTCGGCGTAGGCGCGCACGAAGGCGCGCGCGTAGAAGCCGGGCGGAAGGCTCTTGAAGTTGCCTTCCTCGATGTGCCGCAAGTGAGTGACGCCGATGCGAGTCCGCCGGCTGATCTCCGTCAGGCTCAGGCCCTGCGCCATCCGGTTCTTGCGAAGCTCCGCGATGCTCATCTGACACTCCCCGTTGGCCTCTATCGGGCGGCGAGTGCCAGAACATTACTCAGCAGGAAATCGTGTGCCAGAACGTCGTGCAAATGCGTGCAGAATTGAGCTGTGGCCCTGCCGCTTGCAGAGCTGGTCGCGACTTCCGCCGCGGTGGCGGCCGTCGGCGGACGGCTGGAAAAGATCGACCGCCTCGCGACGCTGCTGGGCCGGTTGTCGCCGGACGAAGTTGCGGTTTCGGTAGCCTTCCTGACCGGTGCCACACGGCAAGGCCGGCTCGGCGTCGGCGGCGCTGCGATCCGTGAAGCCCGACTGGCGCGGCCGGCAACGAGCTCCACCCTGACACTCCTCGACGTGGACAGGACGTTCGAGCGCATCGCCGCGCTCGCCGGCCCGGGCTCCGCGCGCGCGCGGAAGGACGCCCTCGGCGCGCTCTTCGAATCGGCCACGGACGCCGAGCAGGACTTTCTGACGCGGCTGCTATTCGGCGAGCTTCGACAAGGCGCGCAGGAAGGCGTGCTGATCGACGCCGTGGCGAAGGCAGCGCACGTGCCGTCGAAGTCGCTGCGGCGCGGCGCGATGATGGCAGGTGACCTCGCGACGGTCGCGTCGGCCGTGCTGGCCGACGGCGAGGCAGGACTCTCGAAGTTTCGCGTTCGGTTGTTTACGCCAGTCCAGCCGATGCTGGCTGACACCGCCGAAGACGTGCAGGCCGCGGTCGCGTCACTGGACGACGCGGCCGTCGAATACAAGCTTGACGGCGCGCGGATCCAGGTGCACAAGGACGGCGACGAAGTGAAGGTGTATTCCCGCGCGCTGCGCGAGGTGACGCCCTCGGTGCCCGAAGTCGTCGAGCAGGTGCGCGCCCTGCCCGCGCGCAGCCTGATTCTCGATGGCGAAGTCCTCGCCCTCCGGCCCGACGGCTCGCCCTGGCCATTCCAGGACACGATGCGCCGCTTCGGCCGGCGCCTCGACGTCGATGCGATGCGGCGCGAGCTGCCGCTGCAATCGTTCTTCTTCGACGTGCTCGCGCTGGACGACCGCGAGCTCGTGGACGAGCGACAGGCCGATCGCTTTCACGCGCTCGAGTCGGCGCTCCCCTCTTCGATAGTCATTCCCCACGCGACCTCGCCGACACCTGCGGCGGCGCAGGCATTCCTCGACTCGGCGCTTTCGCGCGGGCACGAGGGCGTGATGGTGAAGTTGAGGTCGTCGCCGTACGCCGCCGGCAGCCGTGGCTCCGCATGGCTCAAGGTGAAGGCGGTGCGCACGCTCGACCTCGTCGTGCTCGCGGCCGAATGGGGCAGCGGACGCCGACAGGGATGGCTGAGTAACCTGCATCTCGGGGCACGCGATCCGGAACGCGGCGGCTTCGTGATGCTCGGCAAGACCTTCAAGGGGCTCACCGACGAACTGCTGACGTGGCAGACCGAGCAGTTCCTGGCGCGCGAGCTGACGCGTGACGCCTACACCGTCTACGTGCGGCCCGACCTCGTCGTCGAGATCGCGTTCAACGACATCCAGGTCAGCCCGCACTACCCTGGCGGGCTGGCACTGCGCTTCGCGCGCGTGAAGCGCTACCGGGCGGACAAGACGGCCGATGAGGCTGACACCATCGAGGCCGTCCGCGCGATCCACCGCGAATTGACCCGATCGACCTGATCGACCTGATCGACCCGCTCGACCCGCTCGACCTGCTGGACCGATCGACCCGCGAGACCCGTTATACTGACCACCTGCCCCCCGGAGGTCCGGCGTTGCGATACTCGAGCCTGCTGGCGCTCGTGCTTGCCGCGTGTCTCGCCGCCTCGCCGCGCGCGCAGCAGCCCGCCGCGGCGCCTGCGCCGTCGCGCCCGGATCAGCCGATCTTTCGCCTCAGCGTCTCGCTCGTGCAGCTCGACGTCGTCGTCACCGACCGTCACGGTCGGCACGTGACGACCCTGGGCCCGGACGATTTCGTGGTGTTCCAGGACGGACGCCCGCAGCAGGTCACCGCCGTCTCGTACGTGGACTCTGCCGATGACTGGGTGGACACGTCGAACCTCCCTCCCCTGCCGATCGAGTCGCTGCGTCCCCGCGACGCGCGTCGCACCATGGCGATCGTCGTCGACGACCAGCGGATGTCGCTCGACAGCCTGGCGCACGCGCGCTACGGCCTCGAAAAATTCGCTCAGCGTGAGTTCCGCGCCGGTGATCTGGCGGTGCTGGTGACGACAAGCGGCTCGGGCCACGCGCCGGTGCTGACGTTCAGCCCGCTGGTGTTGAGGGCCGCCATCAAGCGGCTCGGCTACTCGCTCTGGGGCATCCGCGGCGCCAGCGCGCTCGATCCGGTCACCGACGCAAGGGATCTCGCCGACGGCTTCGGAGAATTTCAGGAGCGGACGTTTGCGGTGAGCTCGCTCGAGCGCGTCAACGCCGTGATCGACGTGCTGA
>Ga0163161_10004036_pt1 | contig 10271 bp, 9 predicted proteins | sample S45metaG_FD_129847 | JGI IMG/M metagenome (GOLD analysis project Ga0163161, IMG submission 129847) | Switchgrass rhizosphere microbial communities from Kellogg Biological Station, Michigan, USA - S4-5 metaG | ecosystem: Host-associated > Plants > Roots > Rhizosphere > Soil | place: USA: Michigan... | reverse complement strand
CCGAGACAGTTTTGTAACTTAACGTATTCACTTGCTTGTATTTAATTTATTAAACAATTTATTATTCCCATTAAATTTGGGACTGCAAAGATAGATAGAATACTTTTATTATCAAATAGTTGGAGCGAAAATTTTTCATGATATTGTTTTTTTGTGATCCTCGTGCTGAATTTATTTCACCTCTAAACTTTTGGTGTTGATTTTAAACTGTCTGTAAAACAGAAGCTGTATTTCTTCGGTTGGCTTCAATCTGGCTTAATACTTAATCTTTTAAATGCTGCTGTACAAAGCATCTGTTCATCGGTTGCAGATTCTTCGAGCCTCAGCCTGGCATTGTGAACGGAGCCAATTTATTAAAAGGATATCGCTACAATCCCCTTTTTTAAAATCGGACGAGTAAAATTATTAACAGTTAGAGGTAAAGAGCACAAATACTTAAATGCAGGTTCACAGATCATCTGGCTTATAGCCCATTCTCTTTCTTGGCGTATTTTGCTTCTCGATTAATCTATCCAGGTAAGCAAAAACCAGTTCGATGTTTTTATTCTGGTTATTTACTTTTTGTTTGATGGTTTCGATTTCGAGCTTGAGTTCGCCGCTATCAATAATAAATTGACGGATACGGGAGAAAACCCTAACAATCTGAATATTTACCTGAATGGCTTGTTTGCTGTTTAATACACTAGAAAGCATAAGCACGCCGTGTTCGGTAAAAGCATTCGGTAAATAGGTTCTTCCGCCTCTTCCTTTTTTTGAGGTCGCAAATTGCGACCTCAAAGATTCCCATTCTTCGCTAGTGAGTTGGAACATGAAATCTTCGGGAAACCTATCAGAGTTTCTGCCCACTTGCTCATTGAGCCGTTTGGTTTCTACGCCATAAAGCTCGGCCAGATCGCTATCGAGCATCACCTTAAGGCCTCTTAGCTCGTAAATTTTATTAATTAAAGTATTGTCAGGGATGATAGGAAGCGCTTCTTTAGCTGTCATATCATTTTGGATTTAAATTGAAGATACAAAAAATAGATTTTTACACCAAAATTGTATCTATAATTTTCTTGATTTTTTCTTCCCTTTCTGTATAATTTCCATTTATAGTGATATAGCCAATTCCTCGCTTTTCCAGCTCGGTTTTAAAGAGGTGAAACATTTCCAGGCGCCGATTTCCGAAATCGCGCAGGTGATCTGCTACCCAATCTACATCAATATCCACTAGAAAATATAAATCGTACTTGATTTCATTTTCAAGATCGTTAAGGATGTTTGGAACCTCGTTTAAATAATATTGTGAATAAATTTTGGTGGTAATTAAATCGGTATCACAAAAAAGAATTTTATGGGCGATTTTGGTTTTTTCTTTTACCCTTTGTGTTTGTGCCGTTCCGATTTTAATAATATCATCAACAGTGATATCATTGGAAGTGATTAATTCTCGAGCAACCTCAGGTACAAAAGCAGTTCCATAATGCATAGCCATGTTTTTTGCCATGGTTGATTTTCCTGTACTTTCAGGGCCGTAGAAACATATCTTCTTTACAAAATAAGGGCGGACCACTTCTGGTATAAATTCCCAATATAGAAACGGATTATTTCTAATCAGTGTAGCAGAAACCGGAACAAATATTCTTGGTTCATCGAACAGGATATGTTCTGCCTGCAAGTTATAGGCGAAGGGAGTTCCATAATACTCAGAACTAAAAAGAATGTCGATTTTTGGATAAACCTCGCGCATCCTGATCGCCCAGATATTGGTTCGTTCGTTTAAAGGAAGAGTTTCATCGTCAAAATTATCAGCAATAATAGCGGGTTTAACATTCGGCTGATCTTTAAAAATCTCTTTTATCCATTCGAAACGCAAAACCGGATCAATCTTATCATCTGGAGTGAAACTCATCGATACGATCAGTTCATCGCAATGCGCAGCTGCAAAATTGATCAATGCAACATGTCCATTATGGATGGGCATGAACTTACCGATTACCAAACCTATTTTCATGCGGTTTTAGAATAGCTTCTATATTCTTTTATCCAATGCCATAAAGCAAATGCGGCAATAATGGTAAAAACAAAATATTCTACGCCCATAAATTTAATGCCCTTTAAAAAGTATAGGTAAGTAGCCACAACATCGATGATTAACCAGATAATCCAGCATTCTATCCTTTTCTGGATCATTAGAAAAGTGGTGATTACACTCATCACAAAAATAAATGAATCAACAAAAGGATAAGCGCTTGGTAGGTTGAACAGTAATGGGAGCCAATTATGGAGCTGGCTAGCTAACATACCCATCACTAACGTGCCAACAATACCTGCAGCCAATAAAATTAGAAACTGTTTTATCGGCATAAAACTGATTTTGAGTTCCTTGTTTTTATCTTCTTCTCCAGGTTTGGGATTAGCCCATCGCCACCAGCCCATAATGTTGGTTACAAAAAAGAAAACCATCAAAAACATATCGGGGTAAAGTTGGTTCTGATAATATAAAAAAGCAGATAAGAATACATTTACAATACCGGCTGGCCAGCTCCAGATACTTGCTTTTGCGGAGAGCACAACTGAAATAATTCCTGTAATTACCGCGAAGAATTCCAGATAGCTCATTTTATATTCAAGAACCGTAAAAAATATACTGTGGGCATCGAAAAAATCCATCTCTTTCTTTTAGAAGATCTACAAAATGCTAATGTAAATAATTTATTTGCGGCTATTGGTTTTCTGTTGTCAAACAATCCAAAAACATAGCTGTTATAAGAATACCTAATGGCTAATCGCCATATTTATTTAACCAGCAAATTTCTTTTATGCAATATATCGACCAGATTTCCGGTTATCCCATTCCTTTGTTTTTGAAGAACCTGATAATCGGTTTAGTAGCCGTATTGTTTGGTTTGCTAATCAAATTTATTATCCATAAAATCTTTATACTACTTTCACGTTGGTGGGATTTTATCATTATAAAATCGACCATTAAACATTTAAGAAGACCTGTTGCTGTTTTTATACCATTGTTGCTGCTTAATTTCTCTATAACATTAATGGAAATGTCGCCAGCATTCCGGCTGCCCTTAACCAAAATATTAGAAATAGCCCTGACCATCACTTTCGCCTTAATATTAGTTCGCTTAATCAATGTTTTGGAGGATTATTTCTATCTGAAATACGACTTGAATAAAGAAAACAATCTGAAAGAGCGTAAAATCAGGACGCAACTGCAGTTCGTGCGCAAATTCATTGTATCGCTCATTATTTTAATTACTGCTGCTATTATTTTGCTGAGTTTTGAGAGTATGCGTAAAATCGGTGCAGGTCTTCTTACCGGTGTGGGTATAGGCGGGATTATCATCGGGTTTGCTGCGCAAAAATCACTGGGGAATTTATTGGCTGGTTTTCAGATTGCTTTTACGCAGCCAATAAGGATCGATGATGTTTTAATTGTGGAAGGTGAATGGGGTAAGGTTGAGGAGATCACATTAACCTATGTGGTGGTGAATATCTGGGATCAGCGGCGGCTCATCCTGCCGATTACTTATTTCATCGAAAAGCCCTTTCAAAACTGGACACGTGTTTCTGCCGACCTACTCGGGACAGTTTTTTTATACCTTGATTATACCATCCCCATTGAACCGATGCGGCAGGAACTGACCCGGTTACTTAATTCAGATCCGCTTTGGGATAAACGCGTAAATGTAGTACAGGTTACCGATAGTACAAAAGATGGCACGATTGAAATACGTTTTCTGATGAGTGCTTCAAACTCTTCCCGTGCTTTCGATTTACGTTGCCATGTAAGGGAAGCCATGATTTCGTTTATCCAGATAAATTATCCGGACAGCTTACCGAAGAAAAGAGTGGCGTTTAAGAATAAGGTTGAGGATATTTAAATTTATATCAACCGATAACATGAGCGGAATCAACCGGTTCTAAATTTTATTTCTGTCTAAATATCTGTGCATTTTCAAAATAATGGTAGAAACTTCGAAAACATCTGCACCGTTATTTTTTAATATTAAATTTCATTTTTATAAAACTGGTAATCAGAAAATTGTATTTTTTGATTTGACTTTAGTACATTAAAATGGCTTTTCCCAATCTGTAAATGGCATAGTTATTGATTTTTAGCGAAAAAAAATCATTTATCTAATCTCATTTTATGAAAAATTTTAAAAAAGTAATTTTCACTATTCTTCCCTTCTTAGCCTTAACCTTATTGTTTTCTTGTAAAAAAGATGATGCTTTAACACCTACCGATACTGATGGTAAAAACTTCAAGTTTACCATTACTGTAAATGGTGTAGAGGATCAGGATTATGTTTCATTTGTGTTTGTTGGCGCAACATTGGATAATGCCAAAACCATCTGGAAAGTTAACGGGGTAACCAAAAGCAATGAGACGGCAATCTCTTTAGGTAAAAATGATTTTTTAGGTGATACTAAAACCTATATTATTGAAAGTACCACTCCATTAAGGTTAGTGACTACAAGTCAACAGTGTTTAAATCCTGGCGCAACGAATCCATCCTATAAAGTTAGCTTTAAAGCCGAGGTAAATGGAGAGGTTGTTACAAATGACCAAAATTTTAACGTTACTTCGACAACTGATTATACTCACAAATACGATTACTAATCTATTTATTCAATAATCTTGGCTGCTTTGCCATATTATAAAGCCCTTATCGCTCAGATTAGCGATAAGGGCTTCTTTTTTATTTAAACATTCCTTTTAACTTAGCCAGTTTCTCCTGCAAGTCGCCATCCGCATCTTTTGGCTCATTGCGGGGTTTGAAATTCGGCTTGCTGTTATTGGATTTGTATTCTTGCTTGGGTTTATGTTCTTTGGGCTCCCGATTGCGGACTTCCAACTTCGGACTAGCCTCAGTTTTCATCGATAACGAAATCCTTTTGCGTGCTGCGTCGACTTCCATCACCGTAACTTCAACCTTCTGGTGCACTTTTACCACGTCATTGGGGTTGGCCACAAAGCGGTTTGCCAATTGACTCGTGTGAACCAAGCCATCCTGGTGTACGCCTATATCAACAAAGGCACCGAAATTGGTAATGTTGGTTACAATTCCAGGAAGTTTCATGCCAATTCTTAAATCAGAAATCTCGTTTACACCGTCGGTAAAGCTAAAGGCTTCAAACTGCTCACGCGGATCGCGGCCAGGTTTAGCCAATTCTTTTAAAATATCGGTTAAGGTCGGTAACCCGATTTCATCAGTTACATATTGTTGTGGTTTGATCTGTTTTTGCAGTTGCGTATCTCTCATTAATGCGGAAACTGTAGTACCCAGATCTTTTGCCATTTTATCTACTACGGCATAACGTTCAGGGTGAACGCCACTAGTGTCCAAAACATTTTCTGCATTGCGGATGCGCAGGAAACCAGCAGCCTGTTCATATGCCTTATCACCCAGGCGCGGTACTTTCTTAAGGCTTTCGCGGTTTTTAAAGGCGCCATGTGTATTTCTGTAATCAACAATATTTTGAGCCAGAGTTGGGCCTAAACCAGAAACATAAGCCAGAATCTGTTTAGAGGCGGTATTTAACTCTACGCCAACGGCATTTACTGCACTGATTACGGTGTCATCCAAACTTGCTTGTAATTTATTCTGATCAACATCGTGCTGATATTGTCCTACACCGATGGATTTTGGATCAATTTTTACCAGTTCTGCCAATGGATCCATTAAACGGCGACCGATTGAAACTGCCCCACGTACGGTAATGTCTTGTGTTGGAAACTCCTCTCTTGCCACTTCTGATGCCGAATAAATCGAAGCACCACTTTCATTTACCATTACAATGGTAATATGAGGTAAATTCAGGGCACGCACAAAAGCTTCCGTTTCTCTTCCCGCTGTACCGTTACCAATCGCGATAGCTTCAACATGATGTTTCTCGCAAAGCTGTTGAATGGTAAATTCAGCATTTTTCACATTTCCCTGTCCGGTATGCGGGTAAATTGCTGTATTTTCTAATAACTGACCTTGTTTATCTAAACAAACCACTTTGCAGCCCGTACGGAAACCCGGATCGATGGCCAGTACATTTTTTTGTCCCATTGGAGCTGCCAACAGCAACTGACGGGCATTTTCGGCAAAAACGCGAATTGCTTCTTCGTCTGCTTTCTGTTTGGTTAAAACCCTGAGCTCAGTTTCCATTGCTGGCTCTAATAATCGTTTGTAACCGTCTTCTAATGCTTGTTGCACTTGTTTAGCTGCGGCATTAGTGCCTGTAACAAACTGGTTTTCTAAAATGGCAATAGCATCTTCAGCCGGTGGTAAGGCATCTAGTCTTAAAATCAGTTCCTTTTCGCCACGGCGCATCGCTAAAACACGGTGTGATGCCGCTGTTTTAACAGGCTCGTTCCATTCGAAGTAATCTTTATATTTAATTCCTTCTTCTTCTTTCCCTTTAATTACTTCGGATTTAAAGGCAGACTTTTCCTGAAAGTAGATGCGCATTTTGGTACGGGCTTCCACATTTTCAGATATCATCTCGGCAATGATATCTCTTGCACCTGCCAAAGCCTCTTCAAGTGAATTTACACCTTTTTCAGCATCGATAAACTTCTCAGCCATTGCATCCAGATCAAAAGCATTCTGCTCAAATATCTGCAATGCCAACGGCTCTAGTCCTTTCTCTTTTGCTACCGAGGCACGTGTTTTACGTTTCGGTTTATAAGGCAGGTAAATATCTTCTAAAAGTGAAATGGTTTCGGCCCCGTTGATCTTTTTTTCCAGCTCTGGTGTTAATTTGCCAAGTTCGGTCATCGATTTTAAAATCGCTTCACGGCGTTTATCCAGATCGCGTAACTGTAAAACCCTGTCCCGGATTGCGGCGACCTCCACCTCATCTAAACTTCCTGTTGCCTCTTTACGGTAACGTGAGATAAAGGGTACTGTTGCGCCTTCATCTAATAGATTTATGGTAGCGGTGACTTGTTTTTCTGCAACTTTTAATTCGGCTGCAATTATTTTATGGTGGGTTAACATATTCTAAAGGGTAAAATTAAAGTAACAAATCTAATCAGGATTTAAGGATTTTTAAGATGAAGTTTTCCACCAGACCCTGTGGGTAAATTTTCCGGAAAATTATTTAGGACAATAATTCTGTTTGGCTTTTGGGTCAATTGATTTATTGACTGCTAAAAAAAGTGTTCATCATAAGCCGTTTATGGGGTTTTATTATTTTGGCATACTATTTGCCTTTTTATTCGACTGACCAGCTAACTAAATATAAATTAATGTCAAATTCGACTCTCCGATGTTGGAAATGCAATACGCAGTACCATTACCAGATTCCAAGACCTTGGGTGATTAAAAATTTGCTTTTTTTCCTGCCTATTAGAAAATATTTTTGCCCACATTGCGTGGCCAGTAGATACGCGTGGGTAAAGGCCAAAAATAGCAATGCTAATTATCTGAAGACTGGGCAGGTTGATAAAAACGAGCCTAAAAAGATCAGAAGAAAATAGACATTGCTGTCCTTAAATCCTACTGTATTTTTGCAATAGAACTGCTATTGTTGATCTGTAAATCTTGCCATGATCATAATCATTTCAATCTGATAGTATATAGCTCACAATAGGTAATTATCGTTGATCATCAATTGGAATAAGAGCTGCTGTTTCGGTACCAGTTGTGAGATAAGAGAAACCTAACTATTAATTAAGGAGTCGGGAGCACGTTTGCAGTGCGTATGGTTTTCCTGTAGCTGCACACATAATCGTTTATGGCTGATCATTTTGTTGTTGGCAAACCCTGATTGATCAGCAACCAGAAAATATCAGGGGAGATCACGAAAGGCCTATGCCCGATGTAGGAGTTTAATATGCCGGCTAAAAATGGATGTTCGCCGTATAAAGTCAAACTATCGGGTAAAATTCTCTATATTTTTTTCAATATCTGCCCTATGTACTTTTAGTATTTCGTTACTGGGAACAACTTCAATCAGTTTTGACGGTTTAGAGAATGTTCCAATTTCTACAATTGTTGCGCACTGGCAAAATGATTTAGTAGAGATAAAAGTGAGGAGGAGTAAAAGTATCTTTTTCATCCATTAAGAGGTTTTTAGAAATAGTTTATAGAATAGATGCCTGATGAGCCTGTTTCCATAAATCGTTTAAAAAAACTTATCCCTTCTTTTTCTTTGTTTTTTCCAGATCGCGTTCTGCTTTAAACTTAGTTATCCTTGTAATAAGATCCAGGGGCAAGGGTTCATCTAAAGGAAACTGAACAGCGCCCTTGCTCCATTTATACTTGGCAAATTCATCTTTAAAAGCTTCAATTCCTGAACCGGTTGGATAAAAGCCAATGTGCTTGGCGTACCCGGCAAAGTAAACCAGTACAGTGTTCTGTTTGAAAGCGGGCATGCCGTAACTGATTACTTCTTTAGCATCTGGTACGGCCTTGTGGATCGTTCCGCGAATTTGCTGCAATAGTTTTTGTGTTGCTACAGGGAAATTGGCAATATATTGATCGATATTTTCGGGTTTAGGCTGCTCCATAGCTAATGGTTTTGTAAGCTGAATTTACAAAAATCTTAAATACCTATTCGCTGATCTGAATATCGTATTTCTGTAAGAGACCTGCGATACCTGATTTTGAAAATCTTGCATTTTTCATCCTGTTGTTATCCGGATCTATGGAATAATTGTAAGCGGTTCTAAGATCTGCTTTTTCAATAATAGTCCTGTCGAAAGTAGCATTTAGTAAATCGCAGTTATCGAAAATTGAATTGGCCAGGTCGCTTTCTGAAAAATCGACCTCATGTAATTGTGAAGTTTTAAAAGTCGTTTTCTTTAGCTTTAATTTATAAAAAGAAGAATGATCCAGCTTGCAGTTATTAAAACTGAATGCCAAACCGAAATCGTTACAATTATCGAATCTTAATCCCAGCATTTTACAGTCATGGAAGTTTACATCAATAAATGATGTTTTGGTCAGGCTTGCCAAACTCAAATTGCAGGTCACAAATTCGCAATCTAAAAACTTAACGCCGCTTAAATCTGAACTGGAAAAATTACAATTGATGAATTTACAATTTTCATATTCTGCTTTTGGGAGTGCACGTAAGGTGAAATCGGCTTTTTCGAAGGTTTGGTCGGCTAGGTAATTATCAGACATGCAATATGGATTCTTTATGACACGAATATAAAAATAATCGGGAGGTTTTTGGTTGGAGCAGGCGGCTGAGTTTTCTTTCTTGTACAAGCCAAGGTTAATATAAGGCACACCCGACCCGTTGGGCACCCCTCTGGTAGAGAGAATAAAAAAATCCCCCAAATTGCTTTGGAGGATTTATATGTTTTGGTCTTCGACTATGCTCAGACTAATAATTTATTTTTTAACGTACATTACTTCTTTTACCGCTTTAACTACACGTTCCGCATTTGGTAAGCTGGCTGCGATTAAAGTTGGTGAATATGGAAGTGGAACATCAGCACAAGTGATACGTAAAACTGGTGCATCTAAATAATCGAATGCATGTTTTTGCACCATAAAGGCAATTTCTCCGGAAAGGGATGCCAAAGGCCAGGCTTCTTCCACCACAACCAAACGGTTTGTTTTTTTAACAGAGGCGATGATGGTGTCATAGTCGATAGGACGTACGGTACGTAAATCGATCACTTCAACGTTGATTCCTTCTTTAGTTAATTCTTCAACTGCAGGGTTTACAACGCGAGTTAGCATCTTACCGAAAGTTACAATGGTTACATCAGTACCTTCTTTGGTTACGTTTGCCTTTCCTAACTCGATATAATACTCTTCAGCAGGAACATCGCCTTTATCACCGTACATTACTTCAGATTCCATGAAAATAACCGGATCCTGATCTATAATTGATTGTTTTAATAATCCTTTTGCATCATAAGGAGTAGAAGGAACTACTACTTTTAATCCTGGAGTGTTTGCAAACCAGTTTTCGAAGTTTTGAGAGTGCTGTGCGCCTAATTGGCCTGCGTTACCTGTAGGGCCACGGAAAACCATAGGGCATGAGAACTGACCACCGCTCATGGATAAAATTTTAGCAGCACCGTTGATAATCTGATCGATTGCTACTAATGAGAAGTTAAAGGTCATGAATTCCACAATTGGAATAAGGCCTGCTGTTGCAGCACCAGTTGCAATACCTGCGAAACCTAATTCGGCAATCGGGGTATCGATAATGCGTTTCGCACCAAATTCGTCAAGCATACCCTGACTTACTTTGTACGCACCGTTATATTCTGCTACTTCTTCACCTAATAAAAAAACGCGGTCATCTTT
>Ga0163161_10004033_pt1 | contig 10275 bp, 10 predicted proteins | sample S45metaG_FD_129847 | JGI IMG/M metagenome (GOLD analysis project Ga0163161, IMG submission 129847) | Switchgrass rhizosphere microbial communities from Kellogg Biological Station, Michigan, USA - S4-5 metaG | ecosystem: Host-associated > Plants > Roots > Rhizosphere > Soil | place: USA... | reverse complement strand
CCGTTAAACGCGCTGCGCAGCGCCAGGAAAATATCGTTCTTGTCCTTATAGAAGCGCTCCGGGTTGATGGTCAGGGCATCCAAAGTCGCCATCACCACCTTGCGGCCGGCCGTATCCGAAGTCGCCAGATTCTGGCGCTGTTCGATCAGTGCGCGGGCCAGGGGATCGGTAAAGACCCGGGCGGGCAGGCGGAACTGGAAGGGCGCGGTCTCGCCCTTTTGGCCGATGGCGTCGCGCGCTTCCAGCCGCCCTTCCACCATCAATCCGGCATAAGGATGGCTGGTGAGATCGACAAAACTATTCTGGTCGATTTGCTTGGCGTTGGGCTCGGGCAGCGGCAATTCCACCACCAACGGTTTGCCGTGACCGCCTACAGGTTTCAGTACGGCGCGCACCCCGGCAACGCCGTAATCGTCACTGCTCTTGAAAGCGAATTTGGTGGCGAGTTGCTCGGTGCGCGAGGGCTTGGCGGTCAGCGCCACGCTCGGGGCTGCATCCACCACCGCCTGGATATTCCATTTGCCGATGGCATGACCGCCCACCTGCACCCGGACCCGCGCATCGGTGGACAGGATCACATTGCTGGAATACTCGCCATCTTCGCCGGCAAAACGCGGCGCGGCATTGCTACCGGCCGTCAGCCCAGGCGTGCGCGGGGCGCCATGCACCCTGAGATTCAACACCGAGCCTTTGGGTACGCGGATCAGCGAGTCATCGCCCACCCGCAGCGATGTCAGCGGCACGCCGGTATAGGGCGGCGGATCAACCCAAGCGTCGATGGATGCGGCCGCGCCGGCGCCGCTGTCAAAAGCGCTGATCAGGCGCGACGCGGTATCGCTGCGCGCCCACACCAATCCCGCCGCCAAGGCGATCATCAGATACCAGCGCAAACCATAAGGATCGCGGCTGGCGATATCGGTGTGCGGCAGGGCGAAACGCAGCTTGTTCGGCAACGACCGCGCGCGGTGCAAGGCCCACAGCGCCTGGGCGAAAGGATCATTCCCCACCAGCACATCATGCCGTTCGGAAATGGGGCGGTGGGAAAGCCCGCTATCGCGTTCCAGCCGCCGCGCCGCATCCAGGCTTTGGGGCCAAGTGAAATCCGCAAAGCCCTGATACAGGGTGAAGGCGGAAGCGGTGATGGTGGCGGCCAGTATCAGCGACTGTATCGGCCAGGGGATGAAGGCGAATATGCCGGTCAGCGCCAGCGCCAGATAGAAACCGGCAAAGCCAAAAGCAGGCCATAGTCTGGGAAGAACACGCTCAATCGCCAGCGTGCCGCGCGTCAGCGCGATGCGGCGCTCCAGCGGATCAGTTGCCCGCCAGCCAGTCTGGGATACGGTCCTGGGCGATGAGATCGGCATAAGTCTCCCGGGGACGTACGATGCCCCATTGCTCGCCATGAACCAAGACTTCGGCCAGGCGGGGACGGGCATTGTAATCACTGGCCATCACCGCGCCATAGGCTCCGGCGGACAGAATCGCCACAAGATCGCCGCTTTTGAGTTCCGGCAGATCGCGGCCGGCGGCGAAAAGATCGGAAGTTTCGCAGATCGGCCCAACCACGTCATAGCGCTGGCGCCTGGAACCCGGTTCGGCAACCGCGGCGATTTCGTGATGGGCGTCATACATGGCCGGACGGACCAGGTCGTTCATCCCGGCATCGATGATCAGGAAATGCTTGGCTTCGCCATGCTTGACATAGATCACCCGCGACACCAGCACACCGGCATTGGCGGCGATCAAGCGGCCCGGCTCAAAAGACAGGCTGCAGCCTAGGCCTTTGGTCACACGCGCAACCATCTTGCCATAAGCGTCGGGATCGGGCGGTGGCATGTTGCTGTTTTCGTACGGCACGCCCAAGCCGCCGCCCAAATCCAGGCGGGTGATGCTGTGGCCATCGGCGCGCAAGATCCCTACCAGCTCCGCCACGCGCTGGAAGGCGGCTTCAAACGGTTCCAGGTCGGTGATCTGGCTGCCGATATGCACATCGATGCCGACAATCTCGATATTCTTCAGCTTGGCGGCGTGGGCATAGGCCTCACGCGCGCGGGTGAAGGGGATGCCGAACTTGGTTTCCGCCGTGCCGGTGGTGATCTTGGCGTGGGTCTTGGCATCGACATCGGGATTGATGCGCAAGGTGGTGGGGGCGCGCTTGCCGAGGCTGGCCGCGACGTCGTTCAGGGCGTGAAGTTCGGGTTCGCTTTCGACATTGAATTGATAGATGCCTGCATCTAGCGCGGCGTGCATTTCTTCCCGCGTCTTGCCCACGCCGGAGAACACAATCTTACTTGCGGGAATATCCGCCGCCAAAGCTTTGGCCAGTTCGCCGCCCGACACCACATCGGCGCCCGCGCCCAATTGGCCCAGCGTCTTCAGCACCGCCAGATTGCCATTGGCCTTGACCGAAAAGGCCACCAACGAACCTTTGGGCAAGGCATCTGAGAACACCTTGTAATGCCGCGTCAGGGTGGCGCTGGAATAGCAATAGAAAGGCGTGCCCACGGCTTCCGCCAGCAGGTCCAGCCGCACGTCTTCCGCGCACAGCACGCCGTCCTTGTAGTGAAAGTGATTCATCCGCCTCGCCTAATGTCCCAACGGATAAGGCGGTCTGGAGGGGTCGTGCTCGTCTTTGGACGTGGCTTGGCCGTTGGGCTTCACCAGATCGTTTTTCACGCCGCAGGCGGTAACCGCGAACGCCAGCACGATGAACAGTAGGAGTTTCTTCATTTGAGAATACTCCGCCAGTGATGCAGTTGCTCTTTTACCCGCGCTGGCGCGGTGCCGCCCAGGCTCATGCGCGAGGCCACGCTGGCTTCCGGAGTCAGCACCTTGAAGACATCTTGGGTGATAGCCGGTTCGATCTTCTGCATGTCGGCCAGCGGCAGCTTATCCAAAGTCAGGCCCTTGGTCTCAGCCTCTTTCACAATTGACCCGGCAATATGATGCGCCTCACGGAACGGCTTTTTCAAAACCCGCACCACCCTGTCGGCCAGATCGGTGGCGGTGGGATAGCCGGGCTCGCAGGCCGCCCGCATTTTCTCAGGCTGTGCCGTCAGATCGGCCACCATCGCCGCCATGGCGGCAAGGCAAAGCTCCAAGGTGTCGGCGGCGTCGAACACCCGCTCCTTGTCTTCCTGCAAATCGGTGCCGTAGGTCAGCACCAGGCCTTTCACCACCGTGGCCAAAGCCACGAAATCGCCCAGTACCCGGCCGGTCTTGCCGCGGACCAATTCGGCGGCATCGGGATTGCGCTTTTGCGGCATGATGGACGAGCCGGTGGTGAAAGCATCCGACAGTTTCACAAAGCCGAACATCGGCGTGGACCATTGCACCAATTCGCCCGCCAGCCGCGACAGGTGAACGGCGCAGATGGAACAGGCCGCCAGATATTCCAGCGCGAAATCGCGCGCCGAGATCGCGTCCATGGAATTGCGCATCGGGCGCGCAAAGCCCAAGGTCTTGGCGGTGGCGTCGCGATCGATGGCGAAAGATGTGCCCGCCAAAGCCGCCGCACCCAAGGGCGATTCATTCAGCCGCTTCTTGGTGTCTTCAAACCGCCCCCGGTCGCGGCCGAACATTTCCACATAGGCCAGCATGTGATGTCCAAAGGTCACCGGCTGGGCCACCTGCATATGGGTGAAGCCCGGCATGATGGTTTCGACATGCTTCTCCGCCTGCTGCAGCAGCGCCAGCTGCAAAGCTTTCAGTCCCGCATCGGCGCGCTCGCAAGCGCTGCGCACCCACAGCCGGAAATCGGTCACCACCTGGTCATTGCGCGAGCGCGCGGTGTGCAACCGTCCCGCCGCCGGTCCGATCAGCTCCGCCAGCCGGGCCTCGATATTGAGATGAATGTCTTCCAGCTCGCGCTTGAAGACGAATTTGCCTTCGGTGATTTCCTTCTCGATGGCCGTGAGCCCGTCAAGGATCGCTAGGCCGTCGTCCTTGGAGATGATCCCTTCATTGGCCAGCATGCGGCAATGCGCGCGCGACCCCGCCAGATCTTCCGCCGCGAGGCGCTTGTCGAAATCGATCGAGGGGGTAATCTCCCTCATGATGGCGGCGGGGCCGGACTCAAACCGGCCGCCCCACATTTTGTTGGTGCTCATCGTCTCATCCGGGTGTCATGACCAAGAAAATCATTATCAGCCTGGCCGTGATCACAGCATTGGTCTTGGGCGTTCTATATGGGAAAGGGCTGCTTTCTGTCCATCAGGGGCTGGAGCCGCCGGCGGCGCTGGCGGCGCTGAAGCTGGAAAAGAGCCCCAAACCCGCCCCCGACGTGTCTTTCGCCGGTCCGCAGGGTACCCGCCATGCGCTAAAGGCATTCCAGGGCCGCTATGTGCTGCTCAACCTGTGGGCCACCTGGTGCGGCCCCTGCGTCAACGAACTGCCGTCGCTGGCCCGGCTTTCGCGCTTCGCGCCGGGGGTGCGGGTGGTGGCGATCGATACCGGTGATCGCGACACGGTGGATGCCGCCGGCTTCCTGAAAGAGCACGATGCCAGCGCCCTTATCGCCTATCGCGACAGCGACAAGGTGATGATGAAGACCTTCACCGCTTATGCCTTGCCGATGACCGTGCTGATCGATCCGACCGGAAAGATTATCGCCAAGGCGGAAGGCCCTGCCGATTGGGGTTCACCGGAAGCGGTTGCTTATTTCAAAAGAATTACGGGAACTTGAAATCCTGTCATTCCCGCGTAAGCGGGAATCCATGTCCGAGACTGCGCAAGACAAAGATGGATCCCCGCTTTCGCGGGGATGACAACAACTAACGCGTCGGCACCGGATGCTCGCCGCGATAATCATAAAAGCCCCGGCCAGTCTTGCGACCTAGCCAACCGGCTTCCACATATTTCACCAACAGCGGACAGGGGCGGTATTTCGAATCCGCCAGACCTTCGTAGAGCACCTGCATCACGCTGAGGCAGGTGTCGAGGCCGATAAAGTCGGCCAGCTGCAATGGCCCCATCGGATGATTGGCGCCCAGCCGCATGGCGGTGTCGATGGCGTCGACATTGCCCACACCTTCATACAGCGTATAGACCGCTTCATTGATCATCGGCAGCAGGATGCGGTTGACGATGAAGGCGGGGAAGTCCTCGGCATAGGCGGCGGTCTTGCCCACGCGCTTGACGATTTCCAGCGCGCTTTGGAAGGTGGCGTCGTTGGTGGCGATGCCGCGGATCACTTCCACCAGCTGCATCACCGGCACGGGATTCATGAAATGCAGGCCGATGAAACTCTCCGGCCGGTCGGTGGAGGCGGCCAGCCGCGTCACTGAAATGGACGATGTGTTGGTGGCGATGATCGCCTTGGGCGAAATGCGCGTGCGCAGATCCTGGAAAATCTTTTTCTTGATGGCTTCGTCTTCGGTTGCCGCTTCCATCACCAGGTCGCGGTCCTTGAGGTCGTCCAGAGTCTGGGTAACGCGGATGCGCGCCAGAGCCGGCTTGATCTGCTCTTCCTTGATGATGCCCTTATGGGCCTGGCGCTGCATGTTCTTTTCGATCAGGCCGATGGCCTTGGACAAGGCATCCTTGTTGATGTCGTCCAGCACCACATCATAGCCGGCCAAAGCCAGCACATGCGCGATGCCGTTGCCCATCTGGCCCGCACCCACGACTCCGATTTTTTCCACTGCCATTTGAATTGCCTTTACTTGTAGCCGCGCTTGGCGAGTTCTTCGTCCAGCTCCGGAAGAATTTTGAACAGGTCGCCCACCAACCCATAATCCGCCACTTGGAAGATCGGGGCCTCTTCATCTTTGTTGATGGCCACAATCACTCTTGAATCTTTCATGCCCGCCAAATGCTGAATGGCGCCGGAAATGCCCACCGCGATGTAAAGATCGGGCGCCACCGCCTTGCCGGTCTGGCCCACTTGATAGTCATTGGGCACATAGCCCGCATCCACCGCGGCGCGGCTGGCGCCCACGGCGGCATGCAGCTTATCGGCGATTTTGTCCAACAGCTTGAAATTCTCCGCCGAACCCAACCCGCGTCCGCCGGAGATCACGATCTTGGCTGAGGTCAATTCAGGCCGCTCAGATTTCGACAAGGCTTCGCCGGCGAATTGGGAAAGCCCGGGATCGGGCGCTGCGGCGACCGTCTCAACAGCCGCGTTACCATCGTCCTTGGCCGCGGGAAAAACCGTGGTGCGCACGGTGATGATTTTCTTGGCCACCGGCGCCTGCACAGTTTCGATGGCATTGCCGGCATAGATCGGCCGCTCGAAGGTGTCAGGCGAAATAACTTTGATGATTTCCGAGATCTGCGGCATGTCCAGCTTGGCGGCAACGCGCGGCAGGAAATTCTTGCCGGTGGTGGTGGCCGGCGCCAGGATCGCGTCGTATTTGTCGGCCAGCGACAGCAGCAAGGCTTCCATTGGTTCGGCCAATTGCCGGGCATAAGCCGGCGCATCTGCCAGCAGCACCTTTTCCACTCCGGCGATCTTGGCCGCGGCTTGCGCCACCGCTGCGCAGTTCTCTCCTGCCACCAGCACGTGCACAGGCGCGCAAACCGCCGCCGCCGCCGTCACCGTCTTATGGGTGGCGTCCTTGAGATGGACATTGTCATGCTCGGCGATCACCAGGGACGGCATCTGAGCACCCTCATCTTATATGGCTCCGGCCGCTTTGAGCTTGTCCAGCAACTCGCTGACACTTGCGAGCTTGACGCCGCCGCCGCGCTTGGGCGGCTCCGACACTTTCAGCACCTTGAGGCGCGCCGTGATGTCCACGCCCAGATCGGCGGGCGACTTTTCGTCGATCGGCTTTTTCTTGGCCTTCATGATATTGGGCAGTGAGGCATAGCGCGGCTCATTCAGGCGCAGATCGGTGGTCATCACTGCGGGCAACTTCACCTCGACGGTCTGCAAGCCGCCATCGATCTCGCGGGTGATCTTGGCGCTGTTATCGCTCAACTCCAAGGCATGGGCGAAGGTGCCTTGCGGCCAGCCCAGCAGTGCCGCCAGCATCTGTCCCACCTGATTGGCGTCATCATCGATCGCCTGCTTTCCGGTGATCACAAGCCCGGGTTTTTCCGCGTCGACCAGGCCCTTGAGAATTTTGGCGACCGCCAAAGGCTCGACGGGCTGATCAGTCTTCACCAGGATGCCGCGATCGGCCCCCATCGCCAGGGCGGTGCGAATGGTTTCACTGGCCTGTAGCGGCCCGATGGAAACCACGACCACTTCGCTGGCCTTGCCTTTCTCTTTCAGGCGCACCGCTTCTTCCACGGCGATTTCGTCAAATGGGTTCATGGACATTTTGACATTCGCCAAGTCCACGCCGCTTTGGTCCGCCTTCACGCGAACCTTTACGTTGTAGTCAATCACCCGCTTGACGGGCACCAAGACCTTCATGGCGCTTCTTTGATCCCCACAGACGGCTTGTCAGTCGGCGTCCCGGCCGGTTTTTGGCGGCGGCCGGGGGCACTGTTCCGTGCCGTGCTGCTCTTGTGCGGTGCAAAAAGTATGGCCGCAGGGCGAGGGCTGTCAACGTAAGGGTAGGTAAGAGGGCTTATCATCGCTGCAATGCAGCAATAATGGTTAACCGGGGACCCCGGTTCTGCGTCATCCTGCCGCAGCCGAACGTCTACTTGAGGCTCGCCAGATAGGCGACCACATCCGCCTGCTGCTTTTTGCTGGTGATGCCGGCAAAGGCCATCTTGGTTCCAGGCACCGTCCGGGCTGGGCTCGCCACCCATTTGGTGAGGTTGCCTTCATCCCAGATAAATCCGGCCTTCTTCAAAGGCCCGGAATAGGCAAAGCCTGGGCGGGTCGCCGCTTTGCGGCCCATAACCCCAAACAGATTGGGTCCTAAGCCGTCCCCACCGCCTTTGTCGGCGGTGTGGCATATGGCGCAGCGCTTGAAGACTGCGGATCCAGCCTTGGCATCGCCCGCGGCATTGGCCGCAATTGCAGAGCCGGCCAGCAGCGCCAGCGTGATGAAACAAGTGCGAAACATCGAAAGCCCTTTTTCGTCGGGCGGCCCGGTTGGGTCCGGTTCACGCCCTTTTCTAAATGGGCGGTCCGGCTGACGCCTAACGCCCATTGTTCCCTTGCGAAGCCCTCCAATACCCGATCTAGCGTTTGAAAACAGCGGAAATGTGTCTCACCCGGTATTGACCTTCTTTGGCGCATTTGCCCGCCCCTGCCAGACTTTTGTCTTTGCGGGCCAGGGCAGCGATTTCATGGACTTGTTAACGCTCACGCCTGACTTCCGCGTGACCTTCTTCCAGTTATAGATTGGGGGATGAGTGATGCGTTTGAAGTACCGATCGGGGCCGAAGAACTGGCCCGGGCCCGTTCGCGAATTGTCCAGGATTTTGCCGGTGCGGCCCGCAGCGCCCATGATCTGGCGCAGTTGCGTGCCCTGTTGCGCGAAGCGGTCTGGGCGCTGGGCTTTCATCATTTTCTGCTGCAAGGCTCGGCGGGACAGGTATGGCTGGCCGACTTGCCGCAAGCCTGGAAGGTCGCAAGCGCCTCCTCCGGCGATGCCGTCCTGGTCACGGCGGCGCAATCCTATGCGCCTTTCCTATGGACGGATATTCCGCGCCTGATCTCGGTCTCTCCAGCCCAGGCTGAATTCATGGACTCAGTCCATGCCGCTGGGGTGGGAGCCGCCGTCACCGTGCCGATCCATCGGGCGCGTAGCACCGACAAGATCGGCGGCTACAGCGAATTCGCCGGCTGCTGTTCTTTCATGATGAAGCACGGCGTCTCCCTGCCGCTCTCCAGCCTGGCGGCGGCGCATTATGTGGGCGCCCTGACTTTCGATGCCGCCGAGAATCTACGCCAGGCGCGCACACCCGGCTCGCCACGCGGGCCGCAACTGACGCCGCGCCAGCGCGATTGTGTGGTGCTGGTGGCGCAAGGCAAGAGCGACTGGGAAGTCGGCCAACTTCTGGGCATCAGCGAATCCACGGTGCACAAGCATATCGAGGACGCCAAAAAGCGCTTCACCGTTTCCACCCGCATTCAGCTGGTGGTGCGCTCGCTGTTCGACGCAAGGCTGACTTTCGCGGATGTTATGAAAGAGCCGGATAAAGAACCCGGCTAGGCGTTGACCAGTTCGACCTGCACCACATCGGTGCGCGACACTTCGAACGTTGCGGCGCAAATACCCAGATAGAACTCCCAATTGCGCAGGAAGTACTGATCATGGCCCAGAGCCTTGATCTCATTTTCCGCCTTCTGCATTTGCACCAGCCATTCGCGCAGGGTGCGGGCATAGTCCTTGCCGAAGCCAAAGGCGCCCACGAATTTGAGGCCGGCTTTTTCCGCCTCTTCGCGGAAACGGCCCAGGGACGGCAGCATGCCGCCGGGAAAGACATAGTGGCGGACGAAGTCGCTGCGGGTGCGGTAGCCCGCGAATAATTCATCCTTGATGGTGATGGTCTGGATGATGGCGCGGCCGCCGCGTTTCAGCCGTTCCGCCACGGTGTTGAAATAGGCCGGCCAATAATGCTCGCCCACGGCCTCGAACATTTCGATGGAGACGACATTGTCGAAACTGCCTTTGCAGCGGCGATAATCCTGGAGCCTGATCTCGGCGCCGTCCTTCAGCCTTTCGCTGGCGAACTTGTGCTGGGCGGGCGAGATGGTAAGGCCGGTAACACGGTGGCTGTCGCACGCCGCGCGCTCGGCAAAGCCGCCCCAGCCGCACCCTATCTCCAGCACATTGGCTTTCTTGGCGGTGAATTTGGAAAGGATGCGCTCATATTTGTTCTGCTGGGCGCGATAAAGCTCCTGGCTGCCGTTATACAGCGCCGAGGAGTAGGTCATGCTTTTGTCCAGCCACAGCGAATAGAATTCGTTGCCGACGTCGTAATGATCCTTGATGTTACGGGCCGAGCCGGCAATGGAATTGCGCCGCACCAACGCATTGTGGATCACAAAACCCAAGCGGTTGAGAATATTGCCGTCCGAGAAATCGGAGAAATGATCCAAATTGACCAGGAACAGGCTGATCAGTCTTTCCACGCTGTCGGTGTCCCAGCTGCCGGCGATATATTCCTCGCCCAGGCCGATATCGCCGCGCGCCATCACCCGGCGCAGCACGTCCCACTCCTGGATCTTGAACTGAGCGTGCGGGCCGGGATGGGCGCCTTTGGCGATGGTGACTTCGCCGTTGGGGGCGATGAATTCCAATTCGCCATATTCCAGACTGGCCAGCGCCTTGCGCCAGCTTTTCTCAATATAGGAGGCGGGTATCAGGGACATTGCGGCTTCCCGAGAATTCAGGAACCTTCAAGATTAAACTTGGTTTG
>Ga0163161_10004032_pt1 | contig 10278 bp, 10 predicted proteins | sample S45metaG_FD_129847 | JGI IMG/M metagenome (GOLD analysis project Ga0163161, IMG submission 129847) | Switchgrass rhizosphere microbial communities from Kellogg Biological Station, Michigan, USA - S4-5 metaG | ecosystem: Host-associated > Plants > Roots > Rhizosphere > Soil | place: USA... | reverse complement strand
CGATATAAATAACACCAAATACCTTTTACTTTGATATAGGTCTCATCCAATCTCCAACTCGCCCCCACTCTGCCTTTTCTCTTCTTCATCTCTGACTCAAGCAAAGGTGTAAACTTATAAACCCAGCGCTGAATAGTAGCATGATCAACAGAAACTCCTCGCATTTTCATGATCTCTTCAACATCCCGATAGCTTAATGTAAACCTAAGCTTAAAATATACGGCCTGCAGTATAATAGACTTCGGATAGCAATGACCTTTAGTATTCATGAGTTTAAGAATTTAAAAAGGCAAAGATAAAACTTAGCTTTAGATGCGACAGAACCCTTCTTTAAAAAGCAATTCTAAAATTCGGTTTTTTAAAAATCCATAAGACAAATTTGTGTTTATTTTATAATCTAATTTTGTGTTTTTGATTCTTAACCTTTAATTCTTCTTCTAAATCGTTTACAATAATTGACTGCATCTTATTCCAAGATTATGCTTACTCATACATTAGAAAATCGTACTCATGACATTTTTTGCATTATAAAAGCCTATTAGTTGGTATTTTTAATAAAGAAATTAAAAACTAGGTAGAAAACTCTAAAATTCTAATCACATGAAAAGCAAAAAAAACTTTACCGGCGCCGTCGGTGCGTGGCTCACTAATGAGCTACATCCAGCAAACGCGACCTACAGCTCACCCAACAGCAATTTTAGTTCTATTAAGCTCAACGGGATATACAGCACCCTTGATTACCTGAGCATCGGCTGGTTTGGCGTGGATATGAGTAACCCTAGCAGTCCCACCCTGCAAACCAGTAACACATATCTTGCACAACAGGTTTTAGATGCCCGTGCACAAAACCCGAACATCACCCTATTTGCTTTACTGGCCTATACCCAGGAAATCACCAACGATCTGCAAACGATCATCAACAACCCCGCCCTGCTGACCACTTTTGCTACCAATGTTGCCAACTTTCTGGCTACCAATGACCTCAATGGTTTCGACATTGATTGGGAACAGCCCACGAGCCAACTCTCTCATAAGCAATGTGGCCACTGGCTCAACGCATTGGGTAAGGCTTTCGGGGATACCTATTATCTGGCCATTTCGGCGAGTTCTAACCAGTCCGGTAATGTCAACAACCTCAATGCGGATGCTGTGAATGCCAATGTGGATGTGTTCAATTTGCAAAGTTACTGGGTTAGCGATCCTAGCGTATTTATTGCACACGGCATCAATGCCGATCTATTGGGATTCGGTGCTTATTTAGAAAGTGGTGTCACTGCGCTTTATGCTTCTCAGCAATACGCTGCTGGGATTCAGTACCAGAGTAAGCAATACCCCTACCAAACTATGATGAGTTGGCGGCTTGATTCTTCCAACTGGCCTTTCGAGCAAAGTCAGCAACTATTGATGCGGCCATACCTGACCGGCCAACCGGATGTGGTTGTGTTCGACGATGGAGCCATCTTGAATGCGCAAACTACTCCTACTATTATGCAAAGTATCGTTATCCGTAGCGGAGATGTTGTGGATGCCATCCAATGTACCAATGCCAACAGCGACGGCTCGTATGTGGTACAACTATTACAACACGGTGGTGATGGCGGCAATGGGAATAATCCGATCAATCTCACAAATGGCCTCACCGCTTTCAGTTACGTAGCAGGCTACTGGTACGGACAAAATGTGGTAGTTCAAATCACCATCAACGGCACAAGTTATCCTGCCACCATTAATCCCAATGTAGTTGATCCACAAAATTTTCAGGTGACTGCTCCTGCGGGTAGAACTATTATTGCATTCAGTGGACAAACCTGTTATGTGAATTTGGCAGGCGGAGGTTTCAGTTGGGTGTTATCGCAGATCAACGGAGTATTCGGTTAGTGATTTTTTTATTCCCTCTGGTGCTCGTATGCAACGAGTGCCTACATAATATTTAAAAGATAATTGTAGCGTTTGTAACGCGGGCTAATAAAAAAAAGGCTCTTAATACGTTTTATTAAGTAGTAAGTATCTAAAAAGCCACATTGCAAACGCTTTGATTTAGTTTATACAAGTAAAAGGGTACTCGTTCAAAACAATCAACAGATTGAGTTTTTACAGGAAGTTATTTTTGTAGTTTAAATCAGCTATATTTACGTTCAAAATAATAAAAAATGGAGGTTTTAAGACAAACTGACCTTAGCATATTTAAACTATTATATCTTGGAGAAATCATCCGTTTATTTTGACACCATACTGGGCAGGCTTGCCGGGAGTTACCCCGGGACCTGCACATTAGAAGAGCTGGCGGTACTTGTAATGCCTCCTTATAATATACTCAAGACATTTAAAGAGAATATTGCTGCCCAGAGGGAAAACCATGCAAAAATTTTAGATGCGCTACTGCTTTTGGATTATAAGAGGTATATCGTTCTGAATCCGGCTACAGACGAAAGTTCTATAACCCTAAAAGGCCTGATCAAAATCAATCGCATTGTATTTTGCAATTAACTTCTTTTAGAAAATTCAAAAAAAAAGGAAAAACTCACAGCTGTTTATTTGGATTTTTAAGGCCCCTATATATCCTATATCAATGGGAATAAGCGCGGATTTCTTTTAAAAATAACAGGACCCGATGTCATTATTTCACCACACTAAGAAGAATAATGGTTCCCTCAAGGTCATGGCTGGAAATATAATCCAGCACGAAATCTTCCGCCTGTTTTTTATGATCGGGCGAAGTTGAAAATGAAATTTGAGTTGTCCTGAAAAAGGTTGACTCCATTTTTTTCGATTTAAGGCATTATAAAATAAAAAAACAGCCTAAAGGCTGTTTTAATTTTTAAGCGATATTAATATAAATATCTGCTTTTCTGTAAATGTTAGATGCAATAATTAACCACCAACACATCTGATACATTACCAAAAACACCTAATCTGAAACACTACCCAATTTCGTTAGTTTAAGACTTAATTCTGAAATAGATAAGCTCTTAGTAAATTTATTGTTATTATGATATTCGGTTTTGTCGCATCTGTCAGAATCAAATATAAGAATTTAAGTAATTTAAAATTTAGCCCACCAGTTTACAGAATGATTTAAACATAGTTATCCCTGGTCCAATCATCTGATTCTTTCTAAGCATATGCACAACTTCAATTCCACTCAAGGTTCTTTTGGCCGATTCAAAACTTTTAAAACCTAATCCGTTTTGTATGCGCCATTTTATAAATCGATGGTCCTGTTCGACAATATTGTTAAGATATTTACATTGCCGGATTTTAATCGTTGAGAATGAACGTTTGTTATAGACTTTGATCGCTGCAGTATTAGAACCGCTTTTATCAATGTTTATTACTCTTGGCCGGCAATTATTACCAATTGCTTTAATTAGAAATGACTGAGCACTCATTCTTTGTCTTTTTCTGGTCAAAAGAAAGTCAATCGTATTGCCTAATTTATCTACTGCTCGATATAAATAACACCAAATACCTTTTACTTTGATATAGGTCTCATCCAATCTCCAACTAGACCCCACTCTGCCTTTTCTCTTCTTCATCTCTGTCTCAAGCAAAGGTGCAAACTTATAAACCCAACGCTGAATAGTGGCATGATCCACAATGACTCCTCTAATCTTCATTATTTCTTCAACATCCCTATAGCTTAGTGTAAATCTAAGCTTGAAATATACTGCTTGAAGAATTATCGATTTTGGATAACAATAACCTTTAGTATTCATCTTTTGATCGGTTTAAAATTCTAAAGATAAAAGTTATTCAAAGATGCGACAGAACCTTACTTTTTCAAATTAATCTTCAACTTTAGGTCTGAATGTGCAGTTCTCCAAAGACAAAAAGTGCTCTGTGGCAGCTCTAGCCCCGATTGCTTCGCCAGTTCGCTTCGCTCGTGTGCAGTGGAAATCCTTTTGTGCCGGGTTTCGGCGCAAAAGATTGAAGCGAATAGCGGGAACAGCTCCCAAAAAATAAATACTATAATATTCATAAAAAACAATATTACACTATTGACATAAAACAAAAAAGGCACCTGATTAGAGGTGCCTTTATAAAGTTAACTGTGAAGAGTATATTATGCTACAACTACGTTTACTGCGTTTGGACCTTTACGGCCTTCTTCTACGTCATATCGTACTGCATCGTCTTGACGGATGTTTTCTGACAGACCTGAAGCATGAACAAAAACTTCGGCACCTCCATTATTAGGAGTTATGAATCCGAATCCTTTTTCTTCATTGAAAAATTTTACTGTACCTTCTTGCATTTTAATGTATTTAATTGCCCAAAGGTAGCTTTATTAAACCATAACTGACTGAATTTGAGTTTTTATTTTTATTTTTACTTACATTAAGGTATTCCAAAACAAAAAAATACAGATTTGCCTGAAACTTCTGCTGTTTTGTCAGCCCTAGCCCCGATTGCTTCGCCAGTTCGCTTCGCTCGTGTGCAGTGGAAATCCTTTTGTGCCGGTCCCGAGGCTTCGGGAGGCGCAAAAGATTGCAACGGATAGCGGGAAAAAGCTCCTAAAAAAAAAGATTAAACCTAAAAACTCAGTGATCAGCATTAGATACAACAAAAAATCACGACAAGGACCACCGCAATTCGCAAAACCAAATCAAAGACCCAAAAACCGCAGCCGAAAACAGCAGGCCCCTATGACCCGGAGAACCCTTATAAGGAACCCCAAAGCGACCCCAAAGACATAACCGGGAAGGACATAGAAAAGGACCTTATAGAGAATAACCCTTCAAAGGGGGCTCAAACTGATTCTAAAAAGTAATAATAAATTCAGCATAGTAATTTAATGACTGCCAGTATAGTTGGAACAAAAGCAGAGAAGATAACTTAAATTTTAAGCCAACAAAACCCCTCACCCCTTGACAGGCCTGAACTTTTTAACTAATTTTGCCCCATGACCCCAGAAGAAATAAAACGCTATTTTGAAGCCACTCCCCCTCCGAAGGAAGTGGAGTTAAAGCCATGGGCTAAAATCACAGATTCCCAACTTTTCCTTAAAAGCTGTTTTCTCACTATATACCATTATAAAGGAGACCTTGAGATGTGCCCTGCCTGGTGGCATTTAAAAGAGTTCTATACACTTGTAAGACGAGTTTCAAAGGAAACTAAAAGCGAGAATCAAACGGAGTAAATTCGAAATTCCAGCTTTGCTTTATGCGCATCTGTATACTTACAAAAAAGTCATGGCCCTGCCCTAGCCACGATTGCTTCGCCAGTTCGCTGCGCACGGGTTCAACGTATAGCGGGAAGAGCTCCTGAAAAATAATATTAAAAGTCACTCTCACTACTTTTTTAATATCACATAGAAAATGAAAAAACGCCTCTTTCATTGAAAAGGGCGCTTTATTTGTAATGCTTTTTACCGGCTAATTAATTCAATTCCATACCTTTACTTAAAAATAGATATGCTGTCCTCAAGCTGCTCTCTGGCAATAAATGCAGTGATAAATTCTTGTACTTCACCAGCCGTTCCCATTTCAATGTCAAAAGAATTGATGTGAAATTCATCATCCTGATCCAAAATATGTATGATCTCTGTGTAACCCTTTGAGATCAGACTTCCTTTTAATTTAATAATATTAGACTGCTGCCTGCCGTCCAGTTCTTTTCGAACCTTAAGCTTCATCCCCTTTTCCATTGCAATAAATTTAAATAATATGATGCTGTTTGGTATCAAAAATAAAATTATTTACTGAATTCCACTTGAAGGTTCCATAAAATATATCTATACTGTCATTAATTAGTTCTCAGGATTCTCCATCCTGCTGATAATCTTGTTTACTTCCGCTTCTGTGTTTTTAAGCTTGGTCTGGCAGAACTCAATAAGTTCTGATGCCCTTTTTAGCTTTGAAGCTAATTCGTCAACTGATATTTCTTCACTTTCTATTTCTTTTGAAATTGCAGTCAGCTCGGACAAAGCCGCCTCATATGTTAGTATCTCTTCCATCGTATTGTATTTTTTCTTTAACGGTACTTTTTAGTTTTGCATCTTTTAGGATCACTTCTATCTCATCACCAGCCTTAATGTTTTCTGCACTGCTGATTATTTTTTCACGGACCTTCACAATTGCATAACCTTTGCGAAGGATATTATGCGGGGACATCATCTGAATGCTTTTCTGATGGTATTCCAAAGTGAGCTTCTCATGGCGAAGATACTCGCTCGTTGTATTCCTTATACTATTTTTTAGATTCAGTAAATCATTTTTTTTCTGCTGAAAAAGCATTTTGGGACTCTGCACCAGCTGATGTACAGTGAGGATAAGTGTCTTTTGATGTCCATATAAAACTGCCCTTGAACTGCTGATAATTCGCTGATTGGTTTGCGTTAGCTCTTCTCCGCGCATCTGTATCAGCTCCTTTGTGTTACGAGAAATGGCGTTTTTGAGTTCGTTTAGTTCTTTGTAATGGACATGAAAAAGCTGCTGTGATTTTATGATTATATTTTGCTGCAGCGATAATATCTCAACCTCAAAACTTCTGTTATGGGCAATTATAAACTCAGCCGCCTTGGTTGGTGTTTTGGTATTCGTATGGGCCATCAGGTCCGTTATACTTACATTTTTCTGATGCCCTATGCCTGTTATGACCGGAATAGGAAACTTGGCCACTGCCCTTCCAATATTATAATTATCAAAAATCAAAAAATCAGACTGTGATCCTCCTCCCCTGTTAATTACAACAGCATCGTATGGGATTCCCGTATTATAGATCTCGATGAGTTTATTTAAGAATAGTTTTGCATTGTTATCTCCCTGTACAACAGTATAATAATCATCAATCTGGAAAACGTACCCAAAATTATTATGCTGCATCGTGTGACGGAAGTCCTCATTCCCTGCCGAGCTGCTCGAAGATAGTACAGCTACTCTCTGAATTACTGCAGGAAGCTGAAGCCGGCTGTTAAAAGTGGAGTAACCATCACCTATTTTTTGAATGTAATCATTTTCTCTGACCAGGCGCTCAAGAGTAGCATTCCTTTGCTGCTCGAGTATTCCCAGCATAAAATTACTGTCGATGTCCAGCACACTCACTGATAAACCGTACAAAGGGTGATAATCCACGCTCACCTGCACCAGGACATGAAGGTTGTTGGTAAAGGTTTGTCCTGTATTTTTTTCAAACTCCTCAATACGAATAGCTCCGCCTCCCCATGATTTGCCCATCATCTTGGCAGTGATTGCATTGCCGTTCTGCGCCTTCTCCACCAGCTCAAAATAATGGATTTTTTTATCGGCTTTAAAGGAATGATTGGTGATATCGGCCAGTACCCAAAAACGCTGTCCTTCGAAACGCGAACTAATCGTGTCATGAATCATATCATTAAGCACTGAGAGTCTGATATATTGCCGGGGTTCCATGGGTCAGGATTTCTTAACTGTTGCTAAGGTACTAATATTAGCACGGAATCTCAAAAAAGCTTAAAAACCACAGTCCCCTTTTGAAGACAAAACTATACCAGATCCATTTGCAAGAAATCAATTTTCTGCTATATTTTTTTTCATTAAAACAGATTATCTTTATTTTTGAGTTGCCTGCAAATGCGGAAACTTGCAATAAACCTACTTATTAAATCCTTAATAATGAAAGAACAGCTAGAAATGGAAAAACAGCTAGCGGCAAAGGAAGCTGTAAAGTTTATTAAAGACAATCAAGTTGTGGGTTTGGGAACCGGCTCTACCGCTCATTACGCTATCATAGAAATTGGCAAATTGATAAGTAGAGGCCTAAAAATTAAGGCTGTATCTACATCCTCTAAAACTTCAAACCTTGCAAAATCTTTAAACATTCCTTGATCGATATAAACGAGGTCACCTCAATTGACATTACTATCGACGGTACAGACGAATTCACGAGTGATCTGGATCTGATAAAAGGAGGAGGCGGAGCGTTATATCAGGAAAAGATAGTTGCCTTGAAATCTAAAAAATTAATAATTATTGCTGACTCTTCAAAGAAAGTTGATATCCTTGGTAAATTTAAACTTCCTATTGAGGTAGAGATAAATTCTTTTGATTATGTTTTAAATCAAATTATAGCTATAAATGGAGAGGGCGCAATTCGTATGGCATCCAGCAGTCCTTACACAACGGATCAGGGGAATTATATTATTGACGCTGATTTCGGACTAATAAACAATCCCGTTGAGCTTTCCCATAAACTTAGTCAGATAGAAGGGATAATCGGACATGGTTTATTTATTAATTTGGCAGACAAAGTAATAATGGGTTACAACGACTCAACTATAACATATATTTAAAAATCGAGTTTACTATAATTTTGACATAAAAATCAGCAAATAGTCGATGAGGACTTCGAACCGTAAACTGGACAACAAGATACAGTATAATTAATTTCAATGACTATCTATTATCCAACAGAAAAGCAATAGTTATAGCCCTGTCCATTAGCCCCGATTGCTTCGCCAGTTCGCTTCGCTCGTGTGCAGAGGAAATCCTTTTGTGCCGGGGTTCGGCACAAAAGATTGGAACGGATAGCGGGAAAAAGCTCCAAAAAAATAATATCAAACCTCAAAAAATATTAAATACAATCGTCGATGCTAATCATCCCAATTAGATTCACCAACAATTCACAATACCTTACTAACTCTAAATACCTCACTACCTTATAAAAAAATAAAATAACACATTCAGATAAAACAAAAAATTACGACAAGCACCACCGTAATTCCCAAAACCAAATCAAAGACCCAAAAACCGCAGCAAAATAAGGCTTTAAGAAGTTTAGTTCGAAACTTTTAGAACGTTGTTCTTTAGTTTTTTTATCAAGAGGATTCGAGTCCCGCTCCCGCTCATGCCATTTTACGAAAACGAGAGTTATTAGTTCTTCTATATTTTTTATATTTTTACTCGACAATATTTTTACTTACTAAATATATTAAAATTAATGAAACAAAATATTTTTCAAATTCTTATATTATTTAGTCTTACAATAAATGCTCAAATTCCTGCAGATATTTTAAGATATGACCCAAATCAAATCCCTCAAAGAATAATTGATAATTATTATCCGGATTCAAATTTGGATAATGATTTTCGTGTCAATCATTTCTTTGACATGCCTAATTTTGATTTAAGAAAAAACAAGGCGGTTAAAAGCGTAAGCTTTAACTTGTCTAATGATAAATCTCCAGCGTATTATTATGAATTTGACAAAGAAGGGAAGATTGTTCTTATTGATGATTTTGTTAGTAAATGTACCCATACCTATAAGTATTCTAAAAATTTAATAACTGTTATAGAATATAACAATCATTATAAAAGAAACATCAAAATTGATTCTATTTATTTTGACGATAAAAGTAATATTATCAAACAATCACATACTTCATATATGGGGTTTAATTCAGAAATTTGTGTGCAATCTTTTTTAGTTAATAAATATTCTAAAGATAACAAACTTGTAAAAAAATACTTTTATGGTAATCATAAAAAAGACAAACAGATTATAGGATACGTACGATTATATGAAAACTTTAAGGATTCTATAATTGAAAAACAACATTACTTATTAGACGAAAATAGCAGTTACGGAGACCTGTTAAACAATACAAAACATATTAGTACTAAGTATAATAAAACTCCATATTATGTTAACAATAAAAACAAAATTTATAAAATCGTATATACTGGTAATGACGATAATCAAGAACCAAGAAATTATAAAACAATAATTTACGATAAATTAGGAAGGATTGTTGAATTTAATAAATCTGAAAGCAATTCAAATGAATCTTTTGAGTATGATGATGTTGGCAATCTTTGTCAATATAAAATTGGTACAGATTTTATTAAATATAATTACAAAGACAATAGATATACATCCAAATCAACAGAATTATATGGAACAGTACAAAAAACAATGGATTTATTATTTATAAATGATGAATATGGCAATTGGATTAAAATGTTAGATAAACTTAACAGTAATAGACCAGTTTTAGCACACAGAACAATTACTTATTATTAAAACAAAATTGAAAAAAATTTAAGATGCAATACCAATTATCTCATAATAATCCATAATAATTTGGTTAGATAATTGAATGCTTCCCGCTACAAGGTTGAAGCAAAAGCCTTAAAAATCAATATTTTTCAGTTTTTTTTTGCCGTTTGATAAATTTTATTTCAATTTCTTAAAAATCTAAACGCCCTGTATTTTCAAGGAAAAATGGTTCGAGTCTCGTTAGGGTAAATTATTCAACAAGATATTTATCTATTTAAAAAATCAAGTCCAAAAATAAATCTT
>Ga0163161_10004031_pt1 | contig 10278 bp, 7 predicted proteins | sample S45metaG_FD_129847 | JGI IMG/M metagenome (GOLD analysis project Ga0163161, IMG submission 129847) | Switchgrass rhizosphere microbial communities from Kellogg Biological Station, Michigan, USA - S4-5 metaG | ecosystem: Host-associated > Plants > Roots > Rhizosphere > Soil | place: USA: Michigan... | reverse complement strand
TGACCGCGTTGCCGATCAAAGTCCGTGTGCTCTACCGCATTGCGCACAGAGCGACGTAAACCGATTCAGTGTGCGTCCGAATTCAAGACTCTCATTCAGGACTTAAAAACACTGGATTATGCTGGATTTCAGGGGTTCTTGCCGGAACGAAAAAAGGACCCGAAGGTCCTGATTTCAATCGCTTGCAGAATTCAATGGAACTCTGCAGCGCAATATTTGGAGCGGGAAACGAGACTCGCATCTAGCGTCCGACCCATTGAAATCTAAGGGGTTTCTTTTCTCGCCGGAGCAGGAAAAGACTTAATTCTGGACTTATTTTTCGGGTACATCAAGAGCAATTCCAAGACGAGCTACCGACTTCCTTACCCTTTCCTGGAATCGCTAGAGCGCCACTACCCAAGAGCTTTGTCGCTCCTCGGCGCCCACCGCATGCCAACGGTTTTCCTGGCCCTTGCCCTATCAGAATGGCTTCACATCGTCTGGGTATGCCTTGGTAATACGATGGAAATCAGGGAGGCCAGCAATACGAATACGCTCGAAATCCACGAGCAAGCCTCCAGACCATAGCTGATAAACCCAGCCGGAAAGCACGGTTCCAATCAGTCATCCCATGACTTTCGATATGTAATAGAGGCCCACGTCCAGAGCGCCATCTTCTTTGGCATAGGACGCGATCAGGTAGCTGTGCAACGACGAATTCACCGCAAACAGCACCCAAAACCATGAGACCGTCTAGCTATACCGCCTGAGTTGACCATCCATCTGGTAGGCGCTCGAAGCCCACTTTTTGAAGCGCTGCTTCAGCGAGGGATCACGCTGCTCGTTCGAACGCTCGCCATTGACACGCTGCTCACCCCTGGCATTTCCATGGTACTCGACACTGCTTTCCGTAAAGCTAAGGTCGCTATGCCATAGACACAACAATACCCGACGAGCACCTTCAAACGCCCAGCGATAGCAATACTTGGGGTTTTGGGCAGGCGTTCTGTTTGAGGAAATGTTGTGCCAATCTTCGACATCAATACCCGCCTGAGACACGGCGTCGTACACGCGCATCGTGGATCTTGGTTTGAGCTATTCACGCAAATTTTTGAGCATGTAAACTCCATAACGCAAACCAGAGATACTACTGGGTCAGTATCCGAGCCTTACAGCCTCGGGGCGGTGCAATCTTCGTCTCTGTATGAGCGCAGGAATCCGCATCATCGCGACGATAATCCGAACATCCCCAAAATTTCTTGCCAGTCCCCCGCGCCACCATTCGACCGCCCGTCAACGGACACAGCGCAACCCAACCACCACAGTTCTCGTTGCAAATAAGATAACGCCCCTCTTTACGCATCTGAGACTGACAATCAGGACAGGCCGTTTCGGTATGCCTGCAACGCGGGGAGAGCGAACAAAAGAAAAACGACTCAAGACCGTTCTTCCTCGCGCGCAGTGTCAACTCCCCTTCCTGGCAAGCAGGGCAAGCCGGCGCTTGAACAGGAACCACCGCCGAATCCCCAAACTCGTTGACCTCTAAGTCGTACTGATCATCAAGCAATTCCTTGATGAAGCTGGAAGTCTTCCCCTTACCCACCACCAGATAAACACGCCGCTTGGCTCTGGTCAGCGCTACGTAAAACAGACGCCGCTCTTCTGCATGAACAAACGCTTCACGTGGCGGCAATAGTGCTTCCAATAGTGGATGGCTTGCTTTCTGGGGCGGCATTCCAAACTTGCCAGTCTTATTCCCCAATACCACGATGTAGTCAGCCTCCTGCCCTTTGGAGGTATGGATACTGTAGGTCTTGATCGTCAAATTCGGATGATTGCCATTGAGCTGCTTGAGCTTCGCCGGATCCGGCAGCAGGAAATTGAACCGAGCCAAGATATAGACAACCGACCCCGGCTTGGCTAGCGCGGAAATCCGTGCCAGGACATGGAGCAAAGCCTCATCATCTTCAAGCTCAGTTCTAAACAGCGAAACCGCCGGCATCTCTTCCAGCGTATGGGTATGAATGTTCTTTTTCAGTTGCGCCGGATTGCGCATCACAAACCGACTGGCCACCGCGTTGATTCGATCGTTAAAGCGAAACGTCTTATCCAATGCACTGATAGCGGTGGCACCAAAGAACGCCTCAAACTGCGAGGTCAAACGGATATCACTGCCGGCAAATCGATAAATCGATTGCCAATCATCCCCTACACAAAACAGCGAACCATCAGGTCGTGAGCGTCGGAGCGCTTTAACCAAGCGCGCCCGCGGCTCGGAGATGTCCTGATACTCATCTACCAGCACAAAGCGCCACGGAGCCTTGAAGTCGCCCTGCTCCGCCAGGCGCACCGCCTTCACAATCATGTCGTCATAATCGATCTGCCCCTTACCCTCTAGATCAGCCTGATAACGACCGTAGATAGGCATCAACAGCTCGAGCGCGGCACGCATCTGGTCCGGAGCCGGTGCCGCATTGATACGAGCCTCCAGATCGATCTTGGCCAAATCCGCAGCCTTGTAACAAGTGAGCAGCTTTTCCAGGAGTTCGGCAAACTCAGTGACGACACCGAACTCACGAAGCGTTTCCAGCATCGCCTCATCAGGCAGCGGATTGAAGTTCACTCCGGCAGACAGTAAGCGCTGCTCCAGCAACGGAAGTAATTGACCTTCCTGCTGCTCGAAATGGAATGTTTCGATCAAACGAGTCTGGTGTTGCTTGTGCAGATTACGTTTCCAGGCCATGTCCTGGTGATAGGCCTTGCGGTCAACATAGGGCGCGGTATTGCCATGGCGGTCCGTGCCGAAATGCTCGATGTAAACATCGAACGCGGGCAGGTAAAAATCTGGATGGTAGTCACGGCGCTCAGCCGTACGCGTGGACACCTTGTAGCGTGCTTCGTATTGATACTCCACGCCCATCTTGAACAGGAAATTCGCAATGCGACACTCAGCCATGCTTTTGACCAATTCTCCTTTAAGCGATCTGATCTCATGCGCCGCCAGATAGGCGAAGTACTCACCCAGAGAAGCAAATTCGAAAGGATTCTTGATCGGGAACAGATAGTTCTCGAAGTACTGCAATAGTCGCTTGCGATAGCCTGGCTCAGACTGAAAGTTTTCAAAGGCCAATTGGACAAACCGCTTGCGAGCGGCTTCATCGTCGGCCAACGGGCTCAGAGACGGTTGACCCAGCATGTCTTGACCAAGGGAGTGAAAGGTCGAGGCTTTGATTCCCTTGATGCCGACACGCGCTTCCAGCCGCTCACGCATCTCCTTGGCAGCATCCCTACCATAGGCTAGCAACAAGATATCCTCTGGCTGCGCTTGCCCACTGCGCACCAAGAAGGCGACTCGTCCCATAGTTGTACTGGTTTTGCCAGTACCGGCCCCAGCCAATACCAAGTTGTTGTCTTCGTCCACGATGCAGGCCAGACGTTGATTCAGCGTCAAGGGCATGGACTCGATCGTGTCGAACAGATCCGCGTGCTTGGCGAGGCTGGACCTCACATAATGCTTACGCCAGCGCCGTAAGCACTTCTCACCGTCATGAACCCATGACCAGGCCCGCGTTAGAATCTTGCGTTCGGGTCCTGACAGAATACCCAAGCCTCTGGCAGGTAGCGCTGGCCAGTGCTTAGCTAGCCGCACCAAACGAGCATGCAGAAAGGTCCATTGCGATCGGCGGCAATAACCGCGGGCTTGGAGATTTTTGTAGAAGGCATTCAAGACCTGGGTGATGGCCAACACGCGCTCGCCATACCACTCACGCAACGCAACGCGCCAGATGTCATCCGAGCGCCTGATACCCCACCCGATGGCCCTCAATTGGCCAGAAGGCACTGTCAGCGTTACGCAAGAGATACCCAACCACCGATTGAGTTGAGGAGGTTTGGGCATGCTAGCCACTAAGACCTTCGACGCCTGCCCTGCCCAGTCGACGACAATCAATCCATTGGATGCAATATCCAATGATGAACAGGTGGAGCTCAGCCATTTTGCTAAGCGAAAACTACGAAAAGCGCCCTGAGTCATTGAGCCTTCCCGCTATACCAGCACCGCGAAGCAGATGCTGTATTCATCCATGTCATGCGAGTTCAGTCCTTGTACCGATCCTAATCCAGGCACCAAGCCGTGCCACTACAGAGCCAGTATCGCATACAGCGCGTTGGATCTGTCTGATTGGAATTCTCATTGATAAACACCGAGCGACGAAAGATTCCCTAAGGCAAGAGCCAGATCAGCGCGGGCTGATGCTGCCTGCCGCTCGCATCCGAAAGGGAAGGTGAAAGCATTTCTTCTCCTCCAAGATCCTGTCGCATCTCTTGAGAGTCCAGGTTTGGCAACGCGAGCACCAAATGCATCGACCGAAGGAGGAACGATGTTTTCAATCGAACAAGCCAAGCAGATGACTAAGAAGCTTGGAGTTTTCACTTCCTGACTTGAGCGTGACAGAGAGTTCTGTCACTTGTGTTTCGAAAGGACTGAATCGCGAGTCCGGCAGGTTTTTTTACACTGTCTACGCTTATGAGCCGGGGGAGTATGCCGAGCGTTGCGTCGGTCAGTATGAGATTCAATAAGAACATGTCTTGTTCGAGGCAACGGTAAAGCTTTCCGCTTCGCTGATGCTTCGATACAAGGTAAACCAAGCGCTCCGTGATTTTGAAGCTGCAAATGAAACCAATCGAAATTCAACACATTACGTATCTGCCGGCGGAAGTTCTTACTTTGGAGAAAGAGGCAATTGCAGAAGGGTTCAGATTTCTGACGCGCCTGATTTCGGAATGGCATTCAGGAAAGAATAGCTTCAAAGCGCCAGGTGAATTTCTCATGGCAGCGTATTCGAACCAGGAAAGTAAAAATCAACTAATAATCTCGTTAAAACAATTCAAAAGCATCGAATCTTAAACAAACGAATAGGTTATCCCATGTCTGGATCAGTAGAGCTTTCGAAAGAAGAATTATTTTCCCTAGTTGAAAAAGCGGTCAAGCCTCAGTTCTTTTTTCTCATATTCAGTTTCGTTTTGCTCTTCGACGCTTCGCTAGTACGTTTTCACCACATCGGACTCTTTGAACTAGGCACTTCGAACCTGAGCACTTCAACCGTTGGCATCACCTTGATTCTGACCTTCCTGGCTTTCTCAGGTTTGGCTTCAATGATTCTGCCTTTTTTATACATAGCATCAATCCAACTCTATATTGCTACGGTCTATAGTTTCTGTCTGTGGTTGAAGCATAAGATCGAACCGGACAATGAGCCTATACACTATACAGGGCCAAAAAGACGCGAACATGATCGTGTTCGTCCATGGGAACTGCGAGAGGAAGCACACAAAACACAAAGCGACTTCCTCATTCAGCTCTATAACGCCTATGACACGACTCGAAAGCAAGAGCAAACTAACCAACGAAGAGTCGAATTTTTTGCATTTTGTACACTGTGCTTTCTCGTACTGAATTGCTGCCTACCTAGCTCACCCCAAGCGCAGACCTTGGCCCAGATGAGCATTACATACTTTTCAACGACTACACACATTTGGCTAAGCCTATCTGTTTTCGCCGTCATGGCATTCCATTCGTTGCACGATGACACCTACGAAAAACGATGGATCTATTGCCCGCCATTACATAACGCCCTTGAAGACAAAGACGAAGAGAAACGCAAACAGGAACGTCAGTTCCAGGAAGAAATCAAAATTCGCAGTGAAATCAGCAGAAGGCGCCGCGAGGAGACACTGGAGTAGTTGAAGAGAGTTCGACAGTTCAAAACATAAGCCGCCCAGCCGGCTTATGTCTGCAGTGACCCGACTTTCTATATTCATGAATGATGTCGGGCTTCTTCAGCGTCGAACGGAGAAAATCTTTGACAGCAAACAAAAAGCGGCCGCTTGTCTGAACCACCCAAAAAACGAGCTGGGTGGGCTCACGCCACTGCAATTCGCGCAAAGTGAGTCCGGACACTCAGCAGGATCTTTCAACGCCGACATTCGCCAGCGCCTAGCGGAGATTGATTTGAATAATGTCGAAGTCAGAGAGTCATTGGCCTTGAAGGTCGAGAAAGAGATCACGTCGTTACAGAGCCGGGCCCAAGAGGAGCAACTGATGCTTCAAGAGGTCATCCGCAAACATGAACACACTGCAAGCCGAGGCAGAGCTCAGGTCTCCCTAACAGCTGACGTTTCCTCGATCGCTAACAGAGCAATGCCAAGGACTGGAGGCTAGTAATGGCAAATCTTTATGCGCACAAATTATGGGCGGCGTTCAGGAGACAAGTTATCGAATTGGACGGTAGCCAGTGCGTCGAATGCGGGCGATCAAGGGACGATGGCGTCGTCCTGCAGATTCACCACAAACGCTACATCAGTGGACGTAAGCCTTGGGAATACGAAACCTCATCTGTGAAAAAAAGCTCCAGACTCCGGCCCATCCGTTGAACAGGCCGGACAACGCCTCGCCGGAAGAGCCGGCGCCTGCCGTCAGGCTAATTCGGGGAAGGAACGCAACCCGGGCTGCCCCGATATCGCATTGGCAGCCGTCAGCAGAAATTCCGCTTCCAGTATGTCGGGCCGACGAGTGAGTAAATCCGACGGCAATCTCATGGGGACCTCAGGTAAGGATTGTCGATCCCACTCGACAGTAACCAGATCTACCGGGAGTTAGCCAATCGAAGTGCGCCTACTTGGACTGGAGAAGCCGGCGATGTGATGGCGTAAATCGATCAGATCGAGATTATTCCGCACGCGCATGCCGGTGAACGTGCCGCGAGCGGCGCCGCGAAAACCCTGGACACCCGTGGCCCCAAAACAGCTGCGGTCGGCCTATCGCCTCTGCTCAAAAAACCTCCGGAGACTGAGGAGCTTGATAGGGGAAGAGCCTGATAGAACTCACATGCCATTCGCTGCCTTTCCGAAAAATTACTACCGTTCGTCAGGGAAAACTGCGAATTTCTCACGGTCGATTTTGGGTTTCCGTGTGATTTGTATACAGAAAAAAATGGCATAAACGACATCATTAGGAAGCTTTACAAGCTTTAATATGTAACCTTTTGTAATTTAATCGCCCTAATTTCTTGACAATCAAAAAAAACATGCTAGCAGTAAAAAATCTCTCAATGTTTACTGACCATCCTGCATTTTTGGCTTCCGGCTCAGCTGGAACTGTCGCCTAAAAAAAAAGAATTTTTCTTCTGTTCCGACTTAAAAAACTCATGCTTGCTCGCACTCAATTTTGACCGAATAGTCATATTCGATCGATGAGTTTTCTGCCCCCCGTTAGAGAATGTGACTGCCGAGTTCTCAACTAACCGAGGGATTGCATATGAAGAATAATTCTGTAAAAAAGAAAGTACGAGGTGTGCGGTTTTGACGCATGCCTACTCGAAGCAGCAGGATTTTTGCTCGAAACCAATGCAAGGGAATGCAGATGCCCCATACATCACTGACGGCGTTTTTTTGCCCTAATTTTTTAAAACCTGCCACATCAAACGATTGGCAAAGCGCTTTAGCAGACATTCCCAACGCTCGAATGTCGATCGCCCTGACGCGCTCTTCATTCAGCGCATTGGTGCCTCTTAGTTCTTCCAGTAGCTCTACGTATAGTAGCAGTGGGCCTTTTGAATACAGGCACTCGCTAGGCGAAAGACTAACTACCAGAGCAAATTTCGCATGCGACATCTCATCAAAGGCCACCCGTCAGTTGGCCGGCACAATGAGGGCGACGTTATGAAAAACATACCCGCTATAGTGTATGCGCTATCTACAGAGCAATCTCGAAGACTGAAGGCAGTGTATGGCGTGCCCGAATCCCAAGATGGTGTATCGCCCTATCTGGCAACCATCACTTGGTCATTTTCTGCTGATCCCGCATTACTGTCTAAAGCCGTGGATGCAGTGATCTCTCGGAATGAAGTTCTGCGTTCTAAGATCACTTTCCCCAACTTTTCCAGTACTCCGTTTCAATCTGTTCTTCCCACTTCCGAGTTCCACCTTTTAGGTCTGCGCTCCAAAACCCCATCTACGAGCGATGCTTTCGACATGCTTTTAGATTGTTGGAGGCAAAGTGGTTACGAGCAGGCTCTGCTACTCACAGACAGTCTTACAGAGACAGGTGAACGCTGCCTTTCTCTCCTCCTGTCACCCGTGTTCGGAGACTTGCCTACCCTCCAGCTCTTCGCCAGGGATCTTGCGCGGTCTTATCACCAGCAGACCTTAGCCAGAACAGAGGATCAAGACTCGGCAGTGCAGTTCGTTGAAGTCATAGACTTTCTGAACGAGCGTGAACTTGCACGACCACCACTGTCTGAGAGTAACCCCCACGCCTTCAACGCAAGCCTTCAACCGTACGGATTTCAAGCTGAACCAGACGGGCAAGGTACCTGTTCTGCCGTAGTGCAGATCAATACTGATGTCATGGAACAGATCTGCGCAGTGTGCTCCAAGACCGGCGCGTCGAAAGAAGCGGTGTTGTTGGCGGCCTCTCATAAGGTCTGGAAACGCCTTTACTCGACGGAACCCTCCGGGTTCACAATCCTTCACGAAGGACGTGCGCATTCTGAAATTGCTGATGCCTATGGCCCTTACGCTATGCGCCGATACTTAGCGGCGCAGTGGGAGCCAGAGCAAGAAAAATTAGACGATGTACTGAGCAAAGCGGCGAATTTTCTTGACCCCTCCATTGAAATAGATGTTGAACTGGCTAAATCCCCCGGCGCCATAAGCCTCGTGTTCGAGTGTGGGTTGGGAAGCAATTACGCTGCCCCTGCGGGCTTTCAACTCAACTTGCACGCTGCGCCTGCTGCAACCTCTGAGGTCGTCATCTCTTTTATCGAGGGGGTATTACCCTCCGCGCCCGGATCCCTGGTTTTGAGTGGGCATTCTGCCATCACCAGCAAGCTCGCATTAGCAGACTTGGGTCAGATGATCTGTACGGAAATAAATGAGTGGCTCAACCCTGCTCGGGGCTGCAGTTCATTATCGGTGAGCTCCCATAAGCGCTCGAATGAGGTACAGACAGCTGACCTTCTTGCCAACCTGCGCGAGGCTTTGCGCACAGGCGCAGCGGACTTGGCGATCAAGTCCGATATTCAAGACTGGACGTACGATCAGTTGCACAGCTTCGTGAACGCTACAGGCTGGCGCCTGTTGGAACTTGGCGCGACAAAGGGCCGCCCGATCGTCCTTATCGAAAAGGCCTCAAATGAATTAATCGGTACTTTGTGCGCATGCCTTTTGCTAGGCGTCCCATTCGTCGTCATTGATCCGGATGCGCCAGTCAAGCGACGAAATACAATATTAGACAGTTTGCAAGCACCGCTGATTCTAGCCGCCGAGGGTGCTCTACTGGCCGAGTTGCATGCGGCTGGCGCACAAGCGATTGGCGCCGGTGAGTTTGTCAAGGACGCCCCTCTTCCCATAATTTCAATGGATGGCGAACATCCCGCTTACCTGATTTACACATCCGGCTCCACAGGCACTCCCAAGGGCGTGGAAGTTGGCCACGCCGCATTGGAGAATTTTATCTCTTGGATGGTTGAAGCCTTCACGCTGACCTCCTCGGATCGGGTTCTCGTCAGTACTGCCCCAACCTTCGATGTGTTTATACGTGAAGTCTTTTGGCCGTTGTTGCAGGGTGCGGCAATTGTACTTCCCGGGCGGCAATCCAATTGGTTGGATCCTCGAATCCTGACCTCCTTGTGTGCCGAGGAGCGGATCACCCATCTGCGCCTGGTGCCGTCTTTGATGCTGGAATTTGTACACCTTGGGGTGGTGCTTCCTTCTACGGTCAAGCGTTTCATGAGCGGTGGAGAGGCTGTCTCTACGAAACTGCTACAGGATTTTATAGCGCTTAACCCACTGCCATTTTGCGTCTTTTATGGACCTACCGAGACCACTATCAACGTCGCTTTCTGGCAAGGAGAAGGTCACTTTACCCCCATCAACGCGCCACTTGGATCACCCGCTGCCGGAGCGCAGCTGCTTATTTTGGACGAGTCGTTTAAGCCAGTGCCATGGGGGGGGGCTGGGCAGTTATCTGTGGCCGGTACGCCATTAGCAAACGGCTATAAAGATAATGCTGCTCTGACTGAAGAGAGCTTTCGTTGGCTGGACCTGGGCATGCTTGAAAAAACTCGGGTCTATCTGACCGGCGACAGAGCCCGCAGGCTCCCGGATGGTTGCTATGAATTCCTGGGCCGCATGGACGACCAGGTCAAGCTCAGAGGTTTTCGCATTGAGCTCGGCGAAATCGCCCACGCACTGAGGCAGCAGAAAGGCGTGACGGACGCCTTGGTGCTGGCCGACACT
>Ga0163161_10004021_pt1 | contig 10290 bp, 6 predicted proteins | sample S45metaG_FD_129847 | JGI IMG/M metagenome (GOLD analysis project Ga0163161, IMG submission 129847) | Switchgrass rhizosphere microbial communities from Kellogg Biological Station, Michigan, USA - S4-5 metaG | ecosystem: Host-associated > Plants > Roots > Rhizosphere > Soil | place: USA: Michigan... | reverse complement strand
TGCTGGCGGCAGGCGGTTTCGACGCCGTGCATCACGGCAATGGAGTAGGGGTTGCGGATATCGGCCACCAGCATGCCGATCAGGCGCGTGCGGCCACGTTTCAAGCCACGGGCCATCTGGTTGGGGCGGTAGCCAAGCTGCTCGATGGCTTGCTCGATGCGCAGGGCAATGGCGTCGGAGAGCAGGGCGCGGTCGTCGCCGATAAAGCGCGACACGCTGGCTTTGGACACGCCGGCGCGTTGGGCGACGTCGAGCATGGTGACACGGGTGCGTTGGGCGGCGGAAAAAGGGGTCACGGTCGCGGGCCTTTCTTATTGGAGGTGGATGCCGGCTGCTTTGAAACCGGTTTCATAAAACGCCAATTCATTGATCAGGTCAAGAACCGGAGCTTAGGGAATCCGATGAACGGGTATCCCTACCTGTGAGTTCTGACAGTATTCACCAGCGCTAAATGGGCGTTAGATTCTTGCCATGGTCATCACTTATCAGTACCAGGCGTTAAGGCTAGGAGGAGATATGAAGGTTCCCGGCAGTAAACCGCGTCGGCCAGTACGCCGAAACGCTTCTGGATTGGCAGATCTTGAAATCCCCGTACTTGATAACGTGGAACCACCCATTCTGGATGGGTATGTACCCCATGAGCATCTTGCGACTGATCTGGTAGTCGTGATCCCGGAACTGTGGCCGGATGCCGCCCCGGATGAAAGTGCGTTCGACATACTGACACTTCATTGGAACCGTGATGGAGGTCATGGCATCCCGCCCTATAGAGAGCGTTTGGGCGGCCCCATCGATTTGGAATTTCCTTTCAGAATCCCGATTTCGCGAGACTATCTGGTGGATGGTCGCGTCGAGCTGTTTTATAGCATTGAAGATCACACCGGGACTGTCTCACCCTCTGATGTCCGTATACTCCATCTCGATACCTTACCGCCAAATAACAATGTAGCAGCGCCCGCGCCTGGTTTACCTACCGGGCTGATCAATGAGACTTACCTCTCCACACACTCTACGGTCGATATTGTCGTGCCTGCCTATAACGGTCGCCGCTCATTTGATCGGATTTATTACTATGTGTCTGAAGGTTCACCGCCGCCTGACAGTGCGCCAGATGGCTATGTAGAGTTTCCTTTTGAAGACACACCGTTAATAGTACCTATTCCTGGGGTGGTATTCCGAAAGTTTCCAAATGGCACTCAGTATGTGCATATTAAACTGGAAGACCGCTCCGGCAACCGTGGTCCCCGATCCACTCAGGAACCCGTTCTTGTGGACTTGATTCCTTCACCCATCAGGTTGAAGGCACCGGTCATCCCGTCGATGCTCGATGGGCTGATTTCCCTCAATGACGCGCGTTTGGGTGTAGTAGTTCGTGTCGAATATGATAATTGGGAAGTGAACGACTTTATTCACTTAAGGTGGGGCAAAACCCTTATTACGCCCCATCGCGTTAGCCAAAGCTCCACGACGATTCCGATTCCCTGGAGTGTGCTGATTGCTTCCGGTGAAGGCCCAGGCTCCGATTTCGCGGTTTATCATGTGACCCGGGGACCGGAAGGGGCACCGTCGCCACCCAGTCCAGGTACCTCGTTTCACTGGAACTTCAACACTGCGGGCGACCCGAATCCCGAGGCGCCCGCGCTGCTCAATCGTACTTATCATAAAGCGAGGTTATTCGGTGAAGGCTCGCAGACCGAAAACTATATTGACCTTCGTGATAAGGATAAACGTATCTATGCGCGTGTTGAACTTTACAACTCGCCGCTGACGGGTGAATTGCTGGAGTTGTATTTGGGTGAGTTTCCCGATACCAGCAAACCGGTTGCCAGCTACGTAGTCAATGCTGCAGCGGACGATACAGGTGGTAAGTTAATTGAGTTTTCGGATATTCCTTGGGCGGTCTTTGAGGGGCTTGCAAGTCATGACAAGTTAGCGGTTTTTTATACGGCCTATAACGGCGTGAATGAACAACTGGCCAATTTCTCAGAGGCGACGCTCGATATTACCCCTCCTGTGACTTTAGCCAATGTTGAGTTTCCAAGCGCCGATAATCGTAACTATCTCCATTGTCTTTCGGAGCCGCGTATCTGGAACTACATTCCGTTGAAGGTACTGCATAACGCAATCATGAAACCCGGCGACAAGTTGGTTTTAAGTTGGCAAGGTTACGAAGAGTTCGGCGGTACGCGACCTATTGCTGGCACCGGGGATGTGTTGGAAACAATCCTGAGCGACGAATATGCAGGCACTGGCTATGAGTTTCGCCAGGACAACTATGCGGAGAAAGTCCAACCCATCAAGTCTCCCGACCCGCACAGCCCAGGTAGTTCTGCTTCCGTTGAATATACGTTGATGCGTGGCACCCGTGTGATCGGGCGTTCGCGGATTCGCTATGTGAAAATTGATCGGCGCAGAGGGTCGTTGTGGTGCGGCCCCGGCGGAGATGGTCCGGATTAATAAAGCTGAATCGTTGATGAAATACAGGTGTTCTCAGGTGTAGTCGCGCACGACAGTAGTCCCTACGGAAAGCCTGTTTGGTTGTAACACTATGGTCGATGTAAGAACGGAGAAGACACATGACGACGTTGACGAACCAACAGGCAGTCGGCAAAAAAAAGTCCGGGAAGACTGCCGCGCAAAAACAAAAGGCCGCACTCGCTTCGCGTGCGGCTGCACGTAAGTATCGGGCCGAGCGTGGCGCAGGGATTCTGGTGTTGGATGCCCCCGAATTTGACACGCTGAACGCCAATGGGTTGATTTCCTACGACAACTCTAAAAAACCCCTGCCCATTACCATCGACGTTTCCGGGCTGGGTTTGAATCCTGCTGAGGATTTCGTGGACGTTCATATGCGCGGCAGGGGGGTAACGGGCTGGGGCGCACGTCTCTATAGAATTACGTTCAACCGACCAGGGGACCCGTCTCCCGATGATCCGATCGTCAGAGATCTCCCGGTGTCACGCTTGACCCCTGGAGAGCATGAGGTCGGCTATATCGTCTGGGAGGGAGAGAGTACGCCAACCGAGTCCGACCCAGCGCTGCTGGAAGTGGATCACGAACCACCGTACGGTCGTGAGTACCCGCTAGCGCCTGTGCTACCGGACTTCGTGATCAGCGCGGGTGAAATCAACCAGCAAGTGATTGACGCGAATCCGGACGGCCTGGTCTGCACCTATCCTGACTATCCAGCGAAAGGTCGCAAACCAGATGACAGTATCGCGGTGTATTTTGGACGCTACTCGTCCTCGCAGTTGTACGCTGAGCCCATTGATACCTTTCCCGTGACCGATGCATTGTCGTTCACCCTGGAATGGGACCAGCTGGACTTCAGCAAGGGAGGGGATTATTACCTGTTTTGCGTCTATACAGACTTGGCTGAAAACTCCAGTAGGGACTCAACCCCGGCGCACGTATCGGTCAAAGTGGTTGCAGACCCTGTGCCTTTGGCTGCGGAAGTGGACTTGGCACCTCAACCTGCGGATGGTCTGATTGACTTGACGGATGCGCAGAACCCCGATGGCGTGCATGCCATTATCCGCAAGTACGACAATGACCTGCCAACGGATGTCATTGAATTGCAATATGGCTCCCAGCCGGCGATGCGTTTTGACGTCAGCCTGTACCTGCCTTTTCCATTGCTTCTGCCCATTCCGACAGAGGCCATTTTCAATGAGTATGCAGGCTCCACGGGTGAGCAGCCCACGGTCATCAATTACGTCGTCGACCGTAACGGCGCTGAGACCAACGCACCGGAAGCCTCATTCCTGGTCGACCTCTCGGCCCCAGGCCCTGACCCAAGTGAGGAGGAAGAGAACGATCTGCTCAATCTGGTGACGGTGGTTGGGGTCACCGATCCGGATGAGGAGAACGTGTTGCTGCCGGGGGACTTCGGCGAGGACGCCACGCTGACGATTGTGCTTTGGGACGTGCCATTACCGGCCCCTGGCATCACCATTACGCCGTATTGGGGCGACCTGGCCCATCCATTGGAGGCTAAAACGCTGTCGACAGAAGGCCCGGGCGCAACGCTGACGTTCGATGTGGAGTGGGAGGATATCCGGGATGTCAATAACGGTTTGATTTCCGTGTTCTATACCTTGAGTTGGGAGACCAATGGCAACGTCCAGAAATCCCCCTCGCGACTCGTGGACGTGCGCGCCAATAAGGTCATTTTGGAGGCGCCTACCTTTAGAAAGGCCACGACCCCCATGGCCTGTACCGACCTTGAGTTGGTGACGCGCGAAGCGGTGATCAGGATTCCGGGCAACACGGTTTATTTCAGGGAGTTCGAGCGAATCAGGGTTGAGTGGCAGATCTTCAGCAATGCGGCGGGCACGACGCCGTTGGGTGACCCGTTTGAGTTTATCTCGGACCCCCTCACGCCAGACATGGTCGCCAATGGGTTCAATATGAAGATCGGCCCCTATGCCACCGTCGTCAGGCCTTGCGGCCGTAACTCGGTGGATATTCACTACTTCGTCGATGTGCCGGGCGAGGGGCCAGTGAAATCCCAGCGAGGTTTCACGACAACGCGCTTTGCCAACCTGGGAGGACAGTTCTGCGAGGATATGCCTGTCCTGGAGGACCCCGACGACTGATCGCGTTTATCGAGGGGGCTTACGCCCCCTCACTGTTTTGATGCTGACGGTTCCAAGCTTGCGCACACCTACCGCATGGATCTCGCGGATAAATCCTACATACCACGTTAACGCCGATAGGTAATTTGCCGGCCTTGACTGGCCTGGTTCCAACGCTCTGGAAATAGGCCGAACAGTTCCGTTGTGGAATGTCTGTGGAATGAGTGGTGTGTCGTGAGTATCAATTCAATGTTTAAGTTAAAACCCTTGGCAACGTTTTTTCATTTGCCTTCTTTTTTCACCTTGTTGCTGTTAACGCCGCATGTTCAGGCCAAACTTGTTGAAAATGCCACTGAGAACGTCGGGCATGCTGATCTGGTGGACGATTACCAACTGGTCAATGCCACGCTGAACGTTGTTGAAGGCGCTACGCTGGATGTGCATGCCCATAACTCCACTGTCAATATGACTAACGGCAGTGAGGTGTTCGGCGTCTTACACGTTCAAGGCGGCTCGAATGTCACGGTTGGCGACAGTAAAATCATGGCGTCTGACAGCGCGCTGACGTTGTTGAGCAGCAGTGCTTTGGTCACGGACAGTGTGGTGTCCAGCGATGCAGGTATTGGCCTGATTGTCAGCCGCTATTCGACAGATACCGCTGGCTCCACCGCGACCGTCATCGGCAGCTCCATTGCCGGAGAGATTGGCGCCGCTTCCGTCACCGGCAATAGTCTGCTGCAACTGGACCGTAGCCAACTGTTGGGGACTGGCGCGAACAGCTACGGCCTGCGCATGCAAAGTGCTACGGCCATGGCCCATCAAAGCACGATTACCGGTGGCCTCAACGGTATTGAATTGTCGGCTGATAGAACCGCACCTGGTACCAATACGCTGGTTCTGGATCAGACACGCGTTCACGGCCAGACCGGTTCTGCATTGCTGGTGCAGGCGAACAGGGGAGTGGCAGCGACTGCTGACATTGAGGTGCGCAACGGGTCTACCTTGATCGGCGGCAATGGTTCGTTGCTGGAAGTCACCGGTGGCTCGACGGCCAATATGAATGTCCTCAACAGTCAACTTGAAGGCAACGTCATCGTCGAGACGGGCAGCACTGCGCATTTGAAACTGAACAATTTTGCCTCGTTGACCGGTCGCCTGCAGAACGTATCCAGCCTGCAAATCGGTGCCAACTCGTTCTGGAACCTCACCGGGGACAGCCAGGTCGGGGCGCTGAGCCTGGCCGATGGCATCGTCAAGTTTGGTGACGACGCAGCGTTCTACCAGTTGGATCTGGAGAGCCTGTCCGGGCAAGGCATCTTTGTCATGGGCACCGACTTTGCCACTGGCCGGACCGATTTTCTGAACATTTCCGGTAACGCAACAGGCGCCCATTCGCTGTTGATCGCCAGCAGCGGCGCGGAACCAGACGATCCCTCGAATATTCGTATCGTGCATACCGGCGGGGGTGATGCGCAGTTCTCCCTGGTGGGCGATGCGGTCGATGTAGGCGCATGGTCCTACGGGCTTGCACAGGTGGGCAACGATTGGTACCTGGACCCGAACCAGCGCACCGTGAGCCCTGGCACACGTTCCGTACTGGCCTTGTTCAACGCGGCACCTACCGTGTGGTACGGCGAAATGGCCTCATTGCGTAGCCGCATGGGTGAGCTGCGGTATAACGGCGGCGAGGCAGGGGGCTGGATTCGCAGCTATGGCAACAAGTATGAAGTGGCAGGGACTGCTGGGGGCGGATATACGCAAACCCAGCGCGGTTTCTCCTTGGGGGCCGATGCGCAATTGGACGACAGCCAATGGTTGCTGGGGGTGATGGCGGGCCATAGCGACTCTGACCTGGATCTCAATCGAGGCACCTCGGGGAATATCAAGAGTTACTACGCCGGTTTGTATGCAACCTGGCTGGATGAGGAAAGCGGTTACTACTTCGACGGTGTGGCCAAGCTGAACCGGCTGAACAGTCATTCCACCGTCGGTTTAAGCGATGGCGCCAAAGCCAAAGGTAGCTACAGCACCAACGCGCTGGGTGTATCTGCGGAAGTCGGCAAGCACATCAAGCTCGACGATGATTTTTTCATCGAGCCTTTTGCGCACGCCTCGGTGGTTGCCGTGCAGGGTAAAAGCTACACCTTGGACAACCAAATGAAGGCCAAGGGCGATCAAGCGAACTCGGTATTGGGCAAGTTAGGGGTGACCGTAGGCCGTGACTTTGTGTTGGATAACGGCAGTGTGGTTCAGCCCTACCTGCGTGCGGCGCTGGCGCATGAGTTTGCTAAAAACAACAAGGTGTCCGTCAACAACCATACCTTCAACAACGATCTGTCGGGTTCACGTGCTGAGTTTGGCGCAGGGATCGCGGTGACGATGTCGAAAAATCTGCAATTACATGGCGATTTTGATTATGGTCAGGGTAAAAACGTGGATCAGCCGTGGGGTGTGAATGTGGGGTTGCGTTATACCTGGTAACGCCTGTGGCGATGTGTTCATGTCGATAAGCAAACGCCCCGGATCCGGGGCGTTTGCTTGAGTGAATGCTGCCTACTCGCTGAACAGTATCTGTACACGAACTTCAGCGCCCTGAGCGTTTGTAAAGTAGACATCCAAGGCGCCATGCGTATGGTTCGTGTCGTCATCATGGAAGAACTCAACGGTGCCACGTTCTGCCGTATAGGCCGGCACATTGGCGTTACCCAATCGCATGATGATGACCGAAAACCGGCTTTCTCTCTCATCTTCCTTCAGCGTGTATCGGCCTGACGGCAGCTTTTCACGGTCGTAGAGGTATTTGAAAACAATCACTGTTTTGTTTGTCGAGTTTTCAGCTTTCTGAGTTCCCTCCAGTAGCCAATACATGTCCGTATTCCTACTCCTACTCCTATTCATGAGCGTGTGCGTTACGTAGTTCGCCTTGAAAACCTCGTCTCCAATCGAACCTTGGAAATATTTCTCGTGGGCTTTCCGGTGTGCGGTTTTTTGAGCTGTTGCAGTGGTCATGATGCGGTTCTCCTGCGCTGGGCTGTATACGTGTGGGTGATCAGAGCGTGCACTGGACAGGCTTGTTTTGGTTTTCCGAGCGACCGCCGTTTTCAGTGATAGGTTATCGACCTCAAGGAAGGTTGCGGCAATCACGCGCAGCGTGAACTCCGGTATTCCTTCCGGAATCGTCAACGAATGAGTGTAAGTGTCCCAGCCGCCGTCGCCGCGAAGTTCAATCTGCGGTGCGTTGTCCGGGGCGAAGTCGAATATGGCAAATCCATGACCGCCTGAGGGGGTCATTGCATCAATGGAAAAATCGTAGGTTTGTCCTGGCGTGACGGTAATCACCTGCTCAATGTGGCCACCATGGTTGGCCACGCACCTGTTGTCATGGATCGAGACAGTTCCAGGAGGCGTTGCCGTCAGAATCCAATCCTTTCTGTCTTCGGCGAAATCACCATTGCTGACCAACTCGATGGGAATGATCGTGCCTTCCTCTTCCACCAGCCTCACGTTATCGAACCAGACATCCCCGGCATCGCCGACCAGTTTTACGGTGACACCCGTGGTGCCGGCAGGCGTATTGACGGATGTCTCATTGCGCAACCAGCCATGATTACCGTCCAGCACGATGGATTCGGTCGTTCCCGAGGGTTGGAATACAAGCTGGGCTGAACCCTTACCGTTGTAGGTGATCAGCGTAAATACGCTGAAGGTGTAGGTGGTGGCGTCGGAAACGGCCAGGTCCTGCTCGGCTTGCCCGGTGGCCGTGATGATGCAGTGTTGGCGTGAGAAATCGACTCGGCCGGGAGCGGTGGCTGTCGCACTCCAATAGGTCCCGTGATTGGCAAAGTTGCCATTTCTAACCAGATTATTGCTAGTCGGTTGTAGCACCACGAGTAATCTCCCCGGTTCGTCAATTGTTGACACGGCGTGAGTGGCTTTATTCAGCGCCACACGGCGACAGTGCACAACTGTCAAAACTCACAGGTTCCACTAGCCATTCGTCGCTTTTATCCCCGTGGCAGTACGCCGATCCACGCAGCAACCAGCAGTAAGATCGCCATCACCTGATTTAGCCGCTGCATCGCTCTCGCGGACGCCAGCATCCGGCCAGACCCAGCCCCCAGCACTGCCCATACCCCGAGGCACGGCAAAGAGACCAGGAAAAACACTATCGACAGGCTCAGCACATGCGCCTGACGCCCCTCTCCCTGCCCGGCGAACACGCTGACCACCGCCAACGCCATCATCCACGTCTTGGGGTTGACCAGTTGCAGGCCGGCCGCACCGATCATGCCCAGGCGCTTGTGTGCAGTATCGGTCTCGAGGGCGTGGGCCGGTGCGCTGAAGATCTGCCAGGCCAGGTAGCTCAGCCAGGCGATACCGATCCATTGCATGGCGGTCTGCACACGTGGCAACTGGACCAGTGATTCACCGAGGCCTGAACCCACCGCCAACACAATCCCGGCCGCACCGGCACAGGCTCCGAGGATGATCGGGAGTGCTGCCCGCAGGCCATAACGCGCGCTGTTGCTCAGCACCAGGATATTGGTGGGGCCGGGGGTAATGGAGGCAACGAAGGCAAATAACAGGAAGGGCAGTAACGGGGAGGACATGCTGGGGACTCCAGTGAATCATTCAGTGGCGTCCATCCTCACAAGCCTGTGCGTTAACTGTCTGGAAGATTTGAGCAGCGCTTGCGGTACGCGGCCGGTGTCATGCCGTAGGCGCGCACGAACCAGCGGCCCAGGTGACTTTGATCGGCAAAGCCCAGGGCAATCGCCATATCCGCCGGTTGCTCGCCCTTGGCCAACAAATGCCGGGCACGGGCCAAGCGCAGTTGTACGAGGTAGGCATGCGGCGGCAGGCCGAAGGCGCTCTTGAACGCGCGGGTCAGGCGGAAGCGGTCGACGCCACAGGCTACGGCCAGTTCGTCCATGCCGACGTCTTGATGCAAGTGGGCATGCAGGTATTCGCGGGCCTTATGGGCGACCAGTGGCAAGCGTGGATCGTCACGGTAGCGCGCGCGCCACGCCAGGTGACCGGTGAGGCGCTCCAGCAATTGGTCCATGGCACGCTGGCGCACGATGCGCACTTCACCGCTGTGCAGCGTCTGGAACGCCTGGCTGGTGGCGATGGCCAGGCGTGGATCGCTGGTCAAGGTCGTGGCGAAGCCAAGTTGGCTGTTGAGCGGCGCCTCTTCGAACACCGCACTCACTACCCGCGCCAGCCACTGCGGGTCGAGGTACAGCATGTGGTAGGTAAAACCGTCTGCCGTGGGCGCGTCGCCGTCATGCAATTCACCGGGCTCCACCAGGAACACCTGGCCGGGCACGCTGTTGTGCCGGGTGCGGCGGCAGTTGAACTGCTGCACGCCTTGTTCGGTGACGCCGATCAGGTAGCTGTCATGCCAGTGCGGGTCGTAGGCGTGGCCCTCGAAATGCGCGCGCAGGGTCTCGATGCCGGTGTCGGCGTCTTGAGACAGATCGATCCAATTGTGCGCGGCCATAAACCACCGAGACGGAATGTGTAAGAGTATTAGCGCCCACCGACACCTGAGCGTCTAGAAGGTTTGTGCAGCCTAGCCGAACAGCCCGGCGGCGATGTTGATCGAGAACCCCAGGATCGCCGTATTGAACAAAAAGCCGATCAGCGACTGCCCCAGCACCACCTTGCGCATGCCGCGCGTGGCGACGCCGACGTCAGAGGTTTGCACCGC
>Ga0163161_10004020_pt1 | contig 10291 bp, 6 predicted proteins | sample S45metaG_FD_129847 | JGI IMG/M metagenome (GOLD analysis project Ga0163161, IMG submission 129847) | Switchgrass rhizosphere microbial communities from Kellogg Biological Station, Michigan, USA - S4-5 metaG | ecosystem: Host-associated > Plants > Roots > Rhizosphere > Soil | place: USA: Michigan... | reverse complement strand
TGGAAATCGGCTTCCAGCCCGGCCTCGAACGCTTCCGCATCGTCGAGGTCAAGCTGCAGGAAGGCATCGTCGGCACGGACGGCTCGCCGTTGAAGCCGTGGAGCCTGAAGTTCACGACGGGCGGATCCTGATCATGGCGTGAGACGGAAGGCCGTCACGACGCTCTGATTACCGGCAGTGAGACGAACGAGATAGTCCCCGGCCGCCAGTGGCGCGAGCGACAGCTCGGCCGTCGCCCATGTGATAGCGCCTTCCACCCGCGTCGATGCGTGGACGGGCACGTTGATCGGCTTTCCGGCGCGATCGAGGATCTCCGCGGACGCCGCGGTGGTTCCGGTTTCAACGGGGACGTCGATCCGCACGCGCTCAGTGCGGCTGAACTGCGGCACGGCCGTGGGCACGTAACGCACGCCGGTCGACGGTCCGCGCCTGGAGAGCAGCGCCCGCCGGCTGGTGGCCTCATCCAGATGAATGGTGTCGGTATACGGCAGGCCGCCGCTCTGCGGCGTGACCTTCGTGCGCACGGTCGCGCCGTCGGCGGGCAGCTCGCCCAGGTCGACGACGATCGCGCGCTGATCGGATGTGATGACGCCGCGCTTGTTCGCGAGCGGAATCTCGTCCTGCGTGAACACCGCGATGTCGGCGGCGGCGCCGCCGGCCCACTCCGGCTGATGGAACAGCGACGAGTCGAGCTCCGCCACGAGCCACCCGTGCGACTGGCCGCCGACATCGCCGGCGCTGACTGACGTGCGCAGCGGCACGCCAGGACGCACGGGCGCGAGGCCGTCGAGCGCCACCTGGATCGCCGAGGCGGGGGCGCTCGTCACGCTTGCCGGCGCCTCCGCCATCGCGCCCTCTTCCACTTCCTTTTGCGTAGGCGCGCGATAGCCGCGTCGCGCACGCACATCCACGCCGGCGCGCTTCACCCGGACCGTGATCTTGCGAAACTTGCCATCGAGTTTCGCGTTTGTCGAGGCGTAGCCGAGCAGGTAGTAGGAGGACAGATCGGCGCCGATACGCTTCATGCCCGCGTCGAGGTTGTTCGTATCGACAACCGCAATGCCGTCGGTGTTGTCTGCCAGGCCACGCAAGTTGTCGGAGCGAGCCGCAGCGAGCCCGATGATGCCGCCGCGCGGAGCGATGGCGTCGCTTTCTCCTTTGACCAGCTGGCTGTCCTCCTCGCGTGGCCCCATCGGCTTTCCCGACGCCTCGAGACCCATTGGGTTGACGGGATAGAAGCTAACGTTGCTGCGATTCGCGAGATCGTAGAGATCGTACAGCGACTGCCGGTCGTCGATGTTGGCGAGCGACATCCGATCGCGCTCGCAGTTGCTCTTCGAGTATCCGAGGTTCGCGGCGGAGACGTCGGGTGTGAGTCGACCGGTCGGATCCACGCCGACGCGCGGCACGGCTTGTTGCGTTTGTCCCTGCGTGAGGAGACGGTTCTCGCGGAACAGCACCCAGCCGCCCGTTATCGCGATCACGGCCTTTCGTTCCTCTCGAACGCCGCGCAGATGGATCGTGAGATCGGTCAGCGCGTCGATCACTTTCTTCTCACGCCGCCGAAGGATCATCTCCCTCGCGATTTGCGTCTGGCCGCTGAGCTGCCCCTGGGACGACATCGCCTGAGACTGAAGCTGGGAGACATCCGGATAGCACTCGGTGTACTCCTGCTCGACGGGATCCTCCGGGAACATCCGATCGCGTTGTCCCCAGAACCAGAACCGCCGCAGGTTGTCTTCGATGGTGTCGGTGCGTCGCGCGAAGCTGAGATCCATCGCCGACATGTCGGGCGTCATCACCGCGAACATGTCGTCCGGACCGAGCAGCCGATTGAGGAAGCTGACGAGCGACTTGCGAATGTCGTGCGATCCGACGACGTTCACGAAGTACGTGTCGAGGAAGATGACGAAGAGCCGCCCCTTCGTCGTCTCGGCCATCGACGCCGCTTCGCGCGCGTTATTCGGCTCGGCTTTCGCCTCTTCCGGCGTGAATCCCCGAAGGTCGACGTGTTCGAAGGTCTCGATCTTTTGCGGAGCGCCGTCCTCGAGCACTTCGAAGTCGGTGGCCGTCAGGTCCGGAACGATGGCGCCCTTGGCGGTGGGATAGACGTCGACGTGCACGAAGTTCGTGCCCGCACGAAAGGGTGGCGGCGGTTGTTGCTGCGCGAGGAGCACCGCCGCGGCCGCACACGCCAGCGCAGCCGCTATGACGACTTGGAGAAGTTGCCCAGGCCTCTCGGTGTTCTCTGTGCCCTCTGTGCCTCTGTGGCTATCCAAAGAACCCTCTGTGCTCTCTGTGCCTCTGTGGCAGTTGTACTCTCAGCGTCCTCTGCGGCGCGAGTGCATCACGGGACGAGTCGGAAGCCCGTCAGGACCTCCTGCGTGTTCGCGCCTGTACCGGCCTTGAGCCGAATCAGGTAGTCGCCCGCCGCCAGCGGCGCCAGCGACAACTCCGCCGACGCCCAGGTCTGCCCGTCCTCGGTGCGCGACGACGCGCGCACCGGAACGGCGATCGGCTTGCCGGCGCGATCGAGTACCTCGGCGGTCGGAGTGCCCGCCGCATCGGCGCCCACTGGCAGATCGACACGGAGCCGATCGGTGCGGTGGAACTGCAGGTCCGCGGTCGGCACGTAATTGATTCCGGTCGTCGGGCCTCGGCGCAGGAGCAGCGGACGCCCGGGCAGTCCGACGCTGGCGAGCCGAATCGTGTCGCTGTACGGAAGGCCGCCCTCGCCCCGCGGCTTCACGCGGGTGCGGACGACGAGCTCTCCAGAGGGCACGTCGATTTCGCCCAGATCCACCGCCACCGCATGCTGCCCTGCGGCGAGCGGCGCGTCTTTCGAGATGAGGTTCGTCCCGTCGGGCAGCGTCACGGTGACGCCGACGCTGCCACCGGCGAGCCACTCGCCCTGTCGCGCGACGGCGCTGTCGAGCTCGGCCAGCGCCCACAGGCGCACCTTCTCGCCAGTGGGATCGCCGGCGCCGAGCGCCGCGTAGCTGACCGACGTCCGGAATGGAATCCCTGGACGCGCCGACCCGAGGGCGTTCAGCGCCAGCTGCATCGGCGACGACGGCGCGTTCGACTCCTGGAGCATCGTCTGCTCGCGGCCGCGATCGATCTCGTCCTGCGTCGCCGCGCGATAGCCACGCCGCGCGCGGACGTCGACGCCGGGCCGCTTCACGCGGACGGTGATCTTGCGGAACTTGCCGTCGTTCTTGCCGTTGGTCGAGTAATAGCCCAGGAGGTAGTACGACGTGAGGTCGTCCACTACGCGCCGCAGGCCTTTCTCGAGGTCGTTCGTGTCCACGACCGCGATGCCGTCCGTGTCGGTGGCCAGCGTGCGCAGCGTCTCGATCCGGTTCCTCAGCATCGCCTGGTCGATGTTGGGAGGCACGTCCGCGATGATCAGGTTGTCCATCGCCGCCAGGCCGCGCGAGTCCACCGGATAGAACGTCACGTTCGCCCGGTTCGCGTCGTCGATGAGATCGCGGAAGATCTGCCAGTCGTCGATGTTCGCGAGCAGCCGGCGATCCTTGTCGCAGTCGTACTGGGAGTAGCCGTAGTCGTGCGCCATGCGATCGCTGGTCAGGCGGCCGTCGGGGCCAACGCCCGGTTGCCCGGCGCCGGGCGGCGCCTCGCAGGTACCGTGCCGCTCGAGATTCGGATTCGGACGGAACAGCAACCAGCCGTTCGAGATCGCGATGACCGCCTTGCGCTCTTCGCGGATGCCGCGCAAGTAGCGCGACAGGTCGGCCATGGCGTCGAGGACTTTCTTCTCGTGGCGCCGGGCCACCATCTCGCGCGCGACGCCGGCGTAGACGTTGTCGGCCTGCCGCTGGACGCCGAGCGGGCTGTTGCACGACGACGACATGCCCTGTTCGGGATAGCACTCGAAGTAGTGCTGCTCGACCGGGTCCTCGGGCCACAGGCGCTCGCGCTGGCCCCAGAACCAGTACTTCGCGAGGTAGTCCTCCATCACGTCGGTCTTGCGCGCGAACGAGATGTCCGCCGCCGACATGTCTGGCGTCATCACCGCATACATGTCGTCGGGCCCGACGACCTTGTTGAGCAGGTTGACGAGGACGCGCTGCATGCGGTGCGAGCCGCCCTCTTCCGTGTGATAGGTGTCGAGGAAGACCACGAACAGACGGCCGGTGGTGGACTCGGCGATGGCGCGCGCCTCGCGCGCGTTGTTCGGTTCGACGCGCGTCTCTTGCGGACCTGGCCCGCGCACGTCGACGTGCTCGAAAGTCTCGACCTTCTGCACGACGCCGTCCTCGAGGACCTCGAAGTCGTCCGCGGCCAGATCGCGAACCGCCACGCCCTTGAGGGACGGATACGCGTCCACGCGAACGAAGTTCGCGCCCACACGGAATCGCGGCTGATTGGCGGCGGCCGGAGTCGGGGCCTGCGCTTTGCCTTGTGGCGGCGGAGAGTCAGCCCCGCCAGGCTTCGGCGGTGGCGACTGCGCGCGCCCACCGGCCGTCGCGGCGGCAAGCGCAATGATGAGGAGAACGTAAACAGCGGCGCCGCGAGTGCGGACGAACGGGAAGAGAGAACTCACGGACCCGCCTTGCGAGAGGCGGCGCCTTGGCACGGCACTGGCGAGTCTAGACCGCGCGAGACCGGATGGCAAGCCTCACGGGACGATTCGAAACCCTGACACCACGCTGGCCTCGACGCGGGCCTTGTCCGGCCTGAGCCTCACGAGGTACGTGCCCTCGGCGAGTGGCGAAAGCGTCGCTTCTGCGGAGAGCCAGACGACCTTCCCGTCCGTGTGCGTCGTCACGACGACGGGAATGGACATCGGCTGTCCCGACCGATTGAGCAACTCGCCCGCAGGTGCGGCGGGCGCCTCCGCCAACGGCAGGTCGACGCGGATGCGTTCCGTGCGGTTGAAGTCGAAGCTGGCCGTCGGCACGTATCTCATGGCCGTGGCAGGGCCGCGCCGGAAGATCAAGGGACGCCCGGGCCACGACAGCGAATCGAGTTCCAGCGCCTCGCTGTAGTTCTGCCGGCCGCCCCCCGCCGGGCGCGCCGACGCATGCACGACGGCCTCACCATCTGCGGTCGCCACGTCGCCGAGGTCGATTGACGCCGAGCGCTCGCCGCCGCCGAACGTCACCGACTGGCGCGTCAGGGTCTCGCCGTTCTTCGCGGTCACGCTCAGCTCGATCGTCCCGCCGCCGATCCACTCGCTGTGTCGTGCGACCACCGGATCGATCTCGGCCAGCGCCCACATGTGGAAGCGGGTGGAGCTCGAGTCTGGTGACCCGAGCGGCGCAAATGCCGCCCCAATCCGCAAGGGCGCGTTGGGCCGATCGGCTTTCAGCGCAGAGAGCGCAGCCTCGACGGGCGTCTTCGGCGCCGCGCGCCTCGTGCTCGACGTCGCGGCGGGTACTTCGGCGTCCTCTCCCGGCTTTGGAACGCGGTACCCGCGCCGGGTCCGGAACTCCACTCCAAGCCGAGTCGATCGCACCTGGATGGTCCGAGCCTTCCCGTCGGGCGTCGGATTGGTCGAGTGGTAGGTCGCGAGGTAGTAGGACGACAGATCGTCGACGATCCGATGGAGGGCCGGCTCGACATCGGCGGCAGCGGTCATCGCGAGCCCGTCGGTGTTGGCCGCGAGCGCACGCACCGAGTCGGTGCGCCTGGTCGTGGCAACGTCTCCCTCTCGGGACGACGCCTCATTGGGCGGAGCGCCGGGGTTCGCAGCGAAGACCCGCAGCCCTTGCGTGGTGATCGGATAGAAGCTGACGTTGCCGCGGTTCGCGGCATCCGTGAGCGACGCGAACGAGGCGCGATCGTCCACGAGCGAGAGCGAGACCCGATCCATGTCGCAGCGCTGGGTCGCCGGATTGGGCTCGGTGGCTGCGCCCTCATCGGGGCGGGTGCCCCTTCGCATCCCCATGCGCGGCTGACGAACTCCCGTCCGCTCGGTCATCGCAAGGTTCGGCTGGAACAGCAGCCAGCCGTCGGTCACGGTGATGACGGCCGTTCGCGCGTCGCGGACGCGGCGGAGCTGCCTCGAGAGATCGCCGAGCGCGTCGATGACTCGTTTCTCCCGGCGCCGCTGCACCATCTCGTCGGCGGATCCGGACGACCCTTCGCGGCCCGAGGCGGAGTCGCTGTCGTTCCGCGGGTAGCATTCGAGGTACTGCTCCTCCACGGGATCGATCGCCTCGAGGTCGCGGCCCCAGAACCAGTATTTGGAGAGCATCTCTTCGGACGCCCCCGTGCGGTGGACGAGTGTCATGTCCGAGGCCGCCATGTCTGGTGTCATGATCCCGATGAGGTCGTCTGGCCCGACGAGCCGGTCCAGAAGCGCCGCGAGCGATGTGCGCACCTCGCGCGAGCTCGCGACGTTCGTGAAGTATGTGTCGAGGAACACGACAAAGGTTCTGGCCCGTCCGCTCGGAGGCCGGTCGGGCCCGAGCAGCACGTGCTCGAACGACTCGACCTTCTGCGGGATATCGTCCTCGAGCACCTCGACATCCGACGCGCGAAGGTCGCTGACGGGAAGGCCCGACGACGTCGGATACAGGTCGAGCCGGACCAGCGTCGGGTCGATCGGCTCAGCCGTCGGGGCCTGCGCGGCGCGGATCGATCCGCTGACGCAGACAGCCGAGACGGCCGCCACCAACCAGAGCGTGCAGGAGCGCACCGATGACTTCATGCAGTGATCACGGAAGCGTTGCAGCGGAAGCGCGCGAACCGAAGCGGCGACGAAATGCGGAGATGAGCATCCCCGCGAGGACGGCAATCGCGGAGAGCACGATGAGCGACACGACGAGCGCGACCAGCGGATATCTCAGCGCCAACAGGCCGAGCGCGACGACGAAGCCGTCCTCGAGGAGGCTGAGGATCCAGTTCGAGAATGGCTCGGGGCTGGTGTTCGCGATGACGCGGGTGCCGGCTTTCGTGACGTGACTGCTCGTCGCGACGGCGCCGCCGAGCAGCGCGACAAGAACCTTCATGGACGGCGACGCGTCGCCGAGCGCCGCCACCGCGAGCGCCGCGCCGCCAATCGGCCGCACGAACGTATGCACCGCGTCCCAGAGCGTGTCCACCCATGGCACTTTGTCGGCGATGAACTCGATGCAGTACAGCGCCCCGGCGATGCCGATCACCCAGAGGCTGCCGAAGGCCTGATACTGCGGCGGCAGCGACACCCAGCCACACCTGGCCGCGAGGCCAATGAGCGCCACCGTCGCGTACAGGTTGACGCCTGCCGCCAGCGAAAAGCCGAGGGTCCGCCCGATGAGAACCAGGGTTTCCATGGGTTTTCGTGAGTCCCGTCGAGATTCGAGATTTCCGGCCTGAAAACGCGCGCAATGGCCGGCTGACGCGAGTCGATCTCTGCGCCTATGTTACAGTCGAGATCAGGTATGGCGTCATTGCTCGCCCGGCTGAGGTCCTTCGCGCCGCTCCTCGTGGCGCTGGGCTTCTCGTTGCCGGTCGGTCCCGCGAGCGTCGAGGCGCCATCGGTGGTGCCTCGTGGAATCGTCTCTGCGAGCATTCCCGGCGACGCCTCCTCCCTGATCTCGACGCTCGGCGTCGGCCGACAGCCTGTCCCGATTCATCGGATCGCCGCCGCCGGCCAGTTGCGCTCGGTCGATATCGACGCGGACGGGCGGCTGGATCTGGTCGCCACCGGTCGAGGTGGACTGCGGACGTTCCTGAACATCGGCAGCGGCCGGTTCGTCGAACACTCGGCCACCCGCACCATTCTGCGTCACCACTCCGCGCCCGGCTTTGTCGCGCGCGAGCGGGTGACGCACACGGAAGTCGCAGCGCTCGACGGCGAGCGCCAGGCGCTCGCTCCGACCCTTCGCACCGCCGAACGCGCGACGGTCTGCACGTTCGCCCTCGACGCTCAGTCTGCTCCCATCGCCGACGTCGCGATCGTCGCCGGCGGATCTCGCGCGCCGCCCTCCCGCCTGTCCTAGCTCGTTTTCCAGCTTCAGGCTTTTCGCCAGCAGCGCCCGGCGTCCTTCCCCATCGATCGATGGTGGGTCAGGCACGCGTCAGGCGCGTGGCTCGCCTCGTCCAATCCGGATTTCCGGCGGACGGGCAGGAGGTGACTCGTGCGCATCGTGTTGGCGGACCTCAAGGGCAGGTCCGGTTTCGTCAGTAAAGACACCGTCGCTGGCGGCTATGGCTCGCGGCTGCGTGCATTCTCGAAGGTCACGAAGGTCTACACGTTTCTGAAGCGACGGTTCCACGACGTGCCGAGCGTCCACATGGCGTACCTGGCGGCGATTGCCGACCGGGCGGGCCACGAGGTCGCTTACACACGGGGGGAACAGGTCGACGGCGACGTCGCGCTCGTACTGTCGTCGCTCGTGGACCACAAGCAGGAAACTGCATGGGCCGATCAAGCGCGCATGCGCGGGATGCGCGTCGGCTTCGTGGGGCTCGCGGCGTCGAAGATGCCGCAGCTTTTCGAGGATCATGCAGACTTCCTGGTGCAGGGCGAGCCCGAGGCGGCGGTCATGCGACTCGTCGCAGGCGAGCACCTCTCCGGGAAAGTCATCAGCGAGGAGCTGCCGGATCTCGACGGCCTGCCGTTCCCGCGCTGGGATCTGCTCAACGACCAGCGCTGGCGCTTCCGCGTGCCGGTCTTCGTCCGGCCGACGGGCGGCGGTTTCCCCGTGCTCGCCAGCAGAGGATGTCCCGAGTTCTGCACCTACTGCCCGCATCGGATTCTTGCCGGCTATCGCACGCGGTCAGTGGACAACCTGGTCGACGAGCTTGCCTATCTCTGCGAACTCTATCCTCGTCCGTACATCATCTTTCGAGATCCGCTGTTCACAGAGTTCCGCGAGCGAACGCTCGAGATCGCCGACGCCATCGAGGCGCGAGGCCTCGAGCTCACGTTCGAGTGCGAGACCCGGCTCGATCGACTCGATACGGCGGTGCTCGATCGGCTGCATGCCGTCGGCCTGCGCGCCATCAGCTTCGGCGTCGAATCGGTGTCTGCCGAGACGCTCAAGAAGGTCGGCCGCCGCCCGATCCCTCAGGATCAGCAGCGGCTGGTCGTCAATCATTGCCGCCAGCTGGGCATCGTGACGGCGGCGTTCTTCGTGCTGGGATTCCTGCACGACAACTGGGACTCGATCGGCGCCACCATCGACTACGCCGTCGATCTCGGCCCCACCGTCGCGCAGTTCAAGTGGCTGACGCCGTACCCTGGCACGCCGCTCTGGAAGCAGATCGGGCCGAAGGTGCACCAGGAGGACTGGGAGGAGTTCGACGGCTTCACGCCGACGTTCCACCATCCGAACCTGACGGAGAACGAGATGCGGTACCTCTTGGGCGCCGCATACAATCGCTTCTATATGCGGCCGTCGTATCTCGCGAACTACCTGCGGATCCAGCAGGCAGGCATGCGCGACGTGGTGGCGCGGCTCGACGCGCGGGTGGCCGGGATGCACTCCCGCCGCGAAGCGGCCGAGATGACGCGCAGCGTCACGTGCTGACGGCAGGCTGGCGGAGCGTCCGATGGTGAAAGCCCAGGCGCGGAGCACCACGTGGTGAAGGCACTGTCGCGCTACGGCGCGCGTGTCGTTCCCGAGACCGAAGGGATCGTCGCCGAGCTGGCGCGCCACGGCCGGCTCGTGCAGGGCCCTGAAATCGCGGCATTCGAGGAGAAGTTCGCCCGCCGGCTCGGCGTGCCGCGGGCGACGTCCACCTCGTTCGGCCGCATGGGGTTCTACTATCTGCTGAAGGCGCTCGACCTGCCGAAGGGCGGGGAGATCATCTTTCCCGCCCTGACGTTCTGGGTCGTTCCCGAACTGGCCCGGGTCGCGGGTCTGACGCCGGTCTTCGCCGACGTCGACCCGCGCACCTATACGATCGATCCTGAATCCTTCGAGCGCGCGATCACGCCGCGCACCTGCGCGGTCGTGCCGACGCATCTCTACGGGCTGACGTGCGACATGGACGCGGTGATGGCCATCGCGCGTGCGCACGGCCTCAAGGTCATCGAAGATTGCGCGCATGCCCTGGACGCAAGGTATCGGGGACAGCCGGCCGGCACGTTCGGCGATGGCGCGCTCTTCAGCTTCCAGACCCTGAAGCCGCTGAACACCTACGGCGGCGGCGCGGCGGTCGCGCGCGATCCGAAAGTGCAGGCCCGCCTCGACGAGCTGGCCGCTGCCGAACCCTGGCCGAGCGAGGAGCGCATCCGCAAGCGCTTCCGTCTCGGTCTCGCGCAGCGCACGTTCATCCGGCCTGGCGTCTTCACGTTTTCGCTGTTCCCGCTGCTGTGGACGGCGTCGTTCGT
>Ga0163161_10004019_pt1 | contig 10294 bp, 5 predicted proteins | sample S45metaG_FD_129847 | JGI IMG/M metagenome (GOLD analysis project Ga0163161, IMG submission 129847) | Switchgrass rhizosphere microbial communities from Kellogg Biological Station, Michigan, USA - S4-5 metaG | ecosystem: Host-associated > Plants > Roots > Rhizosphere > Soil | place: USA: Michigan... | reverse complement strand
GAAAATTAATAAAATATACTATTTTTGACAAAAAACATAACAAATTAATGAAAAGCTTAAGAACCATCGCATTAAAAGAGGCTCAAAACAGAATTTCACCAGAAGTTAAATCTCCTTCGGCGAAAATTTCTGATTTTTACGGCTCGAATGTATTTGATAAGAAAAAAATGAGAGATTTCTTATCTAAGGACGTGTATGAAAAATTAATTTCATCTATCAACCAAGGTGAATTGATCAATTCTGACGATGCTAACCAAATTGCTACAGCTATGAAAGCTTGGGCAATGAGCGCTGGCGCAACGCACTACACGCACTGGTTCCAGCCATTAACTGGTACAACTGCCGAAAAACATGATTCATTTTTTGAGCCAAGTGGCGATGGTGCTATCGAGAAATTTGCAGGTAGTGCTTTAGTTCAACAAGAGCCAGATGCTTCTAGTTTCCCTAACGGTGGTATCCGTAATACTTTCGAAGCTCGTGGTTATACTGCTTGGGATCCTTCTTCTCCAGCTTTCATCATGGAAAGCAAAGCAGGTAAAACACTATGTATCCCTACAGTATTCGTATCATATACCGGTGAAGCCTTGGATTATAAAGCACCTTTATTAAAAGCATTAGCTGCGCTTGATAAAGCTGCTGTTGATGTTTGCCAATATTTCGATAAAAGCATTACTAAAGTAAATGCTTCTTTAGGTATCGAACAAGAATATTTCTTGGTTGATGAGTCATTGTTCAATGCTCGTCCCGATTTATTATTAACAGGCCGTGCTTTATTCGGACACATGTCTGCTAAAGGCCAACAATTAGAAGATCATTATTTCGGTTCTATCCCTGAGCGTGTATTCAGCTACATGGTAGATTTTGAAAATGAGGCTTTAAAATTAGGTATTCCTTTAAAAACCCGTCACAATGAGGTTGCACCATCTCAGTTTGAGTGCGCACCGATTTATGAAGAAATCAACCTGGCTATCGATCACAATCAATTATTGATGGATCTGATGGAAAAAGTTGCCCGTCGTCACCATTTCCGTGTATTATTACACGAAAAACCATACGCCGGCATCAACGGATCAGGTAAACACAACAACTGGTCGTTAATTACTGATACCGGTAAAAACTTATTGGCGCCAGGTAAAACACCTAAAAACAACTTAATGTTCCTTGCTTTCTTTGTAAACACAATTAAAGCCGTTAGCGAGCATGCCGATTTATTACGTGCAAGTATTGCATCAGTAAGCAACGATCACCGTTTAGGTGCTAACGAAGCGCCACCTGCAATTATCTCTATCTTCTTAGGTTCTCAGTTGAACGATGTATTAGATGAGATTGAGCACTCACGTATCAGCAAAAAAATCAAAGAAGACAATGCACTTTGGTTAGGTATCCCTAAAATCCCTCAGATTTTATTAGATAATACCGACCGTAACCGTACTTCTCCTTTCGCATTTACAGGTAACAAATTTGAGCTTAGAGCTGTTGGATCTTCAGCAAACTCTTCTGCACCAATGACGATCTTAAACGCGATTATGGCTGAGCAATTGGTTAAATTTAAAGTTGAAGTTGATAAATTGATCAAAAAAGGTGATAAAAAAGACATCGCTTTATTAACCGTGATCAAAAAATACATCAAAGAATCTAAAAACATCCGTTTCGAAGGCAATGGTTATAGCCAGGAGTGGGAAGATGAAGCTGCAGCACGCGGTTTATCTAACATCAAAACTACACCAAAAGCTTTAGATGCTTATTTAACTGAAAAATCTGCTGAGTTATTTGCAACAACAGGTATTTATAGCACACGTGAGATCCATGCCCGTCATGAAATCATGTTAGAAAACTTCTATAAAAAACTGCAGATCGAAGCACGTGTAATGGGCGAAGTGGCTAACACTGCCATTATCCCTGCTGCAATTGCTTACCAAAATGCTTTAATCGAAAACGTACAGGGATTAAAAGCAATTGGTGTAGATAGCAAAGTTTCTATCGATATCGTTAAAAAATTATCAGAGCATTTAGAAATTGTTAAAACCAATATCGATGCAATGTTAGAAGAACGTAAATTAACCAACAAAATCGAAGATACCCGCGAGAAAGCGATTGCTTACGATGAGAAAGTTAAATCTTACTTCGATATCATCCGTTACCACGCTGATAAATTAGAGCAGATTGTTGACGATAGCGTTTGGCCTTTACCAAAATTCAGAGAATTATTATTCATGAAATAGGTCTTAAGCCGTAAGGTTTAAGGTATAGGGTATAGGGCGTAAGGTTTAACTTTACGCCCTTTTTTGTTGGTTCATTAGTAATGGGTTCATCGGTTTAGCAATCTGCTAAAGAAAATTGCAAGCTAGTTAATCATTTAATTGTTGAAATTAATTACTTTAATCCCCCTGCGCGCCGTCCTCCTGAACTTGGTTCAGGATCTAACCGAAAGTGGTTTACGCTGAGCAAAGCCTTTTTTTCGGAAAGCAATACCACTGCTCTTCGGTTAATCCAGTCCTGCTTTCCTTCCTGCTGTAAAATTTTCTTCAACTTTTAAATCCCTCGTTTACAGCAGGAAGGAAAGCAGGTTTATTTAAGACAGGCCTGTGCACAATGTCCTTAAATTAAGGGATAAATTTCAAAAAGCTGTTATTGAAACGGAGACTTTGGTTCCATGCTGGAGTTATCGTCATCTCGACCGTAGTGTTCCAAAGGAACTCCTTTGGAGGAGAGATCTTTTAACATAGTTCAAAGATTTCTCCATTTCGCTGTGCTTCAGTCGAAATGACGACCGTTCTTTGCAATCTGTCAATGGTAAAGGTTAGAATTTTCCAAATACATCTGAGTATTGATAACAGGTTTTGGCGGTTCATCATTCCCAACTTGATTGGGAACCGTAATGCAAGAGCTTTAAGATTCCCACCTGCGCGGGAAAGACGACCACTCTGTTGAAGCCTGTCAATGGTAGCGTAGTCGAAGTGCATTTATCTGCGATTTATCAATCTCAAGATTCTTCGACTACGCTTTCTACAGGAGTCCTTTGGACAGACTGAGAACCGCGGCGCTTAACTTAATGACATTGACCCCTATCCAAGAAAAAAAAACACAGCCATAAAGAACCAGTCCACTGTACCTAAGCCCGATTGTACGGATGCCGTTTACAAGTTAATTTTCCCCTGTTCCAAAGCTTTAAAACGGCAGGAGGAAAAGCGGGGCTGTAAGCCGCCATGAAAAACGGACACTCACTTTCAAAACCGCTTTCAATGATATTGTTTTCATCATAAACCTTCGTACTCAGTGCCTTTGTAATCTATTTTTTATGGAAAGCAATACCACTGCTCTTCAGTTAATCTAGTCCTGCTTTCCTTCCTGCTGTAAAATTTTCTTCAACTCTTAAATCCCTCGTTTACAGCATCCATGCAATCAGGTTTATTTCAAATAGGCCTGTGCAGGGGAAAACCAGCCACAACGAACCAACCCGCTGTATCTAAGCCCGATTGTACGATCCCGACTTTACCTCGGGAGAGGAAAAGCGGGGCTGCAGACCGCCATGAAAAACGGGCACTCACTTTCAAAAAAACAAAACTACCTTCTACAACTTTAAACCTTTGTGCGCTTTGTGCCTTCGTGGTAAACAAACTCAGGGGCAGGGGCCTTAGGTGGTAAAAAAGCCTTGCCATTTAGCCATAAAAAACCTTAAGTATTTAGCTTTAGTCTTTCCCCTTAAAACCTTATCTTTGCGCCAACATGAGTGATAACAGGTACAATCAACGTGGCGTTTCTGCCTCAAAAGAAGATGTGCACAATGCCATCAAAAACATCGATAAAGGAATTTTCCCTAAAGCATTCTGCAAAATCATCCCCGATATTTTAGGTGGTGATGAGGAATATTGCAATATCATGCATGCAGACGGCGCAGGTACCAAATCTTCTTTAGCTTACGTATACTGGAAAGAAACCGGAGATATCTCCGTTTGGAAAGGTATTGCACAAGATGCCATCATCATGAATATCGACGATTTAATCTGTGTTGGTGCTACCGATAACATTTTGTTATCCTCTACCATTGGAAGGAATAAAAACCTGATCCCTGGCGAAGTGATTGCTGCTGTAATTAATGGTACAGAAGAAATTCTGGCCGATCTGCGCGAACAAGGCATTTCGATTTATTCTACAGGCGGCGAAACTGCTGATGTTGGCGATTTAGTGAGGACCATTATCGTCGATTCTACGGTAACCTGCCGCTTAAAGCGCGAAGATATCATCAGCAACGATAACATTAAACCAGGCGACGTAATTGTGGCACTAGCGTCATCCGGGCAAGCCACTTACGAAACCGAATACAACGGTGGTATGGGATCGAACGGATTAACCTCTGCCCGTCACGATGTTTTCGATAAAACAGTAGCCAATAATTACCCTGAGAGTTTCGATCCGGCTGTTCCGTTCGATCTGGTTTTCTCCGGAAAGAAACAACTAACAGAAGAAATAGCTATTGAAGGATTTGGCAAAACTACGGTAGGTAAATTGGTATTATCCCCTACGCGTACCTATGCACCTGTAATCAAAAAGATTTTAGAAAGCTATCGCAGTCAGATTAATGGTATTGTACATTGCAGCGGTGGTGCACAAACCAAGGTATTACACTTCATCAATGATGACATCCATGTCATCAAGAATAACTTATTTCCCATCCCTACCCTATTTAAATTGATTCAGGAAGAATCGGGTACCGATTGGAAAGAAATGTACAAGGTATTTAACATGGGGCACCGCATGGAATTATATGTTCCTCAGGAAATTGCCGAAAGCATTATCGAAATATCAAAAAGCTTTAATATCGATGCACAGATTATCGGTCGCGTAGAAAAAGGCGATCAGAAACAGGTGACTATCGAAAGCGAAAAAGGAACTTTCATTTATAACTAAGCATTAAGATATAATTTAAAAAGGCTGCTGAAATTAAATTCAGCAGCCTTTTATTTATTATTCACGTTCTACGAATTTATGGAAGGTACTCTCCTCTCCATCTGCTTTTTTATCCTGATATAAAAAATCGAGTTTGTTGTCATCAAAGGTTTTAAAAAAGGTATCCCAATCCGTTTCCTTTAAATCTGAGGAACTATCGCTATGCCTTGGGAAATGTATCCTTAAAATACCACCACCGTTGTTTTTTGCTGTATCTGCAACTATTGCCGGTACACCGCCATGTTCTTCTGCCCAGGCTTTTATGGTAGCATGATCATGGGTCTGTTTCGAAGTGCTCATTGTTTTAAATATTAGTTTTAAATAAATAGAATAATATTAAAATCATTTTTTGGCAGAAATGGTTTTAGTTATAATAAAAAACATCGCTAAGAATACAATTAAATCTAATATCACAGTTAGCTACCATTATATCTTTATCGATACATTTTTAAGTTTTATCGATACATCATTTAATTTTGCTGATATAAATGTATATTGGATTTAAATAAATTACTCCAAATAAGAATAACATTATGATCAATGTATATCTTCTGGGTGCAGGCAAACATGCTACAGAGCTTAGCGAATATTTAAACGGCAATAACGAATATCATTTAGCAGGGTATATCATAAACTTAGATGACGCGATTAATCACCCAAACCTAACCAAACCAATTATTTCGATACAGGAATTCTTAAAAAATCATCCAATTGCTTCAGATATTGCACTTATCGGTGCAATAGGCACTTATGAAAGAAAATCGATCATTGAGCTATTAGAAAACAAAGGCTATCAGTTCATCAATATCATCCATCATAACAGCTATATCAGTCCTTCAATTAAAATTGGTTATGGCAACTGTATTGCGCCGGGCTGTGTAATCAATGCAAATGTGCAGATCGGGAACCACTGTATTATTAATTCAAACTGCAATATCAGTCACGATTGCATACTAGAAAACTATGTGACCATTTCTCCCGGGGTAACCATTGCCGGAAATGTGCATGTTAATGAAGGTGTTTTTATCGGATCTGGCGCAACAGTAATCCCAGGCATAACGATTGGAGAGGGAGCCTATATAGCCGCAGGAGCTTGTGTTACAAAAGATGTTTTACCGCATGTGATGGTAGCCGGCGTTCCAGCGAGGGTAAAAAAAGAGGTAGAATAATAGCCATACCACTTTGACATCATGAAATGCATTTCCATTTAGCTTTATAACAAAAAAATCCCCGATCGAATGATCGGGGATTTTATCAAAAAAGTAACTTAAAATTAAAAAGTATATCTCAATCCTAATTGTATACTGTAAGTACTGGTAGGAGTTACCAAATCTTGGAATGCATCAGTTGCCAGTTCATTGCTAACATTAGCCATTCTGTATGTTGGTCTGTTAGTAGTAGCGCTAACACCTTGAGATACTAATGGATTGTTTAATACAGAACGCTGGTAAGTTCCCCAATTTTTATTAACTAAATTAGCTGCATTGATAATATCAGCACTAAATTGAAGCGTTTGCTTACCGGCTTTACCAGTATTAATGAAAATATCTTGTAAGAATCTCACGTCAACCCTATGAAACCATGGTAATAGGGCAGCATTTCTTTCTGCAAATTTCCCTCTATTTTTACGCAAATAAGGAGAACTTTCAATAAACTGATTTAAAGCAGCTTCTTGTTGTGCAACGGTAAAAGTTTTTAAAGTGGCACCACTTCCTACAGTATACTGTTGAAAGATTGTCTCACCAGGTCTTGGTATATACATTAAATCAGCAGAACTGTTAGCGTCACCATTAATGTCTCCATTTACAACAAAACTATATACACCCTGGTTAGACCCTTCATAAAAAACAGATAATGTTGTGGCTAAGTGCTTAAGATATTCCTTACGATAAGATATATTGGCAACAACACGATGTGGAACAGCATAAGCAGAACTTCCTAATTCCTGAAAATTTGAAGTTGCAACATTAGGGTTGGTATTCCAAACTGAAGAAGCTTGACTTCCTGGATTAGCAGTAATTTCCTTTGCAACCGAGTATGTATAGGCTACTGAGCCTGAAAATCCATTGGTGTAAGATTTGCTGATCTGTCCAGTTAACGATGTAGCATACCCCTTAGCAGAGTTTTCAAGAACGATAGCTGATGTTATTGCACTATTTAATCGATTAGAACCAATAATACGTGGACGGCTCAAATCACCTTCCAAAACTACTCCATTCGGATTTGTTAGGTTAGCATTACGCATCTTAACTGCATTAATATCTTTAGTATACAATCCATCAAAAGTTAGCATATAACCATCTCCTATATTTTTGTCTATGCCCAAGTTGACCCTAAAAACTTTTGGAAATTTGAAATTCTCATCCATAAAAACAACATTTGCTGGTGACGAAGTTCCCGCAGTAGTTGGAAATAAGTTAGCATATGCATTCGGGTTAGCATTTAGTTTGATATTTGCTAACTGCGCGACCCCAGCGGCTGTGCTATTGTTAATTGCACCACCAAATTGATACATACCAGTATTAGTAGGAATGTTAGTTAAAAAAACAAATGGAATTTTCCCTGTAAAAACGCCCATGCCACCTCTAAATACCAAAGATTTATCATTTGAGGTTGCTCTAAAGCCAACCCTTGGCGATAACATCACTTTACTTTTAGCCCATCTATCTGTACTATAACTTCTTAGCGTTGTATTATCTTCAGCATAGAAGTTTAATTTAGATGTTGCAGGATTATTTAATGGATCTTCGTGATAGATAGGCATGTCTGCGCGTAAACCAAAAGTCAATTTCACATTATCAGTCACATTGTACTCATCCTGGATATATGCACCAGCCTGTCCAATCTTTAGTTGAGCAGAATATACAGCTGGCGTATTCGGAACCAGTGAATAGGTATATGCAAAATAAGCAGGAGCTTTGTCTGTAATTAAATCATTAATGGAATTAAATACATAGTAACTGTTGGCAGGTGCCATAAACATGTTACCAACTTTTTGATACTCGTATGTTAACCCAGCTGTAAAATTATGTTTACCTGCATTATAAGTAATGTTATCTGTAAAGTTGTAAACATCATTAACAACATCATTATTTAAAGTATAAGGATCCATACCAGCAGTAATTATGTTACTACCAGTTGTTCCATCATATATATCAATTGTAGGGAAAATCTCTCCCGGATAATCCCTTGTTGCTTTATTCTTGGTGAAAGCTAGTAACAATTGATTTGACCATTTATTATTTAATCTGCTATTTAATTCTAAAGTACCACTTCTTGTCGTATTTAAGAACCCATAGTTAGAGTTTTCATAAGAAAAAGACCTTGGGCCAAATCTATTATTAGGTGCTCTAGAAATAGTACTGGATTGACCAGTAACCCTAAAACCACCTCCATTGGGAATACTAGTTGCATTTAGTTGCTGATCATCCGTGCCCCTAAAATCACTAAACTTTAATGTTAATTTATTGCTGTTATTAATGTTCCAATCAATTTTAGCAAGGATTTTGTGGTTATCTCTTCCAAATGCAGGAAAATCCTGATAACTACCAGTTTCATAGCCGAATTTCGATTTTAGGTAATCTGAAACTGTTTTCAAATCAGCAACCGTAGTAGAGGATACCGTACCAGAACCAGAACCATTAGTTGGATAAAATGCAATACCAGGTGCTAAATTAGTTTCCTTTTCAGCATTTACAAAGAAAAATAATTTGTTTTTCACAATTGGTCCCCCTAAGGTAAAACCATATGTTTTTGATTTAGAAGCAACTATTTGAGAGCTTATATCAGTTCCTTTAACATTTTTACCTAAGAAGCTTTGATCTCTGTACAATCCGTAGGCACCACCATGGAAGGTATTTGTACCACTTTTTGTTACTGCACTAATATTAGCTCCAGTAAACCCTGCTTGGCGAACATCGTACGGAGCAATATTTACTGATATCTGATCATATGAGTCTAATGAAATTGGTTGTGACCCACCACCTGGAAGTGGATCTGTGTTTAATCCAAAGTTGTTATTCAAGTTTGCGCCATCTACCTGAATATTGTTGTAACGAGCGTCACGTCCACCAAAACTGTTACTGGCTAAGCCTGAACCAGCCTGAGGAGTTAACCTTGTAAAATCCGAAATACTTCTAGAAATTGTAGGCAATGATGCTAAGTCACGACTAGAGATGTTGGTACTAGCACCCGTTTTTTGGGCATTAACCTTCTTCGTTCCTTGAACACTAACTTCGGCTAAGGTAGTACCAGAATCATCTAATTTATAATCCAATGTAAAATTCTCACCCAATTTCAGGAAAATATCTGAAATCTTGCCAGGCTTGAAGCCGATGTAACTTATCTCAACTGAGTAAGGACCGCCAACACGCATGTTGTTTATAGCAAAACGACCGTCATTATTTGTTGAAACAGTATAGGTTGTTCCAGAAGGTGTGTGTGTTGCTTTAACAGTTGCACCCGGTAGAATGCCTTTAGCATCCTTTACAGAACCTGTCATTGATGATGTAGTTACCTGTGCATTTGCACTAATGGTAATACCTACAAACGCAACAATAACCAGTACTAATCTTAAAAGTAAAGATTTCTTCATACTTTGTTTTTTAAATGTTTTTTGTTGTTGAATAATAAATCTAATAGGGATATTATATTATGCCGCAAATGTACCCAATAAAATTTAACACATTTTAACATCCAATGTTAAATAATTATTAAGTCAGGCAAAACTTTTCAACATTTAACACATATTGCAATGATTATAACTTTCAGTTTATCAATACATTGTTTATAAAACTAAATTTTTAATAACGAAATCAACAGTTGATTATAATTTAGGCAGAAAACCTAAGTTAACATTGGTATTTTTCAAATAATATATGTTAACAACATTTTTTAAACCTAAACATCGCTGTTATTTAACTTTTTGTTAGCATATCCATATATTATTCGGCAAACCCACCTCATTGTAGTTATCATTTTTAAACAGCATGTTTAAAACAATATTCAATCATTGTAAATTTTAACTGTTATCTCAACATTGAGCTAAGCAATTGACATTTTTTTTTTAGTTTTGAACGATTGTTGCAGGATGAAGATCTTTTAAATTTTGTAATCCGGATGTAGGCAACCACGATTATGGGATGAAGCCATACGATTACAGATAATACAAAACAATTAAAAACAAATCTCTTTAAAATAGATTAAAAAACAGATGAATTACGACGTTATTGTTTTAGGCAGCGGCCCAGGTGGTTACGTAGCTGCAATCAGAGCTTCTCAATTGGGACTAAAAGTTGCAATTGTTGAGCGTGAATCATTAGGTGGTATTTGTTTAAACTGGGGCTGT
>Ga0163161_10004018_pt1 | contig 10294 bp, 13 predicted proteins | sample S45metaG_FD_129847 | JGI IMG/M metagenome (GOLD analysis project Ga0163161, IMG submission 129847) | Switchgrass rhizosphere microbial communities from Kellogg Biological Station, Michigan, USA - S4-5 metaG | ecosystem: Host-associated > Plants > Roots > Rhizosphere > Soil | place: USA... | reverse complement strand
TCTTCCTCGTACCGGTTATAAAAATCACAGGCGGTACGGGCATGGTCGGCATTGAGTATTTTACCTTTTTTGGCTGTAAAAGCATCCCATACCGATTCGCTTTTGCCATCGGCATCATGTGAGCCTTCTATCTGAAATGCAGCGGTTGAAACGCCCCAAATAAAATCGGGGCCAAAAAGTTCTTGGCGGAGTGGTGTATCGAGATCAGTCAGTTCCATTAAATTGAGCTACGCAAAGCCCAAAATTGCGATTATATTTATGAAAGAAGAATTTAACGGACAACTTAATGTATGAAAGATGATCTCATACTTTTCAGGATCATCCATTCGCGAACACTGCTGATCAGTCTTGAAAAAATTGTGATGAATTTCATAACTATGTTTTTAATATATAACTAAAGGTAAGATGCTGGTATAACCTTATTGTAACAGTTATATTATCATATTATTAAACCCTTGATATTGTACGGTTTAACTAACAGGTATGTTTTACTTAAAGTTAGTAATTTATTGTGAAACAAGTACTTATTAAAAAAAAAATAAGTTTCACCTGTTTTATGGACCGAAATAAGAAGATAAAAATGGGTCAGGTTCTGATTTTGAGTTTTGCAATTTAAGCCGGATACTTGTTTCATTAATATCTTTTACCCCATGAAAGCACACTTTATTAAACTGTTTAATTATAACCGTTTTGCCAATGATCTGATACTGAAAGCTATGATAGATGCCCATGTACTTCAAAAACCATTGCAGCTGTTTGCGCACCTGCTCACAGCCGAACAGGTTTGGTATGACCGCTGTCATGACTTGCCAAACAGGTTCACAAGTCCCTGGTTTGAGTATACCATTGAAGAGTGTGTGCAACTGGTTCCCGAAGGTCATGATCTATGGTTGAGCTATTTAAATGAACTAAGCGATGCTGATTTTGATAAAACAATTAAATATCAAAATTTCAGGGGCGACCATTTACAGGATACACTGGCAGATATATTAACCCATGTAATTAACCATGGCACACATACCAGGGCGCAGATCGGTCAGCAATTAAAATTAGCCGGTACAGAAAGTTTACCTATTACTGACTATAGCTACTATTTAAGATTACTAAGAAGCGACGTTTAATCTGTTTATTTGCCATATTTGCCAGTACATACTTCTATCGAGAAAGAGACCTATGAAAAAATTTAGTTTAGCCATTTTAACAACCCTTGTTCTGTTTGGCTGTGGAGATAGTAAACAACAGGAAAAATTGCTTTTGGACAGTGTTATAGCCGTTCATGATAAGGTAATGGCCAGCGATGAGCAATTGATGAAGAATAAAATGATCCTGGATAGCCTGATCAAAAACGCTGGCGCCACAGTGAACCAGGATTCGGCTAAAGTGTATCTTAAGATAGTTGATGATGCCGATAACGCCATGAGCGACTGGATGCATAAGTTTGATGCTGAGAATAAAGGTAAATCGCACCAGGAGATCATTGATTATTTAACCGATCAGAAAAAGAAGATCGCGATTATTGATTCGCAGATCAACAACGCGGTTACCATTTCCAATAAATACCTCAATACAACCTCTAAAAAATGAAGAATATCATTTGTGCATTGATTATTATAGCGTTTTATAGCGCCTGCAAGCCAGGTAACAGTACAACTGCTGCACTCCCTATTTTAGGTAATCGTGAACCGGTTACTAAAACTGTTGATGGCAAACAAGTTACCGATACCGTTTACTCCACCATACCGGCATTCAAATTTGTGAACCAGTATGCCGATACCATAAGCAATAAAAGCTTGGATGGCAAAATATATGTGGCCGATTTCTTTTTCACCACCTGCCCTTCTATCTGCCCGGTAATGCACCGCAATATGCTTAATGTGTATAAAGAATTTAAGGCTGATGATAACTTCAGGATCATATCCCATACCATCGACCCTAAATATGATACTGTTCCTGTATTAAAAAAATATGCCGACAAATTAGGCATCAGCGGTAATACCTGGTGGCTTTTGCATGGTACCAAAGAAGAAACTTACCAGATAGCCAAAAACTACCTGGTATCGGTACAGGAAAAAAATCCGCAGGGAGAGTATATACATGATGGTTACTTTATTTTGGTCGACAAGCAAAAAAGGCTTCGTGGCACCTATGATGGTACCGATCCGGCGCAGGTAACCAAACTAATTGCCGATATTAAAACTTTAAAAATTGAACCCGATCAGGTTAACGCTAAATGAAATTAGCTTTTATTACAGGTATAGGTTTACTATTTATCATGACCGTTGTGGTTTCATGCCAGAGTGAGGATCAGGTAGAATTTAATCGTTATTATTCTGGCGGCAGCGTTTTATACCTGGCCCATTGCCAAAACTGCCATGGCGAAAAAGGCGAAGGTTTGCAGGCGCTGATCCCTCCCCTTACCGATACTGTTTTCCTGAAACAGAACAGGTCGTCGCTGGCCTGTTATCTTAAAAACGGGCTAAAAGGAAAACTAAGCATAGCCGGTCGTGAGTTTGAAGGTGAAATGCCTGCCGCAGCCGATCTGTCGCCCATTGAGGTAGCCAAAGTATTGACTTATATTACCAACTCTTTTGGTAATAAGGCGGGTGTAATCAACCTACAGCAGGTTCAGGCTGATCTGAAAAATTGTAAGTAAATAAAGATGTCTTTCTTTTTAGCTAAAGATATTAATATACCCGCCTCTTTCGAAATGATTGAAAGACACCTGGCCGCGCAACCGGCCGGGTTTTCGATTGTTAAGATCAGCGACTATGAGTATAAATTCCTGGCTGATTACTCGTGGGGAACCCTGATTATGAAAGGTGCTCCATCTATGGTTGAAGGGATAAAAGTATTTGGAACATTTAAACCGGGCGAAAGAACAACAGCAGTAATGTTGGAAGCCAGACCAAGATTGGAGTTATTCCTCATTATAGTGCTCTGGTTAATTGTAGCATCCAAAGTATTGCCCGGAAGCGATACTATGCCCTGGTGGGTAAACGTAATATTTCCTGTATTTTTAATCTGGACCTGGTTCCTTTACCGGTTCCAGGAAAATAGGTTACGGTCAAAAGTCGAAGCATATTTAAGCGCGATAAAATAACTTAAGTTAAACCACAATTGCTTGGTTCCGGCTCTTAAAATAAATATTCATAACCTATTTAGGCTAAAGCCAATAACTGATTACTTATGATCCGTTGGTTAAAACCAACGGCAATGAATGATAAACCAATGCTTTTCTATTCATTGCCGTCCCATTTATGGGACGGATAACAAATGCGTTTGCTGGCTTTAGCCTAAATAATCTACCGCATCCGCTCTACCATAGCCGAGTGACTGCAATGGTTTTTACTGCTTTTTACTAATAAATTGCACATTGGTTTTACTATCTGACCGCAACACGCTTTGCTGCCTGAATCGGCGTATATATAACTGAGCTATGCTATCCAGAGCCGCGTCACGCTGTTTACTTGGCTTGCCAAAAAAGGTAGCTACTTTGGTCGGTTCCGTGATGGTTACTTTTGTTTTGGTATCTTTCCAGCGCCCGTCGGCATTCCATTCCGTATATCCTTCGGGGAAAAAATGACTGATCACACTGTCGCTAAAAGCTTTCCATTGTTGTTCGCTAACCTGTCCGCCATCGGGAATATCCCTTCCAAAAAACAGATCGCTTCGCTGGTAAGTAGCACATGAAGCCAAGCCAATACAAAATAATAAGGGTAAAATTCGATAGATATTATTTTTCATAGGTGTAAAAGGTTTTGGTATGATTCAAAAATAATAAAATTTAACTATTGTTTTATCCTGCTTAATTAATGATTACAAATAACATAAGTATTCCATCATATAATATCCACGCGTCATTGCGAGGTACGAAGACAACTGACCGAAGGGAGCTCATTAATACCAATAAAAAAACAATCAAAAGATTAATAATCTCTATGCTATACAGAGAAATTCTGCTTTATGGATTTGCCTCAGTAGAGATTGCTTCGTACCTCGCAATGACGTATAGGGAGATTCTGATCACCTTCCACAAAAAAATCTCTACCTTTGTACCTGCAAAACGTTCTATCGCTGCTGTCTTGTACAGCGGAGGAAAGTCCGGGCAACACAGAGCATCCTGCTTCCTAACGGGAAGGCGCCGACAGCCGGTGACAGCAAGTGCAACAGAAAATAAACCGCCACGATTTATCGCGGTAAGGATGAAACCGTGAGGTAAGAGCTCACGACGTTTCCGGGTGACCGGAAATGATGGTAAACCTCAGGAGTTGAAAAACCAAATAGGTCCCGGAAGTGGAGCTGCTCGCTTCCGCAATGCCTTCGGGCACTACTCCGGGATGGGTAGGTTGTTTAAACCTGTCAGCAATGGCAGGGCCAGATTAATGATAGAATCCCGATTTATCGGGAACAGAACCCGGCTTACAGATTTGCTGCTGAATTATATAACCCTTTCCTGCAAACAGGAAGGGGTTATTTTTGTTACAAGCTCAAGTGTTTGTTTTTCTATACAAAATCTTAATATATTAGCAAGCTATATGAAGTACTGAGTCTTGAGTTCTAAGTATGATTCTGTTCTGAAATAGTTTTCAATTGATGACTTAATGCTTAAGACTAAAGGCTTCTGACTTTTAAAAAACTACCTGAATTACTTTAATAAAAAAACATGGCTAAAATTTTAATAATAGATGATGAGCGGGCGATCCGTAATACTTTGCGTGAAATATTGGAATATGAGGACTATGAGGTTGAAGATGTTGACAATGGGGTTGACGGACTGCAACTGATAGAAAAAAATGATTACGACCTGGTACTGTGCGATATAAAAATGAACCGCATGGATGGCATGGAGGTACTTACCGAGGGTTTAGCCATAAAACCCGATCTGCCTTTTATCATGATATCTGGTCACGGTACAGTTGAAACTGCCATTGAAGCCAGTAAAAAAGGAGCTTTTGATTTTATATCAAAACCACCTGATCTTAACCGCCTGCTGATCACCGTACGTAACGCACTTGACCGCGGAAGCCTGGTTGTTGAAGCTAAAGTTTTAAAGCGGAGGGTTTCAAAAGTTCGCGAAATACTGGGTAACTCTCAAGCTATTGTTAAAATAAAGGAAACCATCGACCGGGTGGCCCCTACCGATGCCCGCGTTTTGATCACCGGGGCAAATGGTAGTGGTAAGGAATTAGTAGCCCGCTGGTTACACGAAAAATCAAATCGTTCATCCTCTCCTATTATTGAAGTTAACTGTGCGGCCATTCCGTCAGAATTAATTGAGAGCGAGCTTTTTGGTCACGAAAAAGGTTCGTTTACATCTGCCATCAAACAGCGTATTGGCAAATTTGAATCTGCTACCGGGGGTACCCTTTTCCTGGATGAGATCGGCGATATGAGCCAGTCGGCACAAGCCAAGGTTTTACGTGCCTTACAGGAAAACAAGATAACCCGTGTAGGCGGCGAAAAAGAAATAGATGTTGATGTACGTGTGGTTGCCGCTACCAACAAGGATCTGCTGAAAGAAATAGAAGCTGGTAATTTCAGGATGGACCTTTACCACCGCCTGAGCGTGATATTGATACACGTACCGCCATTGGTTGAACGTAAGGATGATATCACTCTGCTTACACAAAGCTTCCTGGATGAAATTTGTAACGAGTATGGCATGCCGGTTAAAAAAATATCTGATGCCGCCCTGGAAGCCCTGAAAGCCTTACCATGGACAGGTAACATTCGCGAACTCAGGAATATGGTGGAACGCCTGATCATCCTGAGCGACAAAACCATTACTGATAGTGATGTAAAGGCATTTGCCAATCCTTCGGCACCGTCAGTAGCTGGTGGCGATGGAAACGGCATGGCCCAGACTGATTTTGATCAGTTTAATAATTTCCAGGAATACAAGGATTTCGCCGAGCGGGAATACATCAAATTCAAACTGGAGAAAAACAACTGGAACGTATCAAAAACAGCTGATGATATTGATATACAACGTAGTCACCTGTATAGTAAGATAGAAAAGTTCGGTTTGAAAAGAGGCGAATAATAAACTTATACAAAATTTTTAAAAAGTGGTTGAACTTAAGGCTCAATCACTTTTTTTATTGGGTTAAATTATCTACAATTGTAATAAACCCTAACACATTATGAAAGCCACATTTTTACTATCTTTTTGTATTCTCGCGGTAGCATCCTGCACACAAAAGTCCGCTGAAACAGAAAAATCTACTCCACAGCCCCTTATTGGTACCTGGCACTTAATATCGAGCAAAAGCATTACCAAAGGTGATACCACGGTAACCACCCCTCCAAAAGATCAGGAGATGGTTAAAATATTTAACGGAAGTGATTTCGCCTTTTTTACCCACGACTTAAAAAAGGGAAAGGTAGACAAACCTGTTTTTAGCGCAGGCAGCGGCACCTATACCTTACAGGGCAACAACTACGCAGAGCACCTCGCCTACTGCAATGCCCGCGATTGGGAAGGCGGCGATTTTAAATTTACCGTGGAATTTAAACATGATACCCTGGTACAAAAAGGCATTGAAAAAATTGACAGTTTAAAAATTGATCACGAGATCATTGAAACATACGTTAAGCTTCGCTAAGGCTTAGGATCTGTTTAAAAAAATTCGTATTTTTGTATATACAACAGCCCGGTTTTTCTGATCAAAAAGGAAAATCGGGCTATTTTATTAAGGAGAAATACAGCCAAAAATAGACTGTTTTTTATATAGTTATTTGACAATCAATAATTTAATACTTTTTAAACCTTTCAAAACCCATCAAAAATTTGTTAAAAAGTGTTAAAATGGCGTTAAAAGTCTGTTAAAATGAATAAAAACCAACTCTTTTTACACTGTTTTTGACTGAAAAAGTGTTAAAATTTAGGGTTTAAAAAGTTTTTCCTGCAAAGTATCATCGGCACAGCGTTAACATTATACTGGTCGATTTGGGAGGTGGCGAATTTGACAGGAAACTGATTATCTTTGCAGCGGCCTTATATGAAAATACCATTCTCAAAAACAGCGAAAATGCTTATATCCTGTAAATTCACCGTTGTTTTATCCCTAAGCCTATTATTCTTTAATAACTGCCGTACAGAAAAGCTTAAACCCACAAATGACGGCTCGCAAACTCCTGATGGTACGGTTATTTCAAAAGATACCACAACCGATGGTTCGCTTATTCCGCATAGCGTAGCTTTAAATGATATGTTCGGCATTAATGCCTATGAATGGAATTTTTTGCAGGATCCTGCTAATCCTAATTTTAAAAGTCATATTTATGAGGCTAATATGGCTGTTATCAAGTCCTTTAGTTCGGTAAGGCATTACATGAACTGGAACAAACTGGAGAACACCAAAGGTGATTACACCTATAACCCAACTAATAACGGCAGCTGGGATTATGACCTGATATACACCCGCTGTAAACAAGATGGTATTTTGGTTTTAGCCGATCTAAAAAACTGCCCAACCTGGCTGGAAAACACCTATCCTGCTAATTTACAGGATAATGAAAACGTACCGGCACCTTATGGTCTTAATAAAAGTGCCCCCGCAACCTATGCCGACCAAGCGCGAACCGCTTTCCAGTTTGCCGCCAGGTATGGTTATAATAGCAATGTAGACAAGGCATTAGTAAAAGTAGATAGTCGCCCCAGATGGGCTAATGATCCGCCAAATGTGGTTAAGATTGGTATGGGGCTCATTAAATATATAGAATGTGATAACGAGCGCGACAAATGGTGGAAAAGCGCTGCTACACAGCAAAGTCCAGAGGAATATGCGGCAAACATGTCTGCATTTTATGATGGTGATAAAGGTCGGTTAGGCAATAACGCTGGTGTAAAAACAGCTGATCCCAACATGCAGGTAGTGATGGGTGGTTTGGCCACCTGCGATGTAAACTGGGTAAAACGAATGGTAGAGTGGTGCCGGAAAAACAGGGGCTATAAAGCCGATGGTACCATCAACCTGTGCTTTGATGTGATCAACTTCCATTTTTATAATAATAATGGCAATATACTTACTCATGCCAGGGCTACAACCGGGGTAGCTCCGGAACTCTCGATGGCTGGCCAGATTGCCGATTCGTTTGTGAAATATGCCAACACACTCCCACAAAAACCCGAGGTTTGGGTAACAGAAACAGGTTACGATATTAACCAGGGAAGTTATCAGAAAGCTATAGCCATCGGCAATAAGTCGGTTCTTTTAACTCAGGCCGACTGGATATTAAGAACATCTCTTATGTATATCAGACATGGTATTAAAAGAACATTCTATTACCAGTTGCTGGATGATACCCCCGATGTGGATGTTCAGTACGCCACCGCTGGGCTGGCTGCGGATGCCAAGCCAAGACCGGCGGCAGATTATATACTACAAACTAATACACTAATGGGAAATTATGCCTATCAAAGTACCATAAACGCCGATCCGATAGTTGACAAATATGTTTCGGGCAGTAAAGTGATGTATGTTTTAATGATCCCCGACCAAAAAGGACGTACCGCGAATTACACCTTAAACTTAGGCTTGTTGGCTGCAAAAGCTAATATTTACAGTTTAAAAGCAGGTGCAAATACAGCGGTAAAAACCCAGGTTTCTACCGCTGCGGGCATGGTAACCGTAAATGTTTCGGAAACCCCAGTGTTTGTAGAAGCGGCTAATTAAATAACCACAACAAAATGGTTCATAAAAGCAGTTTTATTTAGCTGGCGAAATCTTTAAAATAATTTCACCAGCAAAATCATATAATTTATATTTAGCGTACTTTTATTTTAACCTTATCAATCAATTCCATTATGGAAAATGCACTTCCTGTACCCCCAATTGAAAAATGCGCTCACTGCTACGCTGAAATAAAAAACGACGATGTTTATTGCACTAACTGCGGATATCCTTTACAAGGTACCGAGTTTGAACAAAAGAGTTTTATTGCCAACCTTCAAGTTATTGGCATTGATATGGCTGAATATAATAAAAAAGTAAGAGCCGCAGCCAATACGTTGTATTATTTATCAGGTGTTTTTATCCTGAGCGGTATCATCAATTTTTTTATTCTTAAGGATAATGCGGACGTGCTTGCTATTGTTATCCCCACTTTTATTTTAGCTATGCTGTTTTTGTTATTGGGTTCTTACTGTCCCAAGAAACCTTTGGCTTGCCTGGTATCCGGACTTGCCTTGTACATCATTGTACAGGTAATCAATGCGTTTGATAGCCCAATGAGTTTAGCTAAAGGCATTATTATAAAAATATTTATTATAGGTTATCTAATCAAAGGCATCAAATCGGCTATTGAATTGGAAAAAATGAAAAAAGAAAATAACATAATCTAATACCTTGTCAGAGTTAAGCGATATTGAAACGGCAGAACGGCAGATATGCGTTAAATGCGGGGCTTTAATTGCAAAAGAGCATAGGTTTTGCAAAAGTTGCGGTGCGCGACAATCAGCTGAGAAACCTGAAGAATCTGACAATAAATGGGCCTTATTTAAACAAGTCGCATTTTTTTACTCGATATATATAGGTGTGTGTGGTCTGGTGTCATTCACACATATTTTTAATACAATCCTCTTGTTCGTGTCTGTCGAGGTCGTACTTGCAGGAACAGCAGTAGCCTTTTTTGCTTATAACTGGGCCGAAAACAAAAAGCTGCTTGTCTGGAGAAATTTTTCGTGGCAAAAGTTAGCTGCATACGGTGCTATTGCCGTAGCTGGTTCTTTCCTGGTTCACTATTCTGTTGGCTGGTTAAATGTCACTATATTTTCGCGGGACGAGCAGTATTATTCTATTTTTGCAGGTACTAAAGGCGCGGCATTTTACATTGTTTTTTTCACGGCGGTAACACCGGCCCTGTTTGAAGAACTTGCCTTCAGGGGGTACCTGTTGCAAACACTGTTGAAAATAGCCGATACCGAACAGGCTGTATATGTTTCAGCTTTTTTGTTCGCAATTATTCACCTCAGCTTTATCTCGCTTTTTTGGCTTATACCTTTTGCGCTATTTATAGGTTTTGTACGCATAAAAGAGAATACATTCTGGTATGGCGTATTTTTTCACTTTTGTTTTAATTTAACCGGCTGTCTGTTTGCGTGGTTATAGTTTTTTTGATCAGGATCGATAACGTTAATATATCCCGTCGCCGTTTCTAAATACCTAATTAAAACAGAGTATCAAAATCTCATCCTAAAAAGCTATTTTTGCGGTTCAATGGAGCACATTCGTAATTTTTGTATCATAGCACATATTGACCACGGCAAAAGTACACTTGCCGATAGGTTATT
>Ga0163161_10004017_pt1 | contig 10297 bp, 9 predicted proteins | sample S45metaG_FD_129847 | JGI IMG/M metagenome (GOLD analysis project Ga0163161, IMG submission 129847) | Switchgrass rhizosphere microbial communities from Kellogg Biological Station, Michigan, USA - S4-5 metaG | ecosystem: Host-associated > Plants > Roots > Rhizosphere > Soil | place: USA: Michigan... | reverse complement strand
TGTCCTGATCGATCCGATCTTCAACGAGCAAGGGGAGCATATCGGCTTTGCGAAGATCACTCGCGATATTACCCAGAGAAAGCGCGCCCAGGAGGAGCTGGAGCAGACCAGGGAAGTCCTGGCTCAGTCGCAAAAGCTTCAGGCGCTGGGCGAACTCACCGGAGGTATCGCTCACGATTTCAACAACCTGATGACCGTGATCGCCGGGGCGAGCGACTTCCTCCTCAAGAATCCCGACCTGCCCGAGGAAAAGAAGATTCGTTATCTCGAGGCCATCGTCGAAACGACAGGCCGCGCCAAGGCGCTCACGGATCACCTGCTGGCGTTCGGGCGGCGTCAGTCGCTGAACCCCGTCGTGATCGATCTTGCCGTGCGGCTCGACGCGCTGGCCGAAATGACCGGGCGGATGCTGGGATCGCTATTCAAGGTCAATCTTGAAATCCATTCAAAGTCGCCGGTCGTCGAGGTCGATTCCGCGCATCTTGAGACTGCGTTGCTGAATGCTGTCGTCAATGCCCGCGACGCGATGCCGGAAGGCGGGGAACTGACTTTGGCGGCGTCGGACTGCCAGCTGGAAGGTCGCGACGCCATTTGCATCAGCGTCCGAGACAATGGGCCGGGGATTCCCCCTGACGTTCTCAAGCGGGCCTTCGAGCCTTTCTTCACCACTAAGGCAATTGGCAAGGGCACCGGACTCGGCCTCTCCCAGATTCATGGTTTCGCTGCCCAGGCCGGCGGCGCCGCCGAGATCAGGTCGCAAGAAGGTGTTGGCACCGAAGTCAGGATCATTCTCCTCCGCACGGACAAGGCGGTCGAGACCGATACGCTCGGTGAAAATCGTGCGGCCTTGCCCAAAGGCCTGAAGGTTCTGCTGGTCGAGGACAATCTGCAGGTCCGGGAATTCGCCGCGGAATTGTTGAAGGACCTTAATTGCGAGGTCGATGCCTGCGAAAGCGGCGACGACGCCTTGGAAAAGGCGCTCGCTCAGGACTTCGACCTGGTCTTTTCCGACATCGTGATGCCCGGGCTAAGCGGCTTGCAACTTGCGCAGGCCATAGAGAAGGCGCGGCCCGACCTGCCGATATTACTGGCCACAGGCTACAGCGACGAACTCGTAGGCAAGCAATCAAATCATAGCTCTGTCGTTGCAAAGCCGTACGATGGCACGACGCTCGCCGACGCAATCGCGGCGGTCATCCAGGGCAAGCGACCCGATTAAGCGGTGAAGCGGATGGTGTGCCGCGTACCGTTTTCGTCCGATTTGGCATCGTGCTTTGCCTTCAGCTGCTTGACGAAGGTTTGGACCAGCCTTGAGCCGAGGCCGGTGCCGCGGTTCTTGCTTGATCCGTCCATGCCGACACCATTGTCGGCGACGACGAGCTCAATCTCCTTCCCCGCCTTCCTCAGGCTGACGCCGATCGATCCGTGACGTCCGTCGGGGAATGCGTATTTAAGCGCGTTCGTGACGAGTTCGTTGACCAGGATGGAAATACGGACGGTTGAATCGGCGTCGAGGATCATGTCATCGAAGGCGCAGGTCAGCCGGACTCCTGACCGGGACAGGCCTCTCTCGATCTGCCGGCAAAGCTCATCGAGGTGGTCGGCGATTCGCACCTCCTCGAGGCTCTCGCTGGCGACGGCGAGCTTTTTCGACGCGTCGGCGATGGCCTTGATGCGGTCGGCGACCTGCTGCAGCGCATTCTTGACGGCTGCGTCGTCGGCACTCTTCGCCTGTGCGAGGACCAATGCCAGCACCGTTTGGTAATTGTTGCTGGTGCGGTGATCGATTTCCTTCAGAGCCTGTTGCAGCAGGCCCATTTGCGATTCTCGTTTCGACCAGGCGTGCGCGATTTCACGCTGGTAGAAGCCGATGATGGCAAGGATCGCCAGTTCGCACGCAGTGACGATGATGAACGCGCTGGTGGCAACGGCCTCCTTGGGGCCAAGCGAGCCCCTCGGCGCCATGATGAATATCCAGATTAGCGCTTGGCCGAGGATTAAGGTCATTAGCCCGGCGCGCCAGCCGGCGAGCACGGCTGCGGCGGCAATTCCGACGAAGATCGGAGCCAGCGGCGCAGTCTCCCCGACCAAGGGGTAAAACGCCAAGCGTGCTGCAAAGATGATGAGCGGCAGGCCAACACCTATTGCCACCTCGACGAGGATTGGCGGAAGCCTGCCCGCGAAGCGCTCCGGGAGCCGTGAACGAAAAATCCTTCTGATACGCCGCCCCACTCTCACCAGCTTGCCCCTGCCGGCTGTGGAAAACTTCTCACGAGTCGCAACCTACCGCAATAAGCTATGTAAAGTAGGCCAACAGCTTGAGTCGGACCGGTCTGGGATGCAGGTTGCGGTCCGCGAAGGGGGAGTGAGCATGAACGTGAAGCAAAGCGCGGTTTCGGCGCCACGATGGTTCACAGCGGCGGCAATTGTCGCGGTCCTTTGGGAAGCGCTCGGTTGCTCGATGTTTCTCATTCAGGCGCTGGCCGACCCGGCTTCGCTGCCCCTCGACCAACGCGCAGCCTGGGCCGCGACTCCGGCCTGGATGAATGCGGCTTGGGGCTTTGCCGTCGTCACGGGCATTGCCGGGGCCGTGTTGCTCCTGATGCGCCGGCGGCAGTCCGAGCCGCTGCTGCTCCTTTCCCTTCTCGCCGTGGTCGTCCAGTTCAGCGGAATGGTTCTGGTTCCGGCGCTACGGAACCTGACCAATTCCGACGACCTGTTCATGCCCTTCATGGTCGCCCTGGTCTGTTACGGAGTCTGGCATCTGGCCCGCCGGGCGCGGAAGGAAGGCTGGCTCCGTTAGCCGGTTGTTCGGGGTGGCTGACAGTCAAGCGAACGATTAGAAGGCCGCGCATGTCGACTTTCACCATCGATACGGCGACCAGCCGCGCAACGCCTTCGCCGGTGCCGGGCAAGCGAATGACGGTTCCGGCAATCCGTGCCCGCAAGAAGGATGGGAAGACCGAGCAGCCGCTCGTCATGCTGACCGCCTACACGATGCGCATGGCCCAGCTGCTCGATCCGCATTGCGAAGTCCTGCTGGTCGGCGACAGCCTGGGGCAGGTGATTTACGGGCTGCCCTCCACCGTACCGGTGACGCTGGAAATGATGTGCGCTCATGGCGCTGCGGTCGTGCGCGGCAGCTGGCACAGCCTGGTCGCCGTCGACATGCCGTTTGGAAGCTATGAAGGCTCTCCAGAGCAGGCCTTCGCCAGCGCCTCGCGGATCATGAAGGAGACCGGCTGCGCGGCAGTGAAGCTGGAGGGCGGCGAGGCGATGGCGGCGACAATCGACTTCCTCACCCACCGCGGCATCCCGGTCATCGGCCACGTCGGCCTGACCCCGCAGGCGGTCAACGTGCTCGGCGGCTATGGCGCGCGCGGCAAGAGCTCGGACGAAGCCAAGAAAATCCTCGCCGACGCCAAAGCGGTCGATCAAGCCGGCGCTTTCCTGATCGTCGTCGAAGGCGTCATGGAAGAGATTGCAAACAAGGTGACCGCTGAGGTGAAGGCGCCGGTGATCGGCATCGGCGCTTCGGCGCAATGCGATGGGCAGGTGCTCGTTACCGAGGATATGCTCGGCCTGTTCGAACGGACGCCCCGTTTCGTGAAGCGCTACGCCGACCTCGCGAGCGAAATCGGCACCGCCGCGGCCAAATACCGCCAGGAAGTGATCGATCGAGGGTTCCCGACCGCCGACCAGACCTACCGGCCGAAGAGCTGATTCCAGCCGATGACCCTGGTCGCAGCTTACAAATATCGCGGGGGCGAACGGGTCGAGGAGATCAGCCTCGACGATCCGAACCTGACATGTGGTGACGACGAGTTCGTCTGGGTCGGCGTCGTCGAACCGACGGAGGAGGAGCTCGCCTCGCTCCAGAAGAAGTTCGGGCTGCACCCCCTGGCAGTCGAGGACGCCCACAAGGCGCACCAGCTGCCCAAGGTTGAAGTCTATGGCGACCAGCTATTTGTCGTCGCGACCACCGCGAGCTTCCGCGACGGCGCCATCAACTATGGCGAGACCGCGATCTTCGTGGGAAAACGCCACATCATCACGGTTCGCCACGGGTCTATCCGCGACCACGCCATGCTGCGGGCGCAGCTGGAGGCATCGTCGAAATTGCTCGCGCACGGCGTCGACTACGTCCTGCACGGCGTGCTCGACTTCATCGTCGACGGCTATCAGCCGGTGGTCGAGGAGATCGAGGAGGACGTGCTGGCGATCGAGACCTCGGCGGTCGATGCCTTCCTCAGCCGTGAAGAGGTCTCGCGATTGTTCGCGCTGCGGCGCGAGGTCATTCGGTTCCAGCGGCATTTGGGCCCGATGACGGAAGTCTGCAGCCGGCTCGTGCGCGTGGACCTGCCCGTAATCGACCCCAACATCCGGCCCTATTTCCGCGACGTGCTCGATCACGTGCAACGCGTCAGCACGCGCGTCGATGCAGTGAAGGACGCAATTGCCAGCGTGTTCGAGGTCAGCACATTGTTCGAGCAACAGCGGCAGGGCGAAATCACCCGCAAGCTGGCTGCCTGGGCGGCAATCCTGGCGGTGCCGACCGCTATCGCCGGCATTTACGGCATGAATTTCACGAACATGCCCGAGATCGACACGAAGTACGGCTATTATGTCGTCCTCGCTGTAATCGTCGGGCTTTGCACATTGCTATACGGTCGATTCCGCCGCAGCGGCTGGCTCTAGGGCCTTTGCCTTTCTTCCGTGGTTCGCTAGACGGACGCCCGAGCCAGCTTTCGTTCATTAGGGGGAGGGGAAGGAAGCGGCTGTGAATCCTATCCCCTTGGCATGAGGACCGAATTGGCGCTTCCTACCGATCCAGCCGAATCCTTCGTTCGCGAAGTCGACGAGAATCTACGCCGCGACCAGGCCCAGGACTTCCTGAAGAAGAACGGGCCGTGGATCATCGGTGCCGTTCTCCTCTTCCTCGCCGCGGTCGCCGGCTATCTTTATTGGCAGGACCGCCAGCTGAAGGCGTCGGAAGCCGATACCGAAAAGCTGAACGAGGTCATGATGGAGATTGGCGGCGGGCAAATCGCCACTGCCGAAAAGGACCTCCCGGCGCTCCAGGGCTCGAAGTCGCAAGGCATCAGCGCCGCCGCTCGCCTGACCCATGCGGCGCTCCTCCTCGACAAGTCGGACCGCAAGGCGGCGATGGACGAATATCGTGCCGTCGCCAACGACAAGGACCTTGCCCAGCCTTATCGCGACGTGGCGATGATCCGCCTGACCGCGCTGGAGTTCGACCAGATCAAGCCCGAAGATGTCATCGCCCGGCTGGACCCACTCGCCAAGCCCGGCAACCCCTGGTTCGGCAGCGCCGGCGAATTGACCGCCATGGCGATGCTCAAGCAGGGCAAGAAGAGTGAGGCCGGGCGCATGTTTGCTGCCATGGCTGCCGACAACCAGGTTCCCACTACCATCCGTAGCCGCGCGGTGCAGATCGCCGGTACGCTCGGAGTCGACGCGACCGCGTCGCTGCCGGCCGCAGCCCGATAGGACTGAATGCAATGAAGCGTAGCGTTTATAAGATTGGCATGGTTTTCGCGGCGGCTGCCCTGCTCGGCGGCTGTAACCCGTTCAAGAAGGACAAGCCGAAGACACCGGTCGTCGGCGAGCGCATCTCGGTGCTGGCCAGCGAAAGCGATATCGAAATTGACGATGAAACGGCGGCCATGCCGTTCACTTTGCCCGAAGCGGTGGCGAACGAGGATTGGACGCAGCCGGGCGGCAATGCCCAGAAGTCGATGGGGCACCTCGCCCTCGGCAACAGCCTCGGCACGGCCTGGACCGTTTCCATCGGCGCGGGCAGCACCAACAAGTCGCGCCTCGTCAGCTCGCCGGTCGTCGGCGGCGGCCGCGTCTATACGATCGACGCCATTGGCACTGTCCGGGCCTTCGACGTGCGCAACGGCGGCCAAGTGTGGAGCAGCAGCTTCGGCAAGGACATCAGCCGTGAGAGCAATTACGGTGGCGGCGTCGCTTACGACAACGGCCGGGTCTATGCGACCAACGGCAACGGTTTCGTTGCCGCCCTCGATGCCACCAACGGCGGCCTCGTCTGGACGGTGAAGCCGGGCGGCCCCCTGCGCGGCGCGCCGACTGCCACCGGCGATTTCGTCTATGTCATGAGCCAGGATAACCAGATCTATGCGCTGAAGGAAAGCGACGGCACGACCAACTGGTCAAGCGCCGCGGCCCTCGAAATCGCCGGCATCTTTGGCGCGGCCTCGCCGTCGGTCGTCTCGGGCACCGTGGTCGCCGGCTTCTCGTCGGGCGAGCTCAACGCCTACCGTTACGAGAACGGGCGCCAGGTCTGGAGCGACACGTTGTCGCGCACCAGCATTTCGACCAGCGTCGCCGCTCTTTCGGACATCGACGCCGACCCCGTCGTAGACGGCGGCCAGGTCTTCTCCATCGGCAAGGGCGGCCGCATGGTTGCTCTCGAGCTCACCAGCGGCCAGCGCATGTGGGAACTCAATATCGCCGGCAATGCGACGCCCTGGGTGACGGGCGACTGGGTGTTCGTGGTGACCGACGAGGCCAAGGCGATCGCGCTCAACCGGACCAATGGCAAGGTTCGCTGGATCAACCAGCTGCCGCGCTGGGAGAATGAAAAGGGCAAGAAGAACCCCATCTTCTATTACGGCCCAGTGCTGGCCGGCGGCCGGCTGGTGCTGGTCAGTTCGCGCGGCGCGCTGATCAACCTCAATCCGGAAAATGGCGCGTTCTTGACGCAGAGCCAGGTCGGCGCAGGCATCAGCCTGCAGCCGGTGGTTGCGGCTTCGACCCTGTTCGTGCTCGACGACCGCGGCCGGTTGACCGCCTTCCGCTAAGGTTGACCCGGAGGCGGGGGGCGGGCAGGGCATCGCGCCATGCCCCTTCCCATCGTCGCCATCATCGGCCGTCCCAATGTCGGCAAGTCGACCCTGTTCAACAGGCTGGTCGGCAAACGCGTGGCGCTTGTCGATGACAGGCCGGGCGTAACCCGTGACCGGCGCGAGGGCGAAGCGCGGCTTTTCGACCTGACCTTCACGATCATGGATACGGCGGGCTTCGAGGACGAGGACGCTCAGACCCTTCCCGGCCGCATGCGCGCCCAGACCGAAGCGGCCGTCCGCGACGCCGACGCGGCACTGTTCCTGGTCGATGCCCGCGCCGGCATCACCCCGCTCGACGAGGAAATCGGCCGCTGGCTGCGCAGCGAGGACACGCCGGTGATCGTTGCCGCCAACAAGGCCGAAGGGCGTGATGGCGAGACCGGACGCCTCGAGGCCTTCTCTTTGGGCCTGGGCGAACCGATCGCTTTGTCCGCCGAGCATGGCGAGGGCCTCGCCGATTTGTTCGAATCCCTCCGGCCCTATGTCGAGCGTGAGGAGGAAATAGCCGAGGAAGAGGACGAGGAAGACCCCAGCCGTCCCCTCCATATGGCGATCGTCGGCCGTCCCAATGCGGGCAAGTCGACGCTCGTCAACATGATGCTCGGCGAAGAGCGGATGATCACCGGGCCCGAGGCCGGAATCACCCGTGACTCGATCAAGCTGGACTGGGAATGGAATGGCCGCGTCGTCCATCTCGTCGACACGGCGGGCCTCAGGAAGCGCGCCAAGGTCGAGGACAAGCTGGAAAAGCTCTCGGCCATGGATACCCGGCGTGCCATCGACATGGCCGAGGTCGTTGTCCTGTTGCTCGATGCGACCCGCGGGCTCGAGGCGCAGGACCTGCGCATCGCCGACCAGGTGATCGAGGAGGGCCGGGGCCTCGTCATCGCGCTCAACAAATGGGACGTCGCCGACCACGCCTCGTCGCTGTTCAACGGCGTCAAGGCAGCGTTGCAGGAGGGGCTGTCGCAGCTGAAGGACGTCCCGTTGCTGACGGTCTCTGGCAAGACCGGCAAAGGCATCGACCAACTCCTCGGCGCCGCTTTCGAAATCCGCGACAGTTGGTCGCGGCGCGTGACCACGGGCGAACTCAACCGCTGGTTCGAAAAGGCGGTGGACACCAACCCGCCGCCGGCGCCCGGCGGCCGTCGCATCAAGCTGCGCTATATCACCCAGGTAAAAACCCGGCCGCCGACATTCGTCGTTTTCGGGACTCGGGTCGACCAGTTGCCGGAGAGCTATCGGCGCTATTTGCTCAACTCGATGCGGCGCGATCTGAAGCTTGGTCCCGTGCCGCTTCGGATGACGATGCGCGCGCCGAAGAATCCCTACGACGCTAACAAGGATTAGTGGCGATAATAACCGGCTCTTTACCCTTTTGCGGCTAGACCATCAGCGTGGAACTACGTCCGTAAGGGCATGAGGAGCATTGGTTTTGACCGACAGCCCGGACATCATCGACTGGGTGCATTTCGAAAAGAGCAGGGCGGAGCTTGGCCCGGGCTTCATTCGCATCCTGAGCTATTTCCGTGAGGATGGCATCAAATCGGTCGCGCAGATCGAGGACGCGATGCGTGAGAATAATACGGTTGCCCTCATCCTCCCGGCCCACACGCTGAAAGGCGAGTCGCGCCAGTTCGGCGCCGAGCCGCTCGCGAACATCGCCGAGCTTATCGAGCAGACCGCGCGCATGTGTGTCGAAACCCACCGCTTCCCGGACGAGCTGGTTCCCGAAGTCGTGCAGCTCCGCAAGCTCTTCGACCAAACGGTCGAGCTGTTCGAAAAGGCGACCAACCCGCTGGTGACGCGCAGCGCGCCGGGCGTCGGCGGCTTCGGCCGCAAGGCCACCAACCAGGGCTTCGGCCGGATCTGACCTAGGCGGCCGCCGCCACCGTGGCGGCACCACGCTTCCGCATCGGTTGCAACCTGCCCCGTGCGAGGCTGCGCCATGCCCACTCGAACGGTCCGTAATGGAAGCGTTCAAGCCAGGGCTTCGACCACAACAGCATCACCGACCAAATCATCGGCGCCAGCAGCCACGCCTGCCAGCGCGACAGGCTGCCATAAAGGCCCAGGCCCCAGCCGAAGAAGACCAGGCTGGCGATGATCGACGTGCCCAGATAGTTGGTGAAGGCGCAGCGACCGGCGGCGGCAATGCGCTCCGCTAGCCAGCCGCCCTTCCGGGTAGCCAAGATGATCAGCGCCGCATAGCCGAGTGCCATCAAGGTTATGAACGGCGTTTCCAGCACCACGAACGCGCCCATCATGGCGATGGTGTAGAAATTCGTGCCGAGGTCGATGGCGACGACGCCGATGCCGGCGGCGATGCCGAGCGGGATCGTCCATGTGGCGAAGCGGCGATAGCTGGCATCCGACCAGGCGCCCGTCAGGAAACCCGATTTGTAGGCGGCCATGCCGATCAGCATCAGCCCGATCGTGTCGGGAATGAAGACGAGGATGCTTTGAATGACATTGTCCCAGTGCCGCAAATTGCCGCTGGCATAGCTGAGCCATGAGCCGAGCATCCGGGCCTTGTCTTTGCCGATTTCGGTAGCGGACGGATAGAAGCTGCCGAGCGCCCCATTCCATTCCTTGATCGCGGCCTTGGTCGCGCCCGGCGCATGCGCGGCGATATCGGCAAGGTACTGGCTGTAGAGGAAGCCGCTGAACAGCAGCATGTGGAGGATCATCCAGATGATGCCCGAGACGATCAGGGCACGCGGCCTCATCCGGCGGAACATAAAGGCGCACAGGCCGGACACCGCGTAGAGCGTAAGGATGTCGCCGAACCAGATGAGATAATAATGGGCGAGGCCGAAGCCGAAGAGCACGATCATCCGCCGAAAGTGGGTCCACCAGCCTGATCGGCCGGACGCCTCCGCCCGCTCGACGACGAGCAGCATTGAGGCCCCAAACAGCATCGAGAAGAGCGTCCGCATCTTGCCGTCGATGAGGACCATGTTGGTGGCCCAGAGCGCCAGGTTCGGACCGGTATGGCCACCGTAGGCGGCGGGGTTGAAATAGGCGCTCTCGATCATCGCGAAGGCGATGACGTTGACCGAGAAAATGCCCATGACCGCAATGCCACGGATCGTGTCGAGCGTGACGATGCGCTTGGACGCGACGTCGGATGCGAGTGTCGCCATGAAAATCCCCCGGCACACCTTATCGTCATTCCCGCAAAAGCGGGAACCTAGTTTCTTTGGCTGGATCCCCGCTTTCGCGGGGATGACAAATCAGGCTTCGGCGCTTTCGCTCTGCAGCTGGATGTAATTCTGCGGCCCCATGCGCGCGATCATCTCGAACTGCTGCTCGAGCGTATCGACGTGGCTCTCCTCATTCTCAAGGATTTCGGAGAAGAGGTCGCGGCTGACGTAATCCTGGACCTTCTCGCAATGGGCGAT